>Ga0209198_1000964_pt1 | contig 23468 bp, 17 predicted proteins | sample COGITO_mtgs_1105_2_FD_184804 | JGI IMG/M metagenome (GOLD analysis project Ga0209198, IMG submission 184804) | Pelagic marine microbial communities from North Sea - COGITO_mtgs_110519 (SPAdes) (version 2) | ecosystem: Environmental > Aquatic > Marine > Epipelagic ...
CTCCCGAATTAACGCCCAATGCTTCGATATCGAGCTCGTTCATAATCGATACGGGAAGCGCATCGCTTATTTGCGCGCCACGGATTTGAGAGCCAACAACAACGATTTCGTCAATCTCTTGTTGGGCGAAAAGCGGCGCGCTGGCCGCACTTAAAAGCATCGCGCTAGCGACACTGGCCGCCAATGGCCTTTTGCTAAAAGTAATCATAGTTATTCCCTTAAAGATTCGAGTGGATAGCGCGTCATCGATTTCTTCACCGAGTTGCCGATTTGGGTATTTCACTTGGCGTGGGTTAAAGATTCGTTGCTAGCTTTCTTTATTGATTTGTTGACTAGATTAAAAATACTTCTATATCGAACTGATATTGACTACTATTTTTAGAGTTTGAAAAATTTAATATACAGTTCCATATAGTTAGAGCGCGCAATCTCAATTTTTGCAATCAAATCAAATCATTTTTGTCACCTCTTGCAGCCCATATGAGCGATGGACTAGCCGCGTCGGGAACGCGATAATACGGGCCATAGAGACACTCACACTGCTGCAAGCCTCTGCTGTAGCTTAGATTTAGCCTACGAGACAGACCCCTTCATGGCCGCAGACAAGTTCCGCTTTACCACTGTTACCGCCGTCGTCGTCGCCAATATGGTTGGCACTGGCGTGTTCACCAGCCTCGGGTTTCAGCTTCTCGACATTCAATCTGGCTTTGCGCTGTTAATGCTTTGGGCGGTGGGTGGCTTAATTGCCATGTGTGGCGCCATGACCTACGCCGAACTCGGTGCAGCCCTGCCAAGATCTGGAGGTGAGTACAACTTTTTGAGCCGCATTTACCATCCGGCCGCGGGTTTCGTGTCGGGCTGGATATCGTCGACCATAGGCTTCGCCGGGCCGACCGCGTTGGCTGCAATGACTTTTGCCGCTTACATGCTCTCTATTTTTCCCGAATTTGGCGGCCCTTGGACCGAGCGCTTTATCGCTGCAAGCTTGGTTATCGCCTTGAGCATCGTGCACGCGACTAATCGCAGGAACAGCGGCGGCCTTCAGCTCGCGTTTACGATCCTCAAGGTCATCATCATCATAGCGTTTGTGATTGCTGCGATTGTGCTGGTCGATACACCCCAGCCTGTTGAGTTCTTCCCAAAGAACGGCGATTTTGGGGTCCTCACCTCGGGTGAATTTGCCGTATCGCTTATCTATGTGAGCTATGCGTTTGCAGGCTGGAACGCGGCAACCTATTTGAGCAGCGAGATGGAAAATCCACAGCGGACTTTGCCAGGCATCCTTCTAACGGGCACCGTCATCGTCACGCTTATGTATGTCGCGCTCAATTTCGCATTTCTTTACGCCGCGCCAATGGACAGCATGGCGGGCGAAGTTGAGGTGGGGTATATCGCAGCAGAGGCAGCCTTTGGCACTGTAGGCGGGCGCTTCACCGGCATCGTGCTTGCGATGCTCTTGATTTCGACTGTCAGTGCGATGGTTATGGCGGGGCCGCGTGTTATTCAAATGATTGGGGAAGACTTCCCGCTGTTAAGCGTTCTGGGCAAGACCAACGCTCACGGTGTCCCGGCGATCGCTATCTATGCCCAAGGAGTAATCACGTTAGTCTTTATTTTTTCATCGACATTCGAGTCTGTGCTGGTGTTTTCTGGCTTTACACTCGCGATTAATAATTTCGCCACGGTATCGAGTATTTTCGTGCTGCGCTGGCGCCAGCCCGACCTTCCACGGCCTTATAAAACATTCCTCTATCCGCTGCCCCCCCTAATATTTCTGGGCCTAACCGGTTGGACGCTCGGTTTCGTCACGCTCAACCGTCCAGTCGAAGCCCTTTTTGGCCTGGGTATTATTGCCTCCGGACTGTTCTTCTATTGGGTCTCGCTCCGTGGCAGTCAGATCGAACACTAGTCTTTAACCCTAACGCTCTAGTTTTTCACTTTCCCGCATTCTGACCTCCAATTCAGACCTTGTGCGGGCATTTGTTGCCAGTTTGTAACACAGGCGAGGCAGCACACCCAATAGCCTGTACAATCTCGTCCTTATTTTAACGATGCCCTCCCACCTTTTCACCCAGTGGGCAGCGGCAGCTATTCGTGCTTTACCGATTAATGAGACGCTTCATGCCTACCCTTTTTATGCCCACCCTTGTCATGCCTACCCTGTTCAAGTCACAGACTCTGTCTAGCCAGAGCGACGCTTCTCGCGCTTTAGGCACAAAGCGCTCGATTCTCGCCGCGCGATACGCAGTTGCGCTAATCCTTGGCGCAAACCTTCTTGTTAGCACTGCGTCGGCACAAGACGCCGGTGATGAGTCCTCTACCGTTATCTATGCGGCTGACTATTTTGATCAGTGGCAGCCTATTACCGCACAAGACATGCTTGACCGTATCCCCGGGCAAGGCGCCGCTGGCGGGTCTAGCAGTGGGCCATCGAGCATCCCCGGCAATCCCGAAACGGGCGGACGCGGACTAGGCGGAGGTGGCGGAAATCAAGTGCTAATCAACGGCAAGCGCATCGCCGGAAAAAATAATTCAACGAGCGAGCAGCTAGACCGTATCCCCGCCACTCAGGTTCGCGAATTCCAGATCATCCGCGGCACCTCCGGCGACCTCGATGTGCGCGGCAGCGGCCAGATAGTGAACGTCATTCTGACCGAGGCTATTGCGTCCAACAGCATCTCTTACGAGGCCAGCATCGACCGCTACCAAGACCAGAACTTTCGCCCGGGCGGGACTTTTTCGTTAAGTGGCCAGCGCGGAGGCCTCGATTACCTTTTTGCCGCACGCAGCCAGCCGCGTTACAACGTCTCGATCGGCGATGAATACAGCATACTCGGTGACTTTTCGATGAACGACTTAGTTCTCGAAACCCGCACACGCGACCAGATGGAGAACGAGGTCAGCATGAATCTCGGTTACGAGATATCAGACAGTAGCAGCCTGCGAATAAATGCGCTCTATGCCGACAGAGACGACCCCACCGATGTCGAACGCTATACGACCAACCTTCGCGTCACCCCCAATTCGCTCCTCAGTGAACGCGAAGAAATCCCGAGTCAACGCGATAACTGGGAGATCGGTGGCGATTACGAACTTAACCTTGGCAATGGCCAGCGCTTCAAACTTCTTGCTATCGCCAACCAAGACAATCGCGACTCTGCGCGCGAACGGTTCTTGCTACTCGACGATGGTACCGAAGAAAAAAACCTCTATCTTGGTATCAATAACGTCACCGAAGAACAGATTGTTCGCGGATCGTTCACCACAAGCCTCTTCGACACACAGAGCATTGAGTTTGGCATAGAGCGCGCACAAACCTCACTCGACTCTGCGCTAACACTTGGCGGCATCGTCGAAAATGGCACGCCCTCTGCCGCTGTTGGTGGCCTTGTGCCACAAGCCGTGAGTAATGCGAATTCGTCGGTCGAAGAAATACGCTATGAGCCCTTCGCTATTCATAACTGGACGCTCATGCCCACCCTTTCTCTCGAGACAACGCTTTTGTATGAGTCTTCTGAGATCGCGCAATCAGGCGATAGCAGCGATCAGCGCGATTTTAGTTTCTTTAAACCAAAAGTCGATCTGCGATTTAATCCGAGCACTAACCTTCAACTGCGCGGCAGCATTGAGAAGATAGTCAATCAGCTTAGCTTCGCGGATTTCGTTGCAGTGAACGACGAAACCGACAACGACACGAATACGCTAGAGGGAAACACAGATCTTCGCCAGCAGTGGCAGTGGCGTTATGTTTTTAACGGAGAATACCGTCTGCCCAATGACCTCGGAGTACTTAACGCCGAAGTTTTCTATGCGCAGCACGAAGACGTAATCGACAGGCTAGACTCCAGCATATCGGAAGATAGCCTACAATCGGTGAACGGTAATATCGGCGATGGCATTGAAATGGGGGTCAACTTAAGCGCGAGCGTCAGAGCGACGCCGCTTGGCATGCCCAACTTATTGGTGACGACATCGCTTAACGTGCAAGATTCTGAGGTCACAGATCCGCATCTCGGTGTGAAGCGCCGCTTTCAAAACTATCAACGCGGACGTTTTACGTTATTCTTCCGTCACGACATTCCCGACTTGAGAATGAACTGGGGAATGCAGTATTTCGACCGGATAGACGGCGGCATGTTCCGCTACGATGTCGACGACATCGAATTCAACGTTGGCGAGCCCCGCGTTAACCTTTTTGCCGAATACCGTAACCAGCGCGGCACCACTTATCGTTTCGATGCCGGCGCGTTAACCGATGGGTCGCAGTGCCGTCGCCGCACTCGTTTCATCGGCCGCACAACAGCGGATATTCTCGAGGAAATCGAATACCGTTGCACAACGACTGGCATCGAGCTGAGCCTGCGGGTTAACGGTACTTTCTAGTTCACCAATCTAATTTACTAATTTACTAGTTTCTCGATAACTAGTCTCTCGATAAAAGAAACGCTAGAGATTACATCTTTAGCGTTTCTTCTCTTACCAATTTCGCTGCAATTTGCTCATCGGTAAAGGGCATTTCTATCCACTCGCTTTGCGAATAGATTTTCGTTTGGTCTGCATAGAAAGGCGAATCCGGCTCTGGCGATTGAGAATACGTCAGTATTGCTCGCGCGTTAGGGCTTCCATCTTCATTCCATGTCACCGACTGAATGTAGCTATTACCGGCAACAATTGGCGTATAGCCGCCGTTGTCGGCATTGAAGCGCGCGCTGATCACACTGAACATTCCTGCGCGCCCGTTACCTCCTGGTATACCGATCTTCTCGCCGTTACTCATCTCGAACTGCACATCGCCCCACTTGGCCTCAAGCGCGATACCTGCCTCGGTTATGCGGTCTACCGCCACATGCAGTGCTGCAAGAATTGCTTCACGCGTAGCCGTGTCGCTCGTCGTCAACCCGCGTGGGGTATGAACCGGGTCAGAATTATCGAAAGGCACCGCGTAGTATGCGGCTAGCTGTTTCGTCTCTGAGAAAAACTCACTGAAAATATGAGCGCCTCGGCTCTCGGTTGTCTGCTGACGATCCCAATAAGCGAGCACGGCGCAAGCCTCGGCGAGGGTAGCGTCGTCTGAACACACCTCGAGCACTTCATCGAGGAATAATTCGGCGCCGTAGTGGCGATGACTAAACAGTAAATTTTCGACAGTCGCTTGATCGAATTTGTCTCCTGCCTCTAATACTTCTTCAATAAACTTAAGCCCAGAGCGCGTGCGCAAGGTTCGTTGAGCATTCTCGTCGCCGATAATCGGGGAATAGCCTTCGAGGCGCATCGCAGGATTACTTAGCCAGTAGGAATCATTGCTATTGCCTGCATAGGTCGTCGTAATCAGGCTTGGCTGCTGTGACGGCGGCATAAGGCCCGGCGCCGCAGCGCTGGCGTCGACTTGCCAATCGCAACTTGGATCAGAACCATTAAGCGTAGTTATGCGTGCGCCCGCCGATTGATCAACAGCGCAGCGCGCAATTAACTCAACTGACACATTTGGTATCGCCGACATATCGGCATAGAGAGCACCGCCTGCTTTGTCGGCTGCGATTGTATTAACAAATGCCGCACCCTGATGATCGGCTAGCGCTTGCCTCAGCTGCGTCACGTCGGTCGAGCGTTGCATCGCAGCATACTGGTCGCCGGTGCGATAATTCTCATAATTCACATCGCGCATGACGTAAACATGCTGGTCATTCCATGGCGTGTTGGGTCCTGCCACAACAGGACCAAGGTGTGTTAAGTAAACCGTTCGGTTTTCTATTCCGGCATCAGTTTCCACCGCCACCTCAATTGCTTCTATCGCACGCTCTTCGTCGCCAACTAAATAGGCCATGGCATTGCCAGGCACAAGATCAAGTCTGAAGAAAGTAAAACGCAGCGCCGTAGATACCGTGTGCGACCACGCTATCGTGTCGTTAAAGCCAATCGCGAGCCGCGGTGTAGCAATGAGGCCTACACCCATAAAATCGATCTCACCCGGCAGCGTTAGATGCGCCATATGGAAGCGCGACGGTCCCTGCCACGGGTAGTGTGGATTGCCGAGTAGAATGCCACGCCCGGTATCGGTTAAATCGCTACCGAACGCATACGCATTACTGCCAATTTTTTCGACATCGAGCGTGAGATCAATCGGCTTAAGCGCAGCGATCGCTTGGTTCGGCGCCGCTGTAGCTATTTGGTCTGTGACACGGCCTAGGCCGTAGCGAATACCAACACCGATCGCGAGCCGTGCGAGATCGCGTTCATCGATAGGTTTGATCCATTCGGCTCCTGCGCACGAGGTAGGGAGCTGATCGGCATGGGTGTCGATGTAGCGGTTATATCCGCGCGCATAGCCACTATCCATGGCATTGCTGTTGTCGGAACTCGCACCCAAATACTGATCAATCTTAGCGTCGTTAAGTAGCGCTCGATGAAACGCATCGCTATTCACATTGCCATTCTCTGCACCAAAATACTTCGACAATTCGCCATTAACAGCAATCAATTCTTTGGCTAAAACGCAGACCCCGTTTTGTGCTACCGAGTGCGCAAAACCAAAGCCAAGCCCTTCCCATGTCTGCGCGGTAATATGAGGAATTCCATGCTCGGTCCACCTAACGCCGACAGTCTCTTTCATCGCATTCGACGAAGCGCTTGAATCATCATTAGAAACAATCGCTTCGGGAGCGCATGTTACCAGCGCGCTAAGGCCCAATGCGGCTGCAAGCTTTAAAGGCGCTAAACCGATACGCGTCTCGTCGACGCGCTTTCCTTCCGTTTTATCTAGCCTTGTCATTGTTCTCTCCCTCGAGGTTATGGATAGGATTTTTACAACACCCAACTCTAATATGATCTGAGCATCGGTGCCTAGCTGGCCAACACACGCTCTCGCGCCGCCGCATATTCACGCTTCAAGCGTTCGACGAGTTCGCCTGCAGTATCAATCGATTTGATCGCATTGATGCCCTGCCCACAGCCCCAAATGTCGCGCCATGCTTTTGCTTTTGTGCTGCCGCCCGAACCGAAATTCATTTTCGAAGGATCACTCTCAGGCAGGTTGTCGGGGTCGAGACCTGCCGCTTCGATCGAGGGACGCAGATAATTGCCGTGCACGCCGGTAAACAGGTTTGTATAAACAATATCAATTGCTGCGAAATCCACTAACGACTGCTTATAGGCTTCGTCGGCATTGGCTTCTTTAGTCGCAATAAACGCTGAACCGATATAGGCCATATCGGCACCCATCGCCTGCGCTGCGAGCACGGCATCGCCGGTTGCGATCGCGCCGGAAAGCAATACAGGCCCATCGAACCACTCGCGCACTTCTTGAATAAACGGCATAGGCGAGAGAGTACCAGCGTGGCCACCAGCACCGGCGGCCACACAGATGAGTCCGTCGGCGCCCTTTTCGATCGCTTTTTTAGCGAAACGGTTGTTGATGACATCGTGCAATACAATGCCGCCGTAAGAATGGATTGCATCGAACACCTCAGTGCGCGCGCCGAGTGAGGTAATGACAATCGGCACCTTGTGCTTTACGCAAAGCTCGACGTCTTGCATGAGTCGATCGTTCGAGTTGTGAACAATCTGATTCACTGCGAAAGGCGCAGCTGGCTTGTCAGGGTTAGCTAAATTGTAGGCGTCTAACTCTTCGTTTATTCGGGTTAGCCACTCGTCTAGCACTTCGACTGGGCGCGCATTTAGTGAAGGAAATGAACCAACGACGCCGGCTTTGCATTGTGCGATGACGAGCTCGGGGCCCGAGATAATAAATAGAGGTGAGGCGACAACAGGAATAGAGAGTCGGCCTTTGAGGATTTCTGGGATTGCCATGCTGGGTCCTTTTGGTTCGAGTGTAGTTCGAGTGTTGGTTCTAGTTCTTTTTCGGGTGATTAGCCGTGCGTTTCATTCCAGCACAGGTAGTCTGTTCGTGGTGATGATAGATTTCAGCACGCAGTGTGCCAAAACGGCTGCAGGTTGGAAAGGGCCACGCTAGACGCTTGTTTTAGAGTCACAAGTCTCGCCAAGGGGCAGCCTTAGGTTATACTCGGTTGCCACGCAAATGCCTCATCGGGCGACTCATTAATAGCAGGAAATGTTATGACAACCGCAGCGCAGCAAGACCCCATCGTTATCGTCGGCCAAGCACGCACGCCAATGGGCGGATTTATGGGCGACTTAGCCTCGGTAAAAGCAACCGAATTGGGTTCTACAGCAATTCGTGCGGCGGTTGCTCGTGCGGGCCTTGAGGCGAGCGACATCGACGAAGTCATTATGGGCTGCGTGCTGCCCGCCGGTCTGGGTCAGGCACCCGCGCGACAAGCCTCGCTCGGCGCAGGCATTCCAAAATCTACCGGCACAACGACCATTAACAAAGTCTGCGGCTCGGGTATGAAGGCGATAATGCTCGCCCACGACCTCCTTTTTGCAGGCAGCGCAACAGTCGTTGTTGCCGGCGGCATGGAGAGCATGAGCAACGCACCTCATCTGCTCCCCGGCGCGCGCGGGGGCTATCGTTTTGGCCACGCCAAAGTGATCGACCACATGGCCTTTGACGGCTTAGAAGACGCCTACGAAGGGGCAGCAATGGGTGTGTATGCCGAGACCTGTGCCGACAAATACAACTTCGATCGCGAGGCGCAAGATGCCTATGCCATTGACTCGCTAAAGAAGGCCCAAGCGGCTATCGAAAGCGGCGCCTTTGCAAGCGAAATCACGCCAGTCGAGGTCGCCCAGCGCAGCGGCACCGTAACCATAGACACTGACGAACAGCCTATGAAAGCGCGCTTCGATAAGATTCCTCAACTACGACCTGCCTTTAAGAAAGACGGGACCGTCACTGCGGCCAATGCCAGCTCGATCTCAGACGGTGCCGCTGCCGTGGTGCTTATGCGTCAGTCCGAAGCAACAAAGCGAGGACTCACTCCGCTTGCACGCATAGTGGCTCATACCTCTCATGCGCAGGAGCCTAGTGAGTTTACCATGGCACCCATCGGTGCTATTGGCAGCTTAATGGCCAAGACTGGCTGGGAAAAAGACTCTGTTGACCTATTCGAGATTAATGAGGCCTTCGCGGTCGTCCCGATGGCAGCGATCGAATCGCTGGGCCTCGACGCGGCGAAGGTGAACGTCAATGGCGGCGCCTGCGCGCTCGGCCACCCCATTGGCTGCTCGGGCACGCGCATTGTGGTCACGCTGCTGGCCGGCCTTGCGAACCACGGAAAGAGGCGCGGCGTTGCCTCGCTGTGCATTGGCGGCGGCGAAGCGACGGCGCTGGCTGTCGAACTCATTTAGACCAAACACTGACTCAGAAAAAACCAATAACCAAAGAGAGGATTAGCTCTATGTTCTACTCAATAGTCAAAAGACGTAAGCACATTGGATTCGTTCAGGGCGCCGCGGTGAGTATCGCGCTCGCCCTAACACTCGGCGGAAACCACAGCCTCGCACAAGAGTCTTGGCCCGAGATTGCCCCAGCCGATCCACCTGCCGAATGGGGCGCGGTGTCGGCTAATTTCGAGGAAATCCCCTATCCCTATCCGGTTCAATTTCTTGAGATCAACCGCTTCCAGCAAGATCTTCGCTATGCCTATATGGATGTAGCACCAACCGGACGCGCTAACGGCCAAACGGTGTTTATTCAGCACGGCATGAATTTCTATTCAGAAGCCTACACCCTGACGATTAATGCGCTGGCCGAGGCTGGTTTCCGCGTGATCGCAGTTGATCGCATTGGCTATGGCAAAAGCTCTAAGCCAATACTCCCTTACAGTTTTAATATGGTCGCCGCCAACATGAAAGCGCTGCTCGACGAACTTGGCGTTGAGAAAACCGCGATAGTAGGCCATTCGATGGGCGGCATGGCTGTTTCTCGTTTTGCCATGATGTACCCAGAAACTACGACGCATGTCGTTATGGTCAACCAGATCGGCCTCACCGACCAGCGCCAGAGTCGTCCTTGGAGCGATCCCTTTGTGGGCGGCGGTGCAACAACCTACCAGTCTATTTTGCGCGGGCATCAGCGCTATTTCCCGCTGAAGTGGCCGCCAGCGCACCTTGAATTTGTGCGCCGCCAGTACGGCCAAACCCTTGGCGGAGACTGGCCTCGCCTTGCGCAGGTAAGGCGTTTGCAAGGGCAAATGCTGTATGACGACCCCGTCGTCTACGATTGGCAGCATATAGCGACAAAAGCGCTCGTTATCGGCGGAGAAGAGGACGGCTTAGTCGATGATTTCCCGACATTAGCATATAACGTCGCCAATCAGCTGCAGAATAGCGCGATAATCCTCTATCCTAACGTCGGCCATGCGCCTCAGATAGAGATACCAGACCTGTTTCATCAAGACCTGATTCGCTTCCTGAGCTCGGACGCGGACGAGCCTGCGAGTAACTGGAAATAGCAATAAGATGATTCTAACCGAAGAACAGCGCCTCATTCGCGACACCGCGCGCAGCTATGCGCGCGAACACATTGCCCCCTATGCCGCGCAGTGGGACCGAGAAGCAACATTTCCGGCAGAGGCGCTAGCCGGCCTCGCCGAGCTCGGCTTTTATGGCATGTTAGTCCCCGAACAACACGGCGGCTGCGACATCGGCTACGTCGCTGCGGCGCTGGTGCTCGAGGAAATCGGCGTCGCCGATGCGGCGTGTTCGACTATTGTGAGCGTGACAAATTCGGTTGGCTGCATGCCTTTGCTGCAATACGGTACGGCACAGCAGCAGCGTGACTTTTTATCTCCCCTCGCCCGCGGCGAAAAATTGGCCGCGTTCTGCCTTACCGAGCCGCAGGCTGGCAGCGATGCCTCTGGGCTCAAAACGCGCGCCGAGAGGCAAGGCGATAGCTATGTCCTTAATGGCACCAAGCAGTTCATCACCTCGGGCAAGAATGCAGATCTCGCGATTGTCTTCGCGGTCACCGACCTCGCCGCGGGCAAGCGCGGGATTAGCGCCTTCGTCGTGCCAACAGATACCCCCGGCTACCGCGTCGCAAGTGTCGAGGCCAAGATGGGACAGCGCGCATCGGACACCTGCCAGATAGTCTTCGAGCACTGCAGCATTCCTGCGGTTAATCTTCTTGGTGACGAGGGGCAAGGGTATAAAATTGCCCTCGGCAATCTCGAAGGCGGCCGTATTGGTATCGCCGCGCAATGTATAGGCATCGCGCGTGCGGCGCTCGAAGCTGCAATACTCTATAGCCGCGAGCGCGAGGCGTTTGCAAAGCCGCTCGCCGAACATCAAGCCGTCGCGTTTAAACTCGCCGACATGGCCACTCAGATTGCCGCGGCGAGGCAGCTCACGCTTCACGCCGCGGCGCTCAAAGACGCAGGCGAGCCTTGTCTCAGCGAGGCATCAATGGCCAAACTCTTTGCCTCCGAGATGGCAGAGCGAGTGTGCTCCGACGCAATACAAATTCACGGTGGCTACGGGTATTTGCAGGACTTTCCTGTGGAGCGCTATTACCGCGACGTGCGTGCCTGCCAGATCTACGAGGGCACAAGCGAAGTGCAAAAGATGGTGATAAGCCGCGCGCTCTAACCGTATTCCGAAACCTCTAAGCCGAAGCGGCTCTAGACGGCTCGGGCTCTATAAACAACTCGAGGCTACCCGAAATCATGCTCAGAACACGAGCAGGTGAGCGCCTCGATTGTATTTTTCGGGTTTCAACTGCGCGTCGATATCGACCGCTGCCTGACGCAGATAATTAAGCGACTCACGGCGAATCCTCCCTGGCCCCTCCCATGCGTCGGCGTCTGTTTCGCGCCCGATACCATGGATGACCCTGAGTCCTTTAAAGCGCTGCGCTCGCGCGAAATCAATGGCCGCTTCGAGCTTGTCCAGCGCCTCGGCCCATGTCTCCCCCGAGTGCGCGACGTCTACTTCTAGAAAATCATCGCGCAGTCCGACCGGCAAAGACTCGTCGCATTTGGGGCAAGACAGCGCGTCCAGCGCAAGGTCTATTCCGCAGTCGATGTTAGGGCACATAACGCGGTGGCGCCCCGATTGAAATGACTTCACAAACAGCTCAACTCTTGGTTTTAATAAAGTGATAAACGCAGTAAATTACAGCAATAAGTAAGTGTAACCCAAAGCCCGTGCTTTTCACTCAGACAGAATAACTAGAAAGGGACTCCTGCCATGAACAAGCGACAGAACGACCATAGCCAACCTGCACACTGCAATGCTCGCGTTTGGACACAGAAAATTATTTGCAGCATGATTTTACTCTTTGGCTTCGCAGGTGCTGCACACGCGCAGGTAACGCAGCTTTTCTATCACGAAGTGCTCCGGCAATACGAACAGGGCGCTGTTGCTTACGAAGATGGCGACTACGAATCTGCTTACGCCGACCTTAGCCTCGCAGCGCAGCGCGGAGTAAAAGACGCACAATACTTGCTCGGCTTTATGTATCTGCAGGGCGAATATGCGCCCCGTTCAATACCTGTTGGACTGGCTTGGTTAGGTACTGCACTCGAGGTCGAGAATAAAGAATGGCTGTCGCTCTATACTAAACTCTACGGCACATTAAACTCTGCGCAGCAGGCGTTTATCGATAATAAAGTAGATGCCTATATCGAGCTTTACGGAATGGATACGCAGCGAATCGTTTGCGATAACAAGGCAAGGGTTGGCAGCAGAAGAAAAGTCAGGCAATGCATTAAGACCGAAGACGTGAACACGCCGCTGTATTCTCTCGAAATGATGCCCGAAGGCTTTGCCCCGCCTTTCTCTTGCGAGGGCGATTTCCCCTGCCTCGCGGGCGAGACAAGGGTCTACTCAGATCATGATGAGCTGAATCCGGACAATTTCTAGTCGAGATTTTGCTCGGCTCTTAATGCTCAACGATTATTACTCGGCTGGTAAACAGGCGTTTACGCAACCCTCGTTTGGGCATCGCTCTCAGTGCATCCGAATTGCAACACGCCATCACTAAACAGGCTGCGCTTGAGGATTTTTCGATCCAACAGATAGTCTTGCGTGTTATGCCAAGGCGCATGCTCGCCCTGTTTCGGAAACTCATGAATTCCGCGCTGCATATATCCCGGGTTAAACCCCGAAATAGTTGGCTGCGGAGCCATCGACGCTTCTTCCGGCCGCAGCTCTGGCACACAGAAATTCGCCCCCTGACGGTCCATCTCTCGCAGCATGTCACAGACAAAAACCGAGTTAAGATCGGCGCGCAGTGTCCAAGACGCATTAATATATCCGAAGGTCTGAATCAAATTGGGCACGCCAGAAAACATCATGCCCTGATAATAAAAGCGCTTACTGAGATCAAGCTTTACCTCATCGAGGAAGAATTCGACGCCTCCCATAAACTGCATGTTAAGCCCGGTTGCGCTCACCACTATATCCGCTTCGATCAATTTACCCGACGACAGTAAAACGCCGTTCTCGACAAACGTATAGATGGTATCGGTCACCACCTCTGCCGCGCCACTTTTCACCGCTGACAAAAAATCATCATCGGGAATGAGACAAAGACGCTCCTCCCAAGGGTTATAGCGAGGTGTAAAATGCGTATCGATATCGTAATCATCGCCAAGCGATTTGCGCACGCTATCGAGCAGCAGTTTTTTTGTCTTCTCGGGATTATTTCGTGCGCCTTTATAGGTCGCATTTTGAAAGTAAATATTCTTCCATCGGGTTAGTCCGTAGGCCAGCTTGCTAGGCAGCACCGCTCCAAGGAAATTGGCGACGGCATCTTTCGCTGGCCGCGAGAACATATACGTTGGCGAACGTTGAATCATCGTCACATGCGCAGCCTTATCAACCATATTCGGTACGATTGTCACCGCGGTTGCGCCACTCCCAATCACTGCGACTTTCTTGCCCGCGTAGTCTAGATTTTCTGGCCATTTTTGCGGATGAATGAGCTCGCCCTTAAAGTCAGCGATACCTGCGAAGTCGGGCGTATATCCCTGCGCATAATTATAGTAGCCACTGCACATAAAGAGCACGCGCGCCTCAATATCGACCGTCTCCCCCGCGCTGTCTCGCGCTGCGACACACCACACATCGCGCGCGCTGTCCCAGTTTGCTGAGACGACTTTGTGGCCGAATCGAATCTTGTCTTTAACCCCGTACTCGGCGACTGCCTCCTTCAGATAGTCGCGAATAGACTCGCCGTCGGAGATAGACTTAGCATTTGTCCATGGTTTAAAACTAAAGCCGAAAGTGTGCATGTCGCTGTCAGAACGAATACCCGGATAGCGAAATAGATCCCATGTGCCACCGACATTATCGCGGCCCTCAAGCAAAGCGTAGCTCTTGCGAGAACACTTCTGTTCGAGGTGACAGGCGGCGCTGATGCCGGATATGCCGGCTCCTACAATTAAGACATCTAACATGGCATTGCTCTCTAAATTTAAATCCTGTCCAAGACTAACCAAGATAAGGGGTTTAGGCAAAGACTCCAGCGATGCTAAATCATCTTACGCGGGGTAATATTTGGTCTTCTTGATTCCAGATAAACACGGCGGCAGGTGACTAGCGCGACTCACAGGGACTATTTCACGCCAAGAATTCTAATCCTATCTCGAACTTCCCTTCGACGTGCCGACAGAGTCGAGCGGGAGACAGAGGAAACGACAGATGTGTTAGCCGATGGCAGCACGGGCGCTGTCGCTGCCCACTGACTCCTCCCTGTGGGTTCGGATGGAACTGATCGATGACCGCGGAAACACCAAACTAGTCGGTAATCCCGTGTACTTTATTCCGTAACAACTAGCCACAGACATCCTAGACAGCTAACATTAACGCTATTCCGCCTGAAGCATATTGTTTTTGAGTTTGCATAGACTCATTCGTAATGACTTAAAGGCTGCACACCAAGAGGAAATACGCGTGGCATTGTCCCTACAAGATCAACTTAAAAAATCGGGACTCGTCGACGAGAAGAAAGCAAAGCAGCTCGAGCGCGCCAAACGCAAAGATAGCAAGCAGCCTCCGCAGAAAAAAAATGTCCAAAAAAATGCGACACAAGAGGCGGAGTTGGCCCGCAGAAAATTGCGGCAAGAACAGATCGAACGCGATCGCAAGCTTAACGAGGAGCGCAACCGCGACGGCGAATGGCGTGCGAAGATGGCGCAAATACGTCAGCTTATCGAAGCGAATATGGTTAAGGTCGGTGGCGAGCTGAAGTTTAACTTCAAACACGATAGCAAGGTAAAACACCTGTGGGTAGACGCACGCACTCGCGAGCACCTCAGCGGCGGCACGCTTGCCGTTGTCGAATCAAAGGCCGACGGGAAATACGTCATAGTGCCTGTCGATGTTGCTCATAAGATCCAAGAACGCAGCGCCGAGCACTTCGTCGCAATCGCCAACCCCAAGCAATTAACTAAACTGGAACTCGAAGAACAGGCCTATGCCGACTTCGCGATTCCTGACGACCTCGACTGGTAGTGAGAGCTCTGATTGATAGCTCTCTAAATGATAGCCCATTAATAAACAAACAGTCCGTCAGTAAAACAGCTCGCTAGCTCGGCTTTTTACTCAACGCGCCAAGCGTTGGACGCGCCGTCCGGCCTTTAGCGCCTCGCGCCGTTCCCTGCGGCTTTCGCTTTGACACCACGCCTGCGTCGGCATCAATCTGAGCTGGCGTGCGCTTCCGGCGCCAGTCTTTTTTAGGGGCGGGCTTAGACTGCGGCTTTTCAACTTTCGCTTTAACCGAACCGGCTGTTGGGTCGTAATCCTCAACTAGCGTTAGGAGCAGCGACTCGTCACCCATACGCACAGTGTCGCCGTTAACCAGCTTCTTGCGCTTTTGCATTTCGACTTTATCGTTCACGAACACGAGTCCTGCGTCGATGGCCGCCTTCGCTTCACCGCCACTCGCAACCAAGCCTTCGAATTTGAGCACTTTATAGAGCTCGACCGGTTCACGCAGCAGCTCAACCGAACGCGACTTATCCTGCTCGCCCTTAGGAGCTTCAATGCTCTTGGCACTAGTTTTAGTGCTAGTTTTGGCAATATTCATTACTGCATCCTTTTGATTCGCTTTCGACGCGGGAGGCTTCGCGCGCCACGCTAGATCAATATCTACGCAGTATATCAGCCAACGGGTGAGAAGATCTGAATTCTTTGATCAGTTTAAGTCGAAAGGCCTAAAAACTTATGCCACTGCAATGTAAGCCGCGCTGGGTATAAGAGGCGAACGCGCACTGAGTACCACCCGGAAAAAATAACCAGTTTGACTCGCCTGCGGCCTAATTGCCTAAGCCGTCTAGTCGTCAAGATTCCAGGTATAGCCGACGAAGGCTTCGACCTCGTCTGGTGACAATTTCTCATAGAGTTTCTGTGCACCGATGTTAGTTTTTTCGGTGCCAAGCCACAGCTCGTCGCTGTCGGTATCGTCGGCAAGCTTTTTAATCTCGTTCATTAATACCGTGGCGACTCCACGCCTTCGATAGTTGACCGCTGTATCGAGCTCGTCGACATAGAGCGTGCTGTGTTTTCCGTAGGCGCGAGGCAAAAGCTGGGCCGAGGCCATACCGGCGAGCTCAGATCCGGCGAAACACGCAAAAAAGAATGTTCCATCGCTCTGCAAATACCCTGTTAAAGACTCGGCACTGTATGCGCCCTCGGACAGTTCATTGCCCTCGTCCCACTGCGCAACATTAATCTTACCCGCAAGCTTTTCGAGATTCGCTATGAGCGTAATACGCTTCACAAAGAGTTCTTTGTCCATAAGTATTCCTTGAGTTTCAGACTCAGAGGATAACAGATTGTGACCCCGCTGAACTTCTTCTCGAGTCCGGCAGTAAAAACTCGCGCACGATAGCATTGCCATCGCCGCGCACCGGGATACCAAGCGGCTGAAAGGGGAGACCGTAGTACGCAGGTTCTGGTGCAATGTTGAAACCAGCGTCACCGCCAACCGTTAGTCTTGCGTACCGCAGTACCGCATACACGCGCTCTAGATTGTCGCGCGGGCGAGCCAAAGCACTTAGCGAGCATCGACACCGAGTTGCCGGCAAAGAATAATTCTTCGCCTCTGTAAGCCAGATCGTCTCGTTGCCACCTGCGCTGTGACTCTTCTGCGTTCATCATCCTGCTATTTCCCTTAATCGTTATCGAAGCGAAATATTTAGCGAGCACGAATGCAAGACATATCCTCAAAAAATAGATGTCGCGCAGGTGCGACTCGTCGTCTATCTGCAGAATGTGTTGACGAATATCAGTGACCACCTCACCCGCCATGGTGGCAACAATTTCGCCACGCTTGAACGATCGAAGTGAGATAACGCCGAAACCATTTGTGTCGTCCTTGCGGATCACACGGAAATCTGTGTCTTTTGGGTAAAGGGGATTGTCCCCAAAGCTAGCAGGATAAAGCATCGTTAATCTTCTCCAAATAACGACCGGTCGCGGACAATGGAAGCCTGTCTATTTTACTAGGCGACTTATGCCGAGAACCCAAATCATGTGGATAGTCCACATTGCCAAAACAAATGTCTGAAAATTACGTAGACACTTATCCCAAGAGCAGCGCGCTGAGTTCGGTGCGTGCTAGCACGACCACGTGTTTCAACGCGCGCTTTATACTGCCTATGTGGCATCTTCTACAAGAATTTTCTTATCGATTTGAAAAGTATTTTTGAGAGGGAAGCAGCGGAAAGTTTGTGGTCTAAGATTCACACAGGGGGGTGTCTGTTCTGCCTATTCGCCTACAGGAACACGGGGCAGGAGAAGTCATTCGAGTTCTAACAATTAGAGGTGAGAATTTAGCGCCTGTGAGTAGCGCCATCTTGCAACTGCTCTAGCCGAAGTTCACAATCGCCCGCGGACGTCGACACATACAGACTGCCTTCGCTTACCGTTATCGAGAACTCCATTGTGCGCTCGACGGTTTTCGCGAGCGCCTGCACGCCCGCCCAATCGAAGCGGAAGACACTGATCGGTAGTTTGGCGATGTCGGATGACGACAGTTCCCACCAGGTCGGCGATTTCGAATTGAAGCTGTACAGGCGGACATCCGGCGCGAGGCGCGACACCTTTTTAATGCGCTCGATTGTTGGCTCGCCGACATCGATCCACAGCGAAAGCGCACCGTCCAGCGAATGCGCCCAGAGGTCCGCTTCTTCGGTGTCGCTTAGGCTTTTACACAGCTCAAGCCCTTCACAGACGTTGAGACTGTAAGCAAGCACGCGCACCATCATTCGTTCGAGCGTCTCAGACGGATGACAGGCGACTGTTAGGCTCAGGTTTTCATAGACCTCTCGGTCAAGGTCGGTGAGGGCTAACTTCATTTTGTAGATCGTTGGTTTAAGAGCCATACCCGCTACTTTCTTATCGCACCTTTCAACAGATCGCCAAGAGTGCCGGTCTTTACCGGCGTGCTCGTGCGCTGCTGGGGCTGTTGTCGACTGTTGTTGCGTGCGCCGTCATTACGGCCACGATTGGCAGACTCGGCTTGGCGTGTTGCGGGGTCGTCATCGAGGCGCATCGATAATCCGATTCGTTGCCTCTTTATGTCAACCTCCATCACCTTCACCTTTACCACGTCGCCTGTCTTAACTACCGCGTGGGGGTCTTTCACAAAATTATGGGAGAGTGCGGATATATGTACCAGCCCATCTTGGTGTACGCCGATATCGACGAAAGCACCGAAATTAGTCACGTTGGTGATAACGCCCTCGAGCGTCATTCCCTCTTCGAGGTCAGAGACTTTTTCGACACCCTCTTTGAAGTCTGCCGTTTTGAATTCCGGCCGCGGATCTCGACCCGGCTTTTCGAGCTCGGCAAGAATGTCGGTCACAGTCGGCAAACCGAAACGCTCGTCGACAAAGGCCTTCGCATCGAGCGATTTCAAATAGCTCGCATTGCCAATCAGATCGTTCACCGATTTTTTTCCCGCCGCGCCGATTTTTTCGACAACCGAGTAGGATTCGGGGTGCACGGCTGAGGCGTCGAGCGGATTGTCACCATCAACTATTCGCAGGAAGCCTGCGGCCTGTTCGAAGCTTTTTTCGCCAAAGCGTGGCACCGCTTTTAAGTCAGCGCGCGTCTTAAAGGCGCCATTGCTGTTGCGGTAGGCAACGATGTTGGTGGCGATCGAGGCGCTTAATCCGGCAACGCGGCGCAATAGAGGCGCTGAAGCCATGTTCACATCCACTCCCACGGCGTTCACACAGTCTTCGACAACGGCGTCGAGCGAATGCCCCAATTTAATCTGGCTTACGTCATGCTGATACTGGCCTACGCCGATGGACTTCGGTTCGATCTTTACCAATTCGGCAAGCGGGTCTTGAAGGCGTCGCGCAATCGAGATCGCCCCGCGCACAGTAACATCTAGATCAGGAAATTCTTCTCGCGCGGTATCGCTCGCCGAATACACCGAAGCGCCCGCCTCGCTGACCATCGCTTTTTGTGCGCGCAGCTCGGGATGCCTTTTTAACAAATCACTCGCTAGCTTGTCGGTTTCTCGCGACGCCGTACCATTACCGATCGCGATAAGTTCGACCTTATGTTTTGCGCAAAGCGCAGCGAGCACAGCAATCGACTGATCCCATTGGTTTTTGGGCGCGTGTGGATAGATCGCCGTGTCTTCTAAATATTGACCGGTCGCATCAACAAGCGACACTTTAACACCGGTGCGTAGACCAGGATCGAGTCCCATAGTGACCTTGCTGCCCGCCGGCGAGGCGAGAAGGATTGCTTTCATGTTTTCGGCGAATACCCGAATGGCCTCTTCCTCTGCGCTATCGCGAAGCTGCCCGAGAAGGTCGAGCTCGAAACGCGTCAGGAGTTTTATTTTCCATGTCCACTTCACCACTTCGGCCAGCCAACGATCCGCCGCCCTGCCCTCGTCGGCGATGCCAAAGGTGCGAGCGATCATCAGTTCGGCGCGCTCGGGAACAATTTTAGCACGCGTCTTATCGGCATTGGCGACCGCTGCGGGTGTGGCGATAGCCGAATGTAGGAAGGCTTCTTTGCGGCCGCGGAATACGGCGAGTGCGCGATGCGAGGGCACCCGTTTGAGCGGCTCATCGTAATCGAAATAATCGCGAAATTTCGCCGCGTCGTTTTCTTTTCCTTCGACAACTCTAGACTGCAGCACGCCCTCTTCCCAGAGATAGTTACGCAGACTTCCGCTCAGCTCTGGATGCTCGGCGAAGCGCTCCATAAGAATTTGTTTCGCGCCATCGAGCACAGCTTTGGCGTCAGTAAACCCTGCGTCGGTATCGACAAACGCAGCCGCTTCTTGCTCGGGTTCGAGCGTTGGATTCTCAAGTAGTTTGTCTGCGAGTGGCTCGATGCCCGCCTCGATCGCGATCATCGCTTTCGTGCGGCGTTTCTTTTTGTACGGCAGATAGAGGTCTTCAAGAATCGACTTCGTCTCAGCCGCATTGATTTTCTTTTCGAGTTCGGGCGTCAGCTTGTCCTGCTCAGCAATGGTTGCCACGATGGCCTGTTTACGCTCCTGAAGTTCGCGCAAATAGCGCAGGCGTACTTCGAGATCTCGCAGCTGCAGGTCGTCGAGCCCGCCTGTCGCTTCTTTGCGGTAGCGTGAAATAAAGGGAACTGTAGAGCCTTCGTCAAGCAGAGCGATCGATGCCGCAACCTGCTGCACCATGACGCCGAGTTCCTCGGCGATCTTGTTGTTAATATCCATTTACGCGGGGGTTCCTGCTGCTATCCAATTTGCACTGAGTAAGGGTTTGGTGATTACGCGCTCGCGTCGGTGCTCTGCTCAAGCCCACCGAAGGCGGCAATAAAGTCTTTTAAAAAGTCTGTGAGCTGCAGCGTCATCACCGCAAACTCCTGATCAAATTTTTCGGCGGCAGTTTCAGCATCGCCCTGATCGCGCTCTTCATTCATGCCCACAAATTTAACGCGCTTCACGGACAGGTCCTCGGACAAGACGCAGCTAACGACGCTATTCCATGTCACGCCCAAACTTTTAACCTGTTTGCCCGCACCAAGGTGTGCCTGAATCTCCTCGCTGAATAAGTCTTGTCCTTTACAGCGCACGACGTTGCCGCCGTCGATAGGATTGAACAGCTCGCATTCTTCATCGATCACAAAATTATCGCTGCCGTGCTGTTCGCGTAGCCAGCGCGTCATCACGTCTGCCGGCGCGCGATTGGTCGAAGGGATCTCAACCGGCAACGAACCGAGTGTATCGCGCAGGAGAGTAATCAGCTCTTCGGCCTTCGGCGCACTGCTCGAATTTACTATCAGCATATTATCGGCAAGCGACAGATAGGCGAAGGTTTGCTGGTTGCGCGTAAAGGCGCGTGGCAAGAGAGTGACGAAAACATCGTCGCGTATCTGTCGCTTTTCTTTACGGTAGATTTTGCGCCCCTGCCGTTCTTCTAGCTCAGCAACCTTCTCCTCAGTCGCCTCGTTAACCACCGCGGCGGGCAGAAGACGCTCTTGTTTTTGTGAGCAGAGCATCAAATAAGGGCCCTGCACGTGGCTTAACATTTCGCCTTCGCGCCCTAAAGGGCTTACCCAACCTAGCCGCGCCTTCTCCATAGAGCCACAGGGCTCGAATAGCTTGTCGGCGAGCGCCGTTTCGATCTCTTCGAACGATTGAGCGAGAGGTTTGGTAAAGGTATAGACGCGAAGGTTCTTAAACCACATAGAGCTGTTTTCCATAAGAGCGGCGGGGTCGGGATTATGCAATAGGCAGAGGGGTTAATCCACAAACCAAGGTTCAAACTTGGCTCATGGACACGCCCTCGGTTTGCTTTTATTCTGCAAGTATAGACGGACGTCGTCGTTAGGCCAGTTGCCGTCGTTTTATGCCATTTGGGTTCTTGCCTTACTGCATTCACTCAGACTAAGCCTTAAATTCGCTGCAGGCAGATCACACCACAGACTTATCGAATTAGGAATGAAATCAATGCCCTTATGTTACTCATCGATTGCCAGAAAAACTCAGCGATACAGTGTGCGCCTCGTGCTACTCAGCCTCTTAGCCGCGCTAGGTGTAGCGGCCTGTGCGCCCGCAGATACGCCTGCAACGGTTGCAGCGCCAGCGTCGGTGGCGTCGATGAACCAAGCAAACGAATCGCAGCGGCTAACTGAATGGCTCGATGCCGAATACGCCCATGAACTCGATTTCTCGCCGCTCGCGAAGACACGTCTGGGCGACAAAAGTGCCCATGGTGAACTCGACGATGTTTCCGAAGCTGCTAGCGATGCGCGGCTTGAGTGGCGCAGAGACTCGGTTGCGCGCCTTCGCAGCGAGTTTGATTACGCACAGTTAAACGACGAGGCGAAACGCTCTTTCGATCTTTGGGTGTATCAACTCACGCAGGCCGAAGAATCAATTTCGTTCCGCCGCCACGGCTTTATCTTCGGTCGCAATGGCCCCCAAGCGTCTCTGCCCAATAGCCTCATCAACTATCAAGTCGTGGATACAGAGCAGGACGCACTCGACTATGTCTCCCGACTAGAGCAGAGCGGCCGCTACCTGCTGCAATACCTCACGCGCACACAGCTCGCCGCGCAAGACGGTGTGCGCGCCCCGTTCTTCGACTATCAGCAGGCATTGAGCGAAATCGAGAGAATCACGAGCGGCGAGCCGTTCGATTCGATGGGCAGCTCAGCGCTGTGGGACGACGTAACCACTAAATTTAACGCACTCGTTGCGGCGGGCACGATAGACAAATCGCGAGCCGACGCGCTTCTTGAGCAGGCGCGCACGGCGATTCTTGACACGATGCAACCTGCTTATGAACAGATTAGTGCATGGCTTGCTGCCGATCTTGAGAATGTCTCGGACAGCGCCCAAGGCGCTTGGTCATTGCCCGATGGCGAGGCATATTATCAGCAGCGCCTCGAGCGTATGACCACTCTGCCACTAACCGCCGATGAGATTTTCGACACTGGTATCAGCGAAGTTGCGCGCATTCAGGCCGAGATGGAAGAGATCAAAGCGCGTGTCGGCTTTGAAGGATCGCTGCAGGACTTCTTCACCTTCATTCGCAACGATGACCGCTTTTATCACCCCAACACCGATGAAGGCCGCGCTGCCTATATTGCCGACGCCGATGCAATCCTTGCCGCTACTTACGAAAAACTGCCCGAGTTCTTTGGCATTTTGCCTAAGGCGGGCCTGCAGGTGCGCCGCGTAGAGCCGTTCCGCGAGCAAGACGGCGGCGCTGCACACTATGCACGCGGAACCAAAGATGGCTCACGCCCAGGCACTTTTTATGCCCACCTGTCGGACATGCGCGCAGCGTCGAAGCACCGCTTAGAGAATCTTGCCTATCACGAAGGCGTGCCGGGGCATCACATGCAGATCTCGATTCAGCAAGAGCTCGAGGGTCTACCCGCCTTCCGCGCGAATAAAGGCTACACCGCTTATAGCGAAGGTTGGGGGCTTTATGCCGAAGGGCTTGGCAAAGAGATGGGCGGATACGAAGACCCGTATGCAGATTTCGGACGCCTGTCAGGCGAGATCTGGCGCGCGGTGCGTTTGGTCGTCGACACGGGCATTCACGCGAAGCGCTGGACTCAAGACGAGGCGGTGCAATACG
>Ga0209198_1000965_pt1 | contig 23426 bp, 20 predicted proteins | sample COGITO_mtgs_1105_2_FD_184804 | JGI IMG/M metagenome (GOLD analysis project Ga0209198, IMG submission 184804) | Pelagic marine microbial communities from North Sea - COGITO_mtgs_110519 (SPAdes) (version 2) | ecosystem: Environmental > Aquatic > Marine > Epipelagic ...
TTTTATTCTTTTGGGATTAATCCTCTTTTTCATCGCTTTCAAGATAGCCATCAATTTCGCGACGGTCTTTTTTGGTGGGGCGTCCTTCTCCTTTTTGGCGGTAATAATCTTTAGAATATTTTAATAACTCTTGTGCTTCAAACTCCGATTTTGGAGTGGTATCAGTCCGGTAAATATCAACCAGTTTAGCCCCAACACGACTGGGCGGAATGTCCTGAACCGTTAATTGATAATTAACTTGATTAATACGGACGATTAGTTGGTCCGTTGGATAGACCTCTCTACTGGGTTTTACAGCGGCATCATTGACCTTTACATGTCCTTTTTTACAAGCAGTAGTTGCGATATTACGGGTCTTGAAATATCGGACACACCATAAATATTTATCGATTCTCATAAAATGTTTAAAACAACGTTAATGTTCCACACAAAAATAGTATAAAATTGTATCTTGCGCCATCAAATATAGTTTTATGAAATTTAATTATAACATTCTTTTTATTTCTTTAATGATTGTGGCGGTCATGTCTTGTGACGATGATGATGCTGCTGCATCCGTTGTAGAAAACGATCGTACGGAACAACAGGTTATAGATGGTGATGCATTACTAAATTATTTAAATACCCATTATTACAACTCTACTGAAATAAATGCTTTAGAAAATCCTACGGTTGACGATTTGGTTTTTTCAACCCTTTCGGAAGGCGAAACAGTACCCTCTGATGCCACTTTATTAAGTTCTGTGGTTGAAACTAAAACAACCACTTACAAGGATGTAAACTATGAGTATTATATTTTAAAAATTAATCAAGGAAGTGGCGCATCGTCTCCTGTGTTTTCTGATAAAGTTCGTGTCAATTATTCGGGGTCTTTACAAGATGGAACAACGTTTGATAGCTCTTCTAGCCCTGTGAACTTTGATTTAGTATACGTTGTGGCAGGTTGGAATCGAGTGATGCCCGAGTTTAATGCAGCGAGTTCTTTTGAGTCAAACTCAGATGGAACCGTCGGTTTTTCTGGTTATGGAATGGGGGCGATGTTCTTACCCTCGGGATTAGGATATTATGCCGATCCCAAACCATCGATCCCATCTTATTCGAATTTGATTTTCAAGTTCGAACTTATACAAACTGAAGTGAATGATCACGACGGGGATTATGTTTCTTCTTACCTTGAAGATATTAACGGCGATTTTGATTTATTTAATGATGATACTGATGGTGATTTAACGCCCGATTTTGCAGATACTGACGATGATGGTGACGGCACAAATACGGCTAACGAAGTAAAAGTTAAAGAATACACTGACGGTTCTTTAATGAATCTTGAAACAAATATACAAATGGTTTCTCTGAATGATAATCAGTTTTTCACAGCCATTAAGGAGAAAAATGACGGTACCTACTACGCGAACCTTATTACCTTGGTTGACACCAATGGCAATGGAATCCCTAATTATTTAGATGCGACAGAGTCTGAGACTCAAAAGGTCAATTAAACAATAACATATACACATAAAAAAAGAGTCGCAATTGCGACTCTTTTTTAGTTAAAATAGTTTGTAGAGCGTATTACTTTCTCTTTATAACTTTAAGGGCTTTCTCAACAATGCTGCCACTGTTTAAGCCGTATTTCTCCATCAGTTGCGCAGGCGTCCCCGATTCACCAAACGTATCATTTGTCGCCACAAATTCTTGTGGAGTTGGATGGTGAAGTGCTAAAACTCTTGCAACGCTTTCGCCTAAACCTCCTAAGAAGTTGTGCTCTTCGGCAGTCACAATACAGCCTGTTTTAGCAACAGAGTCTATTATAGCTTTATCGTCTAAAGGTTTAATGGTGTGGATGTTGATCACTTCTGCAGAAATTCCTTGTTCGTGCAATACTTTAGCCGCTTCAAGTGCTTCCCAAACAAGATGCCCTGTTGCTACAATTGTGACATCAGAACCTTCTTGAAGTTGTACGGCTTTCCCGATTTCAAATACTTGATCTGAAGGCGTGAATACAGGCACTGCTGGTCGTCCAAATCTTAGGTACACAGGCCCTTCATAATCGGCGATCGCAATAGTTGCTGCTTTGGTTTGGTTGTAATCACACGTATTAATAACCACCATGCCAGGAAGCATTTTCATAAGACCAATGTCTTCTAGGATTTGGTGCGTTGCCCCATCCTCTCCTAAAGTTAATCCGGCATGCGATGCACAGATTTTTACATTTTTATCAGAGTACGCAATAGACTGTCTGATTTGATCATAAACACGTCCTGTAGAAAAATTAGCAAAAGTCCCCGTGAAAGGTATTTTACCTCCAATAGTTAATCCTGCCGCTATGCCCATCATATTGGCTTCTGCAATTCCAATCTGAAAGAAGCGCTCTGGGTTTTCATCAATAAATTGATTCATTTTTAAGGACCCAATCAAATCTGCACAAAGTGCCACGACGTTTGGGTTGGTTCTTCCGAGTTCTGCAAGACCTGCTCCAAAACCACTTCTCGTATCTTTTTTCTCTGTATATGTGTAAGTTTTCATTTTTTTTGGTTTTGAATTTAATAGTCTCCTAAAGTTTCTGGATTTTGATTTAAAGCGTCTGCCAATTGTTCATCGTTAGGCGCTTTTCCATGCCATGCATGGGTATGCATCATAAAATCAACTCCATTACCCATCATCGTTTTAAGGAGGACACACACCGGCTTTCCTTTTCCAGTGGCAGCTTTGGCTGTTGCCATTCCTTCTAATATAGCCTCAATATCATTACCGTTTTCAATTTCAATAACCGTCCAGTCAAAAGCTTCAAACTTTCCTTTAATACTTCCCATTGGAAGCACATCGTCTGTAGCGCCATCAATTTGTTTACCGTTTAAATCGATGGTTGCTATTAAATTATCAATATTTTTTGCAGAAGCATACATAATCGCTTCCCAATTTTGTCCTTCTTGCAACTCACCATCTCCGTGTAGCGTATAGATAAGACTCGAATCGTTATTCAGTTTTTTTGTTTGAGCAGCTCCTAAAGCAACCGAAAGCCCTTGTCCTAAGGACCCAGAAGCAATCCGTACACCAGGAAGTCCCTCATGCGTTGTAGGATGTCCTTGTAACCTCGAGTTTAACAATCTAAACGTATTTAATTCCTCGATAGGGAAGTAACCTGAATGCGCCAATACACTGTAAAAAACAGGTGAAATATGTCCATTTGATAGGAAAAATAAATCCTCATTGATGCCATCCATGTCAAATCCTTCTTTGCGATCCATGATATTGGTATAGAGTGCAACTAGAAATTCTGCACAGCCCAATGAACCTCCTGGATGACCAGAATTTACTTTGTGAACCATTCGTAAAATATCTCTACGAACTTGGGTTGTTAAATCTTTTAAATTTTCATTCGACATTGGCTAGGTTTTAGATGTTAAAAAATCGATTTTCAAAGATAATTCTAATTTTAAATAGACAAAATATTTAATCTTGTAAATTTCATAAATTAACTAACAATTTATAAAAAGATGCTGCTTGTGTATATATGTGTAATTTCTTTTCTATTTTTACACTGATTTTTGAACTATTTTTGATGCTACAATTTTTGAGATTACACGAATATAAAGTGATGATATATAGACTTTTACTTGTCTATTTGTTTTATGCGGTAAGTCGTTTTTTATTTTTTATTTATAATTTTTCTCTTTTAGAAATTGATTCGCTCGGCGAGTATCTAAGATTGAGTTATCATGGACTAGCCTTTGATACGACGGCTATATTTTACTTAAACAGTTTATTTGTAGTCCTTTCCATGCTTCCATTTCGGATAAATACGCATAAAACCTACCAAAAAGTCTTGTTTTTCATCTATTTCTTGACCAATTTGATTGGAATGGCTTTTAATTTTGTGGATTTAATTTATTATAAATACAATTACAATAGAACCACCGTTTCCGAATGGGCAGTGATTGAAAACGAACAAAACAAAGTACAAATGTTACTTCGCTTTGCCGTGAGTTATTGGCATGTTTTTCTCTTGTTTTTTCTGGTTACAATCGTATGGATTTACCTCTATAAAAAAATCTCCGTAAAATCTAAACCCTATCCAAAGGGACTTATCTCATATTTGACGACCTCAGTGGTTTCATTTTTGATTATGGCAACGCTTATGATTGGCGGTATTCGAAGTGATTTTAAAAAGAGTACACGCCCTATTAATTTAGTGGATGCGAATCGACATGTTACTAAAATTCAACAAGCAGATTTTGTATTAAACACGCCTTTTGCAATTATTAGAACCTTCAATAAAAAAACCTTTAAAAAAGTAACCTACGAAATTCCGCAATCAGAAATTGATCGTTTGATACAACCCATTAAGCAATACACTAAAGATGTAAAGACAAAGCCAAACATTGTTGTATTTATTACGGAAAGTTTTAGTCGAGAATATATGGGGGCTTTTAATGAACCGACTCAAATACCTGATTATGTGAGTTATACGCCTTTTTTAGATTCATTAGCTTCTAGAAGCTTGGTGTTCAACAATGCATTTGCCAATGGAAGAAAATCGATACACGGCATGTCGTCTGTCTTGGCAGGAATCCCCTCCTTTAAAGATGCTTTTACGTCTTCGCCCTACACAAATCAAAATGTAGAATCGGTGGTATCGGTATTAAATTCAGAAGGCTACGACACCTCCTTTTTTCATGGCGCACCTAATGGTTCTATGGGGTTTTTAGGGTTTTCAAATATTTTAGGATTTGATCATTATTATGGAAAAACAGAATTTAATAACGACGCCTTGTTTGATGGGTTTTGGGGGATTTGGGATGCTCCATTTTTTCAGTTTACCAAAGATGTTTTAGACGCTAAAACCGACCCATTTTTTGCGACCATTTTTACGGTAACGTCTCATGAGCCTTATATTATTCCCGATGAATTTGAAGGTCAATTTCCCAAAGGGGATGTGCAAATGCATCAATGTGTAGGGTATACCGATTTTGCTTTTAAACAGTTTTTTGAAGCCTCTAAAAAAGAAGCTTGGTTTCAGAATACCATTTTTATTATTACAGCCGATCATACAAATCAAGTGAATTACAAAGAATACTATAAGATGATTAATCGGTATGCCGTTCCTATCATGATATATAGTCCTAATGAGGAATTTATAGGCGTAAATAATGAACTAGCCCAACAAATAGATATCTATCCAACCATTTTGGATATGGTCGGTTATCAGAAACCATTTAGAAGTTGGGGACGTAGTTTGGTTGATTCGAGTGTAGATAAAATGCAACCCTATGTTATGAACCATAATGGCCAAAATTATCAATATAGCAAAGGGAATATAATTTGTATCTTTGATGGCGTACGAGCTATTGGTTTTTATGATATAAATGATTTAGGATTGGAACGTAATTTAATTTCAAATCGTACAGAAGAAATGGATGAGGTCGAGTTGGCTTGTAAAGCATTTTTAAAAGATTATTTTGATAGAATTATTGATAGAAACTTATAATTAAATTTTAATTTTGATGAGAAAAAAAATAGGACTTCTACTTTTGAGTGTGATACTTATAGGCGCTTCTAAATACGTTTATGATGTAAATCTTAATTATAATTTTAAAGAAATTTCAGAAAATAAGGTGTATAAATCAGGCGTAATCCCACCTGAAAAAATCGCTGATTATGTAGAAGATCATCAACTAAAAAGTGTTATTGATTTACGATTTCCACATACGCTCGATAAAGTAAATAACCCCGAAATCCCACAGGAATTGACAGATGAAAAAGAAGCGGTTGAGAAGTTAGAAGGCGTTACTTATTTTAATCTTGGGACCGATCAAGTTCCCACTCAAGAAACCGTCGATAAATTCCTAGAAATTATGGACGACTCCTCCAATTACCCGGTTTTAATTCATTGTTACCATGGCGTTGGCCGTGCACAAATGTTTTCGGCACTTTACCGAATTGAATATGAAGGGTGGACCAATCAAGAAGCACGCGAACAAACACGATTGTTATTAAAAGGTAGTTCGTTTGATGAAGGTGCTCCTAAAGGCGATTATTTAATCAACTACAAGTCGCGATCAAGTAAAGAATAGCGTTCAGAAGTTTTGTGCTTAGGGTATTAAAGTTACTTTTACACATTAAAATAGTGTTTCCATTAACCATGTAATTTTAAGAGTTTGAAATTTGATTTACTAAAAAAAGACCCAGCGACGAGAGCGAGAGCTGCCACCTTAACCACAGATCATGGTGTGATTGAAACCCCTATTTTTATGCCCGTAGGCACTGTGGGGACTGTAAAAGGCGTGCATCAACGCGAACTTAAAAATGATATCAACCCTGATGTGATTTTAGCAAACACCTATCATTTATTTCTTCGACCACAAATCGATATATTAGAAAAAGCGGGCGGACTTCATAAATTCATGAACTGGGATCGAAATATTCTGACAGATTCTGGAGGCTATCAAGTATATTCACTTTCTGCCAACCGCAAAATTAAAGAAGAAGGGGTTAAATTTAAAAGCCATATAGATGGGAGTATGCATACATTTACACCCGAAAATGTTATGGAAATTCAACGAAGTATTGGCGCTGATATCATCATGGCTTTTGACGAATGTACGCCTTACCCATGTGATTATAATTATGCGAAACGGTCAATGCATATGACCCATCGTTGGTTAGACCGCTGTATCAATCACCTAGATAAAACACCATTAAAATACGATCATAGTCAAGCCTTTTTTCCAATTGTTCAGGGAAGTACTTATACAGACTTAAGAAAACAATCCGCTGAATACATCGCCAATGCAGGCGCAGTTGGAAATGCCATTGGCGGCCTTTCGGTAGGAGAACCTGCCGAAGAAATGTACGCCATGACCGATGTTGTTTGTGAAATCCTTCCTGAAGATAAACCTCGTTATTTGATGGGGGTTGGAACGCCTATTAATATTCTCGAAAACATTGCACTCGGAATCGATATGTTTGATTGTGTCATGCCAACTCGAAATGCCAGAAATGGAATGTTGTTTACCGCGTACGGGTCGATAAATATTAAAAATCAAAAATGGAGAGACGATTTTTCTCCTATCGATGAAATGGGAATCACTTTTGTGGATACCGAGTATTCAAAAGCATATCTAAAACATTTGTTCAGTGTTAACGAATTATTAGGAAAACAAATCGCAACAATTCATAACTTAGGGTTTTATTTATGGTTAACCCGTGAAGCTAGAAAACATATTTTAGCAGGTGATTTTGGAACGTGGAAAGCTATGATGGTCAAACAAATGGATAATCGTTTATAACAAATGAAAATTTTAGATTGGTACATATTAAAGCGGTATTTGTTTACATTTTTCATGTTGTTGCTTCTGTTTATTCCCATTGGAATAACGGTAAATCTTGCCGAAAAAATTGACAGTATTTTAGAACATCAAGTGCCATTTGCAGATGTTGCTTCTTATTATTTTGATTTTACCATATACTTTGCGACCCTTTTATTTCCTTTATTTTTATTCTTATCGGTCATTTGGTTCACCTCCAAGCTAGCCAATAACACCGAAGTCGTCGCTTTCCTAAGTTCGGGAGTGTCATTTTCAAGGTTTTTAAGACCCTATATGATCGGTGCATCTATTGTGGCTGCTTTTGCATTAATGCTTGGAATGTATTGGACGCCTTTAGCGAGCAAAGGATTTAATGAGTTCACCTATAAATATCTTAGTAATAGAAAGGTCGTTGATACTCAAAAAATCTACCGTCAAATTAATGACGATGAGTATATCTATGTTAGTAACTTTGATATTTCAACAAAACGAGGCAATAACTTCACCCTAGAGCATTTTAACGGGAATGTATTAGAATACAAAATTCATGCTTCCTCTATTAGATACGTTGAAAAAGACAGTTCGTATTTGCTGACAAATTATAATTATCGAGTTATTGGAGCTGAAGATGACGAGATTAGTTTTGAGAGATCAAAAGACACGATTTTCAATTTTGATCTGGAAGATTTAACACCGCCAAATTATGTAGCAGAAACATTGACATATAATGAGTTAACTCGATTTATTGCACGTGAAGAAGTTCGGGGGTCGTCTAACATCAACCGTTATAAAGTAGTTTTGTATAAAAAATGGAGTTTGCCAGTATCAGTATTCATACTCACTATAATTGCCGTCGCAGTGTCATCGATTAAACGAAGAGGAGGGATGGGTGTTAATTTGGCTTTTGGAATTGTAATCGTCATGATCTATGTCTTTTTTGATAAGGTTTTTGGAGTGATGGCCGCACAATCTGATTTTTCACCACTTTTGGCCGTTTGGTTTCCAAACATCGTTTTTGGAGGTTTAGCAATTTACCTATTGTACAATGCCAAGCGTTAAATTCAAAAATCAACTACACCTTCATTTTTTGGTGTTCATCGCTGGATTTACGGCTATTTTAGGAGAGTTGATCTCCATAGATGCTATCGCATTAGTTTGGTTCCGAATGGCTATCGCTGCAGTGATGATGTTTGGGTATATCAAAATTAAAAGAGTTGATCTCAAAATTCCTTTCAAAACCATTCTTAAATTTTTTGTTGCCGGCATTATTATCGCGCTTCATTGGATTACTTTTTTTGCAGCGATAAAAGCGTCTAACATCTCTATTACGTTGGCGATGTTTTCGACTGGTGCCTTTTTTGCCGCCTTTATAGAACCATTATTTTTTCGACGTAAAATAATCAGCTATGAAATTTTCTTTGGACTTGTTGTTATTTTTGGGGTTGTTTTAATCACTCAAACTGAACTACGATATCTTACAGGGATTCTTTTGGGAATTTCTTCAGCACTCTTTTCGACCCTTTTTGCCGTTCTTAATGGAAAATTTGTAGAGCAGCACAGTGCGACCGTTATTTCATTTTACGAGTTTATAGGAGGCGTTGCTTTTATATCTCTATACCTCTTGTTTTCAGATCAAGGTTTCAGTGAGGATTTCTTTAAGTTAAATAGCACTGATTGGATTTGCCTATTTATTTTGGCATCGATCTGTACTGCCTATGCCTTTATAGCGTCGATTCATGTTATGAAACACATTACCCCTTTTTCGGTCGTGTTAACCTACAATTTAGAACCTATCTATGGAATTGTTTTGGCATTAGTCCTGTTCCCTGAAACAGAAACCATGACCCCTATGTTTTATGTAGGTGCTTTGCTTATAATTTGCACCGTACTTCTCAATGCCGTGTATAAAAAAACAAGAAACTAACGACAGATCTTCAGTATATAACTATTAAAGTTTATATATTTGTAGACTAACCAAAACACTAATCTTGAATTTCTATGGAATATCTAGAATTTGAGTTGCCTATTAAGGAACTAGAAGATCAATTACAAAAATGTCAAATTATTGGAGAGGAAAGTGATGTCGATGTTTCTGAAACATGTGTTCAGATTCAAAAGAAATTAGACCTTGCCAAAAAGGAGATTTATAAAAACTTAACACCTTGGCAACGCGTACAGTTGTCCAGACATCCAAACAGACCGTATACCTTAGATTATATCACCGCTATTTGTGGCGATACTTTTTTGGAACTTCATGGCGATCGTAACTTTAAGGACGATAAAGCGATGATTGGTGGATTAGGAAAAATTGGAGACCAAAGTTTTATGTTTATTGGTCAACAGAAAGGATATAACACCAAAACGCGTCAATATCGAAACTTTGGGATGGCGAATCCAGAAGGCTATAGAAAAGCATTACGTCTTATGAAATCTGCCGAAAAATTTGGAATTCCTGTGGTATCATTGATCGATACACCTGGTGCTTATCCTGGTTTAGAAGCGGAAGAACGTGGGCAAGGGGAAGCCATCGCTCGTAATATTCTTGAAATGACACGTCTAAAAGTTCCAATCATTACCATCATTATTGGTGAAGGTGCTTCTGGAGGTGCACTTGGGATTGGCGTTGGCGATAAAGTTTTGATGCTAGAAAATACTTGGTATTCTGTAATTTCACCCGAATCCTGTTCCTCTATTTTATGGCGAAGTTGGGAATACAAAGAACAGGCTGCGGAAGCTTTAAAGCTAACGGCTAAAGATATGAAGCGAATGAAATTGGTGGACGAAATTGTGAAAGAACCTTTAGGAGGTGCTCATAAAGATCGCGATCAAACGTTTAAAACCGTTTCCAATACGATTGTAAAATCATACAACGAATTTAAAAACTTATCACCAAAAGAATTGGTTGCTCAACGCATGGATAAGTACTCACAAATGGGGGTCTATAAAGATTAAACTTTAGGTCTCTTCCGATAAAAATAAAAGTCAGGTGTTTCACTTGACTTTTTTAATGCTTATTAACAATAATTTGGACTTATAAACAGTTAGATTGTTGATTAACAGTTAACAACGCAAAATCCCTTTTGCTAATAATTTAAGTACTTTCGTAACCATGAAACAACCAGAACCAGTTAAAGTATATAAAAACGATAAGAGCACGCTTATCAGCTTGGAGAAAGGAAAAATCCCACCACAAGCTACTGATTTAGAAGAGGTTGTACTTGGAGCGATGATGATTGATAAAAAAGGAGTCGATGAGGTTATCGATATTCTTAGCATGGATGCATTTTATAAAGATGCCCATCAACACATCTTTGAAGCGATTCTACAATTATTTGAAAATAGTGAACCTGTCGATTTATTAACAGTTTCAACTCAATTACGGAAAAACTCAAAACTCGACCTAGTTGGAGGCGATTTTTACCTCATTTCATTGACCCAAAAAGTATCCTCATCGGCGCATATTGAATTTCATGCACGGATCATTTTACAAAAATTTATTCAACGAAGTTTAATCAAAATCTCTAACGAAATTATTGAAGATGCTTTTGATGAAACCAAAGATGTATTTGATTTACTCGATAAGGCAGAATCAAGACTCTATGAAGTCACTCAAGGAAATATAAAAAAATCGACAGAAACCGCGCAAGATTTAGTTTTTCAAGCCAAGAAAAAAATTGAAGAAATCTCCAATAAAGAAGGACTTTCTGGAGTGCCTTCAGGATTTGATAAATTAGATAAACTGACTTCTGGGTGGCAAGAAAGTGATTTGATTATTATTGCTGCGCGTCCAGGGATGGGTAAAACAGCATTAACGCTTTCGATGGCTCGAAATATTGCGGTGACTCAAAATATTCCGGTCGCATTCTTTTCATTAGAAATGTCGTCCGTTCAATTAATTACACGTCTAATTTCCTCAGAAACAGGGTTGAATTCCGAAAAATTAAGAACAGGACGCCTCGAAAAACACGAATGGGAACAGTTGAATGTCAAAGTGAAAGCCCTCGAAAAAGCACCCTTATACATTGATGATACCCCATCGTTATCCATTTTTGATTTACGCGCCAAAGCCAGACGTTTAGCATCTCAAAATGGCATCAGACTCATTGTGGTGGATTACTTACAATTAATGACCGCTGGTGGAACTCAGAAAAGTGGAAACCGTGAACAAGAAATTTCTATGATTTCCCGAAACCTTAAAGCCTTAGCTAAAGAATTAAGTATTCCCGTTATTGCATTGTCTCAATTATCGAGAGCCGTGGAAACTAGAGGCGGAAGTAAACGTCCTTTGTTATCGGATTTGAGAGAATCGGGTGCCATTGAACAAGATGCCGATATTGTATCGTTTATCTACCGTCCAGAATATTATAAAATTGATGAATGGGATGACGAACAACACACTCCTTCTGAGGGTCAGGCCGAATTTATTATTGCCAAACACCGTAATGGTGGGCTCGAAAATATCCGTTTAAAATTTATTGGTCACTTAGGTAAATTTGATAATCTTGATGATTTTGATTCCCCATTTGATACCGAATTTCATTCCAAAATGAATGCCGCGGCGAATGATGATACCTTTAAACAAGAAGATTTTAGAATCGATCCCAGTCAGGCATTTGGAGATTCGGATGATGACACGCCCTACTAAGTTTATTTAGCTAATTTTTTTGAGTATATTTAAGGCATGAAAACGTATCTACTGCCCCTTTTTTTAGTGATTTCCTTTCAAATTAATGCCTCCTACATTCTCATTCCCATGGATGCAGAGAGTCAAAAAAATCATCTCAAAGCGTATGGGATCACCTATTGGACGCTAGATAAACAGCAAAACGTTAAATGGCTCCTAAACTACAGAGGCGGTTCTTTTTTAATGCCATATATCGAAGCCATTGAAAAAGAATGTAGAATTAGAGGCGTGTCATACGAACTAATTAGTGATGCCGAAGCGGAAGCTATTCTTTTAGAAATTAGCAGTCCAAGTAAAAACATGGACGCCGTCATCCTCGAAAAAGCCCCTAAAATTGCCGTATACTCTCCTAGTGGAAAACAACCTTGGGACGATGCTGTGACCATGGTTTTGACCTATGCCGAAATTCCTTACGAAACCATTTATGATACCGAAGTATTAAGCGATGCTTTGTTACTTTATGATTGGTTACACCTTCACCATGAGGATTTTACAGGTCAATATGGGAAATTTTACCGCGCCTATAGAAATGCAGCTTGGTATATAGAGCAACAAAAAAAATCAGAAATTCTTGCTAAGAGTTTAGGGTATGATAAGGTGTCAGAACAAAAATTAGCAGTTGCTCAAAAAATAAGAGAATACGTCATAGGCGGTGGGTTTATGTTTGCAATGTGTAGTGCAACCGATAGTTTTGATATCGCTTTGGCAGCCCAATCGCTCGATATTTGCGAGCCTATGTTTGATGGCGATGGGAGTTCCCCAAATTACCAAGCTCAGTTAGATTATTCTAAAACGTTTGCATTTAAAGATTTTATTTTGGAACGGAATCCAAATGTATATGAGTTTTCTAGCATCGATATGACCCAAGAACGAAAGATTACTAAAGAACTAGATTACTTTACGCTTATGGAGTATTCTGCAAAATGGGATCCAATTCCTACAATGTTGAACCAAAATCATACAGCACTTGTCAAAGGTTTTATGGGGCAAACAACAGCCTACAAAAGAGACCAAGTCAAGTCAAATGTGTTGGTGTTGGGTGAGAATAAATCCAATGGCGAAGCGCGTTATATTCATGGGATTAAAGGCCAAGGGTTTTTTACGTTTTATGGTGGACATGATCCGGAAGATTATACCCATAGAGTAGGGGATCCTAAAACGGAGTTAGATCTCCATCCAACGTCTCCTGGATACCGACTTATTCTAAATAACATTTTATTTCCTGCAGCTCGAAAGAAAAAGAAAAAGACTTAGGATTTACATTCCTTTCTTAAAAAACAACAACAATTGACCTATTGTATTATGTAAAGGTTAAGTTTTAGAAATTTTCTACTTCTCTATGCAATAAGTTCATATTTTTGCGTTTTAGAAGTATTAATTTAAATGAAACCCCAAATCATGATTAAATTTAATTCCTTTCCGTACGCGCTATTTTTCTTTATTTGTATGATTTTCCCAACTTTGGGATCCTCCATTAATGGATTTACAGTAGAATCAAAAATGAAGCGTATTGATTTTCAAACCACTCAACAGCACTTCACAGTAAGTGGAACCATTAAAGATACTGCATCTGGTGAAACTTTACTAGGTGCGAACTTGATTGTGAAAGGTCAAAGGAAAGGTGTCTCTACGAATGAATATGGTTTCTACTCGATTACCCTTCCTCAAAACACCTATACGTTTCAAGTCAGTTACTTGGGATATGTGACACAAGAAATAGAAGTTAATTTATCAGAAAATAAAAAAATTGATATTTCACTTTCTGTAGATACCAATCAACTTGATGCGGTTGAGATCATTGTCGAATCAAATTCCAAAAGCCAAGTTAAATCGGTATTAACGGGTGTTTCAACATTGAAAGCTAAGGAAATCAAAAAGTTACCCGCACTTTTAGGCGAACCAGATATCACGAGAGTCGTTTTGACCCAAGCGGGTGTGAGCACTATTGGTGAGGGCGCATCAGGTTTTAACGTCCGTGGTGGAAATATCGATCAAAATTTGATTTTATTAGATGAGGCTCCTATCTATAATTCCTCCCATGCGTGGGGCTTTTTCTCCATTTTCAATGCAGACGCAATCAAAAAATTAACCCTCTATAAAGGCGGAATTCCAGCACGATTTGGCGGTAGAGCCTCCTCCGTTTTAGACATTAGACAGCGAGAAGGAAGTGACAAACAATTCAAAGGAGAAGGTGGTATTGGCGTATTGTTTTCGAGACTTACTTTAGAAGGTCCTATTAAAAAAGATAAACTTAGTTTTTTAGTTTCAGGGCGTCGTTCTTATTTTGATCTGTTTTTCCCTTTGTCTAGTGATGAAGAGGTTAAAAATAATAAAATATTCTTCTATGATTTTAATACAAAGCTAAGTTGGACCTTGAATGATAACAATAAACTATTTGTTTCGGGATATTTTGGAGCGGATGTAATGAAACTAAAATATGATGGGGAGGAAAAAAGTGATGGCACCAAAGAGCAGGACGAACAAATTGACTTTCAATGGAAAAACACGACCACGACTGTCAGATGGAATCACATATTTTCACCCAAACTATTTATGAACGTCTCTGGAATTTATAGTCGATACAACTATAGTCTATCGTCTGAAAATGATTCTGGAGGTGGCCCTGTAGGATCTTCAGGCTCTTTTTTATGGAAATCCAGCATCGAGAATTTTATTTTTAAACCTGATTTCACGTTTTATAAAAATTCTGATACCAAAATACGATTTGGACTTAACAGTACTTTATACAAGTTTAGCCCTGCTAAAGTAGAAAGCGGTGAAAAAGGAGTGAATAGCATTGCCTTGGAAGTCGAAAAAGGTTTAGAGATCGCACCTTATGTTGAGTACGAAAAAAAATGGAATCAATTTTCTATGAATGCCGGACTAAGATATTCCTTGTTTTCAAATATTGGACCACAGAATGTTTCAACGTATGACCCAAATTATCCTAAATCAATCGCTACAATTACTGAAACGACGTCTTATGGTTCAGGGGATGCCACAAAGTCCTATTCAGGTTTCGAACCCCGATTGGCCCTTAGTTATTCCATCAATGACCGTAAAGGCGTTAAGTTAGGTTTTAATCGAATGTATCAATATATTCATTTAATCTCCAATACATTTGCTGCACTTCCTTTTGATATTTGGAAGCCCGCAGGGACGCACTTAAAACCGTTAATTGTCAATCAATTATCCTTAGGCTATGCTTACGATACAGAAAACAGAAAATATAATTTCTCAGTTGAAGGCTATTTCAAAACCTTTGAAAATATAGTCGAATATAAAGACGGTGCAGATTTATTTTTAAATGAAAATTTAGAAACTCAGCTGCTACCAGCCAAAGGCGACTCTTACGGAATCGAATTTGGAGCTTATAAAACTACCGGGAAATTGACAGGGCATTTTAATTACACATATTCTGCCACCCGAAGAAAAACAACCAGCTCTTTTCAATCAGAAAATATTAGTAATGGGGACTATTATCCATCAAACTTCGATAGACCTCATATTCTCAATTTAACATCAAACTATAAGTTGAATAAAAAATGGGATCTTGGACTATTTTTCACCTATCAAACAGGAAGACCGACAACTTACCCAACAGGTAAATTTTATATTGATGGGACCTCTTACTTGACGTATTCCGATCGAAATAAATACAGAAACCCGGATACACATCGATTAGATTTATCATTCAATTATGCTTCCCATAAGCCAAATAAAAAATGGCAAGGAAGTTGGTCCTTTGGAGTTTATAATGTGTATGGTCGTAAAAACGCCTTTTCAACCTATTCAACTCTAAATAAAGATCAGTTCAAAGCCTATAAATTTTCTGTTATTGGCTCTCAAATCCCTTTCATTGCTTATAATTTTAAATTTTAATTATTATGAATCACTTAAAAAACATATGTATTGCTCTATGTTGTTCACTCGTATTTTTTACATGTACAGAAGAAACAACCCTGAAAACTGATTATGAACCTCAAATTATTATTTACGGAAACCTAAGGAGTGGAACACATGGTTTTGGAGTTTTTGTCGCCCAAACGGTGCCGGTTGACGCTTATAAAAATAACCCCGTAAATGATGCCGAAATCTCATTATTCACAAAATCTCCAGATGGAGATACTTCTGTAGTACTCGACGATTTTACCATTGAAGAAGGATATTACGAAAGTAAAGAACAAATCACTCCTGTACTTGGTAATTATTATTGGATTGAAGTGACTTTAAAAGATGGCTCTGTTTACAAGTCGACCGAAGAAAAACTGAATCCAATTGTTCCTATTGAAAGCCATAGTTTTATCGATTACACCTTAAAGTTAGGGATTTCAGACCCAGAATCAGAATCGAATTTTTACTTAAGCGAAGTTGCTTTTTATGATGAATTTGGAACTATTTTCGATACGTTTTCTGTTACCAGTGATGCTCTTTTTAATGGAAATGAAGACTCCTTTATTGAAATAATAGATGTGTTTGATTATGATGGGTCCTATAGCATTGAACTTTCAAGCGTGAGTTATAATACATTCAAATTTTATCAAAAACTTTTAATCCAACTCGATGTAAATAGTGCTGATGATGATGCCGGTTCTGGAGGTTTATTTGCAACGCCGCCAGTCAATCTTAAAGGAAATATTGTAAATACCTCTAACAATAAAACTGCTATTGGTAATTTTGGTGTTCTTGCTGTTTCAAAATATTACGAATAATTTAGGTTAGATTCCATAAGAGTTTTTGCTTTTAAATAATTTCAGTTTAATGGTAAAGAATCCTATGGGATTTTTTTTTGAATTTATTGAGGTAACTGAGTATCGTTTTAAATTAATGCCATATATTGAAACTTGATTTTATATGAGTATTAACACACACAATTAAATCGATGTCCTTAATAACCCTAAATAAAAAACCTATGTTACGTAAATTATCAATGCTCTTTTTAGCCTTTCAACTAACGTCTTGTGCAGAACTACAACAAGTAGTTAATAGTCTTCCTCAAGTGGAATCCTACACCCCAGATATCGCGTCAGGACTTCGTGAAGCACTTAGTTTTGGGATTGATAAGCAAGTGACTAAGCTTACTCAAACCGACGGATTTTTTAAAAATGAATTGGTAAAAATTATCCTTCCTGAAGAGTTAAGGAAAGTTGATAAAGCTCTTCGAGATATTGGTCTAAGTCGTTTAGCCGATGATGGTTTAAAAGTTTTGAACCGCGCAGCAGAAGATGCCGTCAAAGAAGCGACCCCTGTTTTTATTTCAGCGGTAAAAGAGATTAAATTTGAGGATGCGAAAACAATTTTATTAGGAAATGATTCCGCTGCAACCGAATATTTAACGTCTAAAACGCAAGCTTCCCTATATCAGAAATTCCAGCCCGTCATTAAAAACTCCTTTTCTAAAGTGGGCGCTGATAAAATTTGGAGCAATTTAATTCAAAAATATAACAGTCTTCCATTCACAAAATCAGTCAACACAGATCTTACAGATTATGTAACTACAGAAGCATTAAAAGGCGTTTATAAAATGATTGCTGTGGAGGAAACTGAAATTCGTACAAAGGTATCTTCGCGATCGACAGACTTGCTTCGTCGTGTATTTGCCATTCAAGATTAATAAAAAAAGCCCACTCAATTGAGTGGGCTTTTATAATATAAGCGAATATTATACATTAGGCGAATGCCTTATTTTACTTTGTCCACAATAGCTTTAAAAGCATCTGGGTTGTTCATCGCTAAATCAGCTAAAACCTTACGGTTCAATTCGATGTTATGCGTTTTGAGTTTCCCAATAAATTGCGAGTACGACAATCCATGAGCTCTAGTCCCTGCGTTGATACGCATGATCCATAAGGCACGGAATGTTCTTTTCTTATTTCTACGGTCTCTGTAAGCGTAAAGCATGGCTTTATCAACTGCATTTTTTGCAATAGTCCATACATTTTTACGACGTCCAAAGTAACCTTTGGCTTGTTTTAATACTTTTTTTCTGCGGGCTCTTTTGGCCACTGAGTTTACTGATCTTGGCATTTCTTAATGTTTTTTGTAGTAGGCGATTCAATATTATTGAATACTTTTATAGGCCTGACTCCATGGTTTATAAAATAATTTTAACCTAAACAACGTTTACTTTAAACGTAATTGTTGTTTAATGTTCGCTTCATCACTCTTGTGTACCAATGTACTGTGAGTAAGAGCAAGCTTACGTTTTTTAGACTTCTTCGTTAGAATGTGGCTTTTGAACGCATGCTTTCTTTTGATTTTTCCAGTACCCGTTACTTTAAAACGTTTCTTGGCACTAGACTTGGTTTTCATTTTAGGCATTTTCTCCTTTTATTTAGTTGCTTCGCTTATTTTACTTTCTTTGGGGATATGAACATAATCATACGTTTCCCTTCTAATTTTGGCATTTGCTCTACCTTTCCTAAGTCTTCTAAATCTTGCGCTAAACGCAACAATAGAATTTGACCTTGTTCTTGATAAATGATCGAACGTCCTTTGAAAAATACAAAAGCTTTCAATTTAGCGCCTTCTTTTAAAAACTTTTCAGCGTGTTTTCTCTTAAAAGCATAATCATGATCATCGGTTTGTGGTCCAAAACGAATCTCTTTTACCACTACTTTAGTGGCTTTTGATTTGATGACTTTATCACGCTTCTTTTGTTCGTAAAGAAACTTTTTATAATCCATGACCTTACATACAGGAGGAACAGCATTCGGTGAAATTTCAACCAAATCAACCTCTTGCTCTCTAGCAAATGCTAGGGCTTGAGATAAACTGTAAACACCGACTTCAACATTATCACCAACGAGTCTTAACTCTAATGCAGTAATTTTTCTGTTGATCTTGTGTTGATCTTCTTTAATAATTCTTAGAGGACCTCTGTCTCTTCTTCTACGTATTGCTATGGCTTTATATTTTAGTTAAACTTAAAATTCTTTTAATGTTTTTTTAATCTCTTCGTCTATAAGTGATGAAAATGACTCTACACTAATCGTGCCTAAATCTTCTCCACCATGCTTTCTAACACTTATCGTGCCGTCGATTTCTTCTTGCTCTCCAACGATGATCATATAAGGGACTTTCTGCATTTCCGCATCCCGAATTTTCTTACCCATTGTTTCACTTCTGTTATCAACCAGGGCGCGAATTTCGTTATTTTCTAGCGAATTTAAAACTTTTCGAGCGTATTTTTCATATTTCTCACTAATTGAGAGGATAATAACTTGTTCTGGCATCAACCAAAGCGGGAAATTCCCACCCGTATGCTCAATTAATATAGCTACAAATCGCTCCATACTTCCAAAAGGTGCACGGTGAATCATGACGGGTCTATGGAGTTCATTATCAGCACCTTTATAGGTTAAGTCAAACCGTTCAGGGAGGTTGTAATCCACTTGAATTGTTCCAAGTTGCCATTGTCTCCCAAGCGCATCTTTGACCATGAAGTCTAATTTAGGACCATAAAACGCAGCTTCGCCTGTTTCTATAACATAATCCAAGCCTTTCGCTTTTGCAGCATTGATAATTGCTTGTTCTGCTTTATCCCAAACGTCAGAATCTCCAATATACTTTTCTAAATTGTCTGGATCCCGAACGGAAACCTGGGTAGAAAAATTTTCAAAGCCTAAGGCACTAAAAACATAAAGCACAAGATCGATGACATCTTGAAATTCTTGATCTAATTGGTCCGGCATACAAAATATGTGAGCATCATCTTGCGTAAACCCACGAACTCTTGTCAGTCCGTGTAATTCGCCACTTTGCTCGTATCGATACACAGTTCCAAATTCGGCGTATCGTTTTGGTAATTCTTTATAACTAAATGGTTTGGCGTTATAGATCTCACAATGGTGAGGGCAATTCATCGGTTTTAATAAAAACTCTTCGTCATCTTTTGGCGTTTTGATGCTTTGAAAACTATCGGCTCCATATTTTTCATAATGACCCGAAGTGACATACAATTCTTTTTGACCAATATGAGGGGTGATTACCATTTCATAACCTGCTTTTTGCTGTGCTTTCTTTAAAAAGTCTTCCAAACGCGATCGCAAGGCGGCGCCTTTTGGCAACCATAATGGTAATCCTTGTCCCACTTTTTTTGAAAATGTGAACAATTCGAGTTGTTTCCCTAACTTTCGATGGTCTCTTTTTTTAGCTTCTTCTAACAGGGCTAAATATTCTGTGAGTTCTTTTTGTTTAGGAAATGAAATCCCATACACTCTGGTCAATTGTGTGTTGTTTTCATCACCTCGCCAGTAAGCCCCAGCGACACTCAAAATTTTTACTGCTTTCACAATTCCTGTGTTTGGTATGTGGCCACCTCTACATAAATCCGTAAAAGAGGCGTGATCACAAAACGTAATTTCGCCGTCTGTAAGGTTTTCAATCAGCTCAACCTTATATGTGTTTTCTTCGTTTTTGTACTTTGTAAGGGCATCCGCCTTTGAAACTGATTTTATGGAGAACTCATGTTTGCCACGTGCAATCTCAATCATTTTATCTTCAATACGTTTGAAGTCTTTATCGGAGATCACTTGATCTCCCAAATCGACATCATAATAAAACCCATTTTCGATGGCTGGCCCAATAGATAGTTTTACTCCTGGAAATAATTCTTCTAAAGCCTGCGCAAGTATGTGAGAGGACGAATGCCAGAATGCTTTTTTTCCTGCAACATCATTCCATGTAAATAAGGTAAGTCTTCCGTCTGTCGTTAATAGGGTAGAGCTTTCAACGGTGACCTCGTTAAACTTTGCCGAAATAACATTTCGTGCGAACCCTTCACTAATATCCTTAGCGACGTCCAATACTGTAAGGTTTTCTTCATAAGACCTTATACTTCCATCAGGTAACGTAATGTGAATCATATTCTTTTTATAATAAGAGACAAATATAGGGTGTCCTTTTTACTCTGACAATAGCATTTAATTTTTTTAATCTTTTTTATGTCTTTATTAAAAAACTAATTAATATTGTTTAATATTTACACTAAAATAATAAACATTAATTCAATCTTATGAAAACTCACCATACCAAAAAACTGTTGTTAACGCTCTTTTTATGTTGCGGAGCCACTTTGTTTTCACAAAATCAATATTGGGGAAAAACAACGAGCTCGAGATTTTCTGAAGCAGAAATACTTCAAAGAACTTCGATGCCAAACTCTTTTAAGGTATTCCATTTAAACAGGGCTAAGTTTTCAGAGGTTTTGGATTTGGCTCCTTTGAAAAATTCAAATGCCCTCAATGCTCCGGTGGTTGTAGAATTCCCCATTTCTGACGGGTCGTTTCAACGATTCAGTATTACAGAATCGCCAATTATGCATCCAACACTTGCAGCCAAATACCCACAAATTAAAACGTATAAAGCCATTGGTATTGACGATCCTACAGCAACCATGCGATTTAGTGTGACCCAGTTTGGGTTGCATGCGATGAAATTATCTGGCATCGATGGCACTTCTTTTATTGATCCATACACGTCGGATCGCAAAAATTATATTATTTATAACAAAGGATCTCTAGATGCAAATTATGGAAACTTTGAATGCTCCACCGATTCTGAGATCAATTCAGAATCTCAACGAGCCAACACTAAGCTTGATTTAGTAGACACCAATGATCAAAAATTAAGGACCTACCGATTGGCACTATCCTCAACGGGCGAATACAGTTCTATTTTTGCAGGTTCTGGGAGTGAATCAGAACAAAAAGCCAATGTTCAGGCACAAATGGCCATTACAATAAATAGAGTAAATGAAATCTATGAAAGAGATTTAGCGATCACACTCCAATTTGTAGCTAACAATGATGATATCATATATTTGGATGCAGCAACCGACCCTTGGGATAATGAGTATCATGATGCTACCCAAACTGAAATAGATACGACCATTGGAAGTGATTACTACGATATTGGTCATAATTTTAATACTTCTGGTGGTGGAAATGCGGGTTGTATTGGCTGTGTTTGCACGGATGGAATAAAAGGAAGGGGCTGGACTGGTAGTTTAAATCCTACCGGAGATGCTTTTGATATTGATTATGTGAGTCATGAAATGGGGCATCAATTCGGCGGGCGTCATACGATGAATTTTTGCTTTCGAGATAGCAATGGAAGCACTACAGTTGAGCCTGGCTCAGGGAGTTCTATTATGGGGTATGCTGGTGTTTGTGAAACGAATGTACAAAATAATACGGATGCTCATTTTAATTATGTGAATATAAGAGACATGCAAAATAATGTGCAGTCTGGTACAAGTAGCGCCTGTGCCCAAGAAACAGAATTAATAAATCAAGCACCAGTTGCCGATGCAGGTTCCGACTATACAATTCCGAAATCGACTCCCTTTATCCTTAGGGGTAGTGCTACAGATGCAGATGGGTTAGAGTCGCTCACGTATAACTGGTCTCAAAACGATATTGAGATAGGACCGAATTCTGGAGCTCCACAACCAAGCTGGACTGTTGGTCCTTTATATAGAGCAAAATTACCGATTACATCCCCAAATAGATGGATGCCACAAATTAGTGACGTAGTTGCTAATAATCTAACCCCGACTTGGGAAGTGACCCCTTCAGTAGCGCGTCAGATGCAATTTTCATTCATAGTAAGAGATAATGGGAGTGGCTTTCCAATCGGTACTGGCCAGACCAGTTCCGATTTAATGAACGTTACTGTAGAAGATTCGGACCCATTTGTGATGACGGCTCCTAATACGGCTGTCACTTGGAATGTAGCTTCTACAGAAACAGTTACTTGGGACGTTGGACAAACAGACAATGTAACTATTAATTGTCAAACAGTACAGATTAAATTATCCATAGATGGCGGAATGACCTATCCAATCCTATTGTCAGGTAATACACCAAATGATGGCACTCAAGCTATTTCGATTCCCGATCATCAAACGACCACGGCGAGGATTATGGTCGAAGCAGCCGATAATATTTTTTATGACATCTCAGACATGAATTTTACAATAGGAGCAAGCCTTGCTCTTACTGAGCAATCAATAGACAATTTCGTGGTAGTACCTAATCCGTCCAATGGCCAGTTTGGATTTAAACTACCTACATTATTTAGTAATGATGTAAACGTTTTAGTCTATGATCTCCATGGAAGAGCGATTTATAAGAAAGAATTCACGAATGAAACACAGCGTTTCAAAACAGTGGCACTAACAAATGTATCTCCTGGTATGTATTTTTTAAATGTTTCTGATGGGGTTCGTAGTGTTGTTAAAAGAATAATCGTCAAATAGCTTACCCAATAATTAACGTCAAAAATTCTTAACATCTAAAGTTAAGAATTTCTTCTTATAAAGTTGTGTTTGTAACGTCTTGTGATTCAGGGTATAAAAGCGGGGTAAAAAAATAAACAGAAAAACGTTAAAAATAAAGGGTATTAAAGATAAAAAAGGTTGTATGTTTGCA
>Ga0209198_1000966_pt1 | contig 23403 bp, 28 predicted proteins | sample COGITO_mtgs_1105_2_FD_184804 | JGI IMG/M metagenome (GOLD analysis project Ga0209198, IMG submission 184804) | Pelagic marine microbial communities from North Sea - COGITO_mtgs_110519 (SPAdes) (version 2) | ecosystem: Environmental > Aquatic > Marine > Epipelagic ...
TAATATCAAGGAGTTAAAATTTTATCGTGCAGAAGCTTTGCCGCGATTGCCGAGCAAGTGGCATGTTTTTGCCGATATTTTTTGCCACTCTGTCGGAAATCCGGCAGATGGTGAGGAAGGAAGGTTAAATGTTTAACCTGAGTGAAGGTTAGCTGAGCCCGGTCTAAAATTTGTCGTCAAACAGGACACCTTTTAAAGATTCGATTTGTTTTGCAATACGTAATATGGCGTCGCCAGGCACTTTGCGAATGATCTCGCCAGTATTGGTATCCGTTACCTGAACAACAAAGCGATTAGAAGTATCGTCGATTGAGAAGTGTAAACTGGTAGGCACCTGCTTAACCGTTGCATTAAGTGCCTCGATAGCATCATCCAAATGCTTATTTGTTTCGTTTATTTGCTGAATCGACTCACCTTTGCGCGCAGCAGCGGCACGGCCAACGTCTTCAGCGCTAATGCTCGGTTGAGGCTTCACAGCTGTTATGTTTTGTGCATTCCCAGCTTTGGCACCTTGCGCCGCTGAGGGTTGTGGCGTTATTTGTGCGCCGACGTTAATGCTAATTTCATTACCTGACATTGGTTTCACCATTTTATAGTGCGGCCTGTTTGTCTGCCGCTGATCTTGCGCTCATTATGCCCTGACGCGCTCAAAATTGGGTCCTGTCATAGTTATCGACAGCTCAGTGCATAGCTTTAGCAATTAAACTGAAATTATTTGCTTGTCCTGATCCTTAACTTGGCTATCTAGGCCTTCTATGTGGCGTTATACTCCTCCCTTTGTAATCTCCTGACCATTGTTCCGCTATGATAATAAACGTTATTAAACAGATTGACCGATTTACCGAGGCCACAGGTCGCGCGCTGTCCTGGCTGACTCTGGTAATGGTTGGGTTGGTGGTTGCAGTGGTGATCGGGCGATATTTTGTTGGTCTGGGCTCTATTGCGCTGCAGGAGTCTGTGACTTATCTGCATGCTCTGGTTTTTATGCTGGGTCTGGCTTTTACCTTGAAACGTGGTGGTCATGTGCGGGTGGATATTTTCTCTCGCAGCTACTCACCGCGGATTAAAGCGCTAGTGGATTTGCTCGGTGGGCTGATTTTTCTGCTGCCTTTTTGTCTGCTGATCTTTTTCAGCAGCTGGGACTATGTGCTGGCAAGCTGGGCTGCGGGAGAGGGTTCCTCCGAAAATAGTGGCATTGCAGCAGTTTATCTACTCAAAACATTGATGTTAATTATGCCTCTGACATTGCTGTTACAGGGCATCGCCGAGATATTAAAAGCGTTTTTAATACTGAGAACTGGCCCAGAGGCAACAGATCAGGATAAGGGAGCTAAGGCAGTTTTATAATGGCTGAATATATCCCCTTTCTGATGTTTGTTTGCGTCTGTCTGGTCTTGATGGCAGGGTACCCCGTGGCCTTTTCCCTTGCCGGTACCGCACTGTTGTTTGCTCTTGCAGGGACTCTGAGCGGTCATTTTGATATGGCTTTCCTGCAGGCCGTACCTAATCGACTGTTTGGCACCATGGACAACACCACCCTGATTGCCGTGCCGCTATTTGTGTTGATGGGTGTGATGTTGGAAAAGTCGCGCCTGTCTGAAGACTTGCTGGAGAGCATGGCCGATCTGTTGGGTGGTTTTCGCAGCGGTCTGGGTATCTCTGTGGTGGTAGTCGGTGCGCTACTCGCTGCCAGCACCGGAATAGTTGGCGCCACAGTGGTGACCATGGGGCTAATGTCACTGCCAACTATGCTTAAGCGCGGTTACAGTCCGGCTCAGGCCACCGGCGTTATTGCTGCCACTGGCACTTTGGGGCAGATTATTCCCCCCTCAATTGCACTGGTACTGCTGGGAGATACACTCTCTAGTGCCTATCAGCAGGCCCAGTTAAATATGGGTATTTTTACTCCTAAAACGGTTTCCATTGGTGACCTCTTTGTTGGCGCTATTATCCCCGGCCTGATGTTGGTGCTGATGTACTGCCTGTATATGATTTTATTTGCGCGGCCAGGCTCACAGGAGCTACAGAATATTGAGGTAGCTAATAACAGGCTTTCTCGAGCTATGGGCAATCTGTTGCCGCCGATTATTCTAATTATCGCTGTATTGGGCTCGATTCTCTCTGGTGCTGCGACGCCGACTGAAGCCGCCGGAGTAGGTGCCTTTGGTGCCACAGTACTGGCGGGGCTCAAAGGTCAGTTAACCATTCCGCGTCTGAGGGAAGTGGCGCAAAGCACCACCGAGGTGACCTCTATGGTGTTCTTGATACTGATCGGTGCCGCAGTGTTTTCCCTGGTGTTCCGGGGCTTTGGTGGCGAAGAGTTGGTCGAGCAATTCTTTGCGGGTTTACCTGGTGGCATTGTGGCGGCGACATTGCTGGTTATGTTGGTGATTTTTTTACTCGGCTTTATCCTCGACTTTATTGAGATAACCTTTGTTGTGGTGCCTATTGTGGCTCCGGTACTGCTAGCCATGGGCCTTGATCCGGTCTGGCTGGGGGTGATGATAGCGATTAATCTGCAGACATCGTTTTTGACGCCGCCCTTTGGCTTTGCCCTGTTCTATCTGCGCGGTGTGGCCCCGGATACGGTTGAGACATCGGATATGTACTATGGCGTTGCACCATTTATATTCTTGCAGGTGCTGCTAATGTTGATGCTGTCCCAGTGGCCACAGCTGGCAACCTGGCTGCCAAGCTTGATTTACAATTAAGATTTACCACCGCGATATAAAACTAATGGAAGAGACACAGGCACGATGAATAATATTAATGAATCCCCCAAGCCCATTGGCAAACTGATTTCCCAGACTATTGCCATGCCCAGAGAGACCAATGCCAACGGTGATATTTTTGGCGGCTGGCTGCTTAGTCAAATGGATCTGGCTGGTGCTATTTTGGCTGGACGAATCGCCCAGGGCCGTGTCGCCACAGTGGCTATAAGTGGTATGTCATTTCTTAACCCGGTGCCAGTCGGCGCTGTGGTGGGCTGTTATGCCAACACCACTTCTGTAGGTACCAGCTCAATTAAAATTTCCATTGAAGCCTGGATTAGTTACGACCACAGAACCGAGCTGTGCAAAGTCACTGAGGGCGAATTTGTATTTGTGGCTATCGATGAAAGTGGCAATACCAGAACGGTACCCAGCAGCTAGGCTGCGCCACTATATACGCTGTGGCGCTATAACCTTAGAGCAGCAAAAATCTCCCGGCGCAGGGGTTCGATTTCATTAACCATATGGTGATTTGCATCAGCAATGATCTGCACCTCAAGCCCAGATAGTTTGCTCTTAAATTGCTCGAGATTGTATTGCCAGTTGAGGGTTTTATCACCAGAACCCTGAATCAAATTAATCGGTCTGTCCGTGCCTGCAAACTGTTTAAATTCCACAATCCAGTTGCTCAGTGCAGCGACCCATGCCATGGGTACAGTGCGCGGCTGGAAATAGTCTCTGTCCTGGACAAAATCGAGGAACTCCTGATCAAAAGAGCTGGGGCGAAACACCCGTTTCGACGACTGGCGAAAATGTTTTGTCAGCAGAAATAGACAGCGTTTTATAGTCCAGCTGCGGGGTTCCAGCAGCGGTGCCAGCAGATTTAACTTGTTAAACGGATAGTGGGTTTCTGCGCCTTGCTGCATCAGATGTTTCAGCAAAATAGCTCCTCCCATGCTTTGTCCAATGGCTTGCAAAGGGCCCTCAAACATAGTCTGACTTGCACTGATAACGCAATTAAGTGCGCTGACATAGTCTGCGTAGTCTAGAATAAAACCAGGTTGGCCGGCAGAGAGGCCATGTCCGGGCATATCAAAACAGATTACATTGAGCTGGCAGTTGAGAAGGTGCTCAATCAGATGATTAAACAACCCGGTATGGTCCATATAGCCATGGACAACAATCACTGAGCCCCGGGCATTTTGTGCCGTCCAGCTCATGGTTACAACCGGTTGTTGCTGCACATTAATTGTGCCCGCACGGAGCTTAAGTTCCCCAAGGGGAATAGGCAGCTGATAATAGTTGAGGTATTGCAGCAGTTGAGTATTCGACTGACTCACTAGAGGCATTTCAGCGCAGAAAGCGGGCAGGTTTTTCCGCAGTGCTACGATCGAAGATTGATCGAAAGTGTCTGTCGACTGTCCCATAGACTATTCCAAAATAAAACTAGGGTTTAGGCGTGATCTTGGATCATCGCCCCCTTGAAAGTATCTTGTCAGATTGCCAATGAATTACAAGAACAAAGATGTTGTCGATAAGCTGGCCAAAGAGCACAGTTCTGCGCTGGTGCGTTTCTTAACTCGCCGTATGAAAAGTCGCGAAGATGCTGAGGATATTGCTCAGGCCGCCTATCTGCGGTTGTATACCCTTGACGACCTGAATCAGTTGTCTAATGCCAAAGCCTTTCTTTTTCAGGTGGTGGCAAATATGTCCATCGATCAACTGCGCCGTGAAGTTCTGCATAAAAATTATCTCGATAAAGAGATATCCAAAGTATCAAAGGATCTGAGTGCCATGACACCTGAGGTGATCAGCCTGGAGCGAGAGATAGAGGCTAAAGAGGCTTTACATTTGATTCACTCCAGACTTGAAGATCTGCCACAAAACGCTCGCGAGGCATTTATTTTGAGCCGTAACAAAGGCTGGTCCTATAACCAGATTGCCACGCAGCTTGGGGTCAGTGTAAGTAGTGTTGAAAAATATATTCTCCTGGCGCTCAAGGAGCTTCGAGAGGCGGTGGCCGATGTCGAATCATGATCATTGCCGAGACTTAAATTAACTATTGGGGAGTTCGTCATTTTAACCGTCTAACAGGGGATAAATGCAACCACAGGAAGAGAATGCGCTTGCGAGTGCTGAGGAAGAAATGAAACTAACAGGGAATAGTTCAACAGGGAAAGTGAGCAATCAGAAGGCTAGTGACCAAGCTTTAGGCTGGGTCGTGCACCTGCGTTCTGATGCAGTGCGAGAAACAGATATGGAGGGGTTTGCCGAGTGGCTAACTGCTTCAGATAGCAATCAGCAGGCCTGGGAGCAAGCGCTCGATCTATGGGAGACCGCCGGTGTACTGTCCTATCTGCCAGGTGAGGATCTTCTGGCCCGCTCAGAAAGTTTTGCCGAACAGTTAAATATTACTGATGGCCAATCAAGTACTTGTTGTTAATTCTGCGTCCGGCCTAGCTGATGTAACTCTCAATACAGAACCGGCGAAAGCCTGGCGCCAGCAGCAGATTATTTTGGTGATGTCTCTGTGACTCGGGCCATGACGACTCTTAACCGCTATGGGCAAGACAAAATTATGCTCGCAGATCAGATGCCGCCATTTCTGGGGTCAGCATTTAATGATAATTTTGATGTCCGAACCCATGACTCAACCGGTAGATTTGTCTACGCAAGGTTGAGTCACAGTTTGTAAGTTGCTTATTCGTCTGTGGAGAGTGAGATATCGTATACGCCAGCTTCACGAGCCTGGTCAGATATCTGAGCAAAAAGTTCGGTTTTAGACTTGGGGTGTGCACTGATAACCACTTTGGCTTCTGGTTTCTCAGCATGCATTCTTTCGACATTAGCTCGCACTGAGCGAATATCGATGCGACGACCTTCAAGCATCAGTTCGTTGCTTTCAGAGATGCGAAAGACAATATTGGTGTTCTCGGAATCTGGTGGTGGCTGATCAGACGTTGGTGGCCGGTTAACCCCAAGGCCTGATTCGTTAACAAAGGATGCAGTTACAATAAAGAAGATCAGCATAATAAATACGACGTCCAGCATGGGTGTCATGTCGATCTGGGAGTCGTCCTCTTCTTTACGTCTTTTGCCTAGAGCCATTTTCTGCAATACCTTTATAAAATCGCAACTTCTGTGAGGAGCGCATTCTACTGATTTTTTTAAAAAATGCTAGTAGAGGCCAAATCAGCGCCCAAGCCGACTTGTGCTATTCTGACGACTTAAAAGGCTCCGCACTACCAATGTTTGAGTCCTTATCAAAAAATGTCGTTTTTAGGATAGCAGATGCCGGAATTGCCAGAAGTCGAGACAACCTTGCGCGGCGTTGAGCCCTGGATTGCCAACCAGATTATTACTCAGCTCACCGTGCGTCAGGGTTCTTTGCGTTGGCCCGTCACACCCGGGCTGGCCAAAATTGTCCAGGACCAGAAAGTCTGCGCCCTCCGCAGGCGAGCCAAATATCTGATTATGCAGCTTGAGCGCGGCTCCATGCTTATTCATTTGGGCATGAGCGGAAGTTTGCGTCTGGTAGAACCTGAAACCGAGTGGCGCAAACATGACCATATAGAGATGCAAATGAGCAATGGATCAGTGCTGCGCTACCACGATCCACGCCGCTTTGGCTGCTGGCTGTGGTCAGAGGCAGAACACAGTCAGCTGGCCCGGCTTGGCCCTGAACCATTGTCCGCAGATTTTGATGGCCACAGGCTTTACCAGCTATCTCGCAAACGCAAAATGGCTGTTAAACCTTTTATTATGGATAACAATACAGTGGTAGGTGTAGGCAATATCTATGCATCTGAAGCACTCTATCGCAGTGGTATAAGACCGGATCGTGCTGCGGGCAATATTGCCGAAAAGCGCTATATGGTATTGAGCGGCCATATAAAAGAGGTGCTAATGGCTGCCATTGAACAGGGCGGCACCACATTGCGGGATTTTGTTAACGGCAATGGTGAGCCGGGATATTTTCAGCAGACATTGACGGTTTATGGTCGTGGCGGCCAGCCCTGCACTCACTGTGAAACGCTGTTAAAAGAAATCAAACTGGGCCAGCGCAGCTCGGTTTTTTGCCCGAGCTGTCAGCGGTAGCGACGCCTTAGCCTTTAAGTTGTTTATGTTTGGCCTTGAGCGCATCTGCAACATTGGCCGGGACAAACTTGGAAACATCTCCATCCAGAGATGATATTTCTCGCACCAGGGATGAAGAGATATAAGAGAAGCGCTCTGCCGGTGTCAAGAAGACACTCTCGATTTCTGGAGACAGGGCACGGTTCATATTGGCCAGCTGAAACTCATACTCGAAATCGGAAACCGCCCGCAGGCCGCGCATAATAGCGTCGGCATTGCAGTCTTTAACAAAATTGACCAACAGATAATCAAAGCCACTAATTTCCACATTGGGCAGGTGCTGCAGAGCTTCTGCTGCTAACCCTATACGTTCCTCAACGGAAAACAGCGGGCCTTTGCGCTCACTGGCGGCAATACCGATGATAACCTTATCGAACAGCTTCGACGAGCGCTCAACCAGATCAATATGGCCGTTAGTAATAGGGTCAAAAGTACCAGGATAGACAATGGTCGTCATGGGCGGGGTCTCGCAATGGCATCAAGGGGTCAGCATAGTACTGAAATTAAGCGCTCGGCTCAATCTGAGAATACAGTGCGTATTTTACGCCACCGGAAATTTTTTCTCGCAGTTGCCGCCAATTGGCTGGGCAGTCAAACTGGCTGTTTGAAGCAGGAAACTCGCAGTAAATGATGGCCCCTTCTGTCAGCCACTTATGGCGCTGCAAAAGTGCGCAGACAGAACTCTGATAGTCGCCATCAAAAGGTGGATCCACAAACACAATATCAAAGGCCTGCTGATTGGCGTTGTGCTGCAGATATTGCAGCGCATCAGCCTCGAGGATGGTCAGCTGGTCGGCACCCAGTTGTCGCTTGTTGTCCCGCAGCTGGCTGGCTGCAGCCCTGTGCAGTTCAAGAGCCGTGCAACCGGCAGCGCCCCGAGATACAGCTTCAAAACCCAGAGCGCCAGAGCCGGCAAACAGGTCAAGACATTGGGCGCCGGGAACATAGGGCGCCAGCCAGTTAAACAATGTTTCACGAATGCGATCACCAGTGGGTCGCAATCCGGGGGCCGCCGCAAAACTAATTTGTCGGCTGCGCCACTGGCCGCCGATAACTCGCAGCTTTTGCATACCGTTGGCAGGATTTTTTTTGCTGGGCAATTGAGTGCTCCGATGTTGCGAGTTTTACGCACTTTTTCTGGGGTAAATGGTAGGATACACTAGATTTTAATAACCGTAATATAAGAACCTCAATGGATTCTCCAGCATCTGATAACTCAACAGCCAAAGCGAAAAAGAAATCATTTTTTGATCGCTTTAAGCGCGACAGTTCGGTTACCGCCGACAACCCGGCTCCGGAGGCAGTGACCGCCATCGCCGAGGCGACAGAACAGCCCGCCGAGCGTCCAGTGGCTAAAGCCGGATTTATGCGGCGCATGCGCAATGCGCTGTCGCGTACCGGTGAGGGCATAGGCAGTATTTTTCTCGGCGGCAAAGCCATTGATGATGACTTGCTGGAAGAACTTGAAACCATGCTGTTGATGGCAGATGTAGGTATTGAGGTTACTGCCAATATACTGGCTGAGTTAACTGAGCGGCTAAACAGAAAAGCGCTTAAAGACAGCTCTGCACTGCAAGAGGCCCTGCAGGAAATACTGACCGCCAAGCTGCTGCCCTGTCAGTTACCACTGGAGATCTCCGGTTCCCAGCAGCCCTATGTAATTTTGGTGATCGGTGTAAATGGCGTAGGCAAGACCACCACCATTGGCAAAATTGCCAGTCGCTTGCAGCAGCAGGGTAAGTCGGTGATGTTGGCGGCGGGAGATACTTTCCGCGCCGCTGCGGTGGAGCAATTGCAGGTCTGGGGTGAGCGCAATAATATTTCTGTGATCGCCCAGCACACAGGTGCAGACAGTGCTTCGGTTATTTTTGATGGTATTCAGGCGGCGAAATCCCGTGGCGCTGATGTGATTATTGCTGACACTGCCGGCCGTCTGCACAACAAAAGCAATTTGATGACCGAGCTAGAAAAGGTCAAGCGAGTGGCTGGCAAGATTGATGAGACCGCACCCCATGAGGTATTGCTGGTTCTGGATGCGGGCACAGGTCAAAATGCAGTGGCCCAGATGGCAGAGTTCACCCAGGCTATTGGGGTGACAGGCATTGCCCTGACTAAATTAGATGGTACCGCAAAAGGCGGTATTATTTTTGCACTGGCAGACAAGTTTTCTGTGCCGATTCGCTTTATTGGCGTGGGAGAGGCCCAGGAAGATCTACAGCCCTTTGTGGCCAGTGACTTTGTTGAGGCCCTGTTGACCACAGGGCTCCGTGAGTAAGCAATATGATTTGTTTCGATAATCTAAGCAAGCGCTATCCAGGTGGTTTTGAAGCACTTAAAAATGTCAGCTTTGAGATGGCCGCCGGAGAAATGGCTTTTTTGACCGGCCATTCTGGTGCGGGCAAAAGTACATTGCTGAAAATGCTCATGCTGATGGAGCGGCCCACATCGGGCAACCTGCTGATCAATGGCAAAAACCTCAATCGCTTACCCAATTCACAAATTCCTATCTACCGCCGCCAGGTTGGCGTGGTGTTCCAGAATCACCAGCTGCTGTTGGACCGCACTGTATTCGACAATGTTGCGCTGCCGCTGCAGGTGTCCGGCTATCCAGCGAATGAAATTGGCCGCCGAGTGCGCGCTGCACTGGACGGTGTTGGTCTACTCGACAAAGAGCAGCAGAAACCTGTTGCCCTGTCGGGCGGTGAGCAGCAGCGAGTTGGCATCGCTCGCGCCGTGGTGCACAAGCCGCGGATTCTTTTGGCCGATGAACCAACGGGAAATCTCGACCCCGAACTGTCCAGCGAAATTATGGCGCTGTTCCGACGATTTCAAAATGTTGGGGTCACCGTATTGATCGCCACCCATGATGTTAATTTAATCGATCGTATGCAGCTGCGGATTATGCGTCTTGAAGGCGGCACTATGATTGATGATGGAGCTGATTATGGCCGCTACTGATCGCCCTCGCGAAGCGGCCCAGCGCGGCGCTAGCGGGCAGAAAATAAAGTTTGCGGATCGCTGGCGTGGCTACAAATCACACCATCGGGATACCATTCGTATCAGTCTGCTGAAGATGATGCGAGAACCGGTGCAAACGTTGATGACCGTTGCGGTTATTGCCATTGCACTAGCACTGCCCACTGCCCTCTATCTCACCGTGGAAAATATCCAGCGCCTGGGCAGCAATTTTGAATCATCTGCACAGATCACCGTTTATGTGCAGAATGGGGCCAAGCCGGAGGCCATTAAAAAGCTGCAGGACAAGCTGGAGAATTTGCCCGCCGTGGATTCTGTCAGCTATATTTCCGCCGAGCAGGCATTGCTGGAGTTCAAGGCATTGTCCGGGTTTGGCTCGGCGCTGCGCTACCTTGAGGACAATCCGCTGCCAGCGGTATTTCTGGTGCAGCCAATAGTGTCGGAGCCTATCGATCTGGCGCAAACCAACAACTTAATCGCATCGATCGCGGATCTGCCCGGCGTTGAGGATGTACAGATTGATATGCAGTGGTTGCAGCGCCTGCACAGTCTTACTGAAGTTGGGCACAAAGTGGTGCTGGCACTGGGAGCTACTCTGGGTCTGGGGGTGCTGCTGGTAATAGGTAATACAATCCGGCTGGCCATCCAAAGCCGCCGCGATGAAATTATTGTGGTGAAACTTGTCGGCGGCACCAATGCCTATGTGCGTCGGCCGTTTCTTTACAACGGCGTGTTACTGGGTCTTTTCGGTGCACTTGCCGCATCAATTATGCTCTACCTCAGTGTGGTCTGGATCAGCAGTTCGATTGCGGATTTAGCCGATCTGTATCAGAGCCAGTATCGCCTGGCAGGACTGGGGTTTTTGCGTTTCCTGATGCTGATGTGCCTGGGTGGCCTGTTTGGTTTGGCCGGTGCCTGGATGGCCGTAAGCAAGCACTTGAAGGATATAGAACCAAAATAGGGTTTTGCCAGTATAAATACCGGTAAAACCCCCGAATTTATTGAACTTTTAGGGGCTAGGAACCACTAAACTTTTAATGTTAAAATTGTCGCCCAACTTTCGAAAGAGACAGTGATGAACAAAGCCCTTCAAACAATGGAGTGGATGACCCCAGGCGCTAACCTGAATGCCTACATTCAGGGCACGGCGACTGTGCCGATTCTCACCATCGAAGAAGAGAGATCACTGGGCGAGGCATTGTATTACGAAGAAGATCTCGATGCAGCACGCCGCCTGGTTATGTCTCATCTGCGGTTTGTTGTGCATATTGCGCGTTCTTACAGTGGTTATGGCCTGCCATTGGCTGATCTTATTCAAGAGGGAAACGTGGGTCTGATGAAGGCCGTACGTCGATTTAATCCAGAAAAAGGGGTGCGGGTTGTATCCTTTGCGGTGCACTGGATCAAAGCAGAGATTCACGAATTTATTCTGCGCAACTGGCGCATTGTGAAAATTGCTACTACCAAATCCCAGCGTAAGTTGTTTTTTAATCTGCGTAGCGCCAAGAAGCAATTGCAATGGCTGACAGCAGATGAAGCTAAAGCGGTGGCTGATGATCTGGGTGTCGAAATCAAAGATGTCATGGAGATGGAGATGCGCCTCACGGCTCGGGACTCGGCCTTTGATGCTCCTGCAGATGAAGATGATGATAACGCCTCCTATGCACCTGTGTTCTTCCTTGAGGACAAAGGGGCTGACCCAGCCCAGCTGGCTGAGAACGACGATTATGAGGGCGACAACAATCTGCGGTTGGCCGAAGCGGTTAAAACTCTGGATGAACGCAGCCAGAGCATTCTGCAGCGCCGGTGGCTGGACGATAAAAAAGCCACATTGCACCAGTTAGCTGATGAATATGGTGTTTCTGCCGAGCGTATTCGCCAGCTGGAAAAAAATGCCATGAAGAAAGTACGCGTGGCCATGGAAGCCTGACCAACAAAAAAATTGCCAAGCCGCACTGGATCGGAATCTTTTCACTCTTTCCTCTGCGGCTTTTTTATTGCTCGTGAATTAAGGTGCTATGAATAAAATATCCTGGATCAAAATCATTGCCATCAGCGGCATGCTCTGTGTCGCACTGGGCGCTTTTGCCGCCCATGGCCTTGAACAGAGCCTGTCAGCCAAGGCCCTGTCCACGATGCGCACTGCCGTTCTCTATCAGTTTTTACACACATTATTGTTACTGGGCATAGTGGCACTGCCGGATAAGCTGCTAAACCAAAAATTACAAAACCGCGCGGCACAGTTGTTACTGGCTGGTATTGTGTTGTTCTCTGGATCTCTCTACCTGCTGGTCTTCACCGGCTTTAGTGCTCTGGGAATGATTACTCCTATCGGTGGCTTAGCCCTGATAGCTGGCTGGCTATTATTATTTAGTGCCGCGAAAAGACCTCAATAAATGGATATAAGACCAGAATATCGCAAAAAATCGATTCGCAGCTATGTGGTGCGCGCCGGTCGAATGACTGACGCCCAGCGCAATGCATTTGATACAGGTTGGTCGCAATATGGTTTAAAGCTGGCCGATGGTGCCATAGACACAGATGTAGTGTTTGGCCGCAGTGGCAGCAAAGTTCTGGAAATTGGTTTTGGCATGGGCGACTCATTACTGCAAATGGCGGCAGCGGATCCCGAGACAGATTTTATAGGTATTGAGGTTCACCCCCCTGGTGTTGGTACTTTGATTAATGGGGCTCAGGCTCAGGGCATTGAAAATTTGCGGGTCTATCTGGCGGATGCTAACGATGTGCTGGATGAATGTTTCGCCCCCCAGAGCATTGATCGCTTGCAGCTTTATTTCCCAGACCCCTGGCACAAGAAAAAACATAACAAGCGGCGTATTGTTCAGCCACAATTTGTACAGCAGGTGCGAGAGAAGCTGCGCCCTGGTGGAATTCTGCATATGGCCACCGACTGGGAGCCCTATGCTGAGCAGATGCTCGAGACATTGGATGAGGCCGACGGTTTTATAAATACTGCGGGGCCGGGACATTACGCTCCAAGACCTGACTATCGCCCCATAACCAAGTTTGAGAAGCGTGGCGAGCGTCTGGGCCACGGAGTATGGGACCTTATCTATCAAAAAACTGATTAACCAGATGCTATAATCACCTACAATAAAAACCTACACCATAAATCGTGAATAACGGGATTAACCATGAAATTTTTTAGACTTCTTTCATTGACCGCGCTACTGGCTTTGGCTGGCTGTGATCAACTAAATAACCAGCCTCAGGAGGCAGATTTGCAAACTCAAGACCAAAAAATTAGTTACTTATTGGGGATGGATAATGGCAAGAACATCCAGTCTATCGGCATGGAAATTGATACCGCTGCATTCCAGCAAGGCTTTCAGGATGGCCTGACTGATGCCGAGCCACAGTTATCGGAAGAGCAGATTGCCGAGGCAATCAAAGCCTTTGAAACCCAGATGACCGCAAAGCGTGATGAGATGCAGCAGGCTCAAGAGCAAGAAGCATCAGTGCAGGCTGAGAGCAATCTGGTCGCTGGTACAGCATTCCTCGCAGAAAATGGCGCCAAAGACGATGTGGTTACCACTGCTTCTGGCTTGCAATATAAAGTACTGGTAGAAGGTGCTGGTGCAATACCAACTGCAGAGAGCACGGTTGAAGTACATTATGCCGGGCGCCTGCTAGACAACACTGAGTTTGATAGCTCAGTCAAACGCGGTGTTCCAGCGCAGTTTGGGGTTACTCAGGTCATTGCAGGCTGGACTGAAGCATTGCAGTTGATGCCCGAGGGTTCAAAATGGGAACTATATATTCCTGCAGACCTAGCTTATGGCCCCGGTGGAACAGGACCAATTGGGCCCAACGCCACATTGATCTTTGAAGTTGAGCTGCTGCAGGCTAATGTAGAGTCTTAAAGTTGATGCCTAAAAGATGTATAAAAAAGCCCCGATTAATCGGGGCTTTTTTGTATCTGAACTTTAGCCTGGAAATTTAGACTGAATCAGCCTGAGACTCCTGCAGTAATGCCGGCACATGGGCATTGTGTAAAACCTCAATCATTTTGTCTTCAGACTCAAAGCGCTGGGCCAGAAACTCACCAATACTCGACAGGTCAACAGCCAGTGACTCCAGGTCATCGGTCTCAAGATACTTGTCATTAAAATCAAGAATAGCTTCAGTTGACGGCTGAATAGCCTCAACTATTTGCGCACCCTGCTTGAGCCCTTCAGTGTCACTGAAAGCCTTGCCTTCGCTGGCAAGTTGCTCAAAAACTTCGAAGTGGCCGACCGAAACATAGTCCACCATCAGTTCGCAGAAATTTTGTAATTTGCTGCCATGGCTCGCGTTGGCACCATCAAAATCCTGAATTTCACTCAATTCGCAATACTTAACCAGTAACTCACGACGCTCTTCCAACCAGCGGTCAATGACTTCACTGACTCCGCCCCAATACTGCTGTAATGTTTTGCAATCTTCTAACATAACATCCTCTGTGGTTCACTCCCTTGGAAATCACAGTTTACCTGTTTTTTGCTGGATATTAACTAGTCAGTGAATAAAAAATGGCAACACCAGAGGCAGAAAAATTGCCGTCCAAATACCATTAAGGCCCATGCCCAATGTAGCAAATGCCCCGCAGCGGCTGCTCTGTTCAAAGGCCTTGGCTGTGCCTATAGCATGAGCAGAGATACCCAGTATCAACCCCTGCCAGCGTTCATCCCTGACGGCAAAAGAATGAAAAATTTTGTTGGCCACTAAAATCCCGACAATACCTGTCAATAACACCACCATCACCACCAATGTTACCAGCCCGCCGATCTGCTCGGTGATACCCACAGCAATGGGCGTGGTGACAGACTTAGCCGCCAGTGACAGCACCACCAGCGGATCCACGGCAAAAAGACTGGCCATGGCCAGGGCAAAAACAGTGGCAAAAAAGCCTCCGACCAGCACAGTAGTTGTGACTGTGATCATAAGCGGCGGCAATTGCCGCATCTGCCGGGCCAGAGGAACCGCCAGTGCAACCGTGGTTGGACCCAGCAGCCAATTTAAAATGCCGTTCCCGGCATAGTAGATCGCAAAATCCATATTGATAAAATAAAGCAACCCGGCCACAAGAGGTGTACCCACTAATAACGGGTGCAACAGGGCATTGCCGCCACTGCGTTTATATACCCATAAACCAGTGGCAAAGCCGATTACTGACAAGGCAATCACCCATGAGCTGGTGCTGATTTGCTGCCAGACGTCAATTAACCAGTCCATTATTCAGGCCCGCTCCCAGGCGCATCTGGCAGCACCCGGATCAGCACAGCCATCACAATAATGGCGGCAATGGTGCTGAGCACAATGGTTGCCAGCAAGGATGGGAACTGTCGATAGATCTCGGCACCGAGAAAAAATGCTCCGACGGAGGGAGGAATAAACATCAGTGACAGATTTTGAATTAACAGATTGGCGGCTCTGTCGAGAATAGCTAACAGCTGCGGAAACATGGTCAAAATAACCAGCAGCAACAGCATACCCAGCAATGGCGCCGGCAGTTCAATCATTAGTTGATCGACCACTACCTGGCCAAGCCACTGAAAGCCAGCGAGAACTGCCAGTGCTGCCAGCAGTTTCAGGATTTGCGCAAAAATTGCACGACTCCCAAAACAGCAAAGCCAACGAAGGTAACCATCACCCAGCCCGGCATGCTCAGTCCCAGCAATTGCCATTGTACCTCTGCACAGTTGCCGTCGCCCCTTAGCAGCATGCCAATCGCCTCGGAGATGGAAAAGCTGTCAAACAGATACTCCACTGGAATACCACAGGCTGGCACCTGATCCTCTGGCAGGCTCTGCAGCCACAGTTGCTTGCCAGAAAAATATCCGCCAAAAACAGCAGTGGCAATGGACAGCCCGGCATATATTCGCTGCCCCGACTGGCCGGGGTTATGCAGTGCTGCGGTTGCGCAGATAGCACCAATACCGATCACAAAGGCCCGCTGTGTCATGCACAGATAACAGGGCTCAAGGCCGAGAAAATTCTCGAAGTACGCAATCGCAACAACAATAAGCGCGGCGCTTGCCAATGCCTGTGCAAGGTTCAATATTCGATAGCTGGGCAGCATCATTGGGTACTTCTCCTTAAAAAGTAATATCGCCTAGTGTAATTCAATTCCAGACAGACTGTTTTGCACAAAGCGCTGTAGTCGAGGATAGAGCTGATGAAACTCCAGGGCAATGGCAGTTTTATGCTGATTAATGACGGGGAGTGCGTCCTGCAGCGCCACCGGACGCCGGAGGCGTTCACCAATGCGCTGTAAAATCATTGGTAGATGCTCGGCATGGGCATAGCTCTGCAACCAGCCGATCTGTGGCGCCCGTTGTAAAAACACCAGTGCCCCCGGCGGCAGGTTATCACTGTATTGCCCCAGATTTGAGTAGAAGTCCTGACAAAAACTGTCCAGCGACTGCTGATAATATCTGTGCCATTCACAGGCCAGCAAATGATCGTAGTAAACATCAGCCACAATTCCGGCATAGCGCCGCATCGGGCTGCTGAAGCGCTGTAAAAAGGCCTGTATTTCAGGCTGCTGATCCACATGGGCATCGAGTTTGCGATGGGCGGTGATGCCGGCCTCAATAGCCGGAGAATACTGGCCGATCAATGGTCCGCGCACAAAATCACCGAGCAATCCGCCCACCTGATATTCCGGATTATCACCAGCAAGGGCAATATGGGCGAGATAGTTCATATTGCGGGGGCGGCTAGTAAGCTGCCAGGAATTCGTCGAATGACGGGCTGTCGCTGGCTTCTATCTCTGCCTGCTGAAGCCTGGACTCAGCTGCCAGGTGGGCATATCTGGCCATGGTTTCAGCACTGGGTGCCTGAGCGCAGAAATAGTCGCGCTGTTCACAGGTCTTGCGCATGGCCATGGCGAAATAGGTTTCATTATTTTCGCTCATCTCACGCAGTAGAGTAGCAGCGGGCGTGGTCTGCTGGTCTTCCAGCCGCTGCTGCATAGTTGCCAGCGCCTGACTATAGCTGGTGCTCTGATGAGCCTTATCAAGCCTTTCGGCAACCGGGCCCATGGCCGCAATCAGGGACAGGCCCCAGTCGGGCAGTGCTACTTCTTCCGTGCCATTTAGCAGTAGGGTTTCAGGGTCGCGCCCATGGTAGACCGTGCGACGAACGTTTTCAGGGATGCGCATATATTCCTGATTGTTGGTCTCCGGGCTGTCCTGCAACAGACAGAACAGCAAAAAGGTATCCAGAAACCGAATGGTCTGAGCATCTATGCCGCCAGGTACAAGGGGATTCAAATCCACACAGCGCACCTCGATATACTCAACCCCGCGACTTTCGAGGGCATGGAGAGGCGTCTCGCCAGACTTTGCGGTGCGCTTGGGTCGAATAGAACTGTAGAACTCATTCTCAATCTGCAGCAGTGCAGTACTGAGCTGTTTATAGTTGCCCTGCTCGTCCTTAAGTCCGATCTGGTCATAGGCAGGGTAGGGCTGATCCAAGGCCGCGCGCAACGTAGTGACATATTGCTGGAGATTGTTATAGCAGACCACCAGCGAACTCTGTGCGTCAGACTGATATCCCAAATCGCCCATACGCAGGGACGTTGCATAGGGAGTATAGAGGCTGTGACTATCGTCATTAATCTGTTCCAACTGGTGCTCGCGGCCACGCACAAAGCTTTTGCATACCGCTGGCGCAGCGCCCAGCAGATAAAGCAACAGCCAGGAATAGCGTCGGAAGTTACGAATGGTGGCGAAATAGCCCTGGGTAATGTAGTCCTGCAGCGTCTGCTTGTCACCGCTGGCTGCCTGCAACTCGAGCCACAGCTCATCAGGGACAGAAAAATTGTAGTGGATGCCAGCTATGGTCTGCATGAGTCGGCCATAGCGATGGCCCAGACCCACGCGATAGATCTGCTTCATTTTGCCAATATTAGAGGTGCCGTACTTGCCCACAGGAATGCTGCTGTCATCACCAAGCTGGCAGGGCATGCTGCTGACCCACAGCAGCTCATTATCAAGGTGTTGATAGGTAAACCTGTGTATCTCATCCAGCTCTTCAAGAACCTCATTAATCGACGCCGAGGGAGAGGTGATAAACTCCAGCAAAGCTTCTGAATAGTCCGTAGTGATGGATGGATGGGTCAGTGCTGATCCCAGCGCCTGAGGATGGGCTGTCATGGCAAGATGCCCAGACTGACTTACCCTCAGGCTCTCTTTCTCAATACCTCTGGTAATGCCTGTGAGCAGAGGCGCCTTGGCGTCCCCGGCAATAAGGGCGAGCTTGCTGTGCAGGGTCAAAAGCGGATGCTCAGGCTGCGTTCGATTGCTTGGAATCTGCGTCGTTTGAATTGCTCGCATGTTGGCCAACAGTTAGCACAGGGCGGCCTTTGTTGTCAGCCTCACATTCGACAACTGCTGCACGCAGGCTAATATCTTTGGCATTTAATTCGATTAGCTGATTGATAGCGATATCACGGTGAGGGGTTTGAAATACAGCATTCCGATCCGCCTCAGAACTCCATTCCAAATCCTTGTTAAGAGTGCGTTGATCCTGTGTCTGCAATATATAAATTTTCATTTCAATCCCGTGACAGCTCCGTTGAATTGCGGCACAGTGTAACCTATACATACGACTGATAAAAAGGGAAATCACATGGCAAAAACAGCTCTTATACCTATTGCAGACGGCAGTGAAGAAATTGAAGCAGTTACCATGATTGATGTACTGCGTAGAGCTGGAGTTGAAGTCACAGTGGCCAGTGTTGGTGCCGAGCAAATTGTTGGTGCCCATGGCATTGGCATCGCCACGGACTGTAGCATTGACAGCTGTGTCAATTTATCCTGGGATCTGGTCGCAGTGCCTGGGGGCATTCCCGGAGCAGAGAATCTGGCCGAGAGTGGAGCGCTGGATACCATATTGCGTGCACAGACAGCAGAGGGAAAACTCTATGCTGCCATCTGTGCCTCACCGGCTCTGGTGCTGGGTAGCAAAGGGTTGCTTGAGCACAAGATAGTCACCGGGCATCCGATGTTCCAGCAAAATCTGCAAGCCAAAGAACTCAATGCAGAATCTCGTGTTGTAGTCGACGGCAACTGTATTACCAGTCAGGGACCGGGAACCTCATTGGATTTTGCTCTGGAGCTGGTTGAACAGCTCTGTGGGCTGGTTAAACGGGAAGAAGTCAGTGCGCCCATGGTGCTCACGACATCTGCTACTGCCTACTATTGAGTCTAATCCGGGCTGGGCGCTTTGGAAATCCAGGCGAAAAAGCGCTGGATAAATATTGGATCGAGCACAAATATCATGCCTAAAAACACTGTGTTTATTACTCCCACAGCAAGAAAGAACTGGGGAATAGTCCAGCTCAGCACACTGAGGAATAATATGCCCAGCAGAGCCCCGGTCACCATAAACAGCGCATTGATAATATTGTTTACCGAGATCACCCGGGCCCTGGTATCCCCCTGAGTTCGCTGCTGAATCATCGAGTACAGCGGCACAATTAGCATGCCGCCAAACATACCGATAAACATCAGATCCAGCATCACATGCAGTCCACCACTTAAGCTCACAAAGTCGCTTGGTAACACCGCAGCAACAATAGGGTTAGCTGCCTGATAGCTACTAGTAGTAAAGAACAGATCTACAGCAAACACCGACAGGCCCAGAGCGCCCACGGGCACCAGCCCAGGCTCCACCTCGCCTTTGGAAACCCGATGACATAACAGCGAACCGATGGCTACGCCCACAATAAATGCTGCCAGCAGAATAGAAATTAATGTTGGGTGCCCATTGAGGACAGTGACTGCATAGTTGGGAACCTGCGTCAGAAAGCTGCCGCCAAATAACCAGAACCAAGAAATTGAAATAATGCAGTAAAACACCGTCGGGTTTTGCCGCGCCAGACGAAAATTTCGCGCTGTCTCACTCAGGGGATTAAGATTTAATTTACCTTGCTGCGCAGCAACCGTACCCGGGGCATCAGGGATTTCCCTGCTGCTAAGCCAGCCAATAATCGCAAACACAATCGCCAGCGCCCCAACATAGATTGGCCCCTGCTCCACAGTTACCAGCCAGCCGCCAATCAGAGTACCTAGCAAAATAGAGACAAAGGTACCCATGCCGGTTTGAGCATTGCCCGCCAGTAGCTCATTGCTATCCAGATGCTGGGGGATAATCGAGTACTTAATGGGCCCAAAGAAGGCCGACTGCACCCCAAGCAAAAATAAAACACCCAGCATCAATGGCACATCACCAAGCCACAGTGCATAGCAGCCCGCCATCATCAAAAGGATTTCGGTTAGCTTGATACGCCTGATTAGCAGCGCCTTATCATAGCGATCCGCCAGCTGCCCGGCAGTGGTAGAAAACAGAAAGTAGGGCAGAATAAAAAGCCCCGCTGCAAGATTGGTAATAAAGTTTGTGCTGCTATCTGAGCCTGCAACAGCAGTGCTAACCACAATCACCAGCAGAGCATTCTTAAACAAATTATCGTTCAGGGCACCGAGAAATTGGGTTACAAAGAATGGAAGAAACCGCCGCTGGGTGAATAGACGAAACGGACTTTTGACCGCTGCTGCGCTGTCGACTTGTTCCATAATGATTCCCCTGGCGATTGTGAATAATTATTATTTTATCGGTCAAGCATAACAGCAGACTATGGAATTAACGTAGTTGATAACCCATCACAGTGGTTTTGCGGCTGCCATAATCCCGCCGTTCTAAATCCACAAAGGTACGTAATTCAGCAAATCCCGCCTTGCGCATCATACCAGCTGAAGCCAGATTTTCCTCATGGCGATCAATCAACACCAGTATGGCATCAAGCGCCTGTGCATGGGCAATGGTCTGGCGCAGCAGTTCGAAACCGATTCCCTGACCTGCATAATCCCGATGCACGGCTACCTCAGACACATAAACTGCGGACTGGGACTTGGCATATTGCCGGTATTTTTCAGGCAGGGCGGAAGGGTAAAAGAAAATACATAACCCGACAATTGTGCTGTTATCACAGGCTAAAAGTACTTCACCATTACCTTGGGCAACAGCGGCAAAAGTTTCTCTGATACCATCTTCAGGAAGATGGTTCCATGGGTTGGCGCCATGATCCAGAACGAAAGTCGTTAAAACTTTATCCTCTTTGGGAAGCGCATTACGATATGTAATCATTCAATATATCTGTACCTGGTAACGTCAATGATTGAGCTTGCCCCTTTACTCAGACTCAATCCCAAGGTCGCCCCAAAGCGCATCAACACGCTCCTTAACCGCATCATCCATCTCAATGGGTTGACCCCATTCGCGGTTGGTTTCGCCGGGCATTTTATTGGTGGCATCAAGCCCCATCTTTGACCCCAGGCCGGAGACCGGTGAGGCAAAGTCGAGATAGTCGATAGGGGTGTTATCGATCAGCACGGTATCCCTGGTAGGATCCATTCTGGTGGTCATGGCCCAGATCACATCTTCCCAGTTACGCACATCCACGTCGTCATCGGTAACGATCACAAACTTGGTGTACATAAACTGGCGCAGAAATGACCAGACGCCCAACATCACGCGCTTGGCATGACCTGGATATTGCTTTTTCATACTGACCACGGCCATGCGATAGGAGCAGCCTTCCGGAGGCAGATAGAAGTCGACAATTTCTGGAAACTGTTTTTGCAGTATGGGTACAAATACTTCATTCAGTGCCACACCCAAAATGGCAGGCTCATCCGGCGGACGGCCTGTATAGGTGCTGTGATAAATCGGATCTGTGCGGTGGGTAATACGGTCGATGGTAAAAACTGGAAAAGTCTCTATTTCATTGTAGTAACCGGTGTGGTCGCCGAAGGGGCCTTCTTCCGCTTCTTCTCCTGGATGCAAAAATCCTTCGAGAATATATTCGGCACTGGCGGGCACTTGCAGGTCGCTGCCAATGCATTTTGTTACCTGGGTTTTCTCGCCCCTTAAGAGGCCGGCAAACGCATATTCAGACAAAGTGTCTGGCACTGGTGTGACGGCACCCAATGTTGTGGCCGGGTCTGCTCCCAGTGCAATGGCAACCGGGTAGGGTTTGCCGGGGTATTTTTTCTGGAAGTCGCGATAGTCGAGCGCACCGCCGCGATGGGCGAGCCAGCGCATAATCAATTTATTTTTGCCGATCTTCTGCATGCGGTAGATGCCGAGATTCTGGCGTTCTTTTTCCGGGCCGCGGGTAATGGCCAGCGCCCATGTGACTAATGGACCAACATCTCCGGGCCAGCAGGTCTGTATGGGCAATCGGTCCAGATCCACCTGATCGCCCTCCAGCACAATCTCCTGGCAGGGAGCGTTTTTGATTTCTTTAACAGGCATATTGAGTACCTGTTTAAAGTCATGGCGCTTTTCCCACAGATCGCGCAGGCCTTTGGGTGGCTCTGGTTCTTTCAGGAATGCCAGCAAGGTACCTACATCCCGCAGCGCGGTAACGCTCTTCTGTCCCATGCCCATAGCAACTCGCTCGGGGGTGCCAAATAGATTGCACAGTACGGGGGTATCGTGGCCTTTGGGGTTTTCAAATAGCAGGGCAGGACCTTTGGCGCGCAATGTGCGGTCACTGATTTCTGTCATTTCAAGATTGGGGTCGACTTCCTGGGAAATACGAACCAGCTCTCCCCGTTGTTCGAGGAAAGCTATAAATTCGCGAAGGTCGGAATACTTCATAGGACGTTAGCCTAAGTCATTGCGCTGGGGCTTATGATACGCAACACGCATTAACATTGGCGCACTATTTGCGTTTCATCGCACCAAAGAATTCAGCATTGTTTTTAAAGCCTTTAAGCTTCTCAACCAAAAACTCGGCGGCGGCCAGATCTTCCATATCGTGGAGTAGCTTGCGCAAAATCCAAACGCGCTGGAGTTCGGCTTCGTCCATCAGCAGGTCTTCACGACGGGTGCCGGAGCGGCGCACATTGATGGCTGGGTAAACGCGCTTCTCTGCGATCTTGCGATCCAGTATCAGCTCCATATTACCTGTGCCTTTAAATTCTTCGTAGATCACTTCGTCCATCTTTGAGCCGGTATCAACCAGTGCGGTAGCAATAATACTCAGGCTGCCACCATGTTCGATATTTCGTGCGGCACCAAAGAAGCGCTTGGGCTTTTCAAGTGCGTGGGCGTCAACACCACCGGTTAGTACTTTACCGGACGAGGGGATTACAGTGTTGTAGGCTCGGGCCAAGCGGGTTATGGAGTCGAGTAGAATAACCACATCTTTTTTGTGCTCAACCAGACGCTTGGCTTTTTCGATAACCATTTCAGCAACCTGAACATGGCGATTTGGCGGCTCATCAAAGGTTGAGGCAATCACTTCGCCGCGCACGGTGCGCTGCATTTCTGTCACTTCTTCCGGGCGCTCATCAATCAGCAGCACGATAATGTAGCACTCGGGGTTGTTGCGAATAATCGCCTGGGCGATATTCTGCATCATAATGGTTTTACCGGCTTTGGGTGGTGCAACAATCAGTCCACGCTGTCCCTTACCAATGGGCGAAACCAGATCAATGATTCGACCCGTCAGATCTTCGGTTGAACCATTTCCAGATTCCAGCTTGAGTGGCTGGTCCGGGAA
>Ga0209198_1000988_pt1 | contig 23082 bp, 16 predicted proteins | sample COGITO_mtgs_1105_2_FD_184804 | JGI IMG/M metagenome (GOLD analysis project Ga0209198, IMG submission 184804) | Pelagic marine microbial communities from North Sea - COGITO_mtgs_110519 (SPAdes) (version 2) | ecosystem: Environmental > Aquatic > Marine > Epipelagic ...
CTCTACCAATTGAGCTACTGGCCTAAAACACATTTTCATATTCTTCAGAGACAAGTAAGCCGAGACACAAAGGCCTCGGCTAATAAGTCAATTTTTACTCAATAATTTTTGATACTACGCCAGCACCAACAGTTCTGCCACCTTCTCTAATTGCAAATTTAAGACCTTCGTCCATAGCAATAGGGGCAATAAGCTCAATATTCATTTTAATATTGTCGCCCGGCATAACCATTTCAACTCCACTTGGAAGTTCACATGCGCCTGTGACATCAGTTGTTCTAAAGTAGAACTGAGGTCTGTAGTTATTCATGAATGGTGTGTGTCTACCACCTTCATCTTTACTTAGTACGTAAATTTCAGCTTCGAATTTTGTATGAGGAGAAATAGCACCTGGCTTAGATAAAACCTGGCCTCTTTCTACAGCTTCTCTTTCAACACCTCTTAATAGAACTCCACAGTTTTCACCTGCTCTTCCTTCGTCAAGAGATTTTCTGAACATCTCAACACCTGTACAGGTAGTAGTAGTTGTATCTTTAATGCCAATGATTTCAAGAGGATCACCAGTATTAACAATACCAGTTTCGATTCTTCCTGTTACAACAGTTCCTCTTCCTGAAATTGTGAATACATCTTCAATAGGCATTAGGAAAGCGCCATCTACTGGTCTTTCAGGCTCTGGAACGTAACTGTCTAGAGTTTCGATAAGCTTAGTTACTGAAGGGACACCAATTTCAGAAGTATCACCTTCTAAAGCTTTTAACGCACTACCAACGATGATTGGAGTATCATCACCAGGGAAATCATATTCATTTAATAGTTCTCTTATTTCCATTTCAACAAGCTCTATCATTTCTGGATCATCATTTTGATCTGCTTTATTCATATATACAACGATATATGGAACTCCAACCTGTCTACATAAAAGGATGTGTTCTCTTGTTTGTGGCATAGGACCGTCAGCAGCACTTACTACTAATATAGCGCCATCCATTTGAGCAGCACCAGTAATCATATTTTTAACATAGTCTGCGTGACCTGGGCAATCTACGTGAGCGTAGTGACGTGCAGTTGAAACATACTCAACATGAGAAGTAGCAATAGTAATTCCTCTTTCTCTTTCTTCTGGAGCATTATCAATATTTGCAAAGTCAACAGCGTCTCCACCGAAGACTTCAGCAGCTACTTTAGTAAGCGCAGCTGTAAGTGTAGTTTTACCATGATCAACGTGACCAACTGTCCCAACATTAACGTGGGGTAGCGTTCTTTCGAATTTTTCTCTTGCCATCTTTATATGCCTCTCTGAAATAATTATTTTATTAAAATGGAGCTCATAACCGGACTTGAACCGGTGACCTCTTACTTACCAAGCAAGTGCTCTACCACTGAGCTATATGAGCCCGTATATGTAGCATCCTATTTTAAGGTGGCGTATTATCCCTCTAAAAAGTATTAAACTCAACCTTTTTTCGAGATAAATATTAGATTATTTTTAAGTGCAATTTCTGAAGAAATTAGCATGGTGGAGAGGGTAGGATTCGAACCTACGTAGCCGAAGCGGCAGATTTACAGTCTGCTGGTATTAACCACTCACCCACCTCTCCATTTCAAGGTAGCTATTTTTGTTCTAGAATGAGTTTAAGTCAACTAGTTTATGAAATTGAATACACTTAATAAAAATAAAATTCTTAAAAATATTGATGTAGATAGGGTAAATATTGCTATTTACAACACTATAGGCTCAACAAATGACGAATGTAAATCTCTTGAACAGAAAAATGATTTTAATATTGTTTTGTCAGAAGAACAGACGAAGGGAAAAGGAAGAATGGGCAAAGAATGGTCTAGCCCACTAGGAAATATTTATATGTCAATTGCTTTTTCTGGGTCAAAGTCTAATGAGCCTTTAAGTTTAATTTCAGGATTGATTTGCCAAAAAGCAATAAATAAAGTGATTGGTGAAGATTCTATTGGCCTTAAGTGGCCTAATGATATTATTTTGAATAAAAAAAAGGTTGGGGGAATATTGATAGAAAAAGAGGTTTTAGGCTCTGATGTAACTAATATAGTGGGCATAGGATTAAATCTAAAACTTGTTAAAAAGGAATCTTGGTGGGGTGACCTCTCAGAATATCAACATATAGATAGAAATGAACTTATTAATATTATTTTAAGAAAATTTATTTCCTACTGCGATAAAGGAATAGATAACTGGAAAGATAAATGGGAAACGTCATGCATGCATCTGAATTCAAATATTAAAATTCAAAGTAACAACATTAAAATAAATGAAGGGATGTGTATTGGCATTACTAATGAAGGTGCCCTAATAATTAGTTCAAACAAGGATGGTAAAATTTGTGAATATGAGTATGGTGATATATCAATAAAAGGAGTTTATTAGTTAAATGAAACATTACATTAATGGATTGAATCTTTTAGAAGATTACATTCAAGACAACAATAAGGTCTTATTTGGTGCTGGATGTTTTTGGGGTGTTGAAAGAAAGTTCTGGGATATTCCTGGAGTAAATATAACAACTGTTGGTTATGCCGGTGGAGATACTGATAATCCTTCATATGAAGATGTTTGTTATAAAAATACTAATCATGCAGAGGTTGTTGAAGTTGTTTATGACGTTAACAAAATATCTCTTAAAGAGTTATTAAAAGTTTTTTGGGAATGTCATGACCCAACTCAAGGGATGAGACAAGGGAATGACAAAGGAACACAGTACAGATCAGTTATATATTGTTCATCTAATGAAGATCTTGAAATTAGCCTTAAAAGCAAAATACAGTATCAAGAAACTCTCCAAGCAAATGGTTATGGTGATATAACAACCGAAATAGCTCTAAGTCCTAAATATTTTCTTGCTGAAGAATATCATCAGCAGTATCTTGCAAAAAATCCAAACGGCTATTGTGGTCTTGGTGGAACAAATTGTTCTTTCCCAAACGATTAATTTGTATATAATGTTTTTTTTTGCCGGTATAGCTCAGTTGGTAGAGCAACTGATTTGTAATCAGTAGGTCCCGAGTTCGACTCTTGGTGCCGGCACCATATTCTTAATTTCTATAAGTATTTGCGTTATCAAAGTTTTTTATATAGCGATCTCTTAATCTAGTTGATCTGGTAGTAAGATCCATATCGATACCATTTATAAATACTTTCTCAGGCATGCTTGATGGTTCGAGAGGATCGGCCTCCCAAATAACCAAATCAGCAACTTTGCCTGGGCTTATACTTCCTCTGTCTTCTATGTTAAATGAAGAGGCTACATTGCTTGTTAAGGCTTTTATTGCTCCACCATATGACATGCCATTAGCAACAGCTATACCGGCCCCCTGCCTCATAAGATGAGAATTATGACTTCCATAATTAAACATCATCAAGACTCCAGCATCTTCAAGTCTGCTTGATAAATTTTTGTTTGCAGCTAACTCATCAAAAGAATTAGGTATGTTATTTATAGGGTTAATTACTAAAGGTATTTTTGAGTCTGCTATCTGCCTAGAAACAAGAGTAGCTTCTTGAGCACCCATTATTATTAAATTAAGGTTATATTTTTTCTTCAGCTCGATAAGCTTAAGAATATCTGATGCCCTATTTGAGCTAATCATTAAAGGCATATTTTCATTAACTAGTTTGAATAAAGCCTTAACATCTCTTGGTTTAAGTTCTAAATAATCTGCGATTGATGAAGAGTCAATTAAAGAATCTATATCTGAATTAGTCCTTACATCTTTAGCTGATATAGATGATGCGAAAGATAAAATATCATCTGTTAATGAAAGCATTTCAGATCTTGATGATGAGCTGCTGCCTCCTATTCTTCCGATCATAACCATGTCTTGTTTGCTATCAATATTTAGATTGCTATCTAAAACAAAAAAAGATCCCAAGCCGCCAATAGGGCTAGAGGTATGTCTTGGAAGAGTGATTGCAGATGTAATACCATTTGATCTGTTCCAAGGTATTAACGTTGAGTTTGGATTAAATGCATCATGGATGCTAAACCCAATGCTATAAACATTAGATTCATCGTCTCTTGTAACACTTAATGCACCAATTTCTACGATTCCTATTTCTGTAGCAGAAGCTATAAATCCTGGAGTAACAATCTTTCCATCAGCATCTATAACTTGATCTCCCTGTATTAGAGATTTTGAAACTTTTTTGATTAGGCCATCTTCAATTAATATATTTCCAGAAAATGGGTTGTCATCTATTCCGTTATATATGGTTGCATTTTTAATAACAATGCTCTGAGCAAAAATTGTATTAGCACTGAAGACAAGAAGTGCTAAAAATAATATATTTTTGTTTATCATTATTCTTGTATCCTATTTTTGGTTGGGTTTAATATGCCAAGATCAAAATCTGAATTCGGTACCAGTCCTTTTTCTTTATCAAACGCTATAGCTCCATCAATATAAACTTTTTCAGCAAGAGCATAAACACTGAAAGGATTTTGAGACCAAAGAACAACATCAGCATTTTTTCCTACTTGAAGTGAGCCAGTTTCTTCATATATACCTGCTGCTTTTGCAGGATTGCTAGTAATCCATTTCATGGCTCTGGCTTTAGATATTTTATATCCTGCCTTCAATCCGGCAGAAAGAGCTTTTGATGCTTCTTGATTAAGATGTTGGATTCCTATTTCACTGTCTGAATGAACTATTGCGCAACCAGTTCCATTTCTAGCTTGATCAACTATAGCCACATTGGCTTGCACCATATCATATGCTTCATGCTTAAAACCCCACCAGTCTGCCCATAAGGCTGCGCAAATGTTATTTTCTGCCAACAAATCAGCAATCTTATAAGCTTCAACTGCATGATGAAATGCTGTGATCTTGTAATTAAACTCTTTTGCAACATCTATCATCATTGCCATTTCACCGGCTCTATAACAGTGGTTATGTACTAAAATTTCACCCCTTAAAACTCCTGCGAGAGTTTCTAGCTCTAAGTCTCTTTTAGGTTTATATCCGATTTCTTTTGCTTCATCAGACTTTGATTCATATTCATCCAGACGACTTAAATAAGATTCAGCCTCTATCCAGGCCTTTCTATATCCAGCAATATTACCCATTCTTGTTGATGGAGCTTGTTTTCTATTACCATAAACTCTTTTTGGATTCTCTCCGCATGCCATCTTCAAGGTATGAGGAGCATTTGGAAATTTCATAGAATTTATAGTATTTCTTTGAAGATTTTTAGCAGTTACACCTCTTCCTCCAATTAGGTTTGCTGAGCCAGGCAAAACATGGAAGGTAGTTACGCCGCCTTTTAGTGCGAGTGCAAATTGAGGGTCTTGAGTCCAGATTGAATGTTCCGCCCATACATCAGCTGTAATTGGACTTGTAGATTCATTGCCATCAGAACTAGAAGAAACGCTAGGAGCTGAATAAACACCCATATGTGAATGTATATCAATAATCCCTGGAGTTATCCACTTACCAGATGCATCCACTTCTATAAATTCAGGTGAGCCTGGTAAATCAGTTCCCATTGCTATAATTTTGCCATCTTTTATTAAAAGATCAGTCTCAGAAAACTCATTACCCTCTCCATCATAGATATTTGCATTTCTAAATATTGTATTTGTAGAAGGCAATGGCTCATAAGATGATTCAAAAGGTGCTTTTTCAGCTAAAGAAATATTTGATATAAAAATTAGAGCGGTTAATAAAATTAATTTGGTATTATTTTTGTGCATCATAAAAGTATATCTATATAGCTTTAAGCTGTAAAAAGAAATTTATCATTTATAATAAATATTACATACAATTTAGGGACTATGAAATCTTATCAAGTTTTTGAAAATGCTCAGCCAATAAAAGAAGTTGAATTAGACACTCCTATTCCTGAAGGTGATGAGGTTCTAGTTAAAACTATTGCTTGCGGTGTTTGTCATACTGATATTCATATTCATGATGGTTTTTTTGACATTGGTAATGGGAAAAAAATGGCCTCAAGGATGGTACAGCCTCTTGCTATGGGTCACGAAGTTTTTGGTGAAGTAGTATCTTTTGGTAAGAATGTTAAAAATATTGAAGTTGGTAAAAAATTTGTAGTATATCCATGGATAGGCTGCGGAAAATGTGAGGCTTGTAAAGCAGATAATGAGCATGAGTGTGGACCATTTACTGCTCAAAATATAGGCGTTGCTGTTGATGGCGGTTACGGTGAATATGTTCTTGTAAAACATTCAAAATACCTTTTTGATGCGGGAAATACCCCGGATGATCTTGCAGGCAGCTATGCATGCAGAGGTCTAACTGCATACAGTTCATTAAAAAAAGCAAACCTTAAGCCCAATGAAAATAAGTTGATAATTATTAGTGCTGGTGGGCTAGGTTTATTAGCTCTAAAAATTGCAAAGGCTGCATTTAATGTAAGTCCAATTGTAGTAGACATAGATGATTCAAAGCTTGAGATTGCAAAAGCTGCCGGGGCTTCTGAAGTTATCAACTCTTCTCATGAAGGCGCAAAAAAAAGAATTATGGATTTAACAGAAGGGGGAGCAACCACTGTTATTGATTATGTTGGTGCTGAAGCATCGATTCAATTTGGCTATGATTTATTTGGTTTTAATAAAAATGGGTTGTACATTCTCGTCGGAATGCTTGGTGGTAAGTTTGAAGTTCAACTTCCTTTAATGACATTTTCATCCAGGGTTTTGCAGGGATCCTATCTTGGAAGCATTCAAGAAATGAGAGAATTAATGGATCTTGTCAGGGCAGGAAAGATTGAGCCTGTTCCTGTTGAAGCTAGACACGTATCTATGGCTAATGATACTATCGCTGACCTTAAGGCTGGAAACATACCAGGATTGGTTTGTTTAAAGCATTAAAATAAAATATGAAAAAGTTTAATAAAAATATAATTACTTTTGCAGCAGGCTTTCTGTTTGTTGCTGCCATTTCGTCCGACCCTATAATTCATGAACATTTCGAAGACATACATTCATCAGTTGAATGTGACCTTTGCGAAAATAAAACGCTAGATACCGCACAATCTCAAGCAAAAATAGCTAAAGTTTTATTAACAGAATCAAGATCAAATAAATTAGAAAAAGATCTCTTTTCCCCATATTTTCATAATTTCAAATCAAGGGCTCCACCAAAAACTTAAATTTTTAATTTTTAATTTTTAATTTTTTTTAAGGAGTTCACATGAACAAATTTTTCAACGCATTTATTGTTATGACAGCATCATCGATGTTTTCTTTATCAATTCTTGCACAAGATGTCGAAGAAATAGTGGTTACATCTGCTTTAATAGATTCCACTGAAATTACCAATCCCCTCTATGTTATTAATGGAGATGAGATTGTTAATGATGCAACAACAAGCCTAGGTGATGCTATAGATGGATATCTAGGGATATCTATGGCAGATTATGGTGCTGCTGTTGGACAACCAATAATAAGAGGAATGTCAGGCCCAAGAGTCAAGATCCTCAAAAATGGAATGGTTAATAGAGATGTATCTGGACTAGGGGTCGACCATTTAAATGATGTTGATTTAAATGATATTCAACAAATCGAGATTGTAAAAGGTCCATCTTCTTTGCTTTACGCTAACGGAACGATTGGAGGAATTATTAATGTAGTAGATGATTGTATTGCTGCTATGAATTTTGAAATTCCAGAAGTAAAAATAGGATATGAAACTCAATCCGTCAATGATGGTAGTTCTGAGTTTGTTAATTTAAAAAGGAATATTAATGGCTTTAATATAAATTTTGGTTATAAAAATTCTGAATTTGGAAACTATGACATACCTAATGGAGCCATTCTCCATGAAGAAGAACATGAAGATGAGCATGGTGATGAGCATGAGGAAGATCTTGGATATGTTAATAATTCTGATTTTGCAGTTGAAGCAACAAAATTTGGAATTTCAAAAGTAGGAGATTGGGGCTATGTCGGACTTTCCTTAGACAGCCTTAAAAGTGTCTATGGTATTCCCTTCCATGAAGATGAGCATAGCGATGAGCACGATGATGATCATGGTGACGAGCATGGTGATGAAGAAGAGCATGAAGAGGAAAGAATATTTTCCACTACTGACTCAGAAAGCTTCACAATTAAAGGGTCTTATAATGTTAACGGCGGTTTAGTAAAGAAAATAGACTATACATATAGAGATAGCGATTACACCTTGACTGAAGCTCATGCTGAAGAAGAAGGCCATGAAGAGCATGAAGATGAAGAGGAACATGAAGAGCATGCGCCAACAAATTTCATTAATAATGCTACTGAATATGGTGCGATTTTCGATATGTCTAACGATGTTATGACTCAAAAATTCTCATTTAATTACGTTGAAGAAAATACTTCAATCTTTGGAGAAGAAGCATTTATGAATCCTGCAAATAATGAGGTGCTAACACTTGGTTATTTTGTAGGTGGAGACTTTGATCCATTTCATCTTGATTTTGGTATGAGGCTAGATCAAATAGATAGATCTGGAACTGTAACAGACGAAGATCATGGAGATATTGATAGCTACAATGTTAATGAAAATACAAATAGTTTTGCCATAAGCATTGGCAGAGATCTTACTGATAGCTTAGATATAAATTTAGGTTTTTCAAGCGTAGAAAGAATGCCTTCAGTTATTGAGCTGTTTATGAATGGTCCTCATTTAGCTACAGGACGATTTGAGGTTGGCGACCCAACATTAAGCAGTGAAACATCAAATAATATAGATATTTCATTTAATTTTGATAATGGTGAATACTTTGGTTATGCAAGCTTCTACATTAACGATGTTGATAATTACATCACTCTTATGGACGAGGATGATGACCATGAAATGCATGGAGATGAACATCATGAAGATGAAGATGAGCATCATGAAGATGAAGATGACCATGGTCATGGAAACTTAATACATGCAAATTATATCCAAGAAGATGCAGAGTTTGATGGTTATGAAATAGAGTTTGGAAGAACTATTGATCTTGGCAAAGGACAACTTAAATTGTCTTTTGGTAGAGATGTAGTAAATGCTAAATTCTCTGATGGGCATAATGTTCCGAGAATAAATCCATCAAGAAATGTATATTCATTATCGTATGCACAGGAAGATGTAGTCTTTAAACTTGATCTAAAAGATGTAGCAAAACAAAATGATTTTGGTGAAGGTGAAAGTGCAACTGATGCATACCAAATGCTAGATACTAGGGTAACTAAAACATTTAATCTAAATGGAAGTAGTAACCTTAAAGTAACATTATTTGGTAAGAACTTACTTGATGAGGTGGCTAGAAATCATTCCTCATTTGTAAAAAACGAGGTTCCATTGCCTGGAAGAAATTATGGAATTAAGTTTAATTTAACTTATTAAGTATCTATAATTTATAATCTCAAAACCCATAATTTACATGGGTTTTGAGGTTTTTAATAAAACTTATGATGAATGCGCAATTAACTTCTGACAAACTAGCAATTACTTTATCTGCAGTCTGTGTTGCTCATTGCTTTCTTACCCCTTCTCTTTTAATTTTTTCTTCAGGATTTTTATTTTCTTTTCTTGAAAACGAATTAATTCACAAATTAATTTTATTATGCACATTACCGATTAGTATTTTGGCCCTAGCTCTAGGGTACAAGAATCATAAAACTATAAACTTTCTTCTTATAGGAGTTATTGGTTTGACCATGCTTGTTGGGGCAATTTTTTTGGGTGAGATTTTATTTGGAGAATTTGGTGAAAAGGGTCTAACTTTAATAGGATCTATTTTCATAGCCTACTCGCACTACAATAACTATAGAATATGTATTGACTCAGATTGCTTGTGTCATGACGAGTAGAAACTTATACAAATATTTTTTTTAGTCACTTTCTTGAACTAATGTCTTGTAAAATGCATTTTTTATAAAATGCAAAAATAAATGAAAATTAAAATTAGTTTAATATTTTCAATATTAATATCTTCTTTCACCTACCTTTACGCAGAGGTAGAAGAGCTGATTGTAACTGGAACTTTGTTAGAAAATACCGAGCAGGATTCTTCTCCTGTAGATATTATTACAGAGGAAGATTATAAAAATTTTAATATTTCAAATATAGCTGAAATAAGTAAGTACCTAAGCTCTTCTTCTGGTTCACACTTCCAATCCAACACATTGGATGGGGTTGACCAGGGTATGAATGCAATAACCTTGCGTGGTCTAGATCAAGCATCTACCTTGCTATTAATAAATTCTAAGAGACAGACTTTTGCCGGCACACCCTCTAATGAAGGTGAAGGATATATAGATGCAAATATCATTCCAGAGATAGCTCTAAAAAGAATTGAGGTATTAAAAGAAGGAGCTACCTCGCTTTATGGATCTGATGCGGTTGCGGGAGTAATAAACATTATCACGCATAAGAATTTTTCTGGACTAAAGGTTCAAGCAGGACATAAGAAAACATCTAATTACAATCAAACTGATTCTTCACTAGGTTTATTATTTGGCTCTTCATATAAAAAAACTTCCTATGTTCTAGGTATTAATTTATTAAAAAGAGCACCCTTATCGGCTATAGAGATTCCTAGAATTGCTGAACTAGCTATAAGTGGCTTAGGCAGATCTTTTAAAGTTTCTGATGCTGTTTCTTTGCCAGCTGGTATTTGGGCTGGCGATTATTCTAAAAATCAGAAAATTCCTGATCCAGATTGTATTAATAATGGGGGAGTTTTAACAAACTCAACGACATGCGGTTTTGCATACGGAAACAGATTTAATATAGTTAATGATGAAAATCAAATGAAATTCTATATTAACTTAGCTTATGAAGCAGATAGTTTTGATTATGGTATCAATTTCATTTCATCAAATATCAATATTAATGACAATCCACAATCCCCTTCCTACCCAGCTCTTCCCTTCTTGTCTCGCATGATTCAGCCTGGAGAAGGAGGCAACCCATTTGATGTTGCTGTAAAGTGGTTTGGCCGTCCTCTTGGGTCTGATTATGCTTCTCCGAATTCTCCTAAAGACATAGATCAGTATCACTTTAGCCAAACGATCAATACATCGATCGGAAAAGATATAGGCTTAGAGGTTTCGTACACCCTTAGTGAGCATTCAAATAAACACCTAAGACCAGACATAATAGATTCAAGATTTTTAGATTCTATTAATGGAACAGATATGGGTATTTCTGGTGGGGAGATTGTTTTTTGGAATCTTTTTGATTCATCCCAAAACTCAGAGGCTCTTATAAATTATGTAAAGGGCTCTGAAAAATCTGTTAAAAAAGCCAATCTTGAAAGCCTAGACCTTATATTAAGATCTAATGCTTGGTCTGGCTATTCGGTTGCATATGGAGTCCAATTAAATAAAGAAGTTCTGAATGTCTCATATGATGAAATTAGTAGAGCTGAGTTTGATGCAAATGGAAAGATAATAAAAACTGCTGATTTGTTTTTCCTGGGTGGGGGTATTGATGTCTCTAAGTCTAGAAATAAATATGCTAGTTTTTTTGAAATTGAAAAAAATCTCGTTAACAATTTTGGTGTAAGAATTGCTGGCAGATATGAAGATTTTGGAAATGACTCATCTTTCGATCCAAAGCTGTCAGTTAAATACATCTTTAGCGATAATTTAACTATAAGAGCCACAAAAAGCTCATCTTTTTCCATGCCATCTATGGCGCAAATGTTTGCTAGTGATATCAATCTCGGAAGTGTAAGAGATTTTAATGATACTTCTCCATTTGTGCGGCAAGCACAAATTGGAAACCCAAATCTTAAGCCAGCAACATCAATAAATAATAATCTTGGGTTCATATTTAATAAAGGAAATCAAAGACTAAGAGTCGATTTTTGGGATATAAATTATAAAAATAGAATAGAGGTCCAAAGTGCCCAAGCTATGCTCCTATCAAACCCCAATGGACCAAGTATTACAAGAAATATAGAAGGAGATCTTATTGGGATTACAACAACATATTTTAATGAGGCAAATACTGAGGTTAGTGGAGTTGACTTAAGCTATGAAGCTCTTATGAATCTTAAAAAAAATGGGGTTATATCATTTGCTATAAAGGGAACTTCTATAAATAAATTTCTTACTCCGAATAATAAAATAAATGATGGAGAGGAAAAGCATCACAATAAAATGATAAATAGAGTAGGTAAATATAATTACGATGCTAATACTCACTCACTTCCAAAGAAAAGGATAAATATTTTTATAAACTGGGACTATCTAAATTACAACATCGGCTTAAATGTTCGTCATATTGATGGGTACAAAAATAGCAGACCTATTTCTGGACTAGGTCTTGAATATGGTTATAAAAATAAGGTCGAATCATTTTTAGTATTTGACTTGTCTTCAAGTAAACTTATCTCAACTAAAAATGGCACCATGGATATGAAATTTTCAATAACAAATATTTTTGATGAGTCTGCTCCAAGACTTTATGATGCTCCTGATTTTAGTTTCGATACTAGAGTGCATGATCCAAGAGGAAGAATCATAGGCTTATTCCTTGAATACAGACATTAGGATTAATAAAAATATCAAACATAAAAGGCTCTAAGAGACCTTTTTCATAGAATTTAAACTAAACTCACATAATGAATGAACTAGAAAATACAATATCTCAAGTAATTGAAGAAAACTATATTCCTTTTGAATGGAATGAAAAAATTGATAACGAGTTAGCTGACATTAAGTTAAATAAAAATTTACCAAGAAAGGACCTAACTAAAGTCCCTTTTATAACAATAGATGGTGCTGATGCAAAAGATTTTGATGATGCTGTTCACTGTGTTAAAAATAAATCGTCTTTTACGTTAAGTGTTGCAATAGCTGATGTTGCCGAATTGGTTAAACCTGGAACTGCATTGGATAATGAAGCAATTGAAAGAGGCACATCGATATATTTTCCATCAAAAGTTATTCCAATGCTTCCTGAAAAAATTTCAAACAATCTTTGTTCACTGGTCCCAGATGAAATAAGAAATGTCTTGATTTGTGAAATAGTTTTTTCTAATTCTGGTGATCTTCAATCTTATAATTTTCTAGAAGCAAGAATAAAATCTCATAAAAGAATGACATACATTGAAGTAGATAAATATCTTAAAAATAACTCTACCCTGTCAAAGTCTGTGGAAGATTCAATTCGCTCTCTCAAAGAACTTACCCATATTCTATTAAAAAGGAGAAGCCAGCGACAGGCCCTTGAGATTGAGGGGCAAGAACCATTATTGAAGATAAATAATGAAGGCAAGGTTGATGAAATAATACTACCCGAGAGGCTTTTTTCTCATCAGATGGTTGAGGAGTCCATGTTAGCTGCAAATGTTTGTGCAGCAAACTTTATGAATAAACATTATAAGTTTGGGGTGTATAGAATTCACGAAGAGCCAGAAGAGCTTAAATTAGAAAGCTTGAAGAATTTCTTTTCAATCAAAGGGTTTTCTGACTCTTATAAAAAAATTCCACTTGATCTAATAAATCAATGCCTATCTTATGCAAGAGAAAAGAAGCTAAATAAAGTTCTCCAAACTGTAGTTCTTCAAAGCCTAAAAAGAGCAGAGTATTCCACAAAGGAGGTTGGGCATTTTGGCCTTCAGCTAGAAAGATACTCTCATTTTACCTCTCCTATTAGGCGTTATCCTGATCTTATGACACATAGGCTAATAAAAAATATATTAAATAAAGGTGACTTAGTAATCAATAAAGAAGAGATAGAAGAAGAATGCGTTGAGATGTCAGATTTAGAAAGGATGGCAGAGCGTGCATCTAGACAGGTTACTCAACAGATGATTTGTTACTATCTAAAGCAGTATGTGGGCAGTGATTTTAATGCGGTGGTTACTGGTATTGCAGAATTTGGTCTTTTTGCTGAAATAGATAATTTTTATGTATCGGGATTAATTCATGTTACAGACCTTCCTAGTGACAGATATTTCTATGATAAAGAAGCCAATATATTAAAGGGAAAGAAAACAGGTAGATCTTTTAGATTGGGTCAAAATATATTAGTTACAATAGCTAACATCTCTCCAGAAGAACGTAAAATAACGCTTGTTCCTAAAGAAAAGAAAAAGAATAGATGAATAAAAAAGAAAATGATCTAAGGGTTGGATTCCATAGCATTGAAAGCATACTTGAACACAATCCTCATAAAATAAAAAAAATTACTCTTCCTGCAAAAAGAGAAGATGCCAGGATAACTAAACTCATACAGAAAATAAAATAAAATTCCATTTGAATTCTCAAATAAGGTAAAGCAAGAACCTGAAGCATACATTTCAAGTGATCTTGAGATGAGCTTTAAAGATCTAAAATTATTCTTAGATTCAGATGAGATCCAAGACCCATTAATTTTAATACTTGATAATATTATAGACCCAAGAAATCTAGGGGCATGCATAAGGTCTGCGGCAGTTATAGGTGTTGATGCAATGATAATTAATAAGCATCATTGTGCGCCAATTAACTCAATTGCTCATAAAGTTTCTGTTGGTGGGGCTGAAGTAATTAAAATATTTCATGTTACTAATTTAGTAAATTGCCTTAAATATCTTCAAGGTATCAATATAAATATTTATGGCCTTAGTGAGCATGCCTCAAAAAGTCACACTGACTATAATTTTACTGAAGCCTCTGCAATAATCATGGGATCTGAGGAGTCTGGAGTTAGGGAGAAAACCTTGGAAAGGTGTGATCATAAAATAAATCTAAGTAGCAATAAATTATTTAAAAGCTTTAATGTTTCTGTTGCAACTGGGATAATACTTTCAGAGGCGAGCAGACAGCGTCGCATATAAATTTATAGATCTACATGCTAAAACAAAGAACATTAAGAAATCCGATTAAGGCCGTAGGTATTGGCCTTCATACCGGAAAAAATATTACTATGGAACTTCTTCCAGCTGAAATTAATTCAGGTATTAGCTTTATAAGAACAGATGTTGATGAAAATATAATAATTCCAGCTATAGCTGAAAATGTTGGAGATACTAGTCTTTCTACCGCGCTAATAAAAGAAAATATAAAAATATCAACCATTGAGCATCTTCTTTCAGCAATTGCCGGCCTTGGAGTTGATAACTGTCTTATTAAAGTAGATGGACCAGAAGTTCCAATAATGGATGGAAGCTCTAGTCCTTTTGTTTTTCTTATCCAATCTGCTGGATTGAAAGATCAGGACGCGCTTAAAAAATTTATTAAAGTGAAAAAAGAGATAACTGTCACAAGGGATGATGCTTATGCTTCTATAAAACCATTTGATGGATTCAAAGTTTCATTTAAAGTTGATTTTGATCACCCTGTTCATAAAACATTGCCTACGGAATCAATTATTGATTTTTCTTCAACCTCATTTGTAAAAGAAGTATGCAGAGCGAGAACATTTGGCTATGAGGCAGAGGCTGCTTTGCTGAAATCTAAAAACTTAGCACTCGGCGCAAGCTCATCAAATGCCATAATATTTGGTGAGAATGAGATTCTTAATGATGAAGGCTTGAGATTTAAAGATGAAACAGTTAAACATAAAATGCTTGATGCTATTGGAGATCTTTATCTTTTAGGTGGAAATTTAATTGGAGAATTTTCAGGATATAAATCTGGCCATGCGCTTAACAATCAATTGCTAAGAAAAATAATTGAAGATCCTGATGCGTATGATGTTATTGAGTTTGAAAATTCAGAAAATGCCCCAATCTCATATGTAAGACCACCTTTTGGAGATATTGAATAATTAAAATAAGTATTGAAACTTTTTTTAACAATTAAAATCTTATGTTAAATATTTTTTCTAAAATTTTTGGCTCTAATAATGACAGAGTAATTAAAGATATGATGCGTCATGTCAATGTTGCTAATGGTCTAGAAGATGAGTTATCCAAACAACCTGATAGCTATTTTAAAACTCTTAAAGAGAAACTTTCTAACGATTATGATAGAAAGAATCCTCATAATATTTTACCTCTTGCATTTGCTGCCGTTAGAGAGGCAAGTAAAAGGACGCTTGGGTTAAGGCATTTCGATTCGCAGATGCTTGGAGGAATTTCTTTAGCAGAAGGAAATATAGCAGAAATGAAAACAGGAGAGGGGAAAACTCTTGTAGCCACCCTTCCCGCTTTTTTAAATTCAGCTATAGGAAATAAGACCATATTAGTCACAGTTAATGATTATCTTGCTAGAAGAGATGCCGAATGGATGAGACCTATCTATGAGTTTCTTGGGTTGAGTGTTGGAATAGTTACGTCAAATCAAGAAATCGAAGAAAAAATTGCTGCATATAAATGTGACATCATATATGCAACAAATAATGAATTAGGTTTTGATTATCTTAGGGATAATATGGCCCACTCAACAGAGCAAAGAGTTCAGTGCTCACTTGATTATGCAATTGTTGACGAAGTCGACTCGATACTAATTGACGAAGCAAGAACTCCGCTAATAATATCAGGCCCCTCTTCAGAAAATTCAGAAATGTATAAACAAATTAAAAAATTTATACCTAAACTCAATAGACAGGAAAGAGAAGAAACAGATGAAGAGCCTCTTCTTGATGGAGAAAGGGGTCATTATTTAATTGACGAAAAAAATAGAAGCGTTGAATTAACAGATGATGGATACGTTCTAGTTGAAGAATTTCTTGAGGAAGCCGGTATTCTTGGAGCCTCAGATGGCCTTTACTCTGTTTCTAATTTAAAAATTATGAAATTTGTCCAAGCAACACTTAGAGCAAGCTTCTTATTTAAAAAGAATGTGGATTATTTGGTTAGGAACGGTGAGGTTCTTTTGATTGATGAGCATACAGGTAGAACAATGCCCGGAAGAAGAATGAGTGAAGGTGTTCACCAGGCACTGGAATGCAAAGAAAATGTTGCTATCCAAAGAGAGTCTCAAACACTAGCATCAACCACATTCCAAAACTTTTTTAGATTATTTAAAAAACTTTCTGGGATGACAGGAACAGCAGATACTGAAGCAGTAGAGTTTAGTCAAATCTATGGCCTAAATGTCATCATCATCCCAACAAATGTTCCTATGGCTAGAGCTGATCTTAATGACTTAGTATTTCTTACAACAGAATCAAAATATAAAGCTCTAATTGAAGAAATTGAACAATTAAGAAAAAAATCTTCTCCCATTCTTGTTGGAACAGTTTCTGTTGAATCTTCAGAAGAAGTATCAGCATATTTAAATAACAAAAAAATACCTCATCAAATTTTAAATGCTAAGCATCACGAAAAAGAAGCAGAGATAATTGCCAATGCAGGTAAACCTGGAATGGTAACTATTGCTACGAATATGGCAGGAAGGGGTACGGATATAGTTCTTGGCGGAAAAAAAGAAGACCAAAGCGATATAGAGTGGAAAGAAAATAATAAAAAAGTTATAGAATCTGGTGGGCTTCATATACTTGGAACAGAAAGGCATGAGTCAAGAAGAATAGATAATCAGTTAAGGGGAAGATCAGGTAGACAAGGTGATCCAGGTTATTCAAAATTCTTCTTATCTTTAGAAGATGATCTCTTGAGACTTTTTATTTCGGATGGAAGAAGGGCTACTTTTGAAAGGCTGGGCATGGGAGATGATCATATTGAAGCTAAAATGCTTTCAAGAGGAATAGAAAATGCGCAAAAAAGAATTGAGAGCAGAAACTTTGATGCAAGGAAAAATCTTTTAGAGTACGACGATGTATCAAATGATCAAAGACAAGCTATATATTCTTTAAGGAATCAATTACTAGAAGAGGAAGATATTAGCAGTACTATTGAGTCACTCATCGAGCAACAATTCAAAGGAATATCTAATTTATATGTACCTGAAGAATCAATAGAGTCTCAATGGAAAAGTAGGCAGCTCGATGATTATTTAAAAGAGAGTTATGGACTAGAAACAGATATAGCCAATAAAATTAATAGTAATAAAAAACTTGTACCAAATACAATTGCTGAAGAAATTATTGGGCAAGCAAAAAATAAATATTCAAAAAAGTTTAGTGATCTTGGTGAAAATAGATTGCTTCTTGAGAAGCAGGTTATGCTGCAAGTACTTGATGTCCATTGGAAAGAGCATTTATCAGAAATAGATCATTTAAGAAATAGTGTTGGTCTAAGGGCTTATGCTCAAAAAAACCCAAAAAATGAATTCAAAAGAGAGGCATATTCAATGTTTGAATCTATGCTTTCAGAAATAGATGTTGAAACGATAAGAATACTTTTCTCATTACAAATATCGACAGAATCTGAGCTAGAGAGCATAAACAAACAAAATAGTTCTCAAGAATTAAAATTGGAAAAAGAGGAAATTAATTCTGATATCTTTCAAAAAGAAAAACAAGCTACTCCTATGGTAAAAACAAATACTGTGACAAGAAACGAACCTAAGTTAGGCAGAAATGATCTTGTAAAAATTACTAACGGTCACGATACGCAAGAAATGAAGTATAAAAAAGCCAAACCCATGATTGAAAGTGGTGAATGGAGACTTTCTTAAATTCAATCTTCGTAAAAGTCTTCAGATTGAATTGGTCTTGAAATTTTATTATCTTCATTAGCCCAATCACCAAAATCTATAAGTTTGCATTTCTCAGAGCAGAAAGGTCTATAAATATTATCAGTAGAAAGTTTGGCAGGTTTTTCACATCTAGGGCAACTACTCATTTAATAACTCCATATATTTAGTATGTAAAACATTAACTTGTTTTTTTAGATCAGATAGGGTGCTGTTATTGATAAGTACGTCATCAGAAATACTTAGCCTCTCCTCTCTAGAGGCTTGCTTATTAATAATACTCTTAATCTGCGATTTGTTTTGGGCATCTCTACTTGAGGCCCTTGCTATCTGAAGTTCTAAATCACAGTCAACAGTAATAATCTTATCGTAATTTTTATATGATTTTGTCTCAAAAATGAGTGGCACCATAACAATAGAATATGGTGATGTAGATGTAATAATAAAATTACTAATAGCAGACCTGACTATGGGATGAATAATATTCTCAAGATCCTTTTTTTTTGAAGGATTTGAAAAAATAAGTTCGCGCAATTTCAGCCTATCAACCTCACGATTATTGTTTAAATACACTTCACCAAATTGAGAAATAAAATCAGTATATCCAGGAGAATTTGTAGATAAAGCTTCTTTGGCAACTTGATCTGCATCTAAGACTGATATACCTAAATCAATAAAGAAATCGGCAGCAGCAGATTTGCCAGAACCAATACCACCTGTTAATCCAATAATCATCTGGATATTATACTTGAGATAAAAAAAAAGGCCTCCAGTAAACTGGAAGCCTTAAAGAAAAAGCCTGACGATTTCCTACTCTCACACAGGGAGACCCTGCACTACCATTGGCGTTAACTCGTTTCACTTCTGAGTTCGAGATGGGATCAGGTGGTTCCAAGTTGCTATTGTCATCAGGCAAACTGGTATGTAACTTTTTATTTTTTAATTCTCACTACAATGTTTTACTCAAATTATGAACCTTACTTAAGGTTACATGATCAAGCCTCACGAGTTATTAGTACAAGTTAGCTCAACGCCTCGCAGCGCTTACACATCTTGCCTATCAACGTCATAGTCTATGACGACTCTTTAGGAGACATAAAGTCTCTGGGAGATTTAATCTTGGGAGAGGCTTCCCGCTTATATGCTTTCAGCGGTTATCCTTTCCGAACATAGCTACCCGGCAATGCCACTGGCGTGACAACCGGAACACCAGAGGTTCGTCCAATTCGGTCCTCTCGTACTAGAATCAGCTTCCCTCAAATCTCCAAACGCCCACAGCAGATAGGGACCGAACTGTCTCACGACGTTCTAAACCCAGCTCGCGTACCACTTTAAATGGCGAACAGCCATACCCTTGGGACCTGCTCCAGCCCCAGGATGTGATGAGCCGACATCGAGGTGCCAAACACCGCCGTCGATATGAACTCTTGGGCGGTATCAGCCTGTTATCCCCGGCGTACCTTTTATCCGTTGAGCGATGGCCCTTCCATTCAGAACCACCGGATCACTAAGACCTAGTTTCCTACCTGCTCGATCCGTCGATCTCGCAGTCAAGCATCCTTCTGCCTTTATACTTACCTCACGATGTCCGACCGTGATAAGGATACCTTCGTACTCCTCCGTTACTCTTTAGGAGGAGACCGCCCCAGTCAAACTACCCAGCACGCACTGTCCCTGATCCAGATAATGGACCTAGGTTAGAACTTCAATCTTACAAGGGTGGTATTTCAAGGATGACTCCACAAAGACTGGCGTCTCTGCTTCAAAGTCTCCCACCTATCCTACACAAGTAAGGTCAAAGTCCAGTGCGAACCTATAGTAAAGGTGCACGGGGTCTTTCCGTCTAGCTGCGGGTACACTGCATCTTAACAGCGATTTCAATTTCACTGAGTCTATGGTGGAGACAGTGTGGCCATCGTTACGCCATTCGTGCAGGTCGGAACTTACCCGACAAGGAATTTCGCTACCTTAGGACCGTTATAGTTACGGCCGCCGTTTACCGGGGCTTCGATCAAGAGCTTCGCATAAGCTAACCCCATCAATTAACCTTCCGGCACCGGGCAGGCGTCACACCCTATACTTCCTCTTACGAGTTTGCAGAGTGCTATGTTTTTAGTAAACAGTCGCAGCCACCTGGTATCTTCGACCACGTTCAGCTTAGAGAGCAAGTCTCATCACCAAACGCGGCGCACCTTCTCCCGAAGTTACGGTGCTATTTTGCCTAGTTCCTTCACCATAGTTCTCTCAAACACCTTGGTCTACTCGACCTAACCACCTGTGTCGGTTTAGGGTACGGTTTCTTATAACCTGAAGCTTAGAGGTTTTTCCTGGAAGCATGGTATCGACTACTTCCCACTCGTAGAGTGGTCGTTATCAGTCCTCAGCCTTAGCGTTCCGGATTTACCTAGAACACCAGCCTACAACCTTGAACACGGACAACCGTCGCCGTGCTAGTCTAACCTTCTCCGTCACCCCATCGCAGTTATAAAAAGTACAGGAATATTAACCTGTTTCCCATCGACTACGGCTTTCGCCCTCGCCTTAGGGGCCGCCTCACCCTGCCTCGATTAGCGTTGGACAGGAACCCTTGGTTTTTCGGCGAAGAGGTTTTTCACCTCTTTGATCGTTACTCATGTCAACATTCGCACTTCTGATACGTCCAGTTCGCCTCTCAGCTTACCTTCAACCGCTTACAGAACGCTCTTCTACCATCTTAAATAAATTTAAGATCTGTAGCTTCGGTTTATGATTTAGCCCCGTTATATCTTCCACGCAGGCCGACTCGACTAGTGAGCTATTACGCTTTCTTTAAAGGATGGCTGCTTCTAAGCCAACCTCCTAGCTGTTTGTGCCTTCCCACATTGTTTCCCACTTAATCATAATTTGGGACCTTAGCTGACAGTCTGGGTTGTTTCCCTCTCGACTACGGACGTTAGCACCCGCAGTCTGTCTCCCGTGCTCATACTTGTAGGTATTCGGAGTTTGCATCGGTTTGGTAAGTCGGGATGACCCCCTAGCCGAAACAGTGCTCTACCCCCTACAGTAATACACGAGGCACTACCTAAATAGTTTTCGAAGAGAACCAGCTATCTCCGGGTTTGATTAGCCTTTCACTCCTATCCACAGCTCATCCCCTCATTTTTCAACATAAGTGGGTTCGCGCCTCCAGTCGATGTTACTCGACCTTCACACTGGCCATGGATAGATCACCCGGTTTCGGGTCTAATTCCAGCAACTGAGCGCCCTATTAAGACTCGGTTTCCCTACGCCTACCCTATATGGTTAAGCTTGCTACTGAAATTAAGTCGTTGACCCATTATACAAAAGGTACGCCGTCACAGAACAAGTCTGCTCCGACTGCTTGTAAGCACAAGGTTTCAGGTTCTATTTCACTCCCCTCGCCGGGGTTCTTTTCGCCTTTCCCTCACGGTACTGGTTCACTATCGGTCAGCATAGAGTATTTAGCCTTGGAGGATGGTCCCCCCATGTTCAGTCAAGATTTCTCGTGTCCCGACCTACTCGATTTCACTTAAATTAGTCTTTCGCATACAGGGCTATCACCTGCTATGGCTAAACTTTCCAGAATATTTTGCTGGACTAAAATAAGCTTAAGGGCTGGTCCGGTTTCGCTCGCCGCTACTACCGGAATCTCTGTTGATTTCTTTTCCTCTAGGTACTTAGATGTTTCAGTTCCCTAGGTTTGCCTCTTATACCTATGTATTCAGTATAAGATAATACACTTATGTGTATTGGGTTTTCCCATTCGGAAATCCTCGGATCGAAGCTTATTTACCAGCTCCCCGAGGCTTATCGCAGGTTATTACGTCCTTCATCGCCTTATGCTGCCAAGGCATCCGCCTTGTGCTCTTCCTTTACTTGATCATATAACCTTAAAAAAGGTTACATATTTTTTTTGAAGTTTTATCTTCATTTTTGAGAGTAACTTAATAAAATATATTAATTACTTTTTTAACATACACATAAATGTATATGTTACTTTTTAATTGCAGTGATCTTATGTATACATAAATGTATACACTAGAAAATTACATACCAATGATTTTACATATCTAAATGTTCTTTTTTTAATATTTGATTACTCGTGTGGGCGTTTAAAACGCGATTTATCGTTAAGGAGGTGATCCAGCCACAGGTTCCCCTACGGCTACCTTGTTACGACTTCACCCCAGTCATGAAGCACACCGTGGTAAACGCCCTCCCTAAGGTTAGACTATCTACTTCTGGTGCAATCCACTTCCATGGTGTGACGGGCGGTGTGTACAAGACCCGAGAACGTATTCACCGCGGCATGCTGATCCGCGATTACTAGCGATTCCGACTTCATGGAGTCGAGTTGCAGACTCCAATCCGGACTACGAAAGACTTTTTAGGATTAGCACCACCTCGCGGCTTAGCGTCCGTCTGTATCTCCCATTGTAGCACGTGTGTAGCCCTACTCGTAAGGGCCATGATGACTTGACGTCGTCCTCACCTTCCTCCGGTTTATCACCGGCAGTCCCCTTATAGTTCCCGACCGAATCGCTGGCAAATAAGGGTAAGGGTTGCGCTCGTTATCCGACTTAAC
>Ga0209198_1000998_pt1 | contig 22939 bp, 20 predicted proteins | sample COGITO_mtgs_1105_2_FD_184804 | JGI IMG/M metagenome (GOLD analysis project Ga0209198, IMG submission 184804) | Pelagic marine microbial communities from North Sea - COGITO_mtgs_110519 (SPAdes) (version 2) | ecosystem: Environmental > Aquatic > Marine > Epipelagic ...
AATATCTACACGGCTCACAGATGCATGAGCTAATTTTTTCGTAATAAAGTCACGAACGCTAAGATCCTGATTAAGCTTGTCCGCATAGTCCTTATTACCCGCATACCATGTAGAGGTATGCTTTTTAACGATACCTAAACGGATGCCAGTTGGATGTACTTTTTGACCCATGGAATGGTCTCCTGAACCTTATTCTACTTTTCAGCGACTTTTACAGTGATGTGACAACTGCGCTTAAGAATTCTATCTGCACGGCCTTTGGCACGTGGTTTGATGCGCTTCATAGTCATGCCTTCATCAACAAAAATCGTTGATACTTTCAGCTCGTCTACGTCTGCTCCATCATTGTGCTCGGCGTTGGCAATTGCCGACTCAAGCACTTTCTTAATAATATCCGCGCCTTTTCTGCCGCTGAATTGCAAAAGATCTAATGCATCTTCAACCGACTTACCACGAATTTGATCAGCAACCAGGCGCGCTTTTTGCGCTGACAATCTGGCTCCTTTTAATCTTGCTGCTACTTCCACAGTCAATACCTCTTCCGCTTAGTGCTTAACGCTTGGCTTTCTTATCTGCAACGTGACCTTTATAGGTACGCGTTGGAGAAAATTCACCCAGCTTATGGCCAACCATTTCTTCGTTGACTACAACAGGAACATGTTGACGACCATTGTGTATAGCGATCGTAAGACCAACCATATCTGGCAAGATCATCGAACGACGCGACCAAGTTTTAATTGGACGACGGTCATTAGCTGCTACCGCTGCTTCAACCTTTTTCACCAGGTGAAGGTCAACGAATGGTCCTTTTTTTAGAGAGCGTGGCACGTTTGCTATCCTCTTTTAATAATCTAATCGGCGCTTATTTGCGACGACGAACAATGTATTTATCAGTGCGCTTATTTTTGCGCGTCTTGTAACCTTTGGTTGGCATACCCCAAGGAGATACCGGGTGACGACCACCAGAGGTACGACCTTCACCACCACCATGCGGGTGATCTACCGGGTTCATCGCCACACCGCGAACGGTTGGACGAATTCCACGCCAGCGCGAAGCACCAGCCTTACCCAATGAGCGCAAGCTGTGCTCACTGTTACAAACTTCACCTAATGTAGCGCGACAGTCTACGGGTAACCTGCGCATTTCACCGCTGCGTAAACGAACGGTTGCGTAAGCACCTTCACGCGCAACTAACTGAACTGAGGCTGCAGCACTACGAGCGATTTGCGCACCCTTGCCCGGCTTCATTTCTACACAGTGAACAGTCGAACCCACTGGAATCTTGCGCAGTGGCAAGCTGTTACCAATCTTAATCGGCGAATCTTCACCAGACTGGATAACGTCGCCTGCAGAAACACCTTTAGGAGCGATAATGTAACGACGCTCACCGTCGGCATAACATAACAATGCAATGTGCGCGCTACGGTTTGGATCATATTCCAAACGCTCTACCTTGGCTGGAATGCCATCTTTGTTGCGCTTAAAGTCAACAATACGGTAGTGCTGCTTGTGCCCGCCACCAATGTGACGCACGGTAATGCGACCACTGCTGTTACGGCCACCGCTTCTTTTCTTCGGTGCCAACAAAGGTGCATAAGGCGCGCCTTTGTGTAAATCAGGGGTCACAACGCTTACTACAAAGCGGCGACCCGGAGATGTTGGTTTTCTTTTAATAACTGCCATGACTAAACCCTTACTCCGCTACTTCAAAGTCAATGTCTTGACCTTCAGCAAGACGAACATACGCCTTCTTCCAATCACTGCGACGACCCAAGCCGTTCTTAGTGCGGCGCGTCTTACCCTTGACGTTAACTACTCGAACATCATCAACCTGAACATCAAACAGCTGTTCAACAGCTTTTTTAACTTCCAGTTTGGTAGCGTCTGTAGCAACCTTAAATACAACCTGGGTTGCAGCGCCGGCTGGCATTGCTGATTTCTCAGTAACGTGCGGCCCTAACAACACCTTGAAGACTCTTTCTTGGTTCATGCCAGAATCTCCTCGAATTTTTTCAGCGCTGGAACAGTTACCAACACCTTTTCAAAATTAATTAAGCATACTGGATCAACAGCAGCGGCATCGCGCACATCAACCTTGTGCAGGTTGCGTGAAGAGAGGTAGAGGTTGTGGCTAACTTCTTCAGTCACAATCAATGCTTCCTTCAAACCGAACTCACTTAGCTTAGCAATCAAGGTTTTAGTCTTAGGCGCATCGAGATCAAACTCTTCAACGATAATAAGACGATCTTGACGAGCCAGCTCTGAAAGGATCGAACGCATCGCAGAGCGATACATCTTACGATTCAGCTTCTGAGCGTGATCCTGTGGCTGTGCTGCAAAAGTAGCACCGCCCCCGCGCCAGATTGGGCTGCGGATAGTACCAGCTCGAGCACGACCTGTACCTTTCTGAGCGTGCGGCTTGCGGCCACCACCAGAAACGTCTGAGCGATTTTTCTGAGCGCGAGTACCCTGACGAGCACCGGCCAAAAACGCTACAACAGTCTGGTGAACCAGATCCTGATTAAATTCTTTTCCAAAAGCGGCTTCGGAAACTGTAATAGTTCCGCCTTTGCCCTTGGGTGTCGCAATTGTTAATTCCATGGACACTCCCCTTTAAGCCTTGACTGCCGGACGAACAACAACATCGCCACCAGGAGCGCCAGGAACAGCACCCTTGATCAACAATAAATTGCGCTCGGCATCGACACGTACAATTTCAAGATTTTGTGTAGTAACTTGAGCATTACCCATCTGTCCGGCCATTTTCTTGCCTTTAAAGACTTTACCCGGCGATTGGTTTTGACCAATAGAACCAGGAGCTCGGTGAGATATCGAGTTACCGTGAGTAGCATCTTGCATGGCAAAATTCCAACGCTTAACGCCGCCTTGGAAACCCTTACCTTTGGAAGTACCAGTTACATCGACCATTTGGCCCGCTTCGAAGCGCTCTACCGTAAGCGAACCGCCTACTTCGAAATCTTCGCTGCTGCCTTCGGAACGAAATTCCCATTGACCGCGGCCAGCCTCAACGCCTGCTTTGGCGAAGTGACCTGCTTTAGGTTTACTTACTCGGGATGCTTTACGTGATCCAGTAGTGACCTGAATAGCTGAATAGCCATCAGTCTCTACGGACTTAATCTGGGTGACATGATTAGGTGTGGCTTCTACAACCGTAACCGGAATAGAAACACCGTCTTCAGTGAATACGCGAGTCATGCCGCATTTGCGACCAACTATACCTATACTCATTTTCTCTAGCCTCTCAAGTGTACGGGGCTGTTACCCGCTACGGCTGCCTATTTCAAGGCATTACACTTTCTAAGTTTGCCCGACAGACTTCTGTCGAACCGCTGCAGTCGCTATCAGCTTAAGCTGATCTGAACTTCTACGCCTGCCGCAAGATTCAGTTTCATAAGCGCATCAACAGTTTTTTCTGTTGGCTCGACAATGTCGATTAAACGCTTGTGCGTGCGAATTTCGTACTGGTCGCGCGCATCTTTATTTACGTGTGGAGAAACAAGTATCGTGTACTTCTCTTTCCGAGTCGGCAGAGGAATTGGCCCTCTGATCTGCGCACCTGTGCGCCGTGCCGTTTCAACAATTTCCTGTGTAGACGTATCGATCAACTTGTGATCAAACGCCTTGAGGCGAATCCTGATGCTTTGGTTTTGCATGGAATCGAAACTCCGCTATTTCTTCTAATAACTTCAAGGCGATGGTTCCAGCCTCGAAAAAGGAGCGCGAATTCTAGTGCCGCTCCCCAAGACTGTCAAGCAATTAAACGCCTGAAGCTAAATTAATTAAATCCTCTTGGCTAAACAATCAACTCTCTTTAGCCAGAGGGCAAAAAAGGGGCCCAGAAGGCCCCTTTTTACTCGGTGTAGCTATTACTCGATGATCTTGGCAACAACACCCGCACCAACAGTACGGCCGCCTTCACGGATTGCAAAACGCAGTCCGTCTTCCATCGCAATCGGGTGAATCAACGTAACTTCCATCTGTACGTTGTCACCAGGCATTACCATTTCTGTACCAGCTGGCAATTCACATGCGCCAGTTACGTCTGTAGTACGGAAGTAGAACTGTGGACGGTAGCCTTTAAAGAATGGCGTATGACGACCACCTTCATCTTTAGACAGCACATACACTTCTGAAGTGAACTTGGTGTGTGGCTTAACGGTGCCTACGTGAGCCAGTACCTGACCACGCTGAACTTCTTCACGCTTAGTACCACGCAACAGAATACCGCAGTTCTCACCAGCGCGACCTTCGTCAAGCAGCTTGCGGAACATTTCAACACCCGTACAGGTAGTCTTGGCTGTGTCAGTGATACCGATAATCTCGATCTCTTCACCAACTTTAACAACACCACGCTCTACTCGACCTGTTACTACTGTTCCACGACCGGCGATTGAGAATACATCTTCAATCGGCATCAGGAACGGCTGATCAATAGCACGTACTGGCTCAGGGATATAAGAGTCCAGCGCTTCTACCAGCTTCTTAACAGCAGTTGTGCCCAGCTCGTTGTCGTCTTTACCTTCAAGAGCCATCAACGCTGAACCAACAATAATTGGTGTGTCGTCGCCTGGGAACTCATAGAGGTCGAGCAGCTCACGCAGCTCCATCTCTACCAGCTCTAGCATCTCTGCGTATTCTTCTGAATCAACGCCGCCACAGTCTTCTGCAAGCAGGTCAGCTTTGTTCAGGAATACAACTACATAAGGTACACCTACCTGACGTGACAGCAGGATGTGCTCTCGTGTCTGTGGCATTGGGCCGTCTGTAGCACCACAAACCAAGATAGCGCCGTCCATCTGGGCAGCACCGGTAATCATGTTTTTAACATAATCGGCGTGACCTGGGCAGTCTACGTGGGCGTAGTGACGAATGGTGGAGTCATACTCAACGTGTGCTGTTGAGATGGTGATGCCGCGCTCGCGCTCTTCCGGTGCATTATCGATCTGATCGAAGGCTTTCATTTCGCCGCCGTAGACTTCTGCACAGACGCGTGTCATCGCTGCTGTCAATGTTGTTTTACCGTGGTCAACGTGGCCAATTGTGCCTACGTTTACGTGCGGCTTATTTCTTTCAAATTTTTCTTTACCCATCTCAGTAGCTCCTCAGTAGGTAGTTCACGTTTAAACCTAAATTTGGTCGCAATACTGCACTAATATTTCATACAGCACGCAAGGCACGCCATCTTATACATCGAATCGCCAGAGTCAACGTACTTTGAGTGTAAATTGCTATATTTTTTGCTCTTTCAGCGTTTTTCGACTAGCAAAAGGCCCTATTTTCTAAAAATCATCGTTTTATCGTTATTTATTTCTCCGTACTCGGACGAATATCCTGTATACTCGCGCGCGTTTTTAGTCCCTATATAACTAGAATTTTGTAACTGAATTTATAAACGAGCAGACCAATGACTGATTTATCTCACTACAGAAATATTGGTATCTTCGCCCACGTTGATGCGGGCAAGACCACCACTACCGAGCGTATTCTTAAGCTTACCGGCAAGATCCATAAAACCGGTGAAGTACATGACGGCGCAGCTACTACCGACTTTATGGAACAGGAACAGGAGCGCGGCATTACTATTCAGTCGGCAGCTACTACCTGTTACTGGAGAGACCACCGCTTTAACATTATCGATACTCCCGGGCACGTTGACTTCACTGTTGAAGTTTACCGTTCACTGAAAGTACTCGACGGTGGCGTTGGCGTATTCTGTGGTTCTGGTGGCGTTGAGCCACAGTCAGAGACTAACTGGCGCTATGCCAACGAGTCTGAAGTTGCTCGTATTATCTTTGTTAACAAGCTTGACCGTATGGGCGCTGACTTCCTGCGCGTTGTTGGCCAGGTTAAAGATGTACTCGGCGCTAACCCGTTGGTTATGTGTCTGCCAATCGGTATTGAAGAAGATTTTGTTGGTCTGGTTGATCTGTTGACTCGCAAAGCCTACGTCTGGGATGACTCCGGTCTTCCAGAGAACTTCGAGATTGTCGATATCCCTGCGGATATGGTTGACGATGTTGAAATGTATCGTGAGCAAATGATTGAGACTGCTGTTGAGCAGGACGATGATCTGTTAATGGCTTATATGGAAGGTGAAGAGCCCTCTATGGAAGATATCAAGCGCTGTATCCGTAAGGGTACTATCGCTCTGGACTTCTTCCCCACTTACTGTGGTTCTGCCTTTAAGAACAAAGGTGTTCAGATGGTTCTGGATGCTGTTGTTGACTATCTGCCTTGCCCAACTGATGTTAAGCCGCAGCCACTGACGGATGAATCCGGTGAAGAGACAGGCAACTTTGCTACTGTTGCTACCGAAGAGACGCTTAAGGCTCTGGCGTTTAAGATTATGGATGACCGCTTCGGCGCTCTGACCTTTGTGCGCATCTACTCTGGTGTTCTGAACAAAGGTGACACCATTCTTAACTCTTACACAGGTAAGACTGAGCGTATCGGCCGTATGGTTGAGATGCACGCTGATGACCGCAACGAAATTGACCGCGCTCAGGCCGGTGACATTATTGCCATCGTTGGTATGAAAAACGTTCAGACGGGTCACACTCTCTGTGATCCGAAAAACCCTGTTACTCTTGAACCAATGATCTTCCCTGAGCCAGTAATCTCTATTGCTGTTAAGCCTAAGGATAAAGGCGGTTCTGAGAAGATGGGTGTTGCGATCGGCAAGATGATTGCTGAAGATCCTTCTTTCCGCGTTGAGACTGACGAAGACTCTGGCGAGACTATCCTTAAAGGTATGGGTGAGCTTCACCTCGACATTAAGGTTGATATCCTTAAGCGCACCTATGGTGTTGAACTGGACGTAGGTCAGCCACAGGTTGCTTACCGTGAGACGATCACTCTGCCCATCGAAGACAGCTACACGCACAAGAAGCAGTCTGGCGGTTCTGGTCAGTTTGGTAAGATCGATTACCGCATCAAACCCGGTGAGCCAGGCACAGGTTATGTGTTCAGCTCATCGGTTGTTGGTGGTAACGTTCCTAAGGAATTCTTCCCAGCTATTGAGAAGGGCTTCCGCGGCATGATGGCAGAGGGCCCACTGGCGGCTTACCCTGTACTGGATGTTGAAGTTGAGCTTTACGACGGTGGTTTCCACGCCGTTGACTCCTCGGCAGTCGCGTTTGAAATCGCTGCTAAAGGCGCTTTCCGACAGTCTATGCCGAAAGCTGGTCCACAGATCATTGAGCCGATCATGAAGGTTGATGTGTACACGCCTGAAGATCACGTTGGTGATGTTATCGGTGACCTGAACCGTCGTCGCGGCATGATCAAGGATCAGGAAGCTGGTGTTACTGGTGTTCGTATTAAAGCAGACGTTCCACTGTCGGAAATGTTTGGTTATATCGGCCACCTGCGTACCATGACTTCTGGTCGCGGCCAGTTCTCTATGGAGTTCTCGCACTATATGCCTTGCCCACAAAATATTTCTACGGAAGTAATTGCAGCGGCTAAGGAACTTAAAGAAGCTAAGTAAGCAGCTTTTTTAAGCGGTATAAAAAAACCCCGCTGGTGCAAACCAGCGGGGTTTTTTATTGTTCGGACTTTTTTACAACACTAGCCGAGGTTTTTAGCCATAATCGCTTCGGCAACATTCTTTGGCGCTTCAGAGTAACGGTCAAACTCCATGGTGAACGTCGCTCGACCCTGAGTCGCCGAGCGCAGATCGGTGGCATAACCAAACATCTCTGCCAATGGCACTTCAGCATCGACTACCTTGCCCATTGGGCTCTCTTCCATACCCAAAATCATACCGCGACGACGGTTCAGGTCACCGACAACATCACCCATATTCTCTTCCGGGGTAACCACTTCAACTTTCATCAGTGGCTCTAGCAACACAGCGCCACCGTGATCTTTAAGATCTCTGGTGGCCAGTGAGCCGGCAATCTTAAAGGCCATCTCAGAGGAGTCGACATCGTGGTAGGAGCCATCAAACAGTGTCGCTTTAATACCCAGCAGTGGATAGCCGGCAAGTACACCGTTCTGCATCTGCTCTTCAATACCTTTTTCTACAGCAGGGATATATTCGCGGGGCACAGTGCCACCGACAATTTCATTAATAAATTCGAGGCCTTCAGCGCCGGGATCTTCGGCGGGCTCAAATTTCAGGCAGACATGGCCATACTGACCGCGGCCACCGGACTGGCGAATAAACTTACCTTCGATTTCACAGTGGTTCTTAATGGTTTCTCTGTAGGCGACCTGCGGCTGACCAATATTGGCTTCAACATCAAACTCGCGACGCATACGATCAACCAGGATATCTAGGTGCAGTTCACCCATACCGGAGATAATCGTCTGACCACTCTCTTCGTCGGTTTTAACTCGGAATGAGGGGTCTTCCTGAGCGAGCTTGCCCAGCGCCACACCCATCTTTTCCTGATCGGCTTTGGTTCGGGGCTCGACGGCAACCGAGATTACCGGCTCGGGAAACTCCATGCGCTCGAGAACAATCTTATCGCTCTCCGCACAAAGAGTGTCACCGGTGGTGGTGTCTTTAAGGCCTATGGCTGCGGCAATATCACCGGCCAGGACTTCTTTAATTTCATCGCGGCTATTGGCGTGCATCTGCACCATTCGACCAATGCGCTCGCGCTTCATCTTTACCGAGTTATAGACGGCGGTGCCGCTCTCCAAGGTGCCGGAGTAAACGCGCATAAAGGTCAGGGTACCAACAAAGGGGTCGGTGGCAATCTTAAATGCCAGCGCGGCGAAGGGTGCGCTGTCATTCGCTTCACGGAGGCCCTGCTCGCCGCTTTCCAATTCACCTTCGATGGCTTTAACTTCGGTGGGCGACGGCAGATATTCGATCACCGCATCGAGCATGGCTTGAACGCCTTTGTTCTTAAAGGCTGAGCCGCCGAGTACGGGAACAATCTCGTTGGCGAGGGTGCGGATACGCAGGCCCTGTTTGATTTCGGCTTCGGTAAGTTCCTCTTCTTCGAGGTACTTATCCATAAACTCTTCGTTGGCTTCGGCGGCAGATTCAATGATAAATTCGTGCATGGCCTGACATTCATCGAGCATATCTTCGGGGATTTCTGCATATTCAAAGCTCATACCCTGATCTGCTTCACTCCAATAGATAGCCTTCATTTTGACCAGATCGACCACGCCTTTAAATTCTTCTTCGGCACCGATAGTTAGCTGCAGCGGCACTGGGGTTGCACCAAGACGCTCTTTGAGCTGTTCGACTACCATCATATAGTCGGCACCGGCGCGGTCCATCTTGTTGACGAATACCATGCGCGGTACTTCGTATTTATTGGCCTGACGCCAAACCGTCTCGGTCTGCGGCTGAACGCCGGAGGAACCACAGAGCACGATTACAGCGCCGTCGAGTACACGCAGTGAACGCTCGACTTCAATGGTAAAATCTACGTGCCCCGGGGTGTCGATAATATTGACCCGGTGATCTTCAAACTGCGCATCCATTCCCTTCCAGAAACAGGTGGTTGCCGCGGAGGTAATGGTAATACCACGCTCCTGTTCCTGTTCCATCCAGTCCATCGTTGCGGCACCGTCGTGGACCTCACCAATCTTGTGAGACATACCGGTATAAAACAGCACCCGCTCTGTGGTGGTGGTTTTGCCTGCATCTACGTGTGCGCAGATGCCGATGTTGCGATAACGACTGATGGGGGTCTTGCGTGCCACAATTTTTTTCCTTGTTTTAAAATCGAAAAAAGGCGGCTATTAAGCCACCTTTTCGCGAAAAGATTAAATAAGTATAACCTTTATTAGAAACGGAAGTGCGAGAACGCCTTGTTGGCTTCTGCCATACGGTGTACATCTTCACGTTTCTTAACTGCCCCACCCTTGCTTTGAACTGCATCAATCAGCTCGCCAGCAAGACGTTGTGGCATTGATTTTTCACCACGGCTACGGGCGTATTCTACTAACCAGCGCATGGCCAGTGCAGTGCGTCGCGAAGGACGTACTTCTACTGGTACCTGGTAAGTTGCACCACCAACACGACGGGATTTTACTTCCACCATAGGTGCTACGTTTTCCAGTGCTTCTTGAAATACTTCAACTGGGTTTTTCTTGAGACGCTGCTCAACAATATCCAGTGCACCGTAAACAATACGCTCAGCAACAGACTTCTTGCCGCTGACCATAACCATATTCATAAACTTAGCTAGGGTGATATTACCAAATTTGGGATCTGGTAGGATGTCACGTTTCGCCGCTACTCTTCTTCTTGGCATCGTTTTGCCCTTCTCTTCAGGTTTCTTCTAGGGATAGGCCCTAGCCTTACTTGGTTGTATTACCGATTATTACGCAATTCGTCTTTCTAAAATACTAATGCCCTTACTTAGGACGCTTAGTACCATATTTAGAACGACGCTTAGTACGACCGTTTACACCCGCTGTATCCAATGTGCCGCGTACCGTGTGGTAACGAACACCTGGAAGATCTTTTACACGACCTCCGCGAATCAAAACAACACTGTGCTCTTGCAGGTTGTGGCCTTCACCACCAATGTATGAAGTAACTTCAAAACCACTGGTGAGACGAACACGACAAACTTTACGCAATGCTGAGTTTGGCTTCTTGGGAGTAGTTGTGTAAACGCGGGTACATACACCTCGACGCTGCGGACAGGCCTGCAGTGCTGGTACGTCACTTTTACTGACTTTGCGCTTTCTCGGCTTACGAACCAACTGGTTGATCGTTGCCATGCAATTTTTCTCCAAAATTTAAAAATGCCTTCTTATGAAGGCCATACATTCCTTGAATCTCTCTGCCAAACTGACATCAAGACGCAAAAGGGAGCGGCATTCTAATTACCGCACTACAGGGAGTCAAGCGGGGATTCCTTTAACCTTCAAGCTATCCTAGGATAAGGGGCCCCGCAATCTTCCTTATTCTTCAGCTAAATCTGCACTCAGTGCTTCACTCAGTGCTGCTTCAACATCTGCTGCCGTCATAGATGCTTCGCCAGCTTCATCAGCCGCTCGGTCTTTACGACGCTGGGCGTGATAAGCCAGACCGGTTCCCGCAGGAATCAGACGACCTACAACTACGTTCTCTTTGAGGCCGCGCAGTGGATCAGCTTTACCGGTAACTGCCGCTTCAGTGAGCACTCGTGTGGTCTCCTGGAACGATGCCGCCGAGATAAAGCTTTCGGTGGCCAGTGACGCTTTGGTAATACCCAGTAACTGACGCTCAAACTTAACCGGCTGCAGACCTTCTTGACGCAGACGCTCGTTCTCTTCGAGAACTCGACGGTATTCAATCTGCTCACCGCGAATCATTGTTGCAGAATCACCCATATCGGTGATCTCAACTTTGCGCAGCATCTGACGAATAATAACTTCAACGTGCTTGTCATTAATCTTCACACCCTGCAGGCGGTAAACTTCCTGAATCTCGTTGACGATGTACTTGGCCAACTCACTGATGCCCTTAAGACGCAGGATATCGTGCGGTGTTGGTGGTCCATCAGAGATAACTTCACCCTTCTCGACGTGCTCACCTTCAAACACACCCAGGGTACGCCACTTGGGAATCAGCTCTTCGTAATGCATCTTGCCGTTTGGCAATGGCTGACCGTCGTCTGGAGTGATAACCAGACGCATCTTGCCTTTGGTCTCTTTACCCAGAGTCACGGTACCGGTGATCTCGGCCAGAATGGCTGGATCTTTCGGCTTACGTGCTTCAAACAGGTCGGCAACTCGTGGCAGACCACCAGTAATATCTTTAGTACCGCCAGATTCCTGAGGAATTCTTGCGATAATTTCACCGATATCAATGGTGTTGCCATCGGCAATATTGATACTTGCGTTAGCCGGTAACGGATAGTGAGCCGGAACTGTTGAGTTAGGGAAAATTAGCTCTTTACCCTTCTTATCAGTCAGGGTGATCATTGGCTTAAGATCTTTACCCGCCGCTGGACGCTCATTCGGGTCAATCACAGAGATACTGGTCAGACCAGTCATATCGTCAGTTTGCTGACGTACGCTCAGACCCTCTTCCATTCCTGAGAAGGCTACCTTACCGGCAACTTCTGTCACGATTGGGTGAGTGTGTGGATCCCAGTTGGCAATGACATCGCCAGCAGCAACTTTAGAGCGATCTTTAATCTTGATCAGCGCGCCGTATGGAAGTTTGTAGCGCTCGCGCTCACGACCATTTTCATCGGCAATTGCCAGTTCACCAGAACGAGATACAGCAACCAGGTTGCCAGACTTATTCTCAACCGTCTTAAGGTTAATCAGACGAACAACACCGTCTTGCTTAACTTTTACGCTATCAACCGCAGAGGCTCGCGATGCCGCACCACCAATGTGGAAGGTACGCATAGTCAGCTGTGTACCCGGCTCACCAATAGACTGAGCAGCGATAACACCTACTGCCTCACCCTGGTTAACGCGGTGTCCACGGGCCAGATCGCGACCGTAACAGGCAGAACAGATGCCGTGCTTCACTTCACAGGTAATCGGTGAACGAACGATTACTTCGTCAACACCCATCTTCTCAATGCGAATAACCCACTGCTCGTCAATCATAGTGCCGGCTGGAACTGCAATCTCTTCGCTAGCTGGCTTGAGCACGTCCTTGGCAACAATACGACCAAGAATACGATCACCCAGCGATTCAATAATGTCACCGCCTTCAATAACCGGTGTCATCAATAGACCTTCGGTGGTACCACAGTCAACTTCTGTTACTACCACGTCCTGAGATACATCTACCAGACGACGGGTTAGGTAACCAGAGTTAGCGGTTTTAAGTGCGGTATCTGCAAGACCCTTCCGAGCACCGTGAGTAGAGATAAAGTACTGGAGTACGTTTAGACCTTCACGGAAGTTTGCAGTAATGGGTGTCTCGATGATCGAGCCATCGGGTCGCGCCATCAAACCACGCATACCCGCCAGCTGACGAATCTGCGCTGGGGAACCACGAGCGCCAGAGTCGGCCATGATAAATACAGAGTTAAAGGAATCCTGTTTCTCTTCCTCGCCATCTTTATTGATCACGCTCTCGGTACTAATACCTTTCATCATCGACTTGGCTACGCGATCGTTGGCCTGAGACCAAATATCGATAACCTTGTTATATTTTTCACCCTGAGTCACAAGACCAGAGGCGAACTGACCTTCAATTTCACGAACCTGATCATCAGCAGCGCCGATAATCTCGTGTTTGTCATCGGGAATAACGAAGTCGTTAACGCCGATAGACGCGCCTGAGCGGGTCGAGTATTCAAATCCGGTGTACATCAGCTGGTCAGCAAAGATAACGGTGTCTTTTAGACCAACGCGACGGTAGGACTCGTTGATAACAGTCGAGATCGCTTTCTTAACCATTGGCTTGTTAACCAACTCGAAGGGCAGACCGGCGGGAACAATTTCCCACAGCAGTGCACGACCAACGGTGGTGTCGACAATTTTGCGCTCTTCAGTGCGAACACCAGTTACTTCATCTACGAGTACTTCATTGATGCGTAACTTGATGCGTGCCTGCAGTTCAACTTTGCCTGTTGCGTAGGCGCGCGATACTTCGCTGCCACCGGCAAATACCATGCCTTCGCCAAGACCGTTAACACGGTCGCGAGTCATATAGTAAAGACCCAGTACAACGTCCTGCGAGGGAACAATAATTGGCTCACCAGAGGCGGGCGACAGAATATTGTTAGTCGACATCATCAATGCGCGAGATTCCATCTGCGCTTCGATAGTCAACGGAACGTGAACAGCCATCTGATCACCATCGAAGTCGGCGTTGTAGGCCGCACATACCAATGGGTGTAGATTGATCGCTTTACCTTCGATCAGTACCGGCTCAAATGCCTGAATACCAAGACGGTGAAGTGTTGGCGCTCGGTTAAGCAGTACCGGGTGCTCGCGAATAACGTCTTCGAGAATATCCCAAACTACTGGCTCTTCACGCTCAACCATTTTCTTGGCAGCTTTAATAGTAGTCGCCAGACCGCGCAACTCTAACTTGCTGAAGATAAACGGCTTAAATAATTCCAGTGCCATACGCTTAGGCAGACCACATTGGTGCAGTCTAAGAGTAGGACCAACCACAATTACCGAACGACCGGAGTAATCCACTCGCTTACCGAGTAGGTTCTGACGGAAACGACCCTGCTTACCTTTAATCATATCGGCAAGTGATTTCAATGGACGCTTGTTAGAACCGGTAATGGCGCGACCACGTCGACCATTGTCGAGCAGTGCATCGACAGATTCCTGCAGCATACGCTTTTCGTTGCGAACGATAATATCTGGCGCACTCAACTCAAGCAGACGCTTGAGACGGTTGTTACGGTTGATTACACGACGGTACAGATCGTTGAGATCAGAAGTCGCGAAACGGCCGCCGTCCAGAGGAACTAGCGGACGCAGATCTGGTGGAAGAACCGGCAGTGCTTCAAGAACCATCCACTCTGGCTTGTTGCCAGAACCGTGGAAGGCTTCAAGTAACTTGAGGCGCTTGGAGAACTTCTTAATCTTGGTCTCAGATTTAGTGTTGGGGATTTCCTCACGGATATCCGCAATCTCTTCTTCGAGAACCAGCTCTTTAAGCAGTGCCTGAATCGCTTCAGCACCCATAGTTGCAGTGAACTCGTCACCGAACTCTTCAAGAGATTCAAAGTATTCTTCGTCAGTCAGCAGCTGACCTTTTTCCAGTGTAGTCAGACCTGGGTCTGTAACCACATAGGATTCGAAATAAAGTACGCGCTCAATTTCACGCAGCGTCATATCCAGCATCAAACCAATGCGCGATGGCAGTGATTTCAGGAACCAGATGTGAGCAACTGGACAGGCCAGTTCAATGTGGCCCATGCGCTCACGACGTACTTTTGTGAGTGTCACTTCAACGCCACATTTCTCACATACGATACCGCGATGCTTCATGCGCTTGTACTTGCCGCACAGACATTCGTAATCTTTTACCGGTCCAAAAATTTTGGCACAGAAAAGACCTTCGCGCTCTGGCTTAAAGGTACGGTAGTTAATAGTCTCGGGCTTTTTAACTTCACCGAATGACCAAGAGCGGATCATTTCCGGTGATGCGAGACCGATTCGAATATTATCGAATTCAGTATTTTGTTCTTGCTGCTTGAGTAGGTTGATTAAATCCTTCAAGGCTTTTCCTCCAGTAACTGGGTTTGCCGAGGCTTACGCCCCGGCGATCAGTAAGCAATACAGCGCTTATTCGTTTTCCAATTCCATATTGATGCCGAGTGATCGGACTTCTTTGACCAACACGTTGAATGACTCTGGCATGCCAGGCTCCATTCTGTGATCGCCATCGACGATGTTTTTATACATCTTAGTTCGACCCGCAACATCATCCGACTTAACGGTAAGCATTTCCTGCAACGTGTAAGCGGCACCATATGCCTCCAACGCCCATACTTCCATCTCACCAAATCGCTGACCACCAAACTGTGCCTTACCACCCAGCGGCTGCTGAGTAACCAGGCTGTAGGAGCCAGTTGAACGTGCGTGCATCTTGTCGTCAACCAGGTGGTTGAGTTTGAGCATGTACATGTAACCAACAGTTACAGGACGATCAAACTTGTCACCACTGCGACCATCATAAAGGGTGGTTTGACCACTCTCATGCAGGTCTGCCAGTTCCAGAAGTTTCTTCAATTCAACTTCATTGGCACCATCAAACACTGGTGTCGCAATCGGTACGCCTTTGCGTAGGTTACCTGCCAATTCAATGACTTCAGCATCGCTCAGTTCTTTGAGGTCAGTGCCGTAAACGGTATCGCCTACGTCGTAGATCTCTTGCAAGAACTTGCGAATCTCCGTAGCTTTGGCCTGAACCTTGATCATCTGATCAATCTTCACACCAAGACCTTTAGCGGCCATACCCATATGAGTTTCAAGGATCTGTCCAACGTTCATTCGCGATGGAACACCTAGCGGGTTGAGCACGATATCGACTGGCTCACCCTTCTCATCGTAAGGCATATCTTCGATTGGCTTGATTACCGAGATAACACCTTTGTTACCGTGGCGACCAGCCATCTTGTCACCAGGCTGGATACGACGCTTAACAGCGAGGTAAACCTTAACAGTCTTAAGTACGCCAGGAGCCAGATCATCACCGCTCTGCAATTTGCCACGCTTCTCTTCGAAACGAGCATCGAGGTCAATGCGTCGCTCACCCAACTGGGCATTTGCAGCCGCAATTAGATCGTTGAGTTCAGCATTTTCCATGCGGATGTTGAACCAGTCTTCTGGTGTGTAATCAGAGATCGACTCAGCAGTCAGAGCGGCGCCTTTCTTAAGACCCTCAGCTTTGAATACCTTATTGCCAATCAGTGCAGTGAACAGACGACCCAACGTAGCATTTTCAACAATGCGGAACTCGTCGTTTAAGTCCTTGCGGTACTGTTCCAGTTCGGCGCGCTCAATATCCAGTGAGCGCTGGTCTTTATCAAGACCGTCGCGAGTAAACACCTGAACATTGATCACTGTGCCTTTAATGCTAGTCGGTACACGTAGTGACGTGTCCTTAACATCAGAGGCTTTTTCGCCGAAGATGGCACGTAGTAGTTTTTCTTCCGGCGTCAGTTGGGTTTCGCCTTTAGGCGTTACCTTGCCAACCAGAATATCACCAGCGGATACTTCAGCACCGATGTGAACAATGCCCGACTCATCGAGTCGTGACAGCGCTACTTCACCGACATTGGGAATATCTGCTGTGATCTCTTCTGAACCCAACTTGGTGTCGCGAGCAACACAGGTCAGTTCCTGAATATGAATGGTAGTGAATCGATCTTCCTTAACAACACGCTCGGAGATAAGGATCGAATCCTCAAAGTTGTAACCGTTCCAAGGCATAAATGCGATACGCATATTCTGTCCCAGAGCCAGCTCACCGAGATCAACCGATGGACCGTCAGCCAGTACATCACCGCGAGCAACCTGATCACCCTGCTTAACAATCGGGCGCTGGTTGATACAGGTGTTCTGGTTTGATCTGGTGTACTTGGTGAGGTTGTAGATATCTACACCAGCATCGCCAGCCTCAGTTTCAGAGTCACTTACGCGTACAACAACTCGGCCTGCGTCAACAGATTCGATAACACCGCCACGTCGAGCAACTTTACAGACACCGGAGTCACTGGCAACAACACGCTCAATACCTGTACCTACCAGTGGAGCTTCAGCACAGAGTGTCGGTACTGCCTGACGCTGCATGTTTGAGCCCATCAGTGCACGGTTAGCATCATCGTGCTCAAGGAATGGAATTAACGAGGCCGCCACAGAGACAACCTGACGTGGTGACACGTCCATATAGTCGACATCTTCGGGCAACTTAACGGTAAATTCGTTTTGGTGACGAACGTTGACCACATCTTCTACAAACTGACCTTTGTTGTTCAGCTTGGCAGATGCCTGTGCAATTACATATTGCGACTCATTAATAGCCGACAAATATTCAATTTCTTCAGTAACCTTATTATTGACTACCTTGCGGTATGGCGTCTCAATAAAGCCGTAGTTGTTGGTTCGTGCATAAGTCGCCAGCGAGTTGATCAAACCAATGTTTGGTCCTTCCGGCGTCTCAATTGGACATACTCGACCATAGTGAGTCGGGTGTACATCTCGTACTTCAAAGCCTGCGCGCTCACGGGTAAGACCACCGGGTCCTAACGCAGAAACACGACGCTTGTGAGTCACTTCTGAAAGCGGGTTATTCTGATCCATAAACTGCGACAGCTGGCTTGAGCCAAAGAACTCTTTCATCGCTGCAGCAACAGGCTTAGCGTTAACCAGATCCTGCGGCATCAGCTCTTCAGATTCAGCCATAGAGAGACGCTCTTTAACGGCGCGCTCTACACGAACAAGACCCACACGGAACTGGTTTTCAGCCATTTCGCCCACAGAGCGAATACGACGGTTACCCAGGTGATCGATATCATCGACCGAACCTTTACCGTTACGGATATTGATCAGAGTCTTCATCACATCGGCGATATCTGAACCCTGTCCGTACTGCTCAAACAACTCCAGAGCTTCATCGGTCTTCTGCAGTGAGAAGTAGCGCTCGTCATAGAGTACGCCACTGCCCTGCTCTTCTTCGCGAGTCAGTCGACGGTTGAACTTCATACGACCAACTGCTGACAGGTCATAGCGCTCAAGATTAAAGAACAGGTTGTAGAAAAGATTCTCTGCTGATTCTTTAGTTGGCGGCTCACCGGGACGCATCATGCGGTAGATTTCTACCAGTGCTTCCAGCTGAGTGCGCGCCGGATCTGCACGCAATGTGTCAGAGATAAATGGGCCACAGTCGAGGTCATTGGTGTAAAGCGTTTCGATATCTTTAATGCCAGACTCGGACAGCTGCGCCAGAACTTCTTCAGTGATCTCGGTATTACATTCAATCAACAGCTCGCCAGTTTTTGGATCGGCGATATCTTGTGCAGTTGAACGTCCAAGCAGGTACTCGGCAGGCACTTCAAGAGAGGTAACCTTACCTTTTTCAAGATCGCGAATATGTCGAGCAGTAACACGACGGCCCTTCTCAACAACAACCGCGCCCTTTTTGTCTTTAATATCGAATACAGTAATTTCACCACGCAGTCTCTCTGGATCCAGCTCAAGAGTGTATGCGTCTTTCTTCTGGTGGAAAACACTGGTGTCGAAGAACATTCCAAGAATTTCTTCAGAGCTATAACCCAAGGCACGCAGAAGAATGGTCGCCGGTAATTTACGACGACGGTCAATACGTACATAGAGAAGATCTTTTGGATCGAACTCGAAGTCCAACCAAGAACCACGGTAGGGTATCACTCGGGCGGTATACAGCAGTTTACCAGAGGAGTGGGTTTTACCTTTGTCGTGATCGAAGATAACGCCAGGCGATCTATGCAGCTGGGAGACGATGACTCGCTCGGTTCCATTGATGATGAAGGTACCGTTATCGGTCATCAGTGGAATTTCACCAAGATACACTTCTTGCTCGCGGATATCTTTAATTGCTTTGTTTGTAGATTCTTTGTCGTAAATAACCAGACGAACTCTAACTCTCAGGGGTACTGAAAAAGTAACACCACGGAGTTTACATTCCTCTACGTCAAAGGCAGGCTTGCCGAGGACATAATCTACGTACTCTAACGCCGCGTGTCCTGAGTAACCAACGATCGGGAAGATCGAGTTCAGGGCAGCGTGCAGTCCGGTGTTCATGCGGTCTTCGACCTTGACACCTGTCTGCGTGAAATTTTTATAGGAATCAAGTTGGATCGCCAATAGGTAGGGCAAATCCATTACATTTGGCAGCTTGCCAAAGTTCTTGCGGATACGTTTCTTCTCAGTGAAGGAGTAAGCCATCTGTATTCCTCGGGTTTATCTAATAGGGAATCACCAATCTTGAGTTCAATCTCAAGTCACAATCTGCCTGCATATTCCCATACTACAAGCAGAAAAGGGCCGAAGGGAAAAGCCCCTTCAGCCCAGCCTGATAAATCAGGCAACCAACACCACAAACTTACTTAAGTTCAGAGGTAGCGCCGGCTTCTTCCAATTGCTTCTTAGCTTCTTCAGCATCGCCTTTAGAAGCAGCTTCTTTAATTGTTGATGGAGCACCATCAACCAATTCTTTAGCTTCTTTAAGACCAAGACCAGTAATCGCACGTACTGCTTTAATTACGTTTACTTTCTTGTCGCCAATTGCGCTCAATACTACGTCAAATTCAGTCTTCTCTGCAGCAGCTTCACCGCCACCGTCAGCAGCTGGACCAGCTGCAACAGCAACTGCAGCCTGTGCAGAAACACCAAATTTCTCTTCCATCGCGCTTACAAGCTCAACAACGTCCATTACGCTCATTTCTGCGATTGCATTCAAAATATCTTCGTTTGATAAAGCCATTTCGGGCCTCCTAAATTTTTATGTTTACACTGGAAGTGCTTACGCAGCTTCCTCTTTTTGAGTTTTAACTGCAGCTACAACACGGGTTACTTTCGTTGGTACTTCATTAAGAGTACGAACCAACTTAGTAACTGGAGCCAATGTAACGCCAGCCAACATACCGAGAGCCTGATGAAGGGTCGGAAGTTTGGCGAGGGTATCTATCTGCTCACTTGGGAGTAACTGACCACTAACCGACAGCGCTTTTACTTCAAATTCTTCGTTTTCTTTCGCAAAGTCTTTGAACAGTCGCGCCGCTGCACCCGGATCTTCCATAGAGAAGGCGAACAATGATGGACCAACCAGAATATCTTCTACGCAAGCGTAGTCAGTATCTGCAAATGCTCGTTTAGCCAAAGTGTTGCGGACAACGCGCATTTGCACGTTCTCTGCTCGAGCTTTAGCACGAAGAGCATTCATATTGGTAACATCAACGCCACGGGCGTCGGCAATCACTAGAGACAAAGCGTTGGCTGCTGTTTCACTTACTTCAGCAACAATCGCTTTCTTGCCTTCGAGATTCAATGCCACAATAAATCTCCTGCTTTTACCTGAGTTTCAGCCGAAACTTAAAGTCTTCGACCACCTCGGCGAATTGCAACCAGTGCACATAATCTGTACTGGGTTCACCGTTTGCGTAGGAAATTGACAGCCATAATCAGCGCTGAAAATGATTAATCCCCTGCGGGAACCTACGGTCTTTAACGACCTGAACTAGCAGATAACCGCTAGCTCAGACCCCAAAGTCTTTCTATCAAGCGCTCTCTAGTGAGGCTTGATCAATAAGTAATCCCGGACCCATAGTTGAAGAGATAGTAATCTTCTTAATATAGATACCCTTAGCAGATGCAGGCTTGGCTTTTGCCAGGTCCAGCATCAATGCTTCGAGATTCTGCTGTAGAGCTGCCGCATCAAATGCGATAACACCAATACCACCGTGAACAATACCGTTCTTGTCAGCACGGAAACGTACCTGACCAGCTTTGGCAATTTTAACTGCACCGCCAACATCTGGAGTAACAGTTCCAGACTTAGGGTTTGGCATCAGGCCACGCGGACCCAGAACCTTACCCAGCAGACCAACAACGCGCATAGCGTCTGGTGCAGCGATAACAACATCAAAGTCCATCATGCCGCCCTTAACTTCATTGGCTAGCTCGTCCATACCAACAAACTCAGCGCCAGCAGCTTTTGCCGCTTCAGCAGCATCGCCCTGGGCAAATACACAGACGCGAACGTCTTTGCCTGAACCATTAGGTAATGTAGTAGCACCGCGAACGATCTGGTCAGATTTACGTGGATCGATACCCAGGTTAATTGACACGTCGACAGTTTCATTGAACTTTACAGTAGACAGCTCTTTAAGCAGGCTGAATGCTTCTGAAGCGGCATATAATTTACCTTCTTCAACTTTTTCATTTATAGCGCGACGGCGCTTGCTTAACTTGGCCATTTACACGCCCTCCGTTTCAATGCCCATTGAGCGGGCTGAGCCGGCAATGGTGCGTACGCCAGCATCTATATCAGCTGCTGTTAAGTCAGGCTTTTTAGCCGTTACAATTTCTTCAAGCTGGGCGCGTGTTACCTTGCCAACTTTTTCAGTGTTTGGACGACCACTGCCGCTCTTGATACCAGCTGCTTTCTTCAAAAGGAAAGACGCTGGAGGCGTTTTCATTTCAAAGGTAAAGCTGCGATCAGCGTATACAGTGATGATTACAGGAACTGGAGCGCCGGGCTCAGTACCCTGAGTTTGGGCGTTAAAGCCCTTACAGAATTCCATGATGTTGACACCGTGCTGACCCAACGCTGGACCAACTGGTGGACTTGGATTGGCCTGACCTGCAGGCACTTGCAGCTTAATATAAGCCGTTACTTTCTTAGCCATGATGCTTCTCCTGTGATGGGTATTAGCGCCTCGGGATAATTGCGGTACAACTGCAACTATCGGTCATTGGCTCCCCGATAAATCTGCCGAATTGCAGACTTACCAATAATTTTTTCTTAGGCTTTTTCTACCTGAGTAAACTCAAGCTCAACCGGCGTAGCGCGACCAAAGATCGACACTGCTACACGCAACTTGCTCTTTTCGTAATTAACTTCTTCAACCGTTCCGTTAAAGTCGTTAAACGGACCATCTGTAACACGAACCATTTCGCCGGGCTCGAACATGGTCTTGGGACGAGGCGCTTCTTCAGAATCATGCACTCGCTGCAAGATCAGATCAGCTTCTTTATCAGTGATCGGTGCAGGCTTATCTGCCTTGCCACCAATAAAGCCCATCACGCGTGGCGTTTCTTTTACCAGGTGCCAGCTATCGTCATCCAATTCCATTTGAACCAATACATAACCCGGGAAGAACATTCTTTCGCTAGTGCGCTTTTCACCGCTGCGCATCTCAACAACTTCTTCGGTAGGCACTAAAATGTCACCAAAGCGCTCTTGCAAACCATGCAGCTCTACGCGATCCTGAAGAGCTATAGCAACCTTTTTCTCGTAACCCGAGTAAGCATGTACCACATACCAACGCATCGACATGCCGTTTCTCCTAGCCTACTATCTGTGAAGCGCCCCAACTCAACAGGGAATCAATTCCCCAAAGAATCAGTGACATCAATAAAATACAAGCTACAACTATCAGAGTAGTCTGGTTGCGCTCTTGCTTAGTAGGCCATACAACCTTGCGCAATTCAGTGCGTGCACCGATTGCCAGCTCTACTATTGCTGAACCTTTTTGCGTCTGTGCTGCAACATATGCCGCTGCCAAAACTACAACAATCATGCCCAGGGCGCGATAAAGAGCGGACTCAGCACCGTAATACCAGTTGGCGTAGATAGCTCCACCCAATAGTCCGAATGCAACCAACCACTTTAACCAATCTAATTGAAACTGCTTACTTTCTTCTTCAACGTTCATTCGCGCGTCCCGAACTAATTAATGGCAGGCCAGGAGGGACTCGAACCCCCAACAGCCGGTTTTGGAGACCGGTGCTCTACCAATTGAACTACTGGCC
>Ga0209198_1001002_pt1 | contig 22885 bp, 20 predicted proteins | sample COGITO_mtgs_1105_2_FD_184804 | JGI IMG/M metagenome (GOLD analysis project Ga0209198, IMG submission 184804) | Pelagic marine microbial communities from North Sea - COGITO_mtgs_110519 (SPAdes) (version 2) | ecosystem: Environmental > Aquatic > Marine > Epipelagic ...
ACTTGCTTAGAGTTGATTTTTTATTTTTAGTAATTCATTCTTCACGTGCTCTAATTTCGTGATAATCTCAAAATTATCAAGTGATTTTTGATCTTGTTCTTTCAGATACGTTTTAGCACCTTCAAGTGTGTAGCCACGTTCTTTCACCAAATTGAAAATTAATTTCAAATTTTGAACATCCTCCGGCGTAAACCGACGGTTGCCTTTCGCATTCTTTTTAGGTTTAAGAGCCTCAAACTCTTTATCCCAAAACCGAATCAAAGAAGCATTCACGTCAAATGCTTTCGCAATTTCTCCAATACTATAATAGCGTTTTGTAGGAAGGTCTAAATGCATTAATCTAAGGATTGATTTTCAAGCGATGCAATGGCCAGTAACGTATTAAATTCTTCTGGACTCAGATTTCCATAATAAAAATTAATAGGATTGATTCGTTTCTTATCCTTAAAAACTTCATAATGCAAGTGGGGTGCTTGGGAGCGCCCCGTACTTCCCACATAACCAATCAGGTCGCCTCGTTTTACTTTCTGACCTCTTTTGACATTGTATTTATAAAGGTGTGCATACAAACTCAGATACCCATAGCCATGATCAATTCGGATATGACGCCCATAGCCAGAAGAGCGGCCGTCTGCACGTTTAATCACGCCATCACCTGTCGCATAGATAGGCGTCCCTCGTGGGGCCGTAAAATCCATTCCATAATGAAATTTACGCACCTTTGTAAACGGATCACTTCGATACCCATAGCCAGAAGCCATGCGAGTCAAGTCTTCATTTTTGATCGGTTGAATGGCAGGAATTTTAGCCAAAAAACTTTCTTTATCTTTTGCCAACTCTGTGATCTCATCAAGGGATTTGGACTGAACAATGATTCGTTTTTGAAGAATGTCAATACGTTTGTTTGCATCGATGATTAACTCCGAATTATTGAAGCCATCGTATTTTTTGTAGCGGTTAACGCCACCGAGTCCTTGCTTGCGTTGGGCTTCCGGAATGGGATTGGCTTCAAAATAAAGCCGGTAAATGGCGTTATCCCTATCTTCAATATTTGTTAAAACAGCTTCCACTTCTTCCATTTTTTTATTGAGAAGATTGTAGTGGAAATCTAGATTTTTAAACTCTCTATTTAGCGCTTTTTCTCTCGGAGATTCAAAATATTGGGCCCCAACTAAAACGAATAAAAAACCAACAATACTAGCCGCCAATAAAAACACTATTGAGCGCTTAAAAGTCGTTCTTTTTTTTCGAATGATCTGACGATACGTAAGCGTTTCGGGATCGTAATAATATTTTACATTAGACATTGCCTAAAAAGTTCTATTTTTGTTGGATAATAGACCGTCTTTAAATTAAATAAAGAAGACCTTTTGAACAAATATATAAATTGTTTCGAATTAAAAACAAATTATTACACTAAGCTTAACATTTTTGCATGAAATCTCAAGATATAAGATCTCAATTTTTAGCCTTTTTTGAATCCAAAAAACACCAGGTTTTACAATCGGCACCAATGGTCGTTAAAGACGATCCTTCTCTGTTATTTGTCAATTCGGGGATGGCACCATTCAAAGCATTTTTTCTCGGGCAAGGAACTCCACCAAAGAATCGAATTACCGACACTCAAAAATGTTTAAGAGTTTCAGGAAAACACAATGATTTGGAAGAAGTGGGGTATGACACCTACCACCACACTCTTTTTGAAATGTTAGGAAACTGGAGTTTTGGAGATTATTTCAAAAAAGAAGCCATAGAATGGGCGTGGGAATTATTGACCGAGGTCTATAAAATAGATAAAGAAATTCTGTACGTGACCGTATTTGAAGGCAGTAAAGACGATGGCACTACGCTTGATTCTGAAGCCTACGATTTATGGAAAGCATTGATTCCTGAGGATCGTATTTTGATGGGAAACAAAAACGATAATTTTTGGGAAATGGGCGAACAAGGGCCTTGTGGACCTTGTAGCGAAATTCATGTGGACATTCGTTCTAAAGAAGAAAAAGCGAAAACTCCAGGTCAAGAATTAATCAATAAAGACCATCCTCAAGTGGTAGAGATTTGGAACCTCGTTTTTATGGAATTTAACCGTAAAGCAAACGGAAGTTTAGAACCGTTGCCTCATAAACATATCGATACAGGGATGGGTTTTGAACGCCTTTGTATGGTGCTTCAAAATGTAACGTCCAATTATGACACCGATGTTTTTACTCCTATTATTCGAGAGATTGAAACCATTTCTGGAAATGATTACGGAAAACAACTCAAACAAGATATTGCCATTCGTGTGATTTCTGACCATGTCAGAGCAGTTGCTTTTTCAATCGCAGATGGACAATTACCAAGCAATACTGGAGCAGGTTATGTGATTCGTAGAATCTTGAGACGTGCCGTCCGTTATGGGTTTACATTTTTGGACCTTAAAGAGCCATTTATGTACCGTTTGGTTTCCGTATTAACCAAACAAATGGGAACCGTTTTCCCAGAACTTTTGGCTCAAAAACAATTAATACAAAACGTGATTAAAGAAGAGGAAGCATCTTTTTTAAGAACGCTTGACCAAGGGTTGGTATTGTTAGACCGTATTATAGAAACCACCAAAGGCGCGCATGTTTCTGGCGATAAAGCCTTTGAATTGTACGATACTTATGGGTTTCCTGTAGATTTAACTGCACTGATTCTGAGTGAAAAAAATAGGACCTTGGATACGGTTGGTTTTGAAGAAGAACTTAAAAACAAAAAACCCGTTCCAGAGCAGCGAGTGAAGTTTCTACGGAAGATTGGACCGTCCTCCTAGACGATGATGTACAAGAATTTGTAGGCTATGATGTATTACAAACCTCCGTTAAACTCACAAAATACAGAAAAGTAACCTCTGTGAAAGATGGCGAACAATACCAGTTAGTATTTAATCTCACGCCGTTCTACTCAGAAAGTGGTGGACAGGTTGGAGATAAAGGCTATTTAGAAGCCGCGAACGGAGATGTTGTTTATATTCTTGATACCAAGAAAGAAAACAATGTAGCCATTCATATCGCAAAGCATTTACCTAAAAACCTTACAGATACGTTTACGGCAGTGGTGGATACAAATCAACGATTCCGTACCGAATGTAACCATACAGCAACTCATTTACTACACCAGGCTTTGAGAGAAGTTTTAGGAACACATGTGGAACAAAAAGGATCGGCAGTGCATTCGAAATATCTGCGATTTGATTTTTCTCATTTTGCAAAAATAACGACTGAGGAATTAAAAGATATTGAAAGTTTTGTGAATGCCCGAATTGAAGGAAAATTAGATTTAGAAGAACGTCGTGCAGTACCAATGGAACAAGCAGTTTCCGAAGGTGCCATGGCACTTTTTGGTGAAAAATATGGCGATGTAGTTCGCACCATTCGTTTTGGGAATTCGATCGAATTATGTGGAGGAACCCATGTTAAAAATACCGCAGATATATGGCATTTTAAAATCAAATCCGAAGGAGCTGTAGCCTCTGGAATTCGTCGTATTGAAGCCATCACTAATGATGCTGCAAAAGAATTTTATGTTCGAAGTAATGCAAGCTTTGATCAAATCAAATTAGCACTTAACAATTCGAGTGATCCCGTTAAATCTTTGGGCGATTTAAAATCTGAAAATTCTAAACTCAAAAAACAAATTGAATCCCTTTTGAAAGACAAGGCAGCGTCTATGAAAGGAAATTTAAAAGATGAAATAGAAACGATCAATGGGATTCAGTTTTTAGCGAAATTGGTAGATTTAGACGCTACAGGCATCAAAGATTTGTCATTTGAAATAGGGCAGGAGTTTGATAATTGCGTCTTGATTTTTGGTACAGAAAACCAAGGAAAAGCCTTGTTGTCTTGTTATGTTTCAAAAGGATTGGTAACGTCTAAAGGGCTGAATGCAGGCACCATTGTGCGCGAACTTGGAAAATACATTCAAGGCGGCGGCGGCGGACAACCGTTTTATGCAACTGCAGGAGGAAAGAACCCAGCGGGACTTCCTGAGGCTTTAGAAAAAGCCAAATCCTACATCCTATAATCTAAGCAGGTGAAACTTCAAACGCAACTCCCTCTAGAGAAACAAGCATCCGCCATTGATTACCATTCAAAATTGGTTTTGTTGGGATCCTGTTTCGCTGAAAATATAGCGGAGAAGTTTTCCTATTATAAATTTCAAAATGAGGTGAATCCCTTAGGTGTGTTGTTTCATCCTGTTGCGATTTTAGATTTACTTACGAGGGCACATCAAAATACTCCTTACACTGAAAACGATGTTTTTTTTAGTAACGGCTGTTGGCAAAGCTTTCGAGCGCATTCGCGATTGAATTCAACGTCTCAAGCTGAAATTTTAGAGCGATTAAATACGGCTTTGAAATTAACTCAAAACCAATTAAAAAGTGCGTCGCATGTCATTCTAACTTTTGGAACAGCATGGATTTATGAACACATTGAGTCAAAAACCACTGTAGCAAACTGTCATAAACAACCTCAAAAAGAATTTAAAAAATCTATTTTAAGCGTCGATCAACTTCAAGATACTTTTGAATCTATTATTTCAACACTAAAATCGTTTCACCCTCATGTGTCATTAGTGTTTTCAATTTCTCCCGTTCGACACCTCAAAGACGGTTTTGTAGAAAACAATCAAAGTAAAGCTCATCTGATGGCGGCACTTCATTCTGTGATCAACCCATCTGAAAACACACATTACTTCCCTTCCTATGAGTTGCTAATGGACGAGCTTCGAGATTACCGCTTTTACAAAGAAGACATGGTACATCCGAATCCTATCGCCATCAATTATATTTGGAAAAAATTTCAATCCATTTGGATAGACGCGGAGGCAACTCCCATAATGCAAGACGTGAATCAACTACAAAAAGGTCTTGCTCACAAACCATTTAACCCATCCGCAACAGAGCATAAGTTATTTTTATCAACTTTAACTAAGAAGGCGCAAGCCTTAGAGTCTCGGTTTCCATTTATGAAGTTTTAGGGAGATAGATAAAACCCTAAAATTCTAGTATATTAGCCTAAACAAATTCAGCGAATATGTCAACTTCTTACGTACACTTAAAGGTCGAAAATAAAGTCGGTTATATTGAATTTTATAACCCGCCTCACAATGCTTTGCCATCAGAAATGTTAGCAAGGCTTATGGAATTAATCGAAACGGCCGGTGCAGATCCATCCGTTGCAGTGATTGTTCTTAAAAGTGGAGGTGATCGCACCTTTTGTGCAGGTGCAAGTTTTGAAGAATTGATTGCAATTTCAAACCCCCACCAAGGAGCGGAATTCTTTGAAGGCTTTGCCAATGTGATTAATGCCCTTCGTAACTGTCCTAAAATCACAATTGGTCGTGTGCAAGGAAAAGCAGTTGGCGGTGGAGTTGGATTGGCAGCAGCAACCGATTATTGTATGGCAACGACCCATTCAGAAATAAAACTAAGTGAACTCACTATTGGTATTGGTCCATTTGTGATTGAACCCGCAGTCACCCGTAAAATAGGATTGAGTGCCATGTCTCAATTAAGTTTGGAAGCTTCTAGATTTTTCTCGGCGCAATGGGCGCAGGAAAAAGGATTGTTCATGAAAGTTTGTCCTTCCATAGGTGCTTTAGATACCGAAGTAAGTTTGCTAGCAGCACAACTGTGCGCATACAATCCGGAGGCCCTTCAAAAATTAAAAAAAACTTTTTGGGAAGGTACCGAACATTGGGGTGAATTATTAAACGAACGCGCCTCCGTAAGTGGTCGCTTGGTGTTAAGTGATTTTACAAAAACACAATTAAAAAAGTATAAATAAGTTCATAGTTTAACCTCATTTTAAAACGCATCAAATCCATGTCAAATACAATTTCAATCACCACAGTTAAGGAGTCAAAAGTCGATACGCTTGATTTTGATACGATCGCCTTAGGGCGTACGTTTACAGATCATATGTTTGTGTGTGACTATAAAGACGGACAATGGGAAAACCCCAGAATCACCCCAATGGAAGTGATTCCAATGCATCCCGCCTGTATGGCATTGCATTATGGACAGGCCTTATTTGAAGGCATGAAAGCAACACTCGGTACTACAGGAGCACCCTTATTATTTCGCCCTGAAAAAAATGCCGAACGTCTTAATTTTAGTGCCCGCCGTTTGGGGATGCCTGAGTTTTCTGAAACACTGTTTGTAGATGCCTTGAAACAATTGGTGCATCTAGATCAAAAATGGATTCCACCACACGAAGGAAGCGCCTTGTATCTGCGTCCTTTTATGTTTGCCGATGAAGCCTTTATTGGGATGCGCGCTGCCAATTCTTATAAATTTATTGTGATGGCATCCCCATCGAAGCCTATCTACACCAACCGCGTCCGTTTGTATGCGGAGACCACTTATATCCGTGCAGCACATGGCGGGACAGGAGAAGCCAAAGCAGCAGGAAATTATGCCGCTGCCGTGCTTCCTACTGAAATTGCTAAATCCAAAGGATTTGACCAAGTACTTTGGTTAGATGCCAACGAATTTAAGTACATTCAAGAAGTAGGAACCATGAACATTTTTTTTAAGATTAATGGCGCATTTGTCACCCCTTCTTTAGATGGCTCGATTTTAGCAGGCATTACACGTATGAGTGTCATTGATTTTTTACGTCATAAAGGCTATGAAGTGGTTGAACGTCCCATTACGATTGATGAGGTGATTGAAGCCTCTAGCAACGGTGAATTAGAAGAAGCATTTGGATCAGGCACGGCCGTTGGTATTGCAATGATTCAAGAAATTGGATATAAAGATACCTTGATTCATGTGTCTGATACAAGTCCTGTGGGACAATTGGTTTTGGATACGATTAACGGCGTTCGAATTGGAACACTCCCCGACGAATTGAATTGGATGGTTAGCGTAGAAGCTTAAACTTTCGTTTGATATTTTTCCAGCGATACCCTCTTACAAAAGCCCCTTGATCTGCATCAATCAAAAAAGGTTCTTTCTGATTAGCTGCTTTGATGTAGCCTGCGATATAATCTCCAAAAAGATGGATGCTTCGTTTTTTGTAAGCTAATTTGAGAGCGGATAAAAACGCCAATACAAAGCCGTAGCGCATTTTATACAGAGCAGTTCCCTGCAAATGTTTAGCACTTTTGTTATAATTAGCTCCTGTTGGTTTGAGATGTTTTACGTGCAAAGAGGCGTCCGTTTCAAACTCCCAGTTGTAGTAAAGTGCCAACAATTCATCAATGGTGTCCCAACCCATCGATTTTTTGAGGCCTCCAATATCTGAAAAACACGCTTTTCTATAGGCTTTCAGTCCTCCTCGAATGTGATCTTTGGAAGTTAGATTTTCCAACACCCAAGTTCCATTTTGCTCTATATAACAATGTCCAGCAACCATGCCCAGACGTGGATTGTTTTGGTAATGGCTAGCAAGGGTTTCTAAGTAATTTTCAGGGAATACGTTATCTGCATCGAATTTACAAATGACATCGTATTCTGAATCCAAGGAGTCATACCCTTTATAAAAAGCATTGATGATTTTCTCACCGGGTAAGTGTGCTTCCGATGAGGTGTTTGAAACCAACGAAATCCAAGGGTGTTGTTTGGATAAATCAGTCACGATGGATGCCGTTTCATCTGTTGAGTTGTCGTCCACTACCACAATTTTGGCAGGGCATAAACTTTGGTTTATCAGCGATTGGAGGGTTTTACCAATAAAATCAGCTTCATTATGGGCCGGTATGACAATGTAAAACTTCAAATTCTTTCGGCGTAAACAATGTAATATCTAGGGGTAAACCAACGGAGCAAAGGTCGAAAGCCAATTTTCTTCGTGGGATTCGTCCATTTTTCCGTGGCGATAATTTTCCAGCCAGCTTTTTCTAACAACCAGTCAAACTGCCAAGATTCAAACTCATGAAAATGACGGTCTCTCGGATCGGTTTTACTGCGGTAGGCAGTTGCAAACCACAATCGGAGTGGAATACTGGCGACTAATTTTTCTGCCTTGATATTTTTTAAAACTGTAAAAGGCGATACTAAATGTTCAAAAATTTCAAAGGCGGTCACCACATCGGAAGTATCCGTTTCGAGTGTGTTCGTATTGACATCCAAATCTTCCCCAGAAGTATTACTCACTGTATAGCCTTCCGTTTTCAGAAGTTCAGACAATGGGTTTTCAACCCCTAAATCCAAAATGGTTTCTGTTGGTGCTATGTGTTGTTTAAGAAAATCGAGCGTGTGCTTGTAGCGTTTCTTAGGAAAATTATTGGCGTACATATTAGTATTTATAAGTGATAGCGTTGATGTGCATTCCTGCACCGACGCTAGCAAATATAACAATATCTCCTTTATTAAGTTCGTGTCCTTCCATTTGACCACTTTTGATGAGGTCCAATAAGGTCGGCACCGTTGCGACCGAACTGTTTCCTAATTTATGAATACTCATCGGCATGATGCCTTCTGGAACAGGGGTTTTATAAAGTCTATAGAAACGATTTACAATCGCCTCGTCCATTTTTTCATTTGCTTGGTGAATCAATATTTTCTTCACATTCTTGATGTCCATACCACTGTTGTCCAAACAGGTTTTCATGGCGGCAGGAACATTTGATAAAGCGAATTCATAAATTTTACGACCGTACATTTTTATGAAACGGTTGCCATCTTCTAAGGACTTGTTATTTGAACAACCGAAGAATAAATGATACACTTCGTCATGTGTGTAAGAAGCCGATTCATGAGATAATATTCCGCCGTCTTCTTCTGCTAATTCGATGATCGTAGCACCTGCGCCATCTGAATAAATCATAGAATCCCGGTCGTGTGGATCGACCACTCTTGAGAGTGTTTCTGCTCCGATGACCAAGCATCGTTTTGCCATCCCCGCTTTGATAAAAGCTTGTGCCTGAATGACGCCTTCAATCCAACCCGGACATCCAAAAAGAATATCATAAGCGACACATTTTGGATTTTTTATTTTTAAACTGTTTTTGACACGCGCCGCTAAACAGGGTAAAATATCACTTTGAATGGAACCCGATTTGACATCTCCAAAATTATGCGCAAGTATGATGTAGTCCAAGGTTTCTGGGTCAATGCCGGCATCTGCAATGGCTTTTTCAGCGGCCAACGCTCCAAGGTCAGAAGCCGTTAGATGGTCTTCTGCATAGCGGCGTTCGGAAATACCGGTGATGGCTTTAAATTTCTCTACAATGACCTCATTAGAGGAGTGGATTTCAGATCCATCAATGTTTAAAAATGAATGGTCTTTAAATGCCTCATTTTTCTGTACTATTTTTGGAATGTAACTCCCGACTCCTGTAATTCTGATATTCATAAGGTGTGTATTAAGCTTCTTCATATGCCTCAATTGGCGCACATGTACATATTAAATTTCGATCGCCATAAGCGTCATCTACACGACGGACAGACGGCCAAAATTTATCTTCTTTTATATATTCTAATGGGAATGCGGCAACGGCTCTGCTGTAAGGAAATTCCCAAACATCCTTGGTGAGCATTTCTTGTGTGTGCGGTGCATTTTTTAGGGGATTGTTGGGCTGGTCTTTACTCGCTGCTTCAATCTCTTTTCTAATGGCAATCATAGCGTCACAAAAACGATCCATTTCCGCTTTGCCTTCACTTTCTGTAGGCTCAATCATCATAGTGCCAGCAACTGGAAAAGATACTGTAGGCGCATGAAATCCGAAGTCCATAAGTCGTTTGGCGATGTCCACCACTTCAATACCGTTGGCTTTAAAATCACGACAATCAATAATCATTTCGTGAGCTGCACGTCCGCGTTCACCAGAGTATAAAGTATCGTAATGTCCCTGAAGCCGTTCTTTGATATAGTTGGCATTTAGGATGGCAATTTCCGTAGAATCGGTCAATCCTTTAGCACCTAACATTTTGATGTATCCATAAGAAATCAAACAGGCTAAGGACGATCCAAAGGGGGCTCCAGAAATGGAGTCAATGGCGTCTGTTCCTCCCGTTTCAATCAATGGATTTCCGGGTAAAAAGGGTGTTAATTGTTTGGCAACACAGATGGGACCAACTCCAGGACCGCCACCACCATGTGGAATGGCAAAGGTTTTATGAAGGTTCAAATGGCATACATCGGCACCAATATTCCCAGGATTCGTCAAACCTACTTGCGCATTCATATTGGCACCATCCATATAAACCTGTCCACCATTATCGTGAATGATTTGAGTAATTTCTTTAATCGCAGATTCATACACCCCGTGGGTTGATGGATACGTGACCATCAAAGCGGCTAAATTATCTTTATGAAGCGTTGCTTTTTCTCTTAAATCCTCTACATCAATATTTCCGTTTTCAGATGATTTTGTCACGACGACTTTCATTCCTGCCATCACAGCACTTGCGGGATTGGTTCCGTGTGCAGACGATGGAATGATGCAGATTTTTCGGTGTGCATCGCCTCTCGATTTATGATAAGCTCTGATCACCATCAGTCCAGCAAATTCTCCTTGGGCTCCAGAATTTGGTTGCAGGGACGTCCCTGCAAATCCTGTAATCTCGGTGAGTTGTTCTTCGAGTTTGGCGAGCATGGTTCGGTAGCCTTCCACTTGATTTAGTGGGGCAAATGGGTGGATATTCCCCCAATTTGGCCAGCTCAAAGGCAACATTTCTACAGCAGCATTGAGTTTCATTGTACAAGATCCCAATGAAATCATAGAGAAATTTAAAGATAAATCTTTGCGTTCCAAACGTTTTATATAACGCATCAATTCCGTTTCTGAATGGTGACTGTTAAAAATCACATTGGTCATGAAATCAGAATGACGTTGTGCCGCTTCTGGAATTCTTATGTTTGAACTCAGTGTTTCAATTTGAGTTGTTTCTTTGCTGTAAACCTCTGCAAAAATGGAGAGTATCAGATTAAGATCTGAAAGTGTGGTTGTTTCATTGATTGAGATAGAAACGGTTGTTGCATCGGGGTAATAAAAATTAACTTCTTTTTGTTCTGCTTTAGTTTTAAGATCTATGTTCTCAGGAATCCTAACTTGAATGGTGTCAAAAAAGGAGTTGTGCACTAAGTTAAATTCTAAATTCTCCAAAGCATCTGCTAATGTGGTAGCTGTATTATGAACTTTATTCGCAATATATTTCAGGCCTTTAGGTCCGTGATATACGGCATACATTCCTGCCATGACGGCAAGCAATACTTGTGCAGTACAGATATTGGAAGTAGCTCGGTCTCTTTTGATGTGTTGTTCGCGGGTTTGAAGCGCCATTCGCATGGCACGATTGCCATCCATATCTTTGGTGACCCCTATAATTCTTCCGGGGATAAAACGTTTATACGCTTCTTTTGTGGCAAAATAGGCGGCGTGTGGTCCACCATACCCCATAGGAATTCCAAAACGTTGTGTGGTTCCCACCACCACATCTGCACCAAATTTACCTGGAGCTTCTAAAGCAACCAAGCTAAGGATATCTGCTGCAACGGCTACTTTTATATCGTTTTCATTCGCCTTAGAAATAAAAGGCTGCAATTCCATAATGACCCCTGATTTCCCAGGGTATTGAAGCAATGCACCAAAAAATTCGGATGAAAAATCAAAATCGTCAACAGCACCTAACACCAATTCAATTCCAATTGGAGTTGCGCGTGTTTTTAAGACGGAGAGCGTTTGAGGCAATACCTCGTCAGAAACAAAAAATTTTACAGTCCCTGCTTTTGCTTGTGGCTTTGGACGCACTGCAAACAACAGAGCCATGGCTTCGGCAGCAGCTGTACTTTCATCCAATAAAGAGGCATTGGCGAGTTCCATTCCCGTCAAGTCAGAAATCATGGTCTGGTAATTCAATAATGCTTCTAAACGGCCTTGAGCAATCTCAGCTTGGTAAGGCGTATAAGCCGTGTACCATCCTGGATTTTCTAAAATATTTCGTTGAATCACCGCAGGAAGGTTGGAAGGGTAGTAGCCCATTCCAATATAAGATTTAAAAACCTTATTTTTCGAAGCCAGTTGATGAATGTGTTCAAGGTATTCTTGCTCACTTAAAGGCGCTTCCAAATTTAGAGGCGACTGAAGTCGAATGTTATCAGGAACGGTTTCGCTGATCAATGCTTCAATAGAAGTTGCACCAACAACCTGTAACATTTCGTTACAGTGTGCTTCTCTTGGTCCAATATGTCTTAGGGCAAATACATCTGTTTTCATCTTGTAGGGATCTTAAATAAAGAACAAAACTAAGGAATTTAAAAAGGTTTTAAATCACTTAAAATGAAAGTTATCAAACAAATAAAAGGGTTATTAACAGTTTGCCTATTTTTGTGCCATGACTTTGTTCAAACGCTTCCTAGATTTCTATATAAATAGCAGTATGCATGTGGCACTCGCCGTGCTTTCATTTTGCATTTTAACGGCGTGTGAGTTGGGTTTAGAGATCTCTATAAATTTTTATACTGCTGTTTTTTTCGCTTCTGTTGCAGGGTATAATTTTGTCAAGTATTTTGGGCTTACAAAGTTTTATTACCGCTCTCTTACCACCAAATTAAAATACATTCAATTGGTGTCTGTGTTGAGTTTGATCGGATTTGCATCTATTTTTTTTCTACTTCAGCTAAGCAGTCAAATTCTCTTTGTGATTTTGGGGTTGATTACTTTTTTATATGCCATTCCAATGGGAGTCAAAACTCCTAAAAATTTAAGGTCTATTGGAGGCGTTAAAATTTATATTATTGCATTGGTTTGGGCGATGGCTACGGTGGTATTACCTGTTTTAGAGTCCCAACAAACATTCGTTTTTGATCATTGGATTTTGGGGGTGCAGCGCACGTTTATTGTCATTATACTGATGCTTCCTTTTGAGATTCGCGATTTGGATACAGACCAACTTCATCTATCCACTATTCCACAAAAAATTGGAATTCCATACACTAAAATTATTGGCTATGCCATGTTGGGAGATACGATTTTGCTAGAGTTTTTCAAACATGAATTTAACCAAAATAATTTTTTAATATTGATTTTCTCAGTCGCTCTATTGGCAGTGTTTTTAGCGAAAAGCACCAAGAAAAAAAGCCGCTATTACACCGCTTTTTGGGTGGAATCTGTTCCGATTCTAGTGCTTATTTTTGTGGTTGTTTTGACCCTAATTCAAAAGACCTGACCGTTTTAGCAAGGCTTCTGCTTTTGGTTTCTGACCACGAAATTTTACATACAATTCTAAAGGGTCTTGCGTTCCACCTTTACTCAATACATGTGTTTTGAAAGCGGCTGCAATTTCAGGATCAAAAAGATCATTTTCTTTAAAATATTCAAAGGCATCGGCATCTAAAACTTCTGCCCATTTGTAGCTGTAATATCCTGAGGAGTATCCCCCTTGAAAGATATGTGCAAAAGCTGTTGACATGCAATTTTCTGCCACATCTGGAAACAACTGCGTTTCTAGGAACGCTGCGGTTTCATGCTGCTTTACATTCGTTATTTCGGTTGGATCAACTCCGTGCCAGCTCATGTCTAATAAGCCAAAACTCAACTGTCTTAAGGTTTGCATTCCTTGTTGAAATGTTGAAGCCGCCTTGATCTTATCAATAAGTTCCATAGGGATGCTCTCGCCCGTTTTATAGTGCTTAGCAAAGAGCGCCAAGGCCTCTTTTTCATAACACCAATTTTCCATGATTTGACTCGGCAATTCTACAAAATCCCATGCTACACTAGTGCCGGATAAACTCGGATATATGGTGTCTGCTAACATTCCGTGAAGGGCGTGTCCAAATTCATGGAACAGTGTCGTCACTTCGTTAAAGGTGAGTAAAGATGGTTTTGTCGAAGTCGGTTTTGTGAAATTACAAACGATAGATACGTGAGGTCTTTCGTTTTTAGTGTTTTTTACATATTGAGATTTATAGGAGGTCATCCAAGCGCCATTGCGTTTCCCTGCTCTCGGGAAAAAATCTGCATAAAAAATGGCGACTAAATTTTGTTTTGAATCTTCTACTTTATAGGTCATCACATCTTTGTGATAGGTGTCAATAGTGTCCGTTTGTACAAACTGTAATCCAAATAATTTTTGTGCGACTGTAAAAGCCCCTTCAATCACATTTTCTAATTTGAAGTAAGGCTTCAGTTGTTCGTCATCAAAGTTGAAGCGTTCTTGCTTTAATTTTTCAGAGTAATAGGCACTGTCCCATTTTTCTAAACGATCAATGTTGTCTAAATTTTTGGCGAAATTTTCCAGTTCTTCAAACTCTTTTTTGGCTGCCGGCTGTGCTTTTTCCAAAAGGTCTTCTAAAAAAGTGCGCACCGTTTCAGGGGTTTTAGCCATCCGCTCTTCTAACACAAAATGCGCATGGGTTTCATATCCTAAAAGTTGAGCTCTTTTGTAACGTAATTGTGTAATTTTTAAAACAATGTCTTGGTTGTCTAAATTATCATTTTGGAATCCTTTTTGACCAAAGGCAAGGGCAAGTTGTTTTCTTAAGTTTCTATTTTTTGCGTAGGTCATAAAAGGCACATAGCTGGGATAATCGAGGGTGAGTAACCATCCTTTTTTATCTTTTTCTTCTGCCATTTGCTTGGCAGCTTCAATCGCGCCTTCTGGCAGTCCCTCTAAATCCGACACTTCCGTAATTAGAAGTTCATAGCGGTTGGTTTCTGCTAAAATATTTTCACCAAAGGTGAGTTGGAGTTGGCTTTGCTCTTTGTCAATCACGCGCAAAATTTCTTTTTGATCGGCGTTGAGGTTGGCACCATTTCTAGAAAAACCTTTGTATTTTTTATCTAAAAGTGTTTTTTGCTCTTCGGTTAATGAAAGTGATGCTTTGGTGTTGTAAACGGATTTCACCCGTTCAAAAAGAGCCGTATTTAAAGCGACATCATTTGAAAACTCCGTTAATAAAGGAGAGACTTCTTGAGCAATTTTTTGAATATCTTCGTTGGTTTCAGCGGCATTCAAATTAAAGAAAATGCTTGAAATTCGATCGAGTTGTTCGCCCGTATAGTCCAAGGCTTCAATTGTATTTTCAAACGTAGGGGCCGCTTTATTTTCAACAATTTGATCAATTTCTTTTTTAGCCGTTTCAATTGCTTTTACAAATGAAGGTAAAAATGCATCTGTTTTAATTTTCGAAAAAGGTGCGGTATTGTAAGGCGTGTCAAAACGCGAATCGAGTATGTTCATGTGAATTGTTTAGGGGAAACTTAGGATTTAATGTTCTTAGATGCTTCTAGGACTTTTAATTTCAAACCTTCTTTATATATTAAGATTTTGTCTAAAACACATGTGTCTGATGCTCCAATAATTTGTGCTGCTAAGATGCCTGCATTTTTAGCGCCATTTAGGGCGACAGTTGCTACAGGAACACCTCCGGGCATTTGTAAAATGGATAGTATAGAATCCCATCCATCGATAGAATTGCTCGATTTTACGGGAACCCCAATAACGGGTAATGGACTTAACGAGGCAATCATTCCAGGTAAATGTGCAGCACCACCAGCGCCAGCAATGATGACTTTCAATCCACGCTGATGCGCTTTGGATCCGTAGTCAAATAACTTCTCGGGCGTACGGTGTGCGGAAACGATGTCCACTTCTACTTGGATGTCAAATCCTTCAAGAATTGCAATTGCTTCTTTCATGACAGGCATGTCGCTGTCGCTTCCCATAATGATTCCTACTTGTGCCATATTATTTACTTATTACTTTGATTGACTGTTTGACTTGTTGTGCGATTTCACGTGCAGTTTCGATATTTGGATGAACGATGGTCACATGTCCCATTTTCCGAAAAGGTCGTGTTTCTTTCTTCCCATAGATGTGTGGCGTGACGCCATCCATCTCCATCAATTTTTCTATATTTTCATAGACCACTTCTCCAGTGTGCCCTTCTGCTCCGACCAGATTAACCATCACACCACTGAGTTTATTTTCAGTGCTTCCCATTGGCAAGCCTAAAATCGCTCTAATGTGTTGTTCAAATTGAGAGGTATAACTGGCTTCAATGGTTTGGTGTCCTGAATTATGAGGTCTTGGTGCGACTTCGTTTATAATAATTTTATCGTCTTGTGTCAAAAATAGTTCGACGGCCAAAAGTCCTACGTGCTCAAATGCTGCGGATGTTTTTAAGGCGATTAGTTCTGCTTTGGCTGCGATTTCTTTAGAAATTCTAGCAGGGCATAACACATATTCGACTTGGTTGGCCTCTGGATGAAACTCCATTTCTACCACAGGATACACTTTCACATCCCCCTTTTCATTTCTTGCAACAATCACTGCCAATTCACTTTTGAATGGTATTAAATCTTCTGTAATGCACTCGACATTTGGCAATCCTTTCAAATCCTCTACGGAGCGCACAATTTTCACGCCAGTGCCGTCATATCCAAATTGAGCACTTTTCCACACAAATGGAAACTCAATACTGCTGTGCTCTAAGGATGTGGAAATTTCATCGGTATAAGCAAACCTTTTAAAAGGTGCTGTGGGTAAATTATGATCGATATAAAACAATTTTTGTTTTGCTTTATTCTGAATGGTTTCTAAGGTTTTTGAAGAAGGAAATACATTGACTCCTTCTTTTTCAAGTGCTTTGAGGGCATCAACATTGATATTTTCAATTTCGATGGTGAGGGTGTTTACTTTTTTGCCAAAATTATAAACGGTGTCATAATCCATCAAATCCCCTTGAAAGAATTCGTTACAGGCAAGTTTGCTTGGTGCTTCTGGGCTGGGATCTAAAACACAGGTATGAATGTCAAATTTTCGAGTGGTGTAAAGTAACATTTTCCCGAGCTGACCGCCACCTAAAATACCAAGTTTGAAGTTTGATGAGAAATACTCCATAGTATGATTTTCTTGAACGAATTTATAAATACACTACAAAAATACACTTAAATATGAAATCGAACACTAAAATCGGTCATCAAAACGAATCAAAACCTTTACAATTGATTATCTTTGCAGCCTGATTTTAGTTACTCACAACGACTCTTTTTAGATGTCAGCATTTTAAAGTTTGAATAAAAATGAAAAATTTAGTATTATTTGGCCCTCCGGGTGCTGGTAAAGGAACGCAAGCCGCTTTTTTAAAAGAGACCTATGGCTTGATTCATATTTCTACTGGAGATGTGTTTCGTTTTAATATTAAAAATGAAACCGAATTAGGAACCTTGGCCAAGTCTTTTATGGATAAAGGGGAGTTGGTTCCAGATCAAGTAACCATTGATATGCTCAGTGCAGAAGTGGCTAAAAACTTGGATTCAAAGGGGTTTATTTTTGATGGATTCCCTAGAAATGTTTTGCAAGCAGAAGCTTTAGATGCACTTTTAAAATCCTACGACACTCAAATTAGCGCAATGATTGCTTTGGAAGTGGATGATGAGGTTTTGGTGGGACGTCTTCTTAAACGTGGCGAAACAAGTGGGAGACCCGATGATGCCAACGATACAGTCGTAAGAAATAGAATAAAAATATATTACGCAGAAACAGCAATCTTGAAGTCGTACTATGCGGCGAAGGATCAATATTTTGGCGTGGATGGCGTAGGGTCTGTAGAAGACATCACGGTTCGATTGAATACAGTGATTAATACGCTGTAATATAACACTCATTAGATGACGGAAGGTAATTTTGTAGATTATGTAAAAATGTTTGCTTGCTCTGGTAGCGGAGGAAAAGGATCTGTACACCTTCATCGCGAGAAATTTATTACAAAAGGAGGTCCTGACGGAGGAGATGGTGGTCGTGGTGGCCATGTGATTGTTCGAGGAAACGAACATCTTTGGACGTTACATCACTTGAAATTCAAACGTCACTTTAGAGCTGGTCACGGGGGCAGTGGAAGTAAAAGTCGTAGTACGGGAGCCGATGGAGAAGATGTGTATGTTGATGTGCCTTTAGGAACCGTTCTTCGAGATACAGACACCAATGAAGTTCTTTTTGAAATTACAGAAAATCATGAAGAAGTCATCCTTTGTCAAGGCGGTAAAGGGGGTTTAGGAAATTGGAATTTTAGATCGTCCACCAACCAAACGCCACGCTACGCACAGCCTGGACTTCCGATGGAAGAAAAATATGTGACCATCGAACTCAAAATTTTAGCAGATGTGGGATTGGTTGGATTTCCAAATGCTGGAAAATCAACCTTATTATCTGTAGTCACTTCGGCGAAGCCAAAAATTGCCGATTATGAATTTACAACCTTAAAACCAAATTTAGGGATTGTCGAATATAGAGACTACCAATCATTTGTGATGGCTGACATTCCTGGAATTATAGAGGGTGCCGCCGAAGGAAAAGGATTGGGGCATTATTTTTTACGACATATCGAACGAAACTCCATTCTTTTGTTTTTGATCCCTGCCGATGCGGATGACATCAAAAAACAATACGATATTCTCTTAGATGAGTTGCGTCGTTACAATCCGGAGATGCTTGATAAAGACCGTCTGATTGCCATTTCAAAAAGTGACATGCTGGATGATGAATTAAAGGCAGAATTGACTGAAGAGTTGGAGGCAGAATTACCTATTGATTATTTGTTTATTTCATCGGTAGCACAAACAGGAATTGTTCAACTCAAAGACAGTTTGTGGGCAATGTTAAATCGTTAAAAAGTTTTAGGCATGAAGAAATTCTTACTGATTTTGTTATGTCCATGCCTCTTAATAGGTCAAAACTACACTCAAGAATTTGATTCCTTATTTGAAACCAAAAACTACACTCAAGCCGTTCAAAAGCTAGAGGTTTATTTAGACAAAACCCCTCAAGATTTAGAGTTGCTAGAATTGATGGGGGATGCTTACGGTTTTCAAAGCAACTGGGACAAAGCAGCAATCTACTACAAACAACTTCGTGATTTAGATGTTAGAAATGCGACCTATCACTATAAATATGGGGGCGTCTTAGGGAAACTCGCCAAAGAGGGTTCTAAATTAAAGGCACTCGGTCTCATTTCTAAAGTAAAATCGTCGTTTCTTAAAGCCGCAGAATTAGATCCGAAGTCTATAAATATTCGTTGGGCTTTGGTGGAATTATACACACAATTGCCTGGGTTCTTAGGAGGAAGTTATAACAAGGCAATGGTCTATGCCAGTGAATTAGAGCAGCTCTCCAAACCGAATGGGTATTTTGCCAAAGCGTATATTTATGAAAATTCAGATCGAGAGGCGTTAGCAAAGACTTTTTATAAAAAAGGGTTAGATACCATAGAGGAATTACAGTGTTTTCAACCCGAAGTATCAAATGCCGCGCATTTAAATACACATAACAATTCAGTGCATTTTCTTGTGGCTACCGCTTGCGTGCTTCATAACACACAACTCTCTATTGGACAAAATTATATCCAATTTTATATAGATGTGTTTTCTTCTAAAGACCGCGAGCCCTTAGAAGCTGCTTATGTACTTCAAGTACAGTTGTTCAAACTTCAAAACAAAATTCCTGAGGCAAGTGCTTCCATTGATAAAGCCCTCTCAATAAATCCCGATTTCAAACCCGCATTGAAAGAAAAGCAATTAATTTTATTGTTAAAGCCTTAAGAAAATCTAACCTCAATCCGTATATTTACCTCTCATAAACTCATACTATGAATGTACATTTTATTGCTATAGGAGGTGCTGCGATGCACAATTTAGCCTTGGCGCTTCACTACAAAGGGATGCAAGTTACGGGCAGTGACGACACCATTTTTGAGCCTTCTAAATCGCGATTAAACGCAGCGGGACTGTTGCCAACTAGTTTTGGTTGGTTCTCTGAAAAAATCACTAAAACCTTGGATGCGGTAGTACTTGGAATGCATGCCAAAGAAGACAATCCCGAACTTTTGAAAGCGCAGGAACTGGGACTAAAAATATATTCATATCCAGAGTTTTTATACGAACAATCCAAACACAAAACACGGGTAGTGATTGGCGGGAGTCATGGAAAGACGACCATTACAGCCATGATATTACACGTCTTAAATTACCACGATATTGAAGTGGATTATATGGTAGGCGCACAGTTGGAAGGGTTTGATGTGATGGTAAAACTGACCGATGGTGCCGATTTTATGGTGCTTGAAGGTGATGAATATTTAAGTTCGCCAATTGATCGCCGTCCAAAATTTCATTTATACCAACCTAATATTGCACTCTTAAGTGGGATTGCATGGGATCATATCAATGTGTTTCCGACCTTTGAAAATTACTTAGAACAGTTTAAAATTTTCGTCAATAGCATTACGGTTGGCGGAAGTATTTCTTACAATACCGAGGATCTTAATGTGAAAACAATCGTTGAAGAAAGTGACAATCAAATTCGTAAATTTCCGTACCAAACTCCTGAGCATACCATCGAAGATGGGGTTACTTATCTGGAGACGGAAGAAGGTCCACTTCCGCTCGAAATTTTTGGAGCACATAACCTAAATAATCTTGCAGGCTCTAAATGGATTTGCCAACAAATGGGTGTGGATCAAGATGATTTTTACGAAGCGATCTCCAGTTTTTCGGGAGCAAGTAAGCGCTTAGAAAAGGTGGCTGAAAATACCAATTGTGTGGTGTATAAAGATTTTGCTCATTCCCCAAGTAAGGTGAAAGCCACCACGGAAGCCGTCAAGTCACAATACCCAAAACGCCCATTGGTTGCCTGTTTAGAATTGCATACCTACAGCAGTTTAAATGCAGGATTTCTAGAACACTATAAAGGGACTCTGGATGCAGCAGATACAGCGGTGGTGTTTTATTCGCCTCAAGCCGTTGAAATAAAAAAATTAGAGTCCGTAAGTAAAACTCAAATTGAAACCGCTTTTGAGCGTGACGACTTGATTATTTACACAGATTCTCAGCTTTTTAAAAACTATATTACTACCTTAGAATTTGCTCAAAAAACAGTGTTGCTCATGAGTTCTGGAAGTTATGGAGGCTTGGATTTTGAAGCTCTTAAAAATAAAGTATCTGACCCAAGTTGATTTTTTAAAATGATATAAAATAACCTCAAAAATTTATGACAATGTCCCCCAAATCATTCCCCATAAAAAACTGGTCTCAAGACGACCAACCTCGCGAAAAACTAAGAGATAAAGGGCCCCTTTCCTTGAGCGATTCAGAATTGATTGCTATATTAATTGGCTCTGGATGGGTGCAAGAAAGTGCTGTGGATTTATCCAAACGGATCTTAGCGAGTGTGGATCATGATTTACAAAATTTAGGGAAATTGTCAACGGTTCATCTAATGACGTTTAAAGGGATAGGAGAGGCAAAAGCCATTAAAATTGCGGCAGCTATGGAGCTCAGTCGTCGCCGTCGCGAAACAGATCCAAAAAAATTAGATAAAATCAATACCAGTCGTTCCGTGTTTGAGATTATGAACCCGCTTTTGGGACATCTTTCTCATGAAGAATTTTGGGTTTTATATCTCAATAACTCCAACAAAATACTAGCAAAAACACAGATGAGTAAAGGAGGGATGACGAGCACGACTGTAGATGTTCGCATTGTGATGAAGCAAGCCTTGGAGCATTCAGCCACCGCGATTGTTCTGGTGCATAACCACCCATCTGGGTCGCTTCATCCAAGTAAATCTGACACCCAATTAACTGAGAAATTTAAATTAGCAGCGGAAAGTTTAGATATTAAAGTCTTAGACCATATAATTGTCACAGAAAAGAACTATTTTAGTTTTGCCGATGAAAGCTTATTATAATGCTGTTAGTTTATACTTCTAAAATCACCCCGAGACTCCGATTTGTTTTTAAACAAATCTGTACGCGAATTCTCAATATCCCTGTTTCTTTTACGAGTGTAATTGAAGAATTTATTGCGCACGACCGTCTCAAAATGTCTTACGGCTCACAACCTTTAGGAAGCGAGTTTTTTGTAAGAAGTAATGGGCTTTTATTAGAACAAGGCTTGTCAGATTTAGAGCTGAATGTTCAGCCATGGGAGGATACCAAATGCTTTTTTAGTAGTGGAGAAAAAAGTCACATCCCTTTTGACATTTTCTCTGCCGCTTTTTATTTGTTAAGTCGATATGAAGAGTATTTGCCACACGTTAAAGATAATTATGGGCGTTTTACCAAAGAAGAAAGTTTGGCTTTTCAATCGGGCTTTTTACACCAACCCGTAATTGATATTTGGGCTTATAAATTTAAAGCAGCCTTACAAGTACAGTATCCCAACCAAGAATTTGAGTCTCGCCAGTTTTCAATCAATCCCGTGATTGATGTGCCTGTAGCCTATTATTTTAAAAACAAAGGATTTTTAAGAACGATAGGAGGGATCGGATCTGATTTGTTTCGGTTTCGGTTTAAGTTTTTATACGATCGTTTTCCTGTGTTGTTTGGATTTAAAAAAGATCCGTACGACAATTTTAAATGGATCATTAACCGTCAAAAAACAACGCAAACAAAGTTTAATGTGTTTTTCTTAATTGGTAATTTAACCACTTACGATAAAAATAATAGCATCAATAAAAAGGAGTTTGTATCCTTAATTAAATCGGTAGCTGATTACTGTAATGTGGGTATCAAAGCTTCGTATATGGCGTTAGATTCAATGGCGGTTTTAAAATCCGAAAAACGACAAATGGATGCGGTGGTCAATTCCGTTACAACCTCGGCACGTTCTTCGTTTTCTAAAGTTAATTTACCATCGACTTATCGAAATTATATTGATCTGGAAATTAATTCAGATTATACGATGGGGTATCCAGAATCAATTGGATTTAGGGCGGGTACTTGTACGCCGTTTTTATTTTATGATTTAGATTATGAAATTCAAACTCCCCTTATGATTCACCCGTTTCAACTGATGGATTTCGTACTGCTTAAACATTCCTCATTTTTAGACAAAAAAGAAACCTTACTCAAAGCGATTTCCGAAGTTAAAAAGGTAAACGGTAGGTTTACATTTATCTTTCATAACTATG
>Ga0209198_1001008_pt1 | contig 22831 bp, 16 predicted proteins | sample COGITO_mtgs_1105_2_FD_184804 | JGI IMG/M metagenome (GOLD analysis project Ga0209198, IMG submission 184804) | Pelagic marine microbial communities from North Sea - COGITO_mtgs_110519 (SPAdes) (version 2) | ecosystem: Environmental > Aquatic > Marine > Epipelagic ...
CCTCATTAAAAGTTAATAACGAAGGTTTGTTTTTTATGGGTCTAGTAAAATTACAAACTATAGAAATATGTGGTCTTTCATTATTCTTCTTATAAATATATTGAGATTTATATGATGTCATCCATGCTCCCCCACGTTTACCTTCTCTTGGATGAAAATCGGTATAAAGTAGAGCTATAAAACTATTTTTTTCATCTCGAACTTCATAGGTATTAACCTCCTTGTTATAAGTATCTATATCAGTCACCTTTTTAAATTTTAATCCATATAATTTATTACTTATTGTGAAGGCACCATTTAAAACATTATCCAAGCTGAAATATGGCTTTAATTCTTCTTGATCGATATTGTATTTGAACTTTTTGTACATCTCTGAGTAAAAAGTAACATCCCATTTTTCCAAACTTTCAATATCATCAATTGACTTTGCATAATTTTCTAATACTTTAAATTCTTTTTTAGCTACAGGCTTAACTTTTTTAATTAAATCTTCCAAAAAATTCATCACATTGTCAGTGTTTTTTGCCATTCTTTCCTCAAGAACGTAATCAGAGTAACAATTGTATCCTAAAAGTATGGCTTTTTGATACTTAAGATTTACAATTTCAAGAACTGTTTTTTGATTATTAGCCTCATTTTTTCTGAATGCTCTTTGCCCAAAAGCAATTGTAATTTCTTTTCTTAATAAACGATTTTTACAATAAGTGATAAGTGCTGAGTAACTGGGATAATCTAATGTAAATAACCATCCTTTTTTATTCTTTGACTCTGCTAATATTTTAGCAGCTTCTTTATGGTCATTTGAAAGGCCATCTAATTTGTTTACGTCCGAGATAAGAAGCTCATATTCATTTGTTTCCTTTAATAAATTTTGACCAAAATTCAGTGAAAGTTTACTTAGTTTTACATCTATTTTTCGAAGCTTACTTTTATCTTTGTTAGATAGACTTGCTCCATTTCTTAAAAATGACCTGTAGGTATTTTTTAATAAGGTATTTTCTTCTTTTGATAAATCATTTTTATCTGTGGAATTATAAACAGTTTTTACTTTTTCATATAATTTATCATTTAATAAAATATAATTTTTTAATTCACTTAACTCTGGAGAAATAGTTACTGCTATATCTTGAATTTCTTTAGAAGTTTCTGCAGCATTAATATTAAAAAAAATTGAAGTTATCCTCTCTAGCTTTATGCCTGAGAAATCTAATGCTTCAATTGTGTTTTTAAATGTAGGTGGCTTGTTGTTATTAGATATGAAATCTATCTCAGATTTTAATTCTTTGATCCCTAATCTGATCGAGTTTAAATAATCTGAATTTTTGATTTGATTAAAGGGTGCGTAATCAAAGTCCTTGTGTAAAACACTCATATAATTTATAGAGTTTTTGAAGAATCAATTACTTTTTTTTCTAAACTATTTTTGTATTGTTCTATTTTAGTATCAAGAACTTTATCAGATAAGGCAATTATCTGTGCAGCCAAAATACCAGCATTTTTAGCTGCATTTAATGCAACTGTAGCGACAGGAACTCCGTTAGGCATTTGTAAAATAGATAAAATAGAATCCCACCCATCTAATGAATTACTTGATTTTACTGGTACACCAATAACAGGAATAGTTGTTATCGAGGCGACCATTCCAGGAAGATGAGCTGCACCACCAGCCCCCGCTATAATAACCTTTATTCCTCTTTTTTTAGCATTTTCAGCATATTCAAACATTTTTTTAGGTGTTCTATGAGCTGAAACTATATCAACTTCAATTTTGATATTAAATTCTTTTAAAATATCAATTGCACTTTGCATAACAGGGAGGTCACTTTTACTGCCCATTATAATTCCAACTTGTATCATAATTTATTTACTTATTACTTTTATTGATTTTCGTATTTTTTCAGCTAATTTTTTTGCGTTATTTAATTCTTTATTTACTATGGTAATATGCCCCATTTTTCTATTAGGCTTAGTCTGTTTTTTACCATATATATGTATGCTTGCACCCTCAGTTTTAAGTACATCTTCAATTTTTTCATAAATCACCTCACCTGTGTGATTTTCTTCACCTACCAAATTTAACATGACTCCTGGAATCTTAATTGATGTACTTCCTAAATCTAAATTTAATACAGCTCTAAGGTGCTGTTCAAATTGCGAAGTCATGCAGCATTCTATTGTATGGTGACCTGAATTATGAGGTCTTGGAGCTACTTCGTTTATTAATATTTCATCACCTTCTGTTAAAAACAATTCTATAGCTAATAAACCTGTATGGTTAAATGCTCTTGAAGTTTTTAATGCAATTTCAATAGCCTTTTTATTTATCTCGTCAGAAATCTGAGCCGGACAAATTACCTTGTCAACCAAATTAGCATCATTAAATTCCATTTCTACGGTGGGAAAGTTAATTTCTTGACTATTATTATTTCTTGCAATTATTATGGAAAGTTCTTTTTTAATACTGACCTTGTCTTCGATTATACATTCAATATCTGGCAACCCTTTAAGGTCTTTTATGTCAAAAATTACTTTTACTCCTTTACCATCGTAACCAAATCTAGCACTTTTCCAAACAAATGGATATTTACATTTTTCAGCATTAGCATCACTAATTAAATCATTAATATTTTTATAAGTTTTAAAATAAGATGATGGTAATTTATTTTTTAAATAAAAATTCTTTTGAGTAGATTTATTTTGTATGGTTTTGATATTGAGTGAAGAGGGGTATACTTTAACCCCTTCTTTTTCTAATCTTTCTAAGGCATCTGTATTGACATTTTCGATTTCTATAGTCAATACATCAACAGTTTTACCAAAATTGTACACATCATCATAACTTAATAGATCTCCAATTACAAAATCTTCAACTAGTTTACTACATGGAGCATCAGAGTTTGAGTCCATAACCTTGCACCCAATATTTAATTTATTAGCCTCATTAATCAACATTTTTCCAAGTTGACCACCACCTAATATTCCTAATCTGTTATGTGTGGTATAAAAGTTCATTGCTCTATTATGTATGCAAAAATACGTTTTAAAATTAAATCAAAAAATAGATTAACCTTTTCAATTGATTATATTTGTTTTTTTAAATTATATAGTAAATAAAACATGAAAAATATTGTGCTGTTTGGCCCTCCTGGGGCTGGTAAAGGAACTCAGGCGGAGTTTTTAAAGACTAAATTTAATTTATTTCATATCTCAACTGGAGATGTTTTTAGATTTAATATTAAAAACAGTACCTCACTTGGATTGATGGCGAAATCTTTTATGGACAAAGGGCATTTAGTTCCAGATGAAGTTACCATCAATATGTTAAATGAAGTAGTAAGAAATAATTTAGATTCTAATGGATTTATTTTTGACGGTTTTCCAAGGACTAATAATCAAGCTGAAGCTCTAGATGTATTAATGGCAGAAAATGATTCCAATATAAGTGCTATGATAGCTCTTGAAGTAGATGATGAAGTTTTAATTTCTAGACTATTAGAAAGAGGTAAAACAAGTGGAAGAGTTGATGACTCAACTAAAGATATTATACAAAACAGAATATCTGAATACTATAAAAAAACCGCAATTCTTAAAAATTTTTATTTGAAAAAAAATAGATATTATGGTGTTAATGGACAAGGTAGTGTCAAAATTATCACTGACAGATTAAGTAGTGTTATTGAATCCTTGTAACTTTAAACTATGACGGAAGGAAACTTTGTTGATTATGTTAAAATATTTGTAACATCCGGAAATGGTGGCAAAGGATCTATGCATTTACATAGAGAGAAATATATTACCAAAGGTGGGCCTGATGGAGGTGATGGAGGTAGAGGAGGGCATATTATTTTAAGAGGAAACTCTAATTATTGGACATTACTACATCTTAAATTTAAAAGGCATATTAGAGCTGAACACGGAGGTCACGGCAGTAAAAGTAGAAGTACTGGAGCTGATGGAGCAGATGTTTTCATCGATGTTCCATTAGGTACAGTTGTCAGAGATACGGACACAAATGAAATTGTTTTTGAAATTACTGATGAAGCTGAAGAAAAAATAATATGTAATGGTGGAAAAGGAGGAAGAGGAAACTGGCATTTTAAATCTCCAACAAATCAAACCCCAAGATATTCTCAGCCTGGAATACCACTAGAAGAAAAACAAATTACATTAGAGTTAAAAGTTTTAGCTGATGTTGGATTAGTAGGTTTTCCCAATGCTGGAAAATCAACATTATTATCTGTAATAACATCTGCTAAACCAAAAATTGCTGATTATGAGTTTACTACCTTAAAACCAAATTTAGGAATTGTAAAGTATAAAGATTACAAGACCTTTGTTATGGCAGATATTCCCGGGATTATAGAAGGAGCTGCAGAAGGTAAAGGATTAGGGCATTATTTTTTAAGACACATTGAGAGGAATTCCACTTTGTTGTTTATGATTCCAGCTGATGCCGATAGTATTAAAAAACAATATGATATTCTTTTAAGTGAACTTAAAAGATACAATCCTGAAATGTTAGATAAAAATAGGTTAATTGCAATAACCAAGTCTGATTTATTAGATGAGGAGTTAACTCAAGAATTAACTTTAGAATTAGATAGAGATTTAAATATTGATTATATATTTATATCATCATTAACCAACAAGGGAGTCAATAAGTTAAAAGACAAGCTTTGGTTAATGCTTAATAATTAAAATAGATTAGATGAGAATTCATTTCATTGCTATTGGTGGAGCAGCGATGCATAACTTAGCTATAGCTTTAAAAATTAAAAAATATCATATTACTGGTAGTGATGACATTATTAATGATCCTTCAAAAACTCGTTTAAAATCCCATCAATTATATCCAAATGAGCTTGGTTGGCATGTAGAGCGTATTACTAATGAAATTGATGCTATCGTACTTGGTATGCATGCTCGAGAGGATAATCCAGAACTTTTAAAAGCTAAGGAGCTTAATATTAAAATATTTTCATATCCTGAGTTTATTTACGAACAGAGTAAATTAAAAACTAGAGTTGTTATTGGAGGAAGTCATGGTAAAACTACTATAACTTCTATGATATTACATGTAATGAATTTCTATGAAAAAGATGTGGACTATATGGTTGGTGCCCAACTTGAAGGTTTTGACGTGATGGTTAAGCTTACTGAAGAAAATGACTTTATTGTTTTAGAAGGAGACGAGTATTTGTCTTCTCCTATTGACAAAAGACCTAAGTTTCATCTTTATAAACCAAATATTGCATTAATTAGTGGTATTTCTTGGGATCATATAAATGTTTTCCCAACATATGAAATCTATAAAAAACAATTTGAAATTTTTGTTGAATCAATTGTAGAAGGAGGAAGTGTTACTTATAACTCTGATGATTTTGATACAAACGAAGTTGTTAATAATACAAATAGAAGTATAAGAAAATTTGATTATTCTATGCCTGATTATTCCATACGAAATGGAATAACATATTTACAAACAGTTGAGGGTGAATTACCTTTAGAAATATTTGGTAGGCATAACCTTAGTAATCTTATGGGTGCAAAGTGGATTTGTCAACAGATGGGTGTCGACGAAGATGATTTCTACCAAGCTATTAGTTGTTTTAGAGGAGCTAGTAATAGACTAGAAAAGGTATATTCTACAAAAAATTCATTTATATATAAAGACTTTGCTCATTCTCCAAGTAAGGTACAAGCTACTGTAAATGCTATTAAAGATCAATTTGATAATCACAAAATTATAGCATGTTTTGAATTACATACCTTTAGTAGTCTTAACTCTGATTTTATTCATGAATATAAAGACACCCTTAATAATGCAGATGTTGCCATTGTTTATTTTTCAAAGACAACTTTAGAATCTAAAAAAATGGATAAGATTGAATTAAATGATATAGTTTTAGCTTTTAATAATACCAATTTGGTAGTGTTCAATAGTTCTTCAAAATTTAAAGATTATTTAAATTCTATGAATTATGATAATTCAGTATTATTAATGATGAGCTCTGGTAATTTTGGAAATATTAATTTTAGTGAGTTACATAAATTACTTTTAAAATAAGTTTATGATACTAGTGTATACTCCTAAAATAACAAGAAGAATTGAGTATATCTTTAAACATATTTTTATTAATATAATTGGATTAGAAGTGAATTTCACTTCAAAAGTTGATGTCTTTGTATCTTTTGAAGGACCTAAATTATCATATGCCCCCAAAAAACTTTATAATGAGTTTTATATTAAAAGCAATTCAATTTTATTAGAGCAAGGTTTTTCTGATGTTGATATTGATGTTAAAAATTGGGAAGATTCTAAATGTTTTTTTTATAATGAAAATGGAACAATCCCATTTGATATTTTTGCTGCTTCATTTTATCTTATTTCTCGATATGAAGAATATTTACCACATTTAAAAGATGTTTACGGAAGATTTTCATTTCAGGAATCGATTGCACATAAAAATAATTTTATTGAAGACCCCGTTATTGATATTTGGGCTTATAAATTAAAGGATTCACTTTGTTCTTCTTTTCCTAACATTATTTTTAATGATAGAAAATTTAAATTAAAAACAATAATTGATGTCCCTAGTGTATATTACTATAAAAACAAAGGTTTTTTGAGGACAATCGGCGGAGTTTTTACTGATTTAATAAGATTTAATCCCAAAAATATATATTCAAGATTTTTAGTTATTTTTAGGTTACAAAAAGATCCTTATGATACATTTAATTGGATCATAAATAAGCAAAAACAAGTGACAGATAAATTTTTGTTCTTTTTTCTTGTTGGAAAGTTCTCAACCTATGATAAAAATATCAGTCTGGTCAAGCAACCATTTATAAATATCATTAAATTTGTTTCAGATTATTCTAAAATTGGTCTTAAGCTATCATTTTTTGCTCTAAGCAATCTTGATATCCTAAAAAATGAAAAAGCAGATATAGAATCTATTACCAATAGAGATTTGACAATTAGTAGAAATTCCTTTTCAAAAGTAAATTTGCCTATTAATTATCGAAATTTAATTAAACTTAATATTCGAGAAGACTACACAATGGGTTATGTAAATAAAATTGGCTTTAGAGCTAGTACATGTACTCCTTTTTTATTTTATGACATTGATAATGATATCCAAACGCCATTGTTAATTAATCCATATAACTTAATGGATTATTCATTACTAAAAATTAATTCTTTTTTAGATAAAAAAGAAAAAGTAATAGCACTTATTAATAAAGTTAAATCTGTCAATGGCACCTTTACAAGTGTGTTTCATAACTATTCATTTAGTAACGAAATTAGGTGGAATAGATTTAAGGAAATATTTGAAATTATTATTAACTCAAATAACGATGAATAATAAAATTAAAGATGTTTTTTTTGACTTAGACCATACTTTATGGGATTTTGATAAAAATTCAAAGCACACATTTAAAAAAATACTTGTCGATAATGAAATCAATATTGATATAAATGTATTTCTAGAAACTTACGGCCCAATTAATACTGATTATTGGAAGCTTTATAGAGAAAATAATATTTCAAAAGATAAACTTAGATACGGTAGATTAAATGATACTTTTAAAGTATTGAATATAGATATTTCAACTAAAATTATATATAAACTCTCTGATGATTATATTAAGCATCTATCGTCATTCAATTTTTTAATTGATGATACTATTCAGATATTAAAATATCTAGATAGTAGATATAAACTACATATAATTACAAATGGATTCCAAGAAGTCCAAAATCTTAAATTAATAAACTCTGGTATTAATCATTTTTTTAAGACTATTACTAATTCGGAAATGGCTGGAGTAAAAAAGCCAAATCAAAAGATTTTCCAACTTGCAATAAATAAAGCTAGAACTGACTTTGATTCAAGTATTATGATTGGTGATAATTTAGACGCAGATATACATGGAGCTTTAAATAGTGGGATGGATGCGATTTTATTTAATTATCATAAAACTAATGTACCGGAAGGAGTTGTATCTATTGACAAACTAATTGAATTAAGAAATATTTTGTAATGAACAATAATTTCAATTACTATACTGGTGTTATTGGTTACCCAATATTATTTGTATTATTAATATGGCTAGTTTATTGGTTTGAATTCAAGTTTAACATTAATCTAAAGAGTTATGGAATTCAACCAGCTAAGTTTGAAGGATTGCGAGGTGTTTTTTTTAGTCCTTTTTTACATTCTTCGTTAAAACATTTGTTTAATAACACGATTCCACTTTTTTTACTGAGTTCTGCTATCTTCTTTTTTTATAAAAATAATAGTTGGAGAATAATATTATCTGGTATAATTCTTTCTGGAATTTTAACCTGGATTATTGGCAGAGATTCAACACACATAGGAGCTAGTGGTTTAATATATGTTTTAATCTCATTTATTTTTTTTAAGGGAATTATCTCCAAAAATTTTAATTTAATGGCTCTCTCTTTAATTGTTGTTTTTATTTACGGAAGCACTATTTGGTATATATTTCCGATTAAAGAGAATATGTCATGGGAAGGACATTTATCCGGATTTTTAGTAGGTATTTTGTTAGCATTCGTATTTAAAAAAAATATTCCAGCCAATAAAACTTACAGTTGGCAAAATGAAAATTATGACACTACAGAAGATCCTTTTTTACAGCAATTTGATAAAGATGGAAATTTTATAGATAAGGATGATTTATAGTCTTTGTCTAACCAATTCATATAAAAAGATTCCACAAGCTACAGAGACATTTAAAGACTCTATTTTACCATACATTGGTAACTTTGCTTTGTAATCCGCAAGTCTTAGTATTGATGGAGTAATCCCTCTACCTTCAGCCCCCATAATTATAGCACACGAATCTTTAAAGTCTACATCATATATTGTGTCTTCAGTTTTTTCAGTAGCAGCGATGATTTTTATATTATTTGCTTGTAAATAAAAAACAGCGTCTTTTATATGATCAACCTTACATATAGGAATATTAAAAACTCCACCTGCGCTTGTCTTAATTGTATCCCCATTTATTGGGGCTGAGGATTTTTTTTGTATTATGATTCCATCAACTCCACTACACTCTGCCGATCTAATAATCGCACCAAAATTTCTGACGTCATTTACTTGATCTAGTAGGAGGTAAGTAGACTTTTTATTTAAAGATTCCACCTTTTCAATTAATTCTTCAATTTCGTAAAATTCAATAGGAGAAATTGATGCTACAACGCCTTGATGATTTTTATCAGTCAATCTGTTTAATTTTTCTAAAGGAACATAACTTGCTTTGATAGATTTTATTCTTAGAAGTTTTTCTAGCTCACTTGATAATTCTCCATTTAGTCCATTTTGTAAAAATACTTTATCTATTGCCTTGTTTGATCTTATCGCTTCAATAACTGTCCTTATTCCAAATATTTTAGTTTCTTTTTCCATTTAGTTATTTATTTTAAATGATTCAATTGATTGGTTATTATTTCCTATTAACAATATTTTAGGTTCATCTAAAATCTTCACAGACTTTGTATTTCCCTTAGTATATAAACCTGTAGTGTTTGGACTTAAACAATAATATCCGTCTTTTTTATTCGAGAGTAATACCAATGCAAATGGATTGTCTAATCTAGGGGTCTCAACTTCAGTATTGTAAATATTACCACTTACAATAATATCTTCATATCCATCTTTATTATAATCCAATACATCACTAGATAATATTGGAATAGTTTGGGCTAAATCTGGTAGTTTTATCTTTTTAAAGCTAGAATCACCATTATTAATTAAAATATATGACTTTAAATCTGTAACCTCTCTCATGTACGAGGTATTAATCTTTTCTCCGTAGATATCTTGTAAGCTAGCGTTAGCAAATTCCGTGAACGTTGGAATTTTTTCAGCTATAAATGGCATTTGTTGTGTTGAACACTCTTTTCCTCTTAGTGGAACATACTTGTTTTCATATTCATAACTTAGAACAAGGTCATGAGTTCCATTATTATCAAAATCATCTGCATAAATTCTAAGAGGTTTTTCGGCACTTGTTTTAAACTTTATATTACTACCGATATTTCCAACTATATAATCTTTTAATCCGTCGTTATTAATATCAGTCTCTTGAATATTAAACCACCAGCCAAACAGATTGTTTAAACCACTTTTTTCAGAAATATCTGTAAAAACTCCTTCATTATTTTTGAAAATACCAATATGAGTCCATTCTCCAACAACAATGAAGTCTTCCCATCCATCATTGTTAAAATCTGTAGTTACGATCTTATTAACAATACCAAAATCTTCTAATTCTGGTGCGATTTTGTTGCTTACATTATTTAAAATACCATTATCATTTTCATATATAATTGATGGCTCATGCAGAGGATATTTTTGAGGTTTTATTCTATTGCCTACTATTATATCATAATCTCCATCTTTATCATAATCAATTTTTGATATACTTTTACCACTAATAGTGTAGTTGTTTAGATCGTCCTGTTTTGATTTGCTAAAATTTCCATCTCCATCATTTATATATAGTCTATCTATCAAATCTATTGATCTTTCATTAAATTCAGAGCCACCACTAACTACGAATAAATCTTGATCTCCATCTGAATCAATGTCAATAAATAATGATTCCATGTCTTCATAATTAGAATCATTTAAAAATATCTTACTTGGTTTATAGACGAAATTCTCTCCGTTGTTTAGATACATTTTTCCACTAGTACCTTTACTTCCTCCAATATAAATATCCATTAAGCTATCTCCATTTATGTATCCCTTTGAAATAAATGGACCTAAGGTAGATTGTTTATACGGTAGTAATATTTCTTTTTCAAAATCATTAAAATAATTCTCGTCATGATTGAAATCTATTGCATTTGTTTGCTCAAATACCCAAGTTTTTTCAGTATCTAAAGATTTTATATTTTTAGCATCATTTTCGTTAAAAACTATTGTTTGATTAATATCATTTAAATATTTCACTTCTGATTTTCCTGAATTCCAAAGTACCTCGACTGAGTCTACACTATTTTTTTCTCCTAACCCAAAGTGAATATCTTCATCCACAGAAGATAAATATCCCCTAACTCTTTTGGATTCTTTTGTTTTATATCTACCGTCATAGCTAATGGAAACCTTAGCAAAACTTTCTGAGAGAACTCCATTTAACTTTATTTTCAAGAAATTTCCTTTATTATTTTCAATCGAATTATTCTTAAATAAAAATGCCTCTTGATCAATATTATTTACAATCAAATCTAAATCTCCGTCATTGTCTAAATCTGCATATGCGGCACCATTTGAATAAGAAGGTTGGTTTAGGTCTGAGTAGGAGGTAACATCGTTAAATTTTAGAGTGCCATTATTTTCATAAAGAATATTTGCCAGCTTTTCTGAAGGTAGCATGTTGTATAGATCTTCTTTTATCTTTAGAGGAACTCTATTATTATATTGTTGTTTAATTTTATTAATTTTTATTCTTGAATCATTATCAGAAGCATATTTTCTGTACCCATTAGTTATGTAAATATCTTCATTTGAGTCATTGTTATAATCGAATATCAACCCTGCCCAAGACCAATCTGTCTTAGATAAGCCAGAAACCTGAGCAATATTGTGAAATTTAGAATCACCCATGTTTAATTGTAAAGAATTAAACATATACTGATAAGGTAAGTTTAGTTTCTTTGTTAGAAGTTCAAAGTTAGAAACACTCATCGATGCCATCAGTGTCTTAGACCTTACATGATCACTTGATGCCATATCTAAAACAAATATATCTTTTAAGTTGTCATTATTAACATCTGCTATATCTACACCCATCCCAAAGAAGGATACTTGTTTTGTGTTTTGTTTGATTTTATCTGAAAAAGTTCCGTCTTTATTATTTATATACATTGCATCAGGAACATAATAATCATTAGCTATATAAATATCTAACCAATTGTCATTATTAATATCGCTAATACATAAACCTAATCCAAAACTTGGTTTTAAAAGTCCAGATTTTTCAGTAATATTTATAAATTTCCCATTTACTTGTTCATATAATTGACTAGAGTTTAATTTTAGCTTTTCTTTATCCTTAAGAATCGTGTAGAATTGTAATGGATCTATCCCATAGTAACTGTTTTCGTTCATAACCAAACAGTCTAAGTCTCCGTCTTTATCAAAATCAAAAAATGCAGATTGCGTACTAATTCCCTGATCGGCTAAGCCATATTCTGATGCTTGTTCTTTAAAAGTTAAATCTTTTTGATTTATGAAAAGTAAATTTTTTCTATCGCTTGCTGTATTTGGTCCACCTTGTGAAATATAGATATCCATCCACCCATCATTATTTACATCTGCTATTGCGACGCCACTTGACCATTTTTTGTTTTCATTAATATTAGCACCTAAAGTAATGTCTTCAAATATCAAATCTCCTTTATTGATATATATCTTATTATTAGTTTGATTTGCGCTTAATATAATGTCTTTTAAGCCATCATTATTAAAATCTGCTATACCAACACCAGAACCATTGTAAAAGTAGTCGTAATCAAACAGATTAGCTTTATTGTCAAAACTTGGTGTTATTTTATTGATGAAATCTATATTACTATGACTAGACTCTATCTTTTCAAATGAAGAATATATTTTAGAATCGTCTTTTTCAACTATATAGTCTGTATCATTTTTACAGCCTATTAGTGTTATTAAGCTAATTAGTAATATTTGAAATAAGTATTTCATTACTCAAAAATAGACATAAAAAAAAAGAGCTTTATAAAATAAAGCTCTTTTTTTTGATTGAATATCAGTTTCTTACTGCTCGCAAACTGCGATCGGTAATAATCCTACTATAGTCGCTCCTGTTTCAGACTCGTACGCTACAACACCGTTTGGTGCTACAATTTGTACTGAAATCTCACCATAGACATCTCCTGGGAAATTCCATATAGCGGATTGAGTTCCTGCTGGAATGTTTACTGTTGTACTAGCAGTGTATCCATCGTTAGTAGGTGTACATTCGAAATCAAATGAACCCCATTGAGAACACATAGCTACAGAAGTAACAACTCCATCCATATCGATAGTAAGACCTACGCCACCATCTCCAGCTTCTGTAGTTTGCCATCCATCTCCGTAAGAATCAAACATATTAATCGTGTAATCTCCAGACATTGGAGAACATGTTAATAATGCATTGTATTGGAAAGGAGATGAGAAAAACCCACCAGTAATAATACCTGCAGCTGAACTAGCTCCAAATACTCTACCATCAGTTAATACCAGCTCTAACTTTACAACAAAGATATCACCAGGATTATATCCAGTTTGAGGATCTAGTGGTAATCCTAGAGCAGCAGCAGCATCACCAAAGGCCATGTTTACTTGCGTTCTTGGAAGACCAACTGGTCCAGTTGAGAATTCACTTGCAGGAATAGTTTGCACTAAAACCTCACCTGTAGCAGGTGTAGTAAAATCTGTTGTTAAATCTCTTAGTTCAACTAAGACTCTAACTTCCTGTAGTAAACCACCATCTTGCTCATCTTGTTCTTCAATTGTTACACTGAATAAACTATTCGGATCAGATGCATTTAGTAATTGACTATCTACAGAAATAGTTCTAAGGATTGCTCCAGTTTCGTAATCCAATACTGTATCAATTGTGTTTTCACTGTCTTGACAAGAGAATGACACCATTAATAAAGAACAGATTAAAATTTTAAATATGTTTTTCATAGTTTCTTGTTTTTAAAATTAGTTAGCAGGGTTTATCGCGCCGTTATCCCAGAATACTTGAGTGTTATTATTACCTCTTTGTACAATGTTTGGATTAGCACTTATTTCACTACTTGGGTATGTACCTGTTCTTGGGAACAATCCTGATTCAGCTGGATCAGAAAGAGATCTCTGTAGAGTTCTCGGGTATCCAGTTCTTCTCATGAAGTTCCAAGCATCATTTGCACCACCATACATAGCCACAAAATATTCTTCACCTAAAATGTCTAATTTATCTTTTTCAACTGGCCATCCAAAACCATCTAGAGCACTAGATGCAGGAGCCGCGTTAAATTCAGCCACTTTGTTAGAAACATATTCAGCAACCCATGCAGCAGAAGGAGCACTAGCAACATCAGCATCAGCATCTACTGAAATCATTCCAGTTACTTTAGCCATTGATTGATTCATTCCTTGTTCTAGGTAAGTAGCAGCCATTGCTGTATCACCTTGCCACATTGCAGCTTCAGCTTTCATAAATGAAACATATGAAGATAAGTAGATTGGCCATATTCCGGCACCACCACCACCACCACCTTGTGCTACTGCACCAGTTGGTAATGCAGCTAAAGAGCCGTCATATATTTGAACATCTGGTTGGTTATCAAAACTACCACCTGCAGGGTAAACTCCTACAGCTGTTCTAGTAAAGCTATCTGGAGGTGTTCCTTCATCGTTTCCGTGAGCTCTACCCCAGTACCCACCAAGATTTGAACACCAAGTACTTTCGTCAGGTGTAAATTGTAAGTGATTAGGTACTAACTGTAATGAACATTGTAATGTTTCTCCATTTTCATTCGTGTTAGAAAAATCTAACGGGAATAAATATGCAGCACCACTTAAATATAGTGGACTATCATTTCCAGGTGTATTCCATGTCTGTCTGTAGAAATAGTACTTTCTTCTAGGATCTCCTAAACGAGCTTCCGTTCCCGGTTGCCAATTATCAAAGAATAGGTTTCTGTAATCTTCAGCAGAACCAGCCATATGACCCATTAACCAAGACGATTGGTAAATGTTAGCACCAGAAGTAGTATAGTCAGAACCGTACCATGGGTGTCTTGTATCAGGTTGTAATTCTTGATCTCCATATTTAAATTCGAAATCATCTGCAGCAGACTCTATAACATTAGTTTGAGCTAATGCAGCAGCATAGTTACCTGTTGTTAAGTTAGCACGCAATAAAAGAGTGTTGTGTAATTTAACCCACTTAGAAACATCTCCTCCGTAGAATAAATCATTACCACCACCAGCAGTACCTAAGTACCCAGCAGCTTCACCAAGCATCGCAACTGCAGCAGCGTATACAGACTCACCTGAGTCTACTGCTGGAGAAGGATATTCAGCAGCATTAACTGCTTGACTCCAAGGAATATCTCCTAAAGAATCTACTAGTCCCATCATAACGTGAGATTGCATGATCTTAGATATTCCCATGTGGAAATCTAATAATCCATCTGTGTTTAACCCTTCGATAGCTGCGATATCTGGCATCATAGATGCATATAATTGATACCATGCATTACTTGCAGTTCCACCACCAAAGTTATTGTAATAGTTTCTACCAAACATATTTGAGATTCTACCTAGTGCAGCACCATTACCTTGCATGTTCTGCATCGCAGAAAGGTAAGAAACTTGAATGTTGTTTAGTAACAGATCAGCACTTGCTAAATCTGGAGACAGTGAGTTAGGATCAGTAAGATCTTCCATCTCTAGTGTATCACAAGAGTAGAACATCGTACTAGATGCAACGACTGTCATTAATAAATATTTATATATTTTTTTCATGATTAAATTGTTTTATAATTATTAAAATGACGCTTTAAGACTGATTCCGTATCTCTTAGAACTTGGTCCATTAAGATAATCAAATCCTCTACCATTACCTACACCTGTACCCGCAACATTAGGGTCAAAGTTTGTAGCATCTGGCACATTGTATGCATCATACCATAGGTTAAATCCTGTAGCCGTGATAGATAGAGATCCAAAAGGAGTCTTGTCTAACATGTCTTGAGGGAATGAATAACCTAAAGATATTTCTTGCAACCTTAGTACAGAACCATCATAAATTGATAATTCTTTAGGGCCAAATAATACATTGTTAAAGTAATATGAAGAGTTGTTGATTTGTAGGTTGTTTGGAGTTCCATCACCTAATACACCAGGAAGAATAAATGTATTCTTTCTGTCTTCAACAACACCACCACGACCTAGAAGAGTTGCTACAGTTGATGTAGCGATATCTCCACCAGCAGTGTGGCTCATTTGGAATCCTAAATTAAAGTTCTTGTAAGAAATTGTATTAATCAAGTTCATTACATAATCAGGATTTGGATTACCAATTATTGGTGTAATTGATCTAGAACCTTCAGTTCCAGCAGCAACTTGGTTACCATTAGCATCGATAGACATATTGTCCTCAATATTATAATTACCAGATGCATTTACAACATATTGTCCTGAATCATTTCTCTCTATTCTTGTACCTACTATAACACCTAATTGCTCACCTTGTATAGCAGCGTTACCACCTAAAAAGGCTTCAGTTCTACCAGCAAAGACAATTTGATCATCCGATTGTTCAGTTACAATTGAATTACTAGTAGTAAAGTTTACTCTAGCATTCCAATTTAAACCATCATTAGATTCCATAACATCAAAGTCTAAATCTAATTCAACTCCATCACCTTCAACCTTACCGATGTTATCTTGAGTGGATGTAAATCCAGTAGATGTTGGTAAAGGTTTGAATACGATTAAATCAGTACTTGTTCTTTCAAAGTAAGAAGCATTTATTCCAAGTCTGTTGTTAAACATTCTTGCATCAACTCCAAACTCTAATTCACCAAGTAACTCTGGTTTTAAATCAGGATTAGCTTGAAAATCACTAACAGAGTTAGTAATTATACCACCATTTAAACCACCATTTACGTTAGTGTTTTGACTAACAGTGTTTACCGTTGGGTAACCTCCAGGGAATCCTGCAGATGTACCGTAACTAGCTCTAACCTTTAAATAACTTAAGTTATCCGACTTAATGTCTGGGTTGGCAGCAGTAGGTAAAAATGATACACTAGCACTTGGGTAAAGCATACTATTATTTTCCGTAGGTAAGTTAGAAACCCAATCGTTTCTAGCAGATAATGATACGAATAAATAATCGTTGTAATCTAAATCAGCACTTGCAAATACACCAACTGTGTTTTGACTACCGTGATAAGATATTGGGGTTTGGTTTTCAAAGTTAAATGATTGTAAAACACCAAAAACAATTTGTCCGGAATTTGCAACACCTTCTCTGTCATAACTTCTGTTCTGAGATGTAGCACCTACAACAAAACTCATTCCAATTTCATCGGATAAATCGTAGTTACCATTAGCACTCACATAGTGAGTACTTACAGAAACATTGTTATCCCAACTGTTTAAGTATCCAAAAATTGCTTGGTTAAAGTTAACACCATCTTTATTTGAGTAAGAAGTGTTTCTTTCATTATACCAATCCAAACCGTAACGGTAAGTGAATGTTAAATTGTCATTATACTCATAGTTAAGTTGAGCAGTACCAAATATTCTATTTGTAACCTGTCCACCTTGAGCATTTTTTACTGACCATCTTGGGTTGATTATATCGTTACCATTTCTGTAGTAGATACTACCTCCTGTTTCAGGAATTTCAAATGGTAATCCCATTAAATCAACGTTTCTAGGAGTAAAGAATACATTACCGAATGTTGACCATCCTAATGTACCATTACCTCTACTTGACGCTACAGGAGGAGAAATTACACTGTTATTAGTGTAGTTTATCGAACCTGATGCAGTAAATTTATTTGAAAGTTTAGCTCTACCACCAATAGATAAAGTGTTTCTTCTAATTCCATTTCCTGGAGTAAAACCTTTTTCATCTAAGTGACCGTAGTTCACATTGTAAGAAACTGTTCCATCATCAGATTGACCAGCAATAGATAGGTTAGTATTAGATACTCCACCTGATCTAAAGAAATTTTCAACACTTTCGTATGGTTGCCATGCATATCTTTGGCCAGTATATTCGTTATTTAAAACGTTGTTACCACCTAAGAAGTTGTTAAGGAATGCAGAAGATCCATAAGGATGCTCTACAGTACCAACACCATCAGTGTCAATAATTGTTCCTGCAGGATCATTTGCCCAACCGTCTACACCATCTCTTGCGAAAGCAGGTCCCCAGTTACTGAAGAACCAACCGAATGATTGATCAAATCCACCACCATACTTGTTTTGATAATCAGGCATTGAAGCGATTTCATTAACAAAATAAGATTGGCTAACTGTAATTTCAGTTTTCTTTGGACCTTTGTTACTTGCAGATCCAGATTTAGTAGTAATTACAATTACACCGTTTTTACCAGCAGTACCATATAATGTAGCTGCTGCTAATCCTTTAAGTACGTTTACACTAGCAATGTTATTTGGATCTAAATCCAAAAATCTACTTGAACCAATGTTACCACTTAAGAACCCACCTTGTGCGTTTGTGTCACTACTAAAAGGAACACCATCAACAACAAATAAGGCTTGGTTACTACCGTTAATAGAAGTATAACCTCTAATAACTACATTGGTAGCAGATCCAGATGTACCACTCGCAGATGTTATTGCAACACCCGAAGCTTTTCCAGATAATACTCTGGCTACATCACCTTCTGTTCTTTGTTCCATTTCTTCACCAGATACTTCACTAACAGCATAACCAAGAGATTTTTTTGCTCTTGAAATACCCTGAGCTGTTACAACAACTTCATCAAGTTCTGCAACATTTTCGCTCATAGTTACATTTGCTGTGTCCGAAGATCCTACAGTTAAACTCACTGTAGAGTATCCAAGATAAGTAAATGTAAGTACAGCGCCCTCGTCAGTCATGATGCTATAATTACCATCAAAATCTGATTGAGTACCGTTAGATGTACCTTGTACAATAATGTTTACTCCAGCAACTGGCATTCCAGACTCATCTGAAATATTACCTGAAACTGCTTTTCCTTGTGCAAATGTCATTTGCACAACCAACGCTAGTATAAGCGTTAGAATTCCACTAAACTTTGTTTTCATGTTTATAATTTATTTGTATTAGTCTAAACACAAAAATCATAAATAAATGTTAAATAAACAACATTATTCCAATAAATTTAGCTCGCCATCACTAGTTTTAACCATATAGATTCTTTTTTTATTACGTTAATATTTGTTAATTTTTAGCTTATTTGTGCTATATATTGTTTAATTGAGGTGATCTATTTAACAAATATCCCATGATATGGTCTATAGTTAACCATAAAAAGGGTTTTTTAGAAAATATTGGAAAAGCTAACATGAATTTTAGACAGCTTTAAATCGATGTCTTGCCCTTTTCTTATTCCATTGGCATAGTTTAATCTAAATACACCTGAATTTGTATTTATGTTTAAGCCAAATCCTACACCATATATATTATCCCTAATATTTGCAAGTGTATTTTCATAGTATGCTGTGTCTAATATTGTATTTATATAAATGTCATTATTTAGCTTTATTCGATATTCGGTATTAATCAAAAAGAGTTTGTTGGTGGCGATACTGTTTTCTTCAAAACCTCTAATCGAGTTGATTCCACCAAATAATAACATTTCGTTTAAGTAGTAGTTACTTGAGTTTAATCCATATGCTTCTAGATTAAGGTAAATACTACTACTTTTTGTTATGTTGAAGTTATTAAAGGTTTTTATGAAATATCTATTTTGAGTTTTTGTTTCTAAATTGTCTTTTCTTTTTCCAGTTGATAATTCTATACTAGTTAAAAATTTAACTGGAATTAATTTGTTGTTAATATTTACTTTTTTAAAATCATATTTTATTTTCTTAAAATTTGATTTGTAATCTTTTATTAATTCATTAGTAGTTTCTAAAGAACTTGTAGAGTTTAAAGTACTCAAATGAAAACTTAGATTATGCTTATTTTTAATTAAAAAATTTAATCCAACCGATTGTTCATCTTTTATATAAGTTGAATCCTTTTTTGTCAAGTTTAAGTCTAATTCTAAACCTAGAGCAGTATTAAATATATATGGTGTAGTTATATTGGTTTTTAAAAATCTATTGTTATCACTAGTGCTTCTGTAGTTGACGTTTATTTTCTCCCCATAATTTAGTGTATTGTGAAGCCTAATGTCCATGTAGCCATTTATTTCTAATTTTTCATTTTCTTCATTTGTTGCAAAACCAATAAATCCATCAAAGCTATTATTTTTGACTTTCTCTAAGTACAGATATATAATTGTGGAATCCTTTTTAAATAATATTTCTGGATCTTTTATTTGACTTACAAACCCAAGTTTATTTATTTCTTCACTTTTCTTTTTAATTACATCAAAATTAAAATCATCTTTATTTGAATACTTTAGATAATGTTTCAAAAAAGCTTTTGGAAAATTTTCATACCCCTTAATTATTACCTTATCTGATTTTCTTTTATCGTTTAATTCAATGTTTATGCTAGCATATAAGTTTGTGCTATCAAAGTCTTTAATATTATTCAGCTGTATCTTGTTAAACGGATATCCTTTATTGGCAATATCTTCACTAGACTTCGTTAAAAAACTCTCTAATTCATTAATTTTTATACTGTAGTGTTTTTTGCCTTCAATGATTTTTACATTTTTACCCTTAAAATTTATCATTCTACTTTCACCATATATATATATGTTTTCGAATTTCTGATTTAAGTCTATTGTTACTTTATAATTAAGACTGTCTTTTTTAACTTTTTCTATGATCTCCAAGTTAAAATAACCCTGCTTTTTAAGGCTGTCTATTTTTTTTGATAAATCTTTGAGATTGATGTCATTATTATTTGAATCAATGTAAAGTACTTTTTGATCATCAGTATTGTCGATCTCCTTTTCTAATGATAGTGTTTTTGCAATAGTGTTATTATAAAAGACTGTAAAAAAGATAATAAACAATAATTTACTGTAGTTATTCATAATTAATTTGTGATATATGTTGAAACGCTTATATTCTTAATATAGTGTGTTTTTAAGCTATTTTGAAAAAACTTGTAAAATTTAATAATTAAGATTTGAATAATTGATTTAAATTTCTACCTTTGCACGCTCCTTATGAATAGGGGAAATTAAAAAAATATTATAATATAATATGCCAACAATATCACAGTTAGTAAAAAAGGGAAGAACCAAAATAACCAAGAAGAGTAAATCGGCTGCTTTAAATTCATGTCCTCAAAAACGTGGAGTTTGTACTCGTGTTTATACTACTACACCTAAGAAACCTAACTCTGCTATGCGTAAAGTAGCAAGAGTAAGGTTAACTAATGGTAAAGAAGTTAACGCGTACATCCCAGGTGAGGGACATAATTTACAAGAGCACTCGATAGTATTGGTTAGAGGTGGAAGGGTGAAGGATTTACCGGGAGTTAGATATCATATTGTTCGTGGCGCCTTAGATACCGCAGGTGTGGAAGGAAGAACGCAAAGAAGATCTAAGTACGGAGCTAAACGCCCAAAGAAGTAATTAAAAGTTTTAATTAGAAGAAATGAGAAAAAAACAGGCAAAAAAAAGACCATTATTACCAGATCCAAAGTTTAACGATCAACTAGTTACTAGATTCGTTAACATGATGATGTGGTCAGGTAAAAAGTCAACTGCATTCAAAATATTTTATGATGCTATTGATGTAGTTGAATCCAAAAATACAGATGAAGAAAAGACTGCATTAGAAATATGGAAAGAAGCATTAACTAACGTTATGCCACATGTTGAAGTAAGAAGTAGAAGAATTGGTGGGGCAACATTCCAAATCCCAAATCCAATAAGAGCAGACAGAAAAATATCTACTGCGATGAAATGGTTAATAGGGTATTCAAGAAAAAGAAACGAAAAGTCTATGGCTCAAAAATTAGCTGCAGAAATACTTGCTGCTTCTAAGGAAGAAGGAAGTGCAGTTAAAAAGAAAGTAGATACTCACAAAATGGCTGAAGCCAATAAAGCATTCTCACACTTTAGATTCTAATCACAATGGCAAGAGATTTAAAATATACAAGAAATATTGGTATTGCTGCACACATTGATGCTGGTAAGACTACTACTACAGAAAGAATTTTATATTATACAGGTGTTTCTCATAAAATTGGAGAGGTTCATGATGGAGCTGCTACAATGGATTGGATGGAGCAAGAGCAAGAAAGAGGTATCACAATTACTTCTGCTGCAACAACTTGTAACTGGGAATTCCCAACTGAAAATGGTAAGCCTACTGCAGATGCTAACGGATACCATTTTAATATTATTGATACTCCTGGTCACGTTGACTTTACAGTTGAAGTGAATAGGTCTTTAAGAGTTTTAGACGGATTAGTTTTCTTATTTAGTGCTGTTGATGGTGTTGAGCCACAATCTGAAACTAACTGGAGATTAGCAGATAATTATAAAGTTCCAAGAATTGGTTTTGTCAATAAAATGGATAGACAAGGTTCTGATTTTATGGGTGTTTGTCAACAAGTTAAAGAAATGTTAGGCTCAAATGCTGTTCCTATTGTATTAAATATTGGTGATGAAGACGATTTTAAAGGAATTGTTGATTTAGTAAAAAACAGAGCCATTGTATGGCATGACGAAACCCAAGGAGCGACATTCGACGTTATTGAAATCCCTGAAGATTTAAAAGAAGAAGCAAAAAAATATAGAGCACTATTAATTGAAGAAGTAGCTGGTTACGACGAAAATCTTCTAGAAAAATTCATGGAAGATGAAGATTCTATTACAGAAGATGAAGTACATGCAGCGCTAAGAGCAGCAGTTATGGATATGTCTATCATTCCTATGATATGTGGTTCTGCTTTCAAAAATAAAGGTGTACAATTTTTACTTGATGCTGTATGTAGATACTTACCATCTCCAACAGACAAAGAAGCTATTATAGGTATAGATCCTAAAACTGATTTAGAAACTTCTAGAAAACCGGCCGTTACAGAGCCTTTTGCTGCTTTAGCATTCAAAATTGCAAC
>Ga0209198_1001017_pt1 | contig 22750 bp, 18 predicted proteins | sample COGITO_mtgs_1105_2_FD_184804 | JGI IMG/M metagenome (GOLD analysis project Ga0209198, IMG submission 184804) | Pelagic marine microbial communities from North Sea - COGITO_mtgs_110519 (SPAdes) (version 2) | ecosystem: Environmental > Aquatic > Marine > Epipelagic ...
ATATACAATTGTAAATTTATAATAAAAAAACTAAACTAAAAATTAAATGTATAGTTATTAAAAATTAAAAAAATAAAAAATTTAGTTAAATAAAATGATTTAAAAAAAATTTGGAACGGTTATTGAAAAGTACACTATATGAAAAATAAAAGAAGAGAGTTTTTAAAAAATGTTTGTCCATCTGTAGCCTTAGCATTCTTTGGTGTCACTATGCTTGAAGCCTGTTCTTCTGGTGGTGAGGATGATTCTATGAATTCTGGCGGTAGTAATAATAACGGAGGAGGTGATGATAATGGCAACAATAATAATACGGTTGGATATTCTGTTAGCGGAAATACTGTAAGTATTACTCTAAATAATTCTAACTTTGCTAAACTTCAAGATGATGGTTGGATGAATTTTACTGCCCAAAACATGCTTTTACTTAAAATTGATGCATCAACTTACAGGGCATTCACAAATTCATGTCCTCATCAAGGTGTTCGTGATAAATGGTCATACAACACTTCATCTGATAAATTTGTCTGTAGTCAACATGGTAATTCATACCCATCCGACTGTGAAACTAGTGGATCAGCAGGAGGTACTTTAAACTGTTACACTACTAGCTTAAAAGATGGTATTTTGTCAGTAACTAAATAAATATTACAAAGGCTGGAAATTTAAGAATGCAAAAAATATTGCATTAACTATTAAAAGGTGAGCCGAAAAAGTATATTCTTTTTCACTTATTTTAAATTGAAAGATAATTTGGTTTATTACTCCTATTGCAAACCACCCTATATAATTTTGTAAAGGTACCACTGGCGAATCAAAAATCCAAAAACCCAAAAGAGGAGCTACAGGTTCTATTAGTAAATCTAAGACAAGCATTAATAAAGCTCCAATAAAAATCGACAGGTATTTATTTTTAAAAATTAAAGAAGATAATGATCCTGTGATAAAAGTTAGTATTATCCAATTTAATCCAATTAGTACTGGTACTCCCAAAATTTTAGTTCCTAAATTATCTAAATAAACATAGTCGCCAAAAATAAGACCATAGTTAACCCCTAAAATTTCTGAGACCATCCCAATCAAGAATATTAAAAAAGCTGATTTAAGCTCAGTACTCTCTAATTGCTTCTGATTAACGAACAAAAGCGTAAAAGAAATAAAAAGATTAATTGGAGTAAATGCTAAAAAAAACTCTTTATTTCCGTAAGAAATACCAACCATTCCGCAGAGATGAAATATCCATATTATAAATACAGAAATTTTTAAAGTAGTACTATTGGGAATTAAAAAATTCATTTATTTTTTATTAGTTGTGATACAATTTTAGCAGATAATAAACATAATGGGATACCACCTCCAGGATGAACACTACCACCACAAAAGTATAGATTTAATATATTATTAGAAAAATTAGGATGTCTTAAAAAAGCAGACATTAAATTATTACTAGATGACCCGTACAAAGAACCCATATAAGATTGAGTATTTGACTCAATAGTTTTAGGGGTGTATACTTTTTCACATTCGATATAATCTTTAATATTAACGTTTAAGATATTATTGATTTTTTTTATTACGTTACTTCTAACCTTATCAATCATATTGTCCCAATCTTGACCGGAATCGTTTGGGGAATTTATCATAACAAACCAATTTTCACAATTTTTTGGGGCGTCGCCTTTAACATCTTTAGATGTTATGTTAATATAAATTGTTGGATCATTTGAAATAGTATTTTTATCAAAAATTGAATGAAATTCTGATTTATAATCCTTTGAGAAAAAAATATTGTGTAAATCTAAATTTTTAAATTCTTTTTTTATTCCCCAATAAAATATTAGGGCAGAACTTGACCTCTCTTGGTTTAATATCTTTTCTGGCTTATAATGATTCTTTAATAAATTTCTATAAGTTGGGACAACATCCATATTTGAAATAACAATATCGGATTCATAAGATTTATCATCTACCATAACTCCAATAGCTCTTTTATTAGAAACTACAATTTCTGAAACATAACTGTTAAACTTAAAATTCACTCCATGTCTTAAAGCCAATTCATATAATGAAGATGTTATGTTTTGCATACCTTTTTCAGAGACATACGTTCCGTATTCTTGTTCTAAATGCTGTACTAAAGTCATCATTCCAGGTGTCTTATAAGGTGAAGATCCATTGTAAGTTGCAAATCGGTTAAAAAGCTGAACTAAATGTGGTTCTTTAAGCTCTGAAACATTGACTTGATTCAACGTTTTATTTATTTGAAATGAAAAAATATTAAAAAGGCCATTTAACAAATCCTTAGTGAAATAGGTTTTTAGCTTATGAAGCGATTGCTCTAAAAACATACTTTTAGTTAATTCATACTTTCTTTTAGCTTTCAAAAGATAATTTAAAACTAATTCTTCATTCACTCCAAGAACCTCATTAATTTCATTTGTGAATTTGGATTTATCTGAGTAAGCATTAAGCTTAATTCCGTCATCCCAAAAATACTTACAGGATATATCTTTTTTTTTATAATTAAAATGATCTCTGGGGTTTTCATTAAACAAATCAAAAAGCTCATCAATAAAATGCGGCATTGTTAATAATGATGGTCCTGCATCAAATCTATAGGAGCCTAAATCAAAACTCGTTAATTTACCTCCTGGGAAATCATTATTTTCAAATACTGTAACATCATAATTCATCGACTTAAGTCTTAATGCCGTAGCGATTCCTCCAATTCCAGAGCCTATTATGATTGCTTTTTTCAATTATTAAATACTTTATTCTTTTTCTCTATTATTTCAAATCTTGCGAACAAGTCTTCTTTATACCAATTTCTTTGTCTAGTTTTTTTAACTATTTCAGCGTGATTTTTATTTTTATATGCAAAATCAGTGACCGAATCCATATTCTCCCATATACTAAAAGTTGCTTGTTGAATAAAAGGAAGCTCGCCAATTCCTTTAAACCAAATAACTCCAGAAGCATTTTTAATAGCTTTTGAAGCTCTAGGAACAGATTTCCAAAATTCTAATAATCTACTATAATTTAAAGTAGCCCTAGTGATAATGGCAATTTTTTTTGATTTATCCTGTACAATAGTCGTGCCTTTAAATGGATTTAATCCATCCCATTTGCCATGGCTGTGTATTGGATTCAAAAAATAATCCGCTCTAAAAGAAGCCTTCTTTGAAATAAGTATAGAATGATGACTTTTATTTATAAAATTATCTGCACTTAAGCGATCTTTCCAAACACAAAGTATGGAATAAGTACTAAAATCAGGGTAAAGACTAAATCCTGCTCCTGCTCCGGTTCCAAGTAATTTATAAAAACTAAGGCCTGAAGTTTTGTTCATTAATTTTTCAGCCAAATACATCTGTTTAAAAGCCCAAAATTTATTTGTACTGTATTTGAAAAATGAAATTGTTGTAATCACTAATTTTTAAAGATTATAAGTTGATTTTAAAAGTGAAATAATTTTTGTTTTAGTATTTGAACTCGCAAATGAAGCTTCCATTGATTTAATGTTTACTTTTAAAAAGCTACTCTTAACCCAATTAAATTGAGTGCCCAAAATATCATATTCATTATTTAAATTAGTATCTGAAATTGTTCTGCCATCTGTATTTATACTAATAGAGAAATCATTTTTGTATAAAAAATCAACAGGATGATCCTTCAGGTTTTCATAAACTTGTGTAACCATATTACTAGTCAAACAAAGCTCTAAATGGATATTATTTGCTTTTAATTCTTGTAACAAAGATTCGTTTTCAACACTCCTAACTCCATGACCAATTCTTGATGGCTTCAATTTATCTAACGTTTCTAAAACACTAGAGGCTCCCAAAGCTTCACCAGCATGAGCTGTGCAATGTATACCACTATCTTTAGCCAGTTTAAATGCTTCTACATGGTTATCGAGTGGGAATCCAGCTTCATCAGCGGCTATATCAAATCCAACTACATTATCTCCAGCAAAATCTTTGATTAAATTAACGGTTTCTATACTTTGTTTTTTAGAATAATGTCTTAATGTGCATAAAATTAAATTAACTTCAATTCCAGAACTATCTGACATTTCTATTGTTTTCTTACTTACAATTTCAATAACTTCCATAGGGGCTAAACCCTTGTTCAAATGAAGAAGTGGAGCAAATCTAACTTCAGCATAAATAACATTATCCTTTTCAAATTGATCAAAAAGATCCTCAACAACAATTTCTAATTGTTCTTTTGTTTGCATATATTCTAATGCATTATCAGCACATTTAATATAATCTTTCAGGCAACTACAAGAAGTGCCAATAAATTGTTTTTTAAAAGTTTCAAAGCTTACTTTAGGATTGATTTTTTTAAGAGCATTATAACTAAGACAACAATCTAAGTGAACATGCAATTCTACCTTCGTTAAATTATCATAATAAGTATTCATTATTTAACAAAATAAAGAGAATTTTGAGGATCAATTCCATCACAAATATTTACAACATATAAATTAGAATTATTATTATCCTCTATGTTATTATATAACTTTTTATTTAAAATACCGTTTGTAAAATTTGGAATGGTATTACTATGACCAACAACTAAAATCGTTTTGCCTTTGTTATTTAATAAAAACTCGTTATAATCAAACTTGGAAGGGTTATATATTACTATTTCTGTTCCGTTTTCAGAAAAAGGTTTTATAGTTTCTAATGTTCTATAATAATTTGTAGAATAAATAACATCAAAATCTGTATTCTTAAAAAAACCTTTCCATTTTAATGATCTTTTTATTCCAAATGAATTTAAATGTGGATTAGAATTGGTCTTATCTGTCCTGTCTTTTTCTGCATGCCTAATAAGGTACACTTTTGTACAATCTGCACTATTATCAGTTTGTGCTTCAATTGATAAAAAAGCTAAAAGACAAAATAAGATTACAAAATTTTTCATATTAAACTTTAAAATTTGAGGGAAGTTCAAATAATTCAAGGTCAAAAGTTTTAAGTGAAGCCAGTAAATGATCAAATATGTCCGAGACTATATTTTCATAACTTTTCCATTCTTTGTCAGAAATAAAAGCATAAATTTCAAGTGGCACACCTTGAGACGTAGGAGATAATTGACGACACATTACAGTCATTTCGTTATTAATCAATTTATTAGCAATTAGATATTCTTCAATATATTTTCTAAATAAACCAATATTTGTAAGATTTCTTCCATTTATAGCATCATCTAACGGAATCTCTAATTTAAAATTATGATTTTCAATCTCTTTTTCAGTTTCATCAATGTATTTAGATAAGAGTTTGATGTTTTTTAATTTAGAAACTTCTTCTTTTTTAATAAATCTAATTGAAGAGCCTTTTATTAATAGAGCTCTTTTAATTCTTCTTCCATCAGAATCACTCATTCCTCTCCAATTTGTAAATGAATCTGAAATTAATTTGTAAGTAGGAATTGTAGTTATTGTTTTATCAAAATTTTGAATTTTAACAGAGTTTAAATTAATCTCAATAACATCTCCATCTGCACCAAATTTTTTCATTGTAACCCAATCTCCTATTCTAATCAAATCATTTGAACTTAATTGAATACTTGCAACAAAACCTAGTATGGTATCCTTAAAAATTAACATAATAACTGCTGACAACGCTCCCATAGCAGTAAGAAAAGTACTGACTTGTGTTCCTGTAATAATTGAAAAAATTAATACTACAGCAGTAAACCAGACTAATAACATGGCTACTTGAACAAAACTTTCAATTGGCTTTCCTTTTAAAGAATCAAAAGTTCTAAAAAACTCTTTAGTGGCGTTCAAAAAGTTTCTAATTATTGAAACTAATAGAAAAATAAAATAAATTTTTAAACCTAAAAGAGCATAAACAAGTACAGTTTGGAAATTTTCAAGCCAAGACGGAATAATCCAATATATATAAAATACAGGAACTAATCTCGCTAGATAAATTTGAATATTATTAGCAATTAAAAAATTGTCAAAATCAGTCTTAGATCTCTTTGAAAGTTTTTCAAGAAAATTAATTATTATCTTTTTCGATATAAAATTAATTACTATAACTGAAATGAGAATTAATATAGAAACTAAAAATATATTCAATATTTCGGCATAAAACTCTGGTATTTTTAAATCTATTAAAAGATCAAAAAACAAATTATTTAACTCCATTTAATTATTTTTAATTAGTTTATTAAAACAACTCGTTTTGAGATTGTGATTTTTTCAAGCCCAAATGATCGTAAGCTAGCTTAGTAACCTCTCTTCCTCTTGGTGTTCTAACTATAAAACCTTGTTGAATCAAAAATGGCTCATAAACCTCTTCAATTGTTTCTGCACTTTCCGAAACTGCAGTAGACAAGGTATTGATACCTACAGGGCCACCCTTAAATTTTTCAATGAGTGTAGATAAAATTTTATTATCCATTTCATCTAATCCGTTCTTGTCAACATTTAATGATTTTAAAGCATATCTAGTTATTTCAATATCAATAGTTCCATTTCCTTTAATTTGAGCAAAATCTCTTACTCTTCTTAATAATGAATTTGAAATTCTTGGTGTTCCTCTACTTCTTCCCGCTATCTCTATTGCTGCTCTACTATTTATCTCAATATCTAATATTTCTGAACTTCTTTGTACTATAGTTGAAAGTAATTCGGTTTTATAATACTCTAACCTACTATTGATTCCAAATCTAGCTCTCATTGGAGCTGTAAGCAATCCCGATCTCGTCGTTGCTCCGATTAATGTAAATGGATTTAAATTTATTTGAACTGTTCTAGCATTTGGACCAGTTTCAATCATTATATCTATTTTATAATCCTCCATTGCGGAATATAAATACTCCTCAACAACTGGACTTAATCTATGTATTTCATCAATAAACAGTACATCTCTGGGCTCCAAATTAGTTAATAAGCCTGCAAGATCTCCAGGCTTGTCTAAAACAGGGCCTGATGTAACTTTTAGATTGACTCCTAATTCATTTGCAACAATATGAGCAAGTGTTGTTTTTCCTAATCCAGGGGGACCATGAAATAAAGTATGGTCTAAAGCATCTAATCGTTGATTACACGCCTCTACGAAAACTTTAAGATTATTAAGTATTTGGTCTTGTCCTGCAAAATCGTCAAATGAAAGCGGTCTTAGAGCTTTATCAATTTCTAATTCTTCATTATTAAATCCAGAATCTGTCGGGTCTAAATTTTCATTCATTTATCCAAAGGTAATGAAAAGAAAAACGATATTTATAACAACAAACTAGTGTTCAGTTTCTTTTTCTCCTTTACTAAGAGGAGTGGTTTGAAGTACAAAATCTTCTTTCTGACCAGGCTTACTATAATCGTATGCCCATCTGTGTACATGTGGTATTTCTCCAGGCCAATTTCCGTGAATATGCTCAACAGGTGCAGTCCATTCCATAGTGTTAGATCTCCAAGGATTCATCTCTGCTTTTTTACCAAAAAACATACTTGAAATAAAATTATATAAAAAGACTAACTGAGCTGCGCCAGCTAATAATGCAAAAACTGTAATAACTACATTGATATTAGCCAAATCATCAAAATAAGGGAAAGCAGTATTAGTGTAATATCTTCTTGGTAAACCTGCCATTCCAATAAAATGCATTGGGAAAAAAACTCCGTATGCAGCTATAGCTGTTATCCAAAAATGGATGTATCCTAAATTCTTATTCATCATTCGACCAAACAATTTAGGGAACCAATGATATACACCAGCAAACAAACCATACAGTGCTGAAATACCCATAACTAAATGAAAATGTGCAACAACAAAATAAGTGTCGTGTATGTTAATATCAAGTGTACTGTCTCCAAGAATAATACCTGTAAGACCTCCAGTAATAAAAGTAGAAACTAAACCGATTGAGAATAGCATACCTGGATTAAATTGCAAATTACCTTTCCAGAGTGTTGTAATATAATTAAATGCTTTTACAGCTGATGGAATTGCAATAAGTAAAGTAGTAAAAGTAAATACTGAACCTAAAAATGGATTCATTCCTGAAATAAACATGTGGTGTCCCCATACAACTGTAGATAAGAAAGCAATAGCTAATATTGAAGCTACCATAGCTCTGTATCCGAAAATTGGTTTTCTTGAATTTGTGGCAATAATTTCAGATGTAATACCTAAAGCGGGAAGTAATACAATGTATACTTCCGGGTGACCTAAAAACCAAAAAAGATGCTCAAATAAGACAGGTGAACCACCTTGATAGTGCAAAACTTCTCCCTGTACAAAAATATCTGAAAGAAAGAATGAGGTCCCAAAACTTCTATCCATTATCAACAATAAAGCAGCCGAAAGTAAAACAGGAAATGAAATAACTCCAATAATTGCAGTTACAAAAAATGCCCATATTGTTAAAGGAAGTCTAAACATGGACATTCCTTTTGTTCTTAAATTGATAACTGTGACTATATAATTAAGTGAACCTAATAATGAGGATGCAACAAAAATAGCCATTGAAATTAACCAAAGCGTCATTCCCATACCAGATCCAGGTTGAGTTTGAGGTAATGCGCTAAGTGGCGGATAAATCGTCCATCCTGCAGCAGCAGGACCTGCCTCGACAAATAAAGAGGCAAGCATTATCATACTTGAAAGAAAAAACAACCAAAAAGAAATCATATTCAATAGACCTGAAGCCATATCTCTAGCGCCTATCTGCAATGGAATTAATAAATTACTAAAAGTTCCACTTAATCCAGCTGTTAGTACAAAAAATACCATTATTGTACCATGAATAGTTACTAAAGCCAAGTATATATTAGGGTCCATAACGCCTTCGGGGGCCCAGTCACCTAAGAAAATATCGAAAACCGCGAAAGATTGTTCTGGCCAAGCTAATTGAAGTCTAAAAAGTAAAGACATTGCTACGCCGATAAAGCCCATAAACAAAACTCCTAAAATTAAATATTGTTTAGCGATCATTTTGTGATCTTGACTAAATATATATTTAGTTATAAATGTTTCTTTATGATGATGATGATCATCATGATTTGAATGCGAAATACCTGAAACTTCTGACATATTATATTATTGAATTACTTCCGAAAATATTTGTTGCTTAGCAACCCATTTTTCATAATCTTTTTCAGATTCAACTACGATTTTCATTTGCATATTATAGTGAGATGCCCCACAAATTTTAGCACATAACAATAAGTAGTCAAACTGATATGGCTCTAATGCTTCCTCACCTTTTGCGGTAAGCAGTTTGCTATTTTCGTATCTAATTTTATTTATTCTATTTACCTTGTCTACAACATCAGAATTCATTCTCATTTCATCCGTAGTTATAGTTGGAGTGAAAGAAAACTCGGTAATCATACCAGGAACACAATTCATTTGTGCTCGAAAATGAGGCATGTATGCCGAATGCAAAACATCCTGAGATCTAAGTTTAAAAATTACTTTTCTGTTAACAGGAAGATGGAATTCTTGAGTAACTACAAAATCATCCATACCGTTTGGATCAGAAGAATCTATACCTACGGAATTTTTACCATCAAAATCATTAAGAAATCTAACATTAGCGTCTCCTAATACATTATCTTCACCTCCGTACCTCGCTTTCCAATTCCACTGTTGAGCATATAACTCAACAACCAAAGCATCATCGTCTTCTTCGAAGTTCATTATCTGACCCCATGTTATCATTCCGTAAATAATCAACATAAAAAATATTATTGCTGGAATAATTGTCCAAATAAATTCTAATTTATTATCATGGGTAAAAAAATATGCTTTTCTATTGTTAATTCCTCGGTACTGATAAGCAAAAATATGTAAAACAGCTTGAGTTATTGTCTGAGCAAATAAAATCACTGCAAAAGAAATCCAAAGAAGTGTATCGTAAGCTGGGCCATGTGCAGAAGCAGATTCTGGAAGGAGCACCTTGGAGTAGGTCCAAAAAGAATAAATAGTTACAGCATAAATGAAGACCAAAAAAGCAAACATTAATTTACCATTTAAGTCATTATCTTTTTCAGTTGCAATCTGAGAATCATCTTTCTTTTGTCCTAGTTGAGACAATTCAAATATCTTAGTTATTTGCCATAGAGCTATTCCTGTTAAGATTAAAATTGTTAATATGAGTAGTACTGTCATTTAATATAATCTTTAGTAAACAAATTTTTCACTTTCTTTAATTAAAGGATCACCTGATGGTTCTAATGGAGCTTTAGACAAACTGTTAAACACAACATAGATAAATAATCCTCCAAAGAAACAAACACCTGAAAGTTCAGGAACCCCAAAATACCACTGATCACCAACTGTAGCTGGCATAATCATGTTAAACACATCAACGTAATGACCCACTAAAATTATTATACCAGTCATTACAATAAACCAATTAACTCTTTTGTAATCACTATTCATTAATAAGAGTAACGGGAAAATAAAATTCAAAGCAATCATTCCAAAGAAGGGGAGGTTATAATCTTCAATTCTAGTTATAAAATAAGTTACTTCTTCAGGGATATTTGCATACCATATAAGCATGAACTGAGAAAACCATAAATAAGTCCAAAACACACTTACTCCAAACATAAATTTTCCTAAATCGTGTATGTGATTGTGATTTACCTTTTCTAAGTAGCCTTTAGATTTTAAATAAATTGTAATTAATGCAATTGTAGTAATTCCAGAAACAAACATACTTGCAAATACATACCAACCAAATAAAGTGCTAAACCAATGAGGATCAACTGACATTATCCAATCCCATGACATCATGGATTCAGTCACAATAAAAAATGCTAAAAATCCAGCGGATATTTTAAAATTCTTTTTATGATTAGAAATGTTTTCAGATTTATCTTGAGCCAACGAATATTTTCTTGAAAGATATCTATATAAATTCCATCCTAAAATATAAAAAACTGCTCTAGCTATTAAAAAAGGAGAATTTAAATATCCTACTTTACCTTGTATTATCTTATCATGAGCAACAACTTCAGGATCCATCCAAACAAAAAGATGATTGAAGTGTAATGAAGATAAAATTAATATCACTAAAATAATTAATGTTCCAGGAAGTAAATACGCAGTTATTCCTTCCATTACTCTAAATAAAAGAGGAGACCAACCTGCTTGAGAAGCTCTTTGAATAGCATAAAAGGCTAAAGTTCCTAATGATAAAAACATAAAAAATAATGCTGCTACATATAAAGCTGACCAGGGACGATTTTGTAGATAGTGTAGAAGGTGCTCGTCATGGGAAGATGAATGAGCGTCTTCCTCTAAATGAACGTCAGAAGAAACTTTTGAATCAACATTTGAATGAGTAGCCTCTTCTGTATTATGCGTTTCAACTTCATGATGACCATCAGAATGTGAATCAGCAACCATTGCTTTTGCTTGCTCAACAGTTTTAGGAGCAGAATAAAAACTAAAACCTAAACCAAGGACACCAATTGCCATTAAAGCTAGCGAGAAGATTTTTATATTTTTAGAAACCTTGTACATTAATTTATTTTATTAATTTTTCTCTTAAACTTATTACATACTGCGAAATTTGCCATCTTTCCTTAGCATTAACTTGACTAGCATGAGAGCCCATCAAATTCTTACCATACATTAAAACATGGTAAATACTTCCTTCACTAATATCCCTGTCGGCGTAACTTGGAATACCTAAGAATTTTTCTCTTGTCATTAATATTCCTTGACCATCTCCCTTAGATCCATGACATACAGCGCAGTAAATATTATATAGCTCTTTTCCTTCTGAAATATTCTCGTCATTTAATTCTAAAGGAGATAATAGATTAACTTTTGCTGATTCATAACCTTCATTAGTATCTGAATATTCATATGGAACCCAACCTCTTGGGATAGATCCTTCAACAGGGATTTGAGCTTCAATTCCATTTGAAAAAGCATCTGACTCCTGATAAGTACTGTAACCTACAGATTCGTACATGTTAGGAAAAAACTGATAATTAGGTTTAGATTTATCAAAACATGAAACAGTCAAAACACTAAACAATATCATCACGCTAAAAAAAGTATATTTTTTCATTAGTTAGATTCTTTATTATCAATTATTTTAACTTCAAGCACATCAGTTTTCTTAACAGCAGCTTTTAAAGACTTTCCATCACCATGAAATTTGATTTCTATTAAAAATTTATCATCAGTGGTAGATGGCATTGGATTTTCAGCCTCTTTAAAAGGCCATAGTTTACTTCTTAAATAGAAGGTAATAACCATTAGATGTGCAGCAAAAAATACAGTAAGTTCGAACATTATTGGCACAAAAGAAGGCATGTTTTCAATAAATGAAAAACTTGGTTTTCCTCCAATATTTTGAGGCCAATCTACTATCATTATATAATTCATCATGAAAATTGCAAAACAAAATCCAATACATCCATAGATAAATGATAAAATAGCTAATCTTGTTGGCTTCAGGCCTAGAGCTTTATCAAGTCCGTGAACAGGAAACGGAGTATAAACTTCGTCTATTGAAAAGTTTGATGCTTTTAAATCTTTGACAGCATCCATCAACTTATCATCGTCATCGTATACGGCATGTAATATTTTATCAGCCATTATTTTTTATCTCTAATTTTTTTATAGTTATCACCTGAACTTTTTAATATTGTCTTAACTTCTGCTTGTGCAATTACAGGAAATGTTCTTGAGTATAATAAAAACAACACAAAAAAGAATCCTATTGTACCAACAAATATTCCCACATCTACAAAAGTTGGAGAAAACATTGTCCAAGAAGAAGGCAAATAATCCCTGTGAAGGGAAGTAACAATAATAACAAATCTTTCAAACCACATCCCAATATTTACAACAATTGAAATGAAAAATGAAAAAAGAATACTTGTTCTCAATTTTTTTATCCACATTAATTGTGGTGAAAACACATTACACGTCATCATAGCCCAGTAAGCCCACCAATATGGACCAGTAGCTCTATTTAAAAAGGCATATTGCTCATATTCAACACCTGAATACCAAGCAATAAAAAGTTCTGTTATGTAAGCTGTACCAACGATAGATCCCGTAATCATTATAACTATGTTCATCAATTCAATATGTTGAACAGTTATATAATTTTCTAAATTAGATACCTTTCTCATTATAATAAGCAAAGTATTAACCATTGCAAATCCAGAGAAAATTGCTCCAGCCACAAAATAAGGTGGAAAAATAGTTGTATGCCAACCAGGAATGACAGATGTTGCGAAGTCAAAGGATACTATAGTGTGTACTGATAAAACTAAAGGAGTTGCTAAACCAGCTAATACTAATGAAACTTCTTCAAATCTTTGCCAATCTTTTGCTCTTCCGGTCCATCCAAAGCTAACTAAACTATATATTTTCTTTTGAAAAGGTTTAACAGCCCTGTCTCTAATCATAGCAAAATCGGGTAATAATCCCGTCCACCAAAACACCAAAGAAACTGATAAATATGTAGATATTGCAAAAACATCCCATAATAAAGGAGAATTAAAGTTAACCCATAAAGATCCATACGCATTAGGAATTGGTAATACCCAATAAGCTAACCAAGGACGACCCATGTGAATTATTGGAAATAAACCTGCTTGAATTACAGAGAATATTGTCATCGCCTCGGCAGATCTATTAATTGCCATTCTCCACTTCTGTCTAAATAATAAAAGTACTGCAGAAATTAATGTTCCAGCATGACCAATACCAATCCACCATACAAAGTTTGTAATATCCCATGCCCATCCTACAGTTTTATTTAATCCCCATACTCCAATTCCAGTCGAAATAGTATAAATCATACATCCAACACCCCACAAAAAGGCAACTAATGCAATAGAAAATACTATCCACCACTGTTTATTTGCTTTGCCTTCAATAGCTGCTGCAATGTCAACTGAAACGTCATGATATGACTTGTTGCCAGTTACTAAGGGTTTTCTAATGGGCGCTTCGTAATGAGATGACATATATATTTATCTTTTTACGTATTTCTTATTTTAACTTGATACATAACATTTGGTTTTGTACCTACACTTTCTAACAGATGATACATTCTATCATCCTCTTTTAATTCTAAAACCTTACTATCTTCATCATTAATATCACCAAAAACGATGGCTCCTGTTTCACAAGCAGAAGAACAAGCTGTCTGGAATTCACCATCTTTTATCTCTCTTCCATCAAGCTTAGCATCTAAAATTGTTTTTTGTGTTTTTTGAATACACATTGAACATTTTTCCATTACACCTCTTGATCTAACAACAACATCCGGATTTAAAACCATTTTGCCCAGATCATCGTTCATATTGAAATCGAACTCGTTATTATTGTTATATAAGAACCAATTAAATCTTCTTACTTTATATGGACAGTTATTCGCACAGTATCTTGTTCCTACACACCTGTTATAAGCCATATGGTTTTGACCTTGTCTTCCATGAGAAGTAGCCGCTACTGGACAAACAGTCTCACAAGGTGCATGATTACAATGTTGACACATAACTGGTTGAAAAGCAACCTGAGGGTTTTCAGATGGATTTTCCATTTCACCAAAAACAGATAAAGAATCACTTAGACCATTGATATTATCTTTTGTAGTATTATCACCAGAGAATGTTTCAGCAGAAGAGTAGTATCTATCTATCCTCAACCAGTGCATGTCTCTTGATTTTCTTACTTCTGTTTTACCTACAACGGGTACATTATTCTCCGCATGACATGAAATAACACATGCGCCACATCCTGTACACCCGTTTAAATCAATTGATAAATTAAAGTGGTGACCAACAGATCTGTCAAATTCGTCCCAAATATCAACATCTGGAGAAGTCACAGGAGTTTCAATATGGTTTAAAGAAACTTGTGTCATATAATTCCACTCAGAAGATTTTTTTGTATTAAAAATTTCAAGAGTTGTTTCTTTAATAATATCTCCACGTCCCATTAAAGTATTGTGAAGCTGAACACAAGCAAATTCGTGTGTTTCATTCACAGATTCAAGAGAGACGTTTTGGACATTAACAAAATTATTGTAAAATTTATAAGCATTAACTCCAGTTTGTAATTCGTTTTTAACTCCGCTCGTTCTACCATAACCCAAAGAAAAACCAACAGAACCTTTAGCTTGGCCTGGTTGAATAACAACAGGAACTTTTAATGATTTACCATTTATTGAAACATTCGCAAAATTACTGTTTAATGCCCCATTAGAATCATTAATGTTTTTTAATCCTAAATTTTTTGCATCTGATTTAGAAACAGTTAGATAGTTATCCCAAGATACTCTTGTTATTGGATCTGGCATTTCTTGTAGCCAAGGGTTATTAGCCTGTAATCCATTACCCATTGATGTTTTTGAATAAAGTGTCAATTCAAAACCATCGGATTCTGAAGATTTTAAACTATCTATATAGTTGTTAATATTTGGAAAAGTATAGGGTGAACTAAATTTTTTTGAGCTATAATTATTATAATAAACTCCATCATGTAAAGCTTGATTCCAAGATGAACCTTTAAGAATTGATACGTTCCAATTACTTTTTAATTCATCGTAAAATGAGTTTGAAGAACCTAGCCAGTTTAATAAAACGTCTTGAAACTGTAAAGTGTCAAAAAGAGGTTTAATAGTAGGTTGTACCAAACTATAGTTACCGGACTTCATTTCTACATCGCCCCAAGATTCTAAATAATGAGGAGTTGCTGCAACCCATTTTGAAAGTTTAGCAGTTTCTGTATTATTCATTGAAAAAGAAACTGACAAATCAACGGACTTTAATGCTTCGTTAAATTGTTCACTATTTGGAAGAGTATATGATGGATTTACTCCAACCATAATTAATCCATTAATTTTTTTATTTAAAACGTCTTCAACAAGATCAAAAACTTTTTGATCATCGCCTTGACTAGTATAATTAAGCTTTTGAACATTAATTACTTTACTCTTAATTAACTGATTAATTTTTAGAGAAATGAGTTGTGCCCCTACATCATCAATTCCAGTAATAAAAATACCTTTTCCGTTTGAGTTTAATAAGCTATCTGATATTGATTTTAATTTTACTTCAATATTATCGTCTAACTTAACACCACTATTTTGTCCAGAAACAAGGTCATAAATTCTAAGTAAAGCCTTTTTTTGTAAAGAAGGTTTTAAAGGTATCCTTGTATCTGCATTTGCGCCTGAGAGCGACATATTAGCCTCAATTTGATAGTGCTTAGACATCTTTCCGTTCTTAGGAACTCTTGTTTTAGCATAACCCTTGGAAAATCCTCCACCTTGCCAGTCACCAAGAAAATCAGCAGAAAAAGAAACAATAACATTTGCTTTTTCAAAATCGTAGGTTGGCAATGCTCTAACTCCGTAGCTAATTTCAAAAGCGTCTAACGCTTTTGAATTTGAAATAGAATCGTAAATAATATGATCAACATTAGAATATTTCTTTAGAAAATTATTAATTATTAATTCAGTAGTAGGACTAGCAAAAGTTTGTGTCAGCAAAACAACTTTTTTGTTTGACGCTTTCATTGCATCAAGTTGAGCTTTAACATTTAAATTAAACTGATTCCAAGAAATATCCTGGCCATCCATTGTTGGACCCTGATTTCTTGAACTATCATACATTGAAAGAACTGAAGCTTGAACCCTAGCGTTTGGAGAATTATCTTTTGATTGATTATTGATTTCAATTTTAATTGGTCTACCCTCTCTTGTTTTTACAAGTACATTTGCAAAATCAAACCCATCAGAAATTGATGTTGCATAGAAATTAGAAATACCTGGAACTATTTGCTCAGGTTGTACAACATAAGGAATAGATCTATTAACAGGACCTTCACAACTAGCTATTGTAGCTGCAGCAGTACTAAATCCTAAATATTTTAAAAAGTCTCTTCTACTAGCATTAGAATTTTCTAAACTATTCTCATCTTCAAATAAACTCCCAACAGGAAGTTCTTCAACAAACTCATTTTGTTCTAGCTTATCCACTAATTCACTATCAGAAGACAATTCTAATTCACTTTTCCAATATTTTTTATGGTTTCCCATTTTCTAATATTACTTTTTTAATAATGACATTTTCCACATTCTAAACCACCCATTTGAGCAATAGATAATTCTTCAACTCCATATTTTTTTGACAACTCTTCGTGTATTTTTGTATAATACTCATTGTCTTTAACTTTAATATTTGACTCACGATGACAATCAATACACCAACCCATGGTTAGAGGAGAATATTGATACAGTATTTCCATTTCTTCAACTGGTCCATGACATTTCTGGCAATCAATTCCTGCAACCGAAACATGTTGAGAATGATTGAAATAAACAAAATCAGGTAAATTATGTATTCTTACCCATTTAACAGGTTCAGTATCGCCAGTGTATGATTGAGTTTCTTCATCCCAACCAACAGCCTTGTAAAGTTTTTTTATTTCGTTTGTATAAAAATCTTTAGTGTATCCTTTTTCAAGATCTTCTTCGCCATTGTAATCAGCAATGTTTTCATGACAATTCATACAAACATTAAGGGAAGGAATTCCAGAGTGTTTTGATATCCTAGCAGATGAATGACAGTACTGGCATTCAATTTGGTTTGCACCTGCATGAATTTTATGTGAATAATGTATGGGCTGAACAGGCATGTAACCCTGATCAACTCCAATTTGCATCATATAACCATAGGCAAAATATGCACTAGATAGTAAAAGTAAAATAACTGAAACAAAAATTAAAAATTGGTTTTTAATAAATGCTTGCCAAATAGAAAACTTAGAACCTTGTTTGTTTTCAACATTTATTCCATTTTTTTCAGCAATATTTCTTAAAGTTTTGGTTACTAAAAACAGCATCGTTATTAGTACTAATAAAACTACAGTAAGTAAAACAAGGACGATATCATTTGTTAATGAAGAATCGCTATCAGAATTTATTGTAACTGCCGCAGCATTTGCGTTAACTACAGGTTCAGGAACATAATCAGTATATGCTAATATATTATCAATATCCTCATTAGAAAGTTGAGGAAAAGCATTCATTGCAACTTTATTATACTCTTCGTAAATAGCTACTGCTTGGTCATCTCCAGACTTGATTAGTGCAGCACTATTTTTTATCCAAGAATAAAGCCAGTCTTTATCATATTTAGCAGACACGCCTTTTAGAGCAGGTCCAACTAAATTTTTATTTAGTTTGTGACATGAAGCACAATTAGCATTAAAAAGAGATTTGCCTTTTGCTATATCAATTTCTTGTGCTGAAATATTTAGTGAAAAAGAAAAAATTAAAACAGCTAAAAATACCTTGGAAACAGATACTTGCTTAAACAGTTTCAAAATAGTCTTCAATAAAGATGTTTTTACTACGACTGACAATTAAAAATTGTATCAAAATTAGACGGCAAAAATACAACACAAGAATGATAATTAAAACCTAACTTAAATGTAATTTTTAATTTATATCCATTCTAAATAATTATTAAAAAAAAACCTATTTATTTTAAAAAAACCCTAGGCAAAAAACTATATTTGTAAAGATGTATAAATCAGTCTTTTCTGTATTTTTTTTATTGATAATTAGCTTTAAATCTTTTTCTCAATCAGATTCAATTATAATAAATCAAGATCCAAAACTTAAAAAAGTTATTGAATTAAAAAAAATTGTAAATCAGGAGGCTTTTACATCTGGCCAATACACTATTCAAGTTTTTAGCGGGAATTTTACAGACTATAAAAATTTAATGGATAAATTGAAAACTGAAGGAAAATATGAAGAAATATTTTACAGTTTTGAGACGCCATACTATAAAATAAGATTAGGAAAATATGTGTCTAGAATTAAAGCAATAAAGGAACTGAAAAATATTAAAAAAGAATTTAGTTCAGCATTTATTTTACAACCTAAATAATTACTTTAATTTCTTTTTTATTTCAACTTGAGAATATGCTTCAATCACATCACCAATTCTAATATCATTGTAGTTTTTGACTTGTAATCCACAGTCATAACCTTTAGACACTTCCTTTGCGTCATCTTTAAATCTTTTTAATGACGATAATACACCAGAATTAATTACAACACCATCTCTTATAATTCTTATACTGGAATTTCTAAAAATCTTTCCACTAGTCACCATACAACCTGCAATAGTACCAACTTTAGAAATTTTAAATGTTTCTCTAATTTCAGCGTTTCCAGAAATTTCCTCTTTGAATTTTGGAGCTAACATACCTTCCATAGCATCTTTGAGATCATTTATTGCATCATAAATAATTGAATAATTTCTAATATCGATTTCTTCCTTATCAGCTATTTGTCTAGCATTTCCGGTTGGCCGAACATTAAACCCAATAATTATTGCGTCTGAAGCAGAAGCTAATAATACATCTGACTCTGTAATTGCGCCAACAGCTTTGTGAATTATATTAATAAGAATTTCGTCAGTTGATAATTTTTGAAAGGAATCGGTAAGCGCTTCAACAGATCCGTCAACATCACCTTTTAAAATAATATTTAACTCTTTAAATTCACCCACAGCAATTCTTCTTCCAATTTCATCAAGAGTAATGTGTTTTTGTGTTCTAACTGACTGTTCTCTAACTAACTGCGTTCTTTTTACTGCAATTTGTTTTGCTTCTTTCTCATCTTCAAATACATTAAATTTATCTCCAGCTTGCGGAGCTCCATCAAGACCTAATATTGATACAGGAGTTGAAGGACCAGCCTCAATAATTGCATTTCCTCTTTCGTCCTGCATTGCTTTAACTTTCCCAGAATTTTGACCAGCCAATAAATAGTCTCCAATTTTTAAAGTCCCAGACTGGACTAAAATCGTAGAAATATAACCTTTTCCTTTGTCTAGGTAAGCTTCAACTACTGAACCTACTGCAGCTTTATTTGGATTTGCTTTAAGTTCTAAAAATTCTGCTTCAAGTAAAACCTTTTCAAGTAATTCATCAACTCCCGTTCCTTTTAAAGCAGATACATCATGAGATTGAATTTTACCTCCCCATTCTTCAATAAGTAAATTCATACCTGATAACTTTTCTTTAATTTTATCAGGATTTGAATTTGGTCGATCTATTTTATTAATAGCAAAAATAATAGGCACACCTGCAGCTTGCGCATGACTTATTGCTTCTTTTGTTTGTGGCATTACATCATCGTCAGCAGCAATTACTATAATTACTAAATCTGTGATTTGAGTTCCACGTGCACGCATGGCAGTAAATGCTTCGTGACCGGGTGTGTCTAAAAATGTTATGTTTTGACCATCTTTTAATACGACATTGTAAGCACCAATATGCTGAGTAATTCCACCAGACTCACCAGCAATAACATTTTCCTCTCTAATATAATCTAACAGAGAAGTTTTTCCATGATCTACATGCCCCATAACAGTAACAATTGGCGCTCTTGGAAGTAAATCTTCAGGGCTGTCTTCATCTTCTTTTATAGAGTCTTCAATGTCAGCAGTTACAAATTCAACTTCATAGCCAAATTCATCTGCAACAATAGTTAAAGTTTCTGCATCAAGTCTTTGATTCATAGTTACCATAATACCTAATGACATGCATGTAGAAATAATCTCGGTTGATGTTATCTCCATCATTGTAGCAACTTCTCCAACAGTAATAAACTCAGTAACTTTAATTGTTTTCTTTTCGGCTTCATTCTGAGCTAAATCCTCATCTGATTTCAATTTATGAGAATCTCTTTTTTCTTTTCTATACTTAGCTCCTTTAGATGAAGATCTACCTTGTAGTTTTTCTAAGGTTTCTTTAATTTGTTTTTGAACATCAACTTCCGAAGGCTCACTTGCAACAGGCTTAGTTCTTCCGCCAGGTTTGTTAAAATTCCTTTTGTTATTATTATTATTTTGGGCAGATGGCTTTACTGGATCTTTAGAAATTCGAATTCTTTTTCTTTTTGACGCAGGATTGGGTTTTTGTGTAGTTGGCTTAGGTTTTTCAAACTTTCCTAAGTCAATTTTATCTCCAACTGTTTTTAATCCACTTAATTTAGTGTAATTTGTTTTAATACTAGAGCTGTCTTTATCAACTTGTAGCTCTTCTTTAGTTTTTTCAGTCTTTTCAACAGGTTTCGCAATTTCTTTCTTAGCAACTGGTTCCTCTTTTGTATTTGGCTTTGGTTTATTGAACTTTTCTAAATCAATTTTACCTAAATGAACAGGTTTTTTGATTTCAGCTCTTTCAATAAACGAACTTCTTTTCTTCTCTTTTTCTTCAAGTTCTTTTTCAAGCTTAACTCTTAACTCTTCTTTTTCTTTTCTTTTTTCTTCGCTTAAATCGTGTGACTCTACTTTACTTGATTTGTCAGAACTAAATTCATTCAAAAACAAAGTATACTGATCAGGTGAAATTTTAGTAGTAGGTCTTGCATCAATTTCATGCCCGTTTGAGGCAAGAAACTCAACTGCTCTATCAAGAGAAATATTAAATTCTCTTAAAATTTTATTTAATCTTGTTAATTTAATTTCACCCATAAATAATTTTATTATTCAGAAAATTCTGCTTTTAATACGTTTCTAACTGACAAGATAGTTTCCTCTTCTAAATCAGTTCTTTTAATCAAATCTTCAATATCTTGCTCTAAAACACTTTTTGCAGTGTCAAGACCAGCTTTCTTAAATTCTTCAAGAACCCATCCTTCAATTTCATCAGAAAATTCAGTTAATTCAACATCTTCCTCAGCTCCTTCTCTATATACGTCTATTTCATAACCAGTTAATTGACCTGCTAATCTAATATTGTGTCCACCTCTTCCAATAGCTTTCGACACTTGCTCTGGATCCATGAAGGCTTCTACAGTTTTTTTCTCTTCATTAATTTTTAAAGAAGAAATTTTTGCTGGACTTAATGCTCTTGTTATTAATAATTGAGTGTTATTAGTAAAATTGATAACATCAATGTTTTCATTTCCAAGTTCTCTTACAATTCCGTGAATTCTAGATCCTTTCATACCAACACAGGCTCCAACTGGATCAATTCTATCATCATATGAATCCACAGCAACTTTTGCTTTTTCACCAGGTATTCTAACAACTTTTTTAACTGAAATTAGGCCATCAAATACTTCAGGAATATCTTGTTCAAAAAGTTTTTCTAAAAACTTTGGAGAAGTTCTTGAAAAAATAATTGAGGGCTTATTTCCTTTTAATTCTACAGACTCAATAACGCCTCTAACAGAATCTCCTTTTCTGTAAAAATCAGAGGGGATTTGACGGTCTTTAGGCATAATTAATTCATTGCCATCATCATCAAGTAATATCACAACATTATGTCTAATATGATGGACTTCTGCTGTATATATTTCACCAATTAAATCAATAAATTGTTTGTAAATAATTCCATTATCATGCTCATGAACTCTAGAAACTAAATTTTGTCTTAATGAAAGAACTGTTCTTCTTCCGAGATCAACTAGTTTAACTTCTTCTGATACGTCCTCACCAACTTCAAAATCAGGTTCGATTTTTCTAGCCTCAGTAATTGAAATTTCTTGATTTTCGTCCTCAACTGCACCATCTTCAACAACTATTCTATTTCTCCAAATCTCTAAATCACCTTTATCGGGATTAATAATTATATCAAAGTTATCATCGTCACCATACTTTCTTTTAAGAGTGTTTCTAAAAACCTCCTCAAGTATTGACATTAATGTTACTCTGTCTATAAATTTTTCGTCCTTAAATTCCGAAAACGATTCTATTAAAGATAAATTT
>Ga0209198_1001027_pt1 | contig 22610 bp, 12 predicted proteins | sample COGITO_mtgs_1105_2_FD_184804 | JGI IMG/M metagenome (GOLD analysis project Ga0209198, IMG submission 184804) | Pelagic marine microbial communities from North Sea - COGITO_mtgs_110519 (SPAdes) (version 2) | ecosystem: Environmental > Aquatic > Marine > Epipelagic ...
CTAATCCATAGGTTTCCTTGTTATTTAATGAATCTGTTGCAATCTTACCTTTTAAATCTCCTTTCCACATCACATCTCTCATTTCACCAACAACCTTTATAGAAGAAGTGTTAGTCGATTTGGTACACGAGGCAAACAGAAGCACGGAAAAGATGTAAATAATATTTTTTAACATGCTGTAAAAATACAAAAACGGCTACACTTTATAAAAGTATAACCGTTTTATTGTTATAGTAGATAACTCATTCGAAATATCGAACATTAGTTTTACTCCAAGAGATTTTGAGTTGACAATTCAACTGATAGAGTTTATTACAAAAAAGAAATTATAAACGGTTCTGTGAATAACACATTTTTTTATTGCTTGCGTTGTTGCACACATATATTTTTTATTCTGTTTTGAATAAAGATTTAAAACTTGACCAGTTAAAATACATTAATAAAACATTCAATGTAGCGGCAAATAATGCTACTTCAATACCATTAGAATCTAAAATTATACGATATAAAACTATGTTTACTGATATAATAGCAGCAAAAATTAAAGCTAAACCCTTCCATTTGTTTGCCAATAGCAATATTCCTGCAGCCACTTCAGTAAATCCAACCAAAGGCCACATATATCCAGTATTTATTAATGCTTCTATAAATGCATCTGGCGGCGGAGTAGGTAAAAAGTAAAAAAAATTATTCAGTCCAATTACAGAAAAAAGAAGACCAAGAAGTATGCGTAAAACTAACGTTAATTTTGATTTCATTGTGAATGGTGTTTTTATGTTTATAATTGGGAAATTTAAAACTTAAAGGAAGGAATCCTTTTGACATTTGTCAAAAAATCTATTTTCTAATTCGGCTTAATGTTTCTTGTGTTATTCCAAGGTAGGAAGCGATCATTCCTAAAGGTACGTTTTGAATTACTTTAGGACGATTTTGTAACAACATTTCATAGCGTTCTTTAGCTGAGTAAAACATCATATCATCAAATCTTTGTTCCATAACGGAAATACCATAGTTTGCAAATAGTCTTCCTGCCCTACTTAATTCTTGATTCATTTCGAACAATGATTGTAGCCTATTGTATTCAAATTCCCATAAAACAGACTCCTCAATAGTCTCTACAATTTTATTGCTTGGTTTTTGCATAAAAAAACTGGACATAGAACCTGTAAAATCATTTTGAGCAGCTATTGAGTAAGTAATATCTTTTCCTTCCTTATAATAAAAGGTTCTAACTATGCCCCTTTCTACGATATATATCTTGTTAGAAACTTTTCCCTTTTTTTGAAGAATCGTTTTTGGTGGAAATGATTTTTTTTTGATTGAGCCTAATAGTATTCTTTCATTTTCTGGAGATAAACCACCAATCTTTTTAAAAATATCCATAAAGTTTTTCATCTTGTAAAGTTTTTACAATAATAAAGTAATTTTTGTTTTGGAAAATAAAAAAAACGGCTACACTTTATAAAAGTATAACCGTTTTATTATTATAGTAGCGCGCGCAGAAAATTTGTCTAACCAACTCATTAGAGAATTAAAGCAATTTGAACATATAAGTGACAACTTATAAATCATAGTAATTAAAGTTCGATTCTCACGGACACCAATAAAAAACCTCTTAAAACCCGCTTCCGGGATCTTCGGGACTTGATGCTTGTGCTTTATGCGGGCTTAATAAAATGTAAGTTCCAACAGCAGTAAGTGCAGCATATTTTCCATAAGTACCAATCTTTTTTATGGCGTCTTTACGTGAAATATCTTGTTCTGTAATTTTATCAATATTTTTCATAATATTATTTGGTTTTAATTATTCGATAATTACTTTTTTATTCAATATGGCCTTTACTGTTCCTAACTGATTTAAATACAAACCATTCGCTCATATTGATAAAGAGAAGTCATTATTGGTAATTCCTTAAAAAGAAGTTACATGCACTTGTTTTCCATGAAATGTTTTTTTTTAATGCGGTTCTTATTCTATTATAATTTTCTTATTCAATTGCCCTGTTTGCATATTAACGTTTACAATATAAACACCTGGCGCTAATTTTGGTAAAGAAATATCGTTTACTCCACTTCCTTCAAACGAACTCCTTAGTACTTCTTTTCCAAGTAGGTTAAAAATTTGAAGATTGGCTGTCCCATTTTGAACACCCACAACACGAAGGGTTTCTCTATTAGAGGAGTAAATACTCAAATTATTACTTGTTGCCAAATCATTGGCACTCAAAGTACTTGAAGTAGTATGAAGGAAAAAACGTCCAATTCCAGAAAGGTCATTCTCAAGTGTAGTGTTAAAATTAGCATCTACCTCTAAAAGAGTAAAACTATTGTCTTGTTTGTCTTCTAGATAAATATTCATTCCTTCCGGGAAGTTGTTTTTTGAAGCTTCTATAGAAATAGAACTTCCAGAAATTGCATTAATACCTAATGGAATAATCGTGTTCTCAAAATCATTATCTGGTAAAGATTGTACTTGATAATTTTTTCCTTCACTGTCAGCTATTAAGTGAGTGAATATAGCTAACGGATTAGAAACTCCATTAAATAACTCTCCTTCATAACCAACATCAAATCCTAAAGTCATATTTTCTATATAATAGATTTTAGCCTCTCTTACATCTGATTGATCAGATAGTGTAAGAACCATCTCTGGTCTAGCTTCAGTTCTTTGAAAAGTACCTCCACTGCTATCTTGATTAGATTCATCAAAATTAAACGTACCACCACCCATATTAGCTTTTACAAAAAATCCTTGTGCAGGGGCCAAGTAGGGAGCGTCTGGAAACACTTTTACATCGTAAGCACCATTTGCTTGATTCCAAACCCAGAGTGTTTTTGTTTCTGAAACAGCACCTTCATTAGCTAAAAAAGTTGCACTATTGATGTGAGATGTGTAAGGGTTTCCTAGAAGATTAAAACGATTTCCATCAGAAGAGAGCACAACATCTACACCTGCATTAGCAACATTTAGCGCACCTGTAAAAGAAATATCTCCTGCAGCGCTTCTTTTTACTGCATATCCTTGACCTTGATTAAAAGCTGCATCAACATCGCCAGTTTGCATATATGCCCAAGAATCACTAGAGGACGTGTAGGTACCTATCCCTCTATTAGACCCCGTCCCTAAAGCAATACTGTTAGCAGTGATGTAAGCATCATTATAAGTTTCTCCTGCTACAGGTGAGGACATTAAATACCAATTTGTGGTTCCTAGATTTCTGTTGTAAGTTACATTTCCTGAAGAAGTACCATTTACTATTAAAGAACCTCCTGAGTTTAATGTAAAAGTTCCATTATTGGTGAAATCATCTGAAACTGTTAAAGAAGACGTTTGATCTATAGTTAGACTACCTCCACTATTAACAACAATAGTATTGGCTACAGCTGCTGTTGCGTTTCCAGCTTCAATTGTTTGGCCAGTTGTTATGGAAACATCAGTGTATGATGATGGTACGCTACCTGAAGTCCAGTTTAATGGAGTATTCCACTGATTATCACCGGAGTTATTAGTGAAGGTATCTCCTTGTGTCATAACAACTTTATCAACCAAAAAACCTCTAGTGCCATTAATGTTATCTTGAGCATGAATAAAACCAGAAATACCTCCAGAAGTTGCAGCATTAAAAACAGCCGCAGGGATTCCATTAACGACAGCTACACCCGAGTTAATTTTATCTGTAACATTTGTAATAGTTGAGGACAAGCTTGAGCTTGCGGCATCAGTACCTAGAGCGAGCACAATCTTTATAACTAAATCATCTTGCTGGAAGTCAGTTAAACTTGCAGAGCCACTATCAACAGGAGTATTTCCTTGTTTTCTGATATAAAGGGAACCATCATTTAGGGTAGAAAGCTGTATGTTAGCAATGTTACCAGAGTTAGAACCGTTATCATTAAAGCCAAATCTCGAAATTAATTTAACAGCTGGTAAGTCAATATTAAACCTGAAATGAACTTCAAAAGTAATTTCAGTATCAGAAACAGTAAATGGAACACCCCATCTTGCCCACGAGTAAGCAGCCGTTGTCTCTGCTCTTTCTGTACCGGATGTTGGATAGACAAACCAGTTAGAGCCTCCCCAGTTTGGGTTAGAATCAAGAAGTCCTTGAACATAACCTTCCTCTATAGTAAAGTCTACTTTTTGAGCAGTTAAAAAACTTGTAATTAGAGTAAAAAATATTAAAGTGTATCTATTTTTCATAATTAATAAATTTATATAATACCAAATATGAATAATATAATAGAAATATAGTTTTAGTTATGTTCAATAATTTGCCACAAAAGTTAAATATTATGAAATTAAATCTAGACCGAAGTATAGGGCATTATCTATGTGTACTAAATATTTTTTGACATTTTCTTGTAGAAAAAAGAACATCTATGAAAGTTGATTTAAGATAATTTGTATCAATTTGTATTACAAAAGTAAATTATGAGAAAAATTATCTGTGTAGTCTTTCTGACTCTTATGTCAGTTCAATTATCAGCTCAAATCAATCAAGAAACAAAAACTGAAAAAGTAGCGCGTATGCAGTGGTGGACAGAAGCGCGCTTTGGAATGTTTATCCATTGGGGGCTATATGCACTTCCTGCGCGTCATGAATGGGTGATGAGCAACGAAAAAATGTCCAAAAAAACGTATGAAAAATATGCAAATTACTTCAATCCTGATTTATATAACCCAACAGAATGGGCACAATTAGCAAAAAAAGCAGGCATGAAATATGTGGTTTTTACTGCGAAACACCATGACGGGTTTTCTATGTATGACTCTAAATACACAGACTATAAAGTAACCAACACGCCTTTTGGAAGAGATGCTATGAAAGAGCTAATAGGCGCTTTTAGAGCGGAAGGAATTCGCATTGGACTGTATTACTCACTCATTGACTGGCACCATCCCGACTTTGTAGTTAAAGATCCCATTCATCCCGAAAAAAACAACAAAAAAGAATTAGCAAAAGATTCGAATCGAAACCTCCAGAACTTTCAAAAGTATTTAAAAAATCAGTTAACAGAAATCCTAACTAATTATGGAAAAATAGATATTTTGTTTACCGATTTTTCTTATCCACAGAGAGAAAATGGAAAAGGAAAAGCATATTGGAATTCAGAAGATTTGTATGGTCAAATAAAAAAACTTCAACCACAGATTATTATAAATGATCGCTTAGATTTGAGAGAGGAAGGTGGATGGGATTTTATGACGCCCGAACAATTTATGCCAAAAGAATGGGTAACATATGAAGGTGAAAAAGTACCCTGGGAAACATGTCAAACTTTTTCTGGATATTCTTGGGGGTACCATAGAGACGATCGCTCATGGAAGAGTTCAGAGCAAACCATTGTTATGCTTATTGAAACCGTAAGTAAAGGGGGGAATCTTTTACTCAATGTTGGTCCAACTGCCAGAGGAATTATTCAAAATGAAGCGGTTGAAAGACTTGAAGCAACGCACCAATGGATGAAGTTTCATAGCCGCGCAATCTATGGTTGTACGGCCGCTCCAGAACAGTTTGAAAAACCCGACAATTGCCTTCTCACATACAACCCCAAAACAAACCGATTGTATGTTCATGTATTGGAATGGCCGTTTAAAACAATATACCTTCCTGGTTTGGAAGGAAAAGTAGCCTATGCGCAACTGCTAAATGATGGTTCAGAGCTCAAACTAAAAACTAAAAAAGGTGCTTGGCTTGATGACATTAAAGAAGATGATAACGGACTAACAATTACAATTCCTGTAACCAGGCCAGAGGTTGAAATTCCGGTGATTGAAATTTTTTTAAAATAACAAAATTTGATTAAAATTTTATGATAAGTAGAATTAAAACCATAGCAATGTTGTTTATAGGATTATTTTTCGCTTGTGAATCGGCAGAATCTAAACAAATAAAACCGTCTAATTTAAATGACAAACCTAACATCATTATCATCTTAACAGATGACCAAGGCTATGCAGATGTAGGTTTTAACGGTTCGAAAGACATCCTAACTCCAAATATTGATAAAATTGCTGAGCATGGTGTTGTTTTTTCAAATGGATATGTTTCACACCCCTACTGCAGTCCCTCTCGAGCTGGTTTGATGACTGGGCGGTATCAGCAACGTTTTGGACACGAGCACAATGTTCCCTTTGCTCCAAAAGACTCCACAATGGGAACACCAAAAAATGAAATATTTCTTTCTAAAAAATTGAAAGAAGCTGGCTACAATACATGTGCCATTGGAAAATGGCATTTAGGTGACCACCCCAGTTTTTTACCTCCTGAAAGAGGGTTTGATCATTGGTTTGGGTTTTCAGGTGGAAATATGAATTATTGGGGCTACCCATATAGCAAAAACAAAACCATGCATATCCAACGTAACGGCAAAAATGTAGATCCTAAAGAATTAACCTATTTAACAGACGACTTTACGGATGAAGCATTGTCTTATATCACCCAACACAAAAAGGATCCCTTTTTTATCTATTTATCCTATAATGCCCCACACAGCCCAGACCATGCTACAAAAAAGTATTTAAAGAAAACGGAACACATTGAATATGGGAGCAGGAGTGTTTATGGAGCCATGATTGCTGGTGTAGATGAGGGTGTGGGAAAAATAGATTCATTACTCAAAACTTTAGGGTTGCGAGAAAATACAATCATCATCTTCTTGAGTGATAATGGTGGGAGGTTAGATGGCGCAAATAACGGTCACTTTAGAGGGCATAAAGGGATGTTGTTTGAAGGGGGTATTAGAGTCCCTTTTGCCATTTCTTGGCCTTCTCAACTTCCCCAAGGCACAACCTACAACCAACCCATAACATCTCTAGATATTTTTGGAACTTGCTTAGCTGCTGTAGAAATAAAAGCGGACAAAAAGCAGCCTTTAGACGGAAAAAATCTTTTACCCTATCTCAACCAAAACAATAAGGAAGTCCCTCACGAAGCTTTATTTTGGAGAGTTGCTAATGGCCAAGAATATGCGGTTAGAAAAGGAACGTATAAATTAATAAGAAGTGCTTACAAAAACAAAACAATGCTTTTTGACTTGAGTAAAGATGAAATGGAATTGAATGATATTTCATTACAAAAACCAGAGATCCTACAAGAATTACAAACCCGCTATCAGCAATGGAGTAATGACTTAGCAGCGCCCAAATGGACAGATGCACACATGCAAAATGTAAGAAAAGAGGAAACCAATGTTCAAAATATCAGAATTAAAAGTTTGTCTAAAAAAGAAAGAGGAAATAATAAATTATGAGATTAATTCTTAAGGAAAATAGAGCGCAAAGGTTTTTATTCAATTTATTATTAATTGGCTTTATCCAATTAATTTCTCTACATCTAATTCTTGCTCAAAAAAAACAACAAAAAAAACCAAATTTCATTTTCATCTTAACAGATGATCAACGCTATGACTTATTAGGAACTTCGGGAAATGAACTCATCAAAACCCCCCATTTAGACCAACTTGCCAATGAAGGAGTTTTGTTTACAAATGCACATGTCACAAGTGCTATTTGTACGCCAAGTCGTATTTCAATACTTTTAAGCCAATTTGAGAGAAAACATTCAGTGAATTTTAACTCTGGAACCAGTGTGTCAGAAGAAGCTTGGAATGAATCATATCCTGTAGTTATGAAAAACAATGGTTACTACACGGGTTATATAGGTAAAAATCACGCTCCAATTGGGGATGGAGGCTATCAATCTGGACTTATGGATGCATCTTTTGATTATTGGTATGCCGGTCATGGACATCTGTCTTTTTATCCAAAAGATCGACATGAAATATTTGCAGCAGCAAAACAAAATACTCAGATAGAAATAATGGATGAAGGTATTTCTGATTTTTTTAGTAATGAACATAAACTAGAAGGAGCAAAACACTTTTTAAACCAACGTCCTAAAGAGCAACCATTTTGCCTTAGCATTGCATTCAATTTGCCGCATGGCGCAAGTACATCTACGATGAAAATGTTAGACGCTGATCCTGATGCTTATAAATCGCTCTATAGAGATAAAGAAATTCCACTTCCTCTAGATTATATTGCAAAAAAAGATATAAAAACCTCAAAATTACCGCCAGAAATACTTCATGTTGATGATAGACAGGATATCTATGATTTTGTAGATAATGAAGAAGACTTGAAAGAGCGTATGATTCGTAATATGCAGGCGGTTACTGGAATTGACAATCTTGTTGGTAACTTAAGGGCTGCTTTAAAACAACTTGACTTAGATGAAAACACAATTATTATTTTTACTTCAGATCATGGTATATTTTGGGGTGAATATGGATTGGGAGGCAAAGCATTGTGTTATGAAATTTGTACCCGTGTACCAATGATCATTCATAACCCCATGAGTTCCGAGGCAGCGAATGGAATTATCACAAACGAGCTTGCTCAAACAATAGATATCGCACCTACAATGCTCCAATATGCAGGCATCAAAATTCCAAACTCATACCAAGGAAAGCCATTAAATAATTTGATTAATGGAAACAACCAGCCCATCCACAAATACTTGTTTACAGAAAACTTATGGTCAACGCATTTTGGAAATCCACGATGTGAATCTGTTCAAGACAAGGAATGGAAATACATTCGATATTATAAAAATGAAAATATTTCATCGAGAGATGTGATGGCGATAGCAAAAGAGCATTCCATTAATCTTACGAAAATGTTATATGCAAATCACGATTCACAAATACCTATTTATCAAACTTACATTGAGTCATCAATTAATGGAGAGCAGCCTGTGTTTGAAGAATTATATCATTTAAAAATAGATCCAAAAGAGAAAAAAAACCTCATAAATAATCCTAAATTTAAAGATAAAATAAAAGAAATGAAGGCGGTATGGAAAGAGAAAATACTTTTTGCTCGTGGCGAAGGAAAAGCACAGATTTTGAGGTATACATCAGACAGTAAAGCAGAACAAGGAACTATTTCGATGCCTAAGTAATGCTTGCTTTTCTGTTTTGAACAACCTGCAAGCACCTATATATTCAACCTAAATATACTACAAATGAAAAGATATCATATCTTCTTCCTCCTCTCAGTTAGTTTGCTTGTTGCTTCTTGTCAAACGAAGATAATAAATACTGACCCTGTGAGTTTCAATACAGGATGGAAATTTTATAAGGGAGCTGCAAGCAATGCAGAAAATTTAACTTTTGATGATACCAATTGGCGTGCACAAAATTTACCGCATGATTGGGCTATTGAAGGCCCCTTTGATGAAAAATATAACGCACGTTGCGGAGGGTTGCCTTTTCATGGAACAGGCTGGTACCGTAAACAGTTTGTAATATCAAAAAATGTAAAAGGAAAACACATCACACTGCACTTTGATGGGGCAATGTACAATGCTAAAATATGGCTGAATGGCGTATTAATTGGCCATCGACCAAATGGATATATTGGCTTTTCAGTGGATCTGAGTAAACACCTGAAGTATGGAAGCGAAAACCTCATCGCTGTTCAGCTTACTCCTGAAGACCTTTCTTCAAGATGGTATCCCGGAGCAGGTATTTATCGCAATACATGGTTAGAAATCAATAACCCTATTCATGTTGCAAAATGGGGGACATTCATTACCACTCCTAAAATTACAAATGACAAAGCAACTATTAATATTCTAACAGAAATTGAAAACATTGGAGAGAAGGACAGCCCAATAACAATTCAAACAACCATTTTTAATAAAAAAGGGGAGCCTTTAACGTCAGTATCAGAAAATGTGTTTTCAATAAAGAATGACACATTAATAGTCAATCAAAACCTCGAAGTATTAAACCCAGAGTTGTGGGATTTAAAGACCCCTTACCTCTACAATGCTGAAACTAAATTATTTAAAAATAAGGAGTTAATCGATACGTACAACACTAGGTTTGGTGTTCGCACCATTGAATACGGAAGTGATTTTGGATTTAAATTAAATGGAAAAAAAACTCGATTTCAAGGGGTATGCCTTCATCATGATTTAGGACCTCTTGGGACTGCTGTAAATAGAAGAGCCACAGAGCGACAATTAGAAATCATGCAATCTATGGGTGTAAATGCAATTCGAACAAGTCACAACCCACCTTCACCAGAACAAGTTCAACTATGCGACGAAATGGGCTTGCTAATCCAAATAGAAGCGTTTGACATGTGGGAGAAACCAAAAGTTGAAAATGGTTACAGTACGTATTTTAAAGAATGGCATGAACGAGATTTAAGAGATATGATTCGAGCTTTTAGAAATAATCCATCTGTAGTAATGTGGAGTATTGGTAATGAGATTTTAGAACAAAGCGACAAAAAGGGAGGTGAATTAGCAAATAAACTTGCAATGATTTGCAAAAACGAAGATCCCACAAGACCTACAACAGCTGGATTTAATTATTACCCAGCCCCCATAAAGAATGGTTTGGCAAGTGCAATAGATCTTGTTGGGTGGAATTACAAGCCAAGAAAATACGCAGAAGTAGCAGCGCAGCACCCAGATTGGATCATGTATGGTTCCGAGACATCAAGCACTGTAAGCAGTCGAGGGGTCTATCATTTGCCCGTAGAGAAATATGAGCTTCATGAATCATTACAAATTACGAGCTACGATATCATTGGTCCTCCATGGGCTTACCCACCAGATATTGAGTTCGAATCTCTAGAAAATAACCCAAATAATTTGGGGGAATTTATATGGACGGGGTTTGATTATTTAGGGGAACCTACGCCGTTTGGAGGGAAAGATAACGCAACAAATGGCTATTGGAACGGCGACTGGCCAGCTAGAAGTTCTTATTTCGGAGCGGTAGACTTGTGCGGCTTGCCAAAAGACCGTTACTATCTCTATCAAAGTCAATGGACAAGTGAGCCTATGGTTCATGTCCTACCGCATTGGAACTGGAAAGGAATGGAGGGAACTATAATTCCTGTTTTTTCATATACAAACTGCGATGAAGTAGAATTATTTGTTAATGGAAAATCTCATGGTAAAAAGATAAAAGGTGTGGATAAAACGCCGATCCCTATTAATTTTATTGATTGGGAAGGTGGTCGCTATACAGGGGATTTTATGTCACCTTATCGACTCCATTGGAATGTGCCTTATGAAGCTGGAGAAATAAAAGTTGTTGGCTATATTAATGGAACAAAAGTCACTGAAAAAAGTATAAGAACAGCAGGAAGGCCTGCGAAAATTGAACTTATCCCGGATCATAATATAATAAAAGCTGACGGAGAAGACATGGTGTTTATTACAGTTCGAATTTTAGATAATGAAGGGAATTTGTGTCCAAATTCTGACAATCTTATTCATTTTGAAATTGAAGGAAATGGGGAGCTTGTAGCCGTAGGAAATGGGAATGCAGCGACCACTGCCCCTTTTCAATCTAAACAACGTAAAGCTTTTAGTGGGAAATGTATGGTCTATATAAAAGCTTCAACGGAACCAGGTAAAATTAGTCTTGAGGCTAAATCGGAAGGTCTTATTCGTAAGAGTATTCAAATCCAAACCAAGAAATAATGCAAATCTAAATGTTGCTTAATTTTTATTTTGTTGAACGTACGCTGTAGGAGTCATTTTATACAAAACCTTGAAAGATTGTGTGAAGTAAGAGGGCGTATTAAACCCTGTTTTGTACATACATTCCTTGACACTGAAACCCTTTAATAAAAATTGTGCTGCTAATTTTAATCGATAGTTACGTAAAAACTCTGTTGGTTTTAGTCCGGTAATACCCTTGATTTTATTAAAAAAACTAGTTCTACTCATTCCGCTGAGGTTAGAAAACTCTTGAACAGTAAATATTGGATTATCGATATTATCTTTAATAATCGTAATTATTTTTTCTATAAACAGCTCATCTAAAGTTGAGATATCAATTTTGGAAGGTTCAAAGTTTGGCTTTCTAAACTCACTGTGAACTTTTTTACGATTGTCAAGCAAAGAGGTGATTTGCGTTTTTAAAACTTCTAAACTAAAGGGTTTAGTCAAGTAAACATCAGCACCAGATTTTAAACCTTCAATTTTAGACTCGTCATTTACTCTAGCTGACAACAAAATAATTGGAATATGACTTGTTCTAATGTCATTTTTTAACTTTCTGCAAACCTCAATTCCATCTGTCTTTGGCATCATAATATCACTAACAATAATGTCAGGAAGTGCATCAAAAGCCATTTCAATTCCTTGTGAACCATCAATACTCGACAATGTCGAATAGTACGCACCTAGTTCTGATGTCAAATAATGATATATTTCAGGATTGTCTTCAATGATTAGCAAACTTGGCTTGTCCTTAATACCAGCGTCCGTTGTTTGCAGGTCCTTGGTCAAAACTGAGTTACTCGTATGATTTACTTTAGAAATAAAAAATTCATTATTTTCAACCATTTGTTCGTTAGATAAATGGGAGTTCCCTAAAGGAATCAAAAGTGTAAAACAGCTCCCTTTTTGTAGCTCGCTGACAACTTCAATCTTACCTCCGTGAAGCCTCGCAAGATTTTGAGAAAATGAAAGCCCGATCCCTACCCCTTCATTTTCCTTATTTTGATTATCCGATTGATAAAAACGATTGAAAACATTTTTTAAATCAGAAGCACTGATACCTTTCCCATTATCTTCTACGAATATTTCAACATGCCCTTCTGGATAATTCGATTTTTGTGAAACAACAGAGTTAATACCTATTGAAATACAGCCTCCTTTTTGGGTGAATTTAATAGCATTTGACAGCAAATTATACAGGATTTTCTCAATAATATTCACATCAATCCAAACAAATAGTTTGTTTTGAGGAAGTGTATTCTTTAATGCTAGTTTTTCTTGCTCTGCAAGCGTATAAAACTGGTCTGTTATTTTATTTACTAGCGTAAGCAAATTGAGATGCGTACAGTTTAATTTGATTTTCCCTTGGTCTAGTTTTCTAAAGTCTAAAAGTTGCTTAATCAGTTTTAATAGGTAGTCAGAATTGCGCTGCATGGTTTGGTACAGTCTTAGCCTTTCTTTTTTATGAAGTTTCTCCCCTTGTTTTATTAGTTTTTCTGCAGGCCCTAATATGAGGGTCAAAGGGGATCTAAGCTCATGAGAGATATTTGTAAAAAACTCTAACTTCACCTTATTAATTTCTTTTTCTTTTTCTTTTTCAAGACGGTCAAATTCTAATTTTCTTTTTCTTTTTAGGTTGAGAACAGCAAGCATTCTAAGAAAATAAACTAAAAGCACAAATGAAAGGACGTATATTATTTTAGCCCACAACATTAAATACCAAGGGGGCGATACTGTAATACTCACTTCTGCAGGATATTCAGACCACATCCCTTTATTGTTGCTTCCATAAACTTTAAAGAGGTAATTACCTGGCCTTATGTTAGTATAATTAGCAATACGCAGTTCAGAAGTCGTTTCAATCCAATTTTGATCAAACCCTTCTAAGATATATTTGTATTTATTTAGCTTAGAATCATTGTAATGAAGAGATGAAAAACTAAATGAAAAATTATTAACACTGGCCTCTAAGTTAATATGGTCTGTATGAGATATGCTTTTATTTAAAATGATTTCATTATTTATTTCCTCCATAGGCTCAACCGGCTCATACATGATGCTCAGTTCTGTGATTAAAGGACGTATCGGCACAATGTCTTTCTTTTTACCAGGGTTTGGAGTAAAGATATTGATACCATTAACACCTCCAAAAATCAATTCATTATTTTTTCTTCTAACAGCCGAAATCTCACTCATTCCTGGGTTTTGAAGTTCATTTGTTGAATAGGTCTCATAGGTTTCTATTTGTGGGTCAAACCGAATCAGCCCTGTATTTGTACCCACCCATAAAAAACCACTATTATCTTCATTTATAGAGTTAATAACATCGTCTGGAAACAACTTATTTTGACTGCTATAGCGTTTAAACTCGATTACACTTCCATCTTCATCTCTAATTAATTTATTAAGACCGCCTCCAATAGTACCAATCCAAAGCGTATTTTTAGAGCTCTCAAAAATTTGTAGTGTATAATCACTTCCAATACTTTTGTCGTTGGCAGCATCATATCTATAGGACTTGAAATTACTATTGGTTATATCATTACTGTTTTCAATTAACTTGTTTAACCCACTATTGGTAGTAACCCAAAGAATTCCATAGCTATCTCTATATATGTCTCTAATAATCTTCCCAGAAAATTCTGTAGTCTGATTTGTTGGATTTATATAAGAGAAAAATGGTTGATCTCGGGGACCATTCCACTCTGCAAGACCAAGACCCAATCCATAGTACCCAATCCATAATCTATTTTCACCTTCGCTATAAATCGAATGAATCGCCAATTTTTTTACGTTAGAGCCATCACTTGTCGGAATATTAAATTTTTCAAATTTAAAATTTTTTGATTTATCATTTCTGTTGAGTACTAATTTATTTAATCCTCCATTTTCAGTTGAAAACCACAATATAGAATGATCGTTATCAATGATATTTTCAGTTATAGAAAAAATATTATTGGAGGTTACCCCCCTTGATTCTTTAGAAAGTGTAAAGGGCTCGAATGCATTGTAATTTGTAGCTGCGTTAGACAAAAAGTTCACACCACCACCCTCAGTACCAATCCATAAATTCCCAAATTGATCTTCATGTAGGCTTCTAATTTTATTACTACTTAAACTTCCTTTGCCATTGTTTTTATTAAGGTGATTAAATTGATAATTGCTATTTGTCTTTTTATAAATACCCCCTCCATTGGAACCCACCCATAAATTTCCAGTATTATCAACAAAAATACAGTTTATAGAATTATTTTTTAAACCAACAAATTCCAGTTTTTCAAAATCGATGGTCTTTACACGAAGTTCATCTCCCTCATTTGAAACAACGGAAAGCTTTTCATTGATTAAACACCATAGATTTTTGTCCTGATCTAATGCGCTAATACGATTGGATAAAGTATTTACCTTTACCGTAAGATAAGACTCATCCTCCCCATTGAAAATAATTTTATCTTCATACAACTCCCACCTTACACCATCAGATGCTATAATTTGTGAACTGTAACTTTGGGCTTGGTTCGGAATAAATTCAACATCCTTTAGTTTATCTGCTGATATTGTATAACGCAATGCATACAACGCTTGTGAACTTGAAAAGAAAATTTCTTTATTCTTTTGTATGATTCTATTTCCTAATTTTTCTTTTGGTCTACTTGCAGTGTTATTTAGAAGTGTATGAAATTCCATTTCCTCAAAATTTTCTTTGAGAACAGCGTAACATGTTTTTTGCTTAAACTGAACCCATAGAATACCATCATCACTTATTGTAATGTCATTTGCATAATTCCCAAATTGCGTAAGTTTTTCGCTAAAATTAGAAAAAGTTTCTAGTTTAGAGTTGTAATAATTCAATCCCCCATCAAGAGAAGCAATCCAAATATTACCATAAGAATCAGACACCATTTGTTGTATAATTCTTCCAGAAATACTGGATTTTATATTTTTTGAAGGTTTGAAAACTTTGAAATTATAGCCGTCATACTTATTAAGCCCGTCATTGGTCCCAAACCATAAGAAGCCGTCCTTATCTTGCAAAATACAATTGATATCATGCTGAGACAAGCCATCTGCCGAAGTTAAATTTTCAAAAATTGGATTCTCATTTATAACAAAAATAGAGGCTAAAAATGATATAAATAGTAATCCCCTTTTCAAATGAAGGATTTTATCTATTTTTTTAAGGAAGTTCATTGGTTTAATCATTTAAATAAATTTACAAATAATTTGTTAAACAAAATACTGAGCTTAACATGTGTGGTGTATTATTAAACATATGAATAAAAGAGTTAACATATGTGGTGTATTTTTAAACATATGAATAAAAGAGAAAGGGTTATATTGGTTTAAATTTGAAACAAATAATCCATAACAAAAAAAAATCTAATTTAAAACCGAACTTAATGAAAAACACAAGCAACCTTAAATTAAAAACATTTGGCAGCTGCACAAAGCGAGTTTTATTATTTATGAGTTTAATAATACTTGGATTTAAAGGGCACGGTCAAAACTTAAAAGTTAACGGAACGGTCTTAAGTGAAGAAAGTGGACAACCAATTCCTGGAGTCAGTATCGTAATTAAAGGAAGTTCTATTGGGACCTCCACAGACTTTGATGGCCTCTACACGATTAATGTAGCTAAAGGAGAAACTTTAGTCTTTAGCTATCTAGGTATGGAAGAAATAGAAATTATTGTTAATACAGCATCTAACAATGTGTTGATGAAAGAAAGCGTTACCGGCTTAGACGAAATTGTAGTTGTTGGATATGGAACCGTAAAGAAAAGAGAACTTACTGGAGCCATCGCTTCCGTTAAAGCAAAAGATCTAAATAAAACTATTACTTCAGATTTTGCATCCGCCATTCAAGGAAGAATTGCTGGAGTCAGTGTCAGGCAAGGGAATGCTGCACCTGGTGAAAATGCAACAATTACCATTCGAGGCATCACTTCATTTCAGGATGGAGGCTCAGGACCGCTATATGTAATAGATGGCGTAACCTATATTGAAAATCCAAACATTACCCCTCAAGAAATTGAATCTATCGAAGTTTTGAAAGATGGTGCTTCTGCTGCGATTTATGGGTCTAGAGCTTCAGGTGGTGTAATATTGATTACCACAAAGAAAGGAAAAGAAGGCCAAATGAAAGTAAATTTAGACTCTTACTATGGGGTTCAAAATATTACTTCTGGGCTTCCATTAGCAAATACTTTGGAAGCACTTTATATAAATGACATTCAATACAGGTACGATGCAATTAATTTCGACCCTCTTTTACAAATTACTGATGGTTTAGAAAATGAAACCAATTGGATGAATTTATTGCAAGTTGATGCTGCACCAATTCAAAACCATTCATTAAGTGTGAGTGGAGGTAAAAATGGGCTTACTTATAATGTAACAGGAACATTCTTCGACCAAACAGGGTCACTAATCAACTCCGACTATAAAAAACATTCTTTAAGAAGTAATACAGGTTTCAAAAAAGGAAAGTTTACAGCGCAAACAAATTTAAGTATCAATTTAAGTGAACAGAAAAGGGAGCCTTATGGCCTATTTTATAATGCGATAAGACTCCAACCTTATATGACACCAATAGACTTTAATAGTGACATCTATGATATTGATCTTGAGAATATCGATAATGATACCGGAAGAATTACCAATTTTGCTGGAACATTAAAACAAGAAAGTTCGAATAAGATAAATTCCTTTAATGGGAACATTCAGCTGGGATATGAAATCATTGAAGGCTTGTCATTTAGAGCGAATATTGGAAGGTCTTATTACAATAAAAAAGACCGATGGTTCAATCCAAGTTTTATCGTAAACAATAATTTAGGTGAGATTAATCCCACAGTGAGTAACCTAAATGCACAACTAAGGCTTGGAGATGCTACCAGTACTAGAAGTATCGATGAATTTACAGTAAACTATAGTAAAAGTTTCAAAAAACATCATTTTAAATTTTTGATTGGCAACACATACGAGTCTTCAAAATATGAATTTTACAGAACAGGGGCTAACAACATTACAAGCAACTTGACGCCTGTATTGGGCAATGGTGAACCTATTGTTGGCACACAAACGATAAACAAAACAGAAAGTGTTTCCTACCTCGGTAGAATCAATTACAATTACAACTGGAAATATCTTCTAAGTTTAGTCGTGAGAAGAGATGGCTCTAGCAATTTTGGAAATAATAAGTATGGAACATTTCCATCCATTTCTGCTGGTTGGGCGCTATCAAATGAAAAATTCTTTAAAAGTTTGAAAAGCACCATCTCTACGGCTAAAATACGATTTGGATATGGAACCACGGGAAGTGATCGAGTTCCCCCGTATGGCTATAGCCCTGTGGTCATCTCAAATGTAGATTATCCGTTTGGAGAAGACCCAAATTTGACAATAGGATTGACGCAGCCAGGCTATGCAGATCCCAATTTAAAATGGGAATCTAACATCAGTAAAAACTTAGGATTAGACTTGACCTTTAAAGGCGGTAAAGCGGGGCTCGAAATTGACCTTTACGAACAAGATAAAAAAGACATGCTGCTGGCAATTGTTACACCAATTTCTGCGGGATCAACTCCAGTGAATGGCGAAACTTACGACCGGTTTTTAACCAATATTGGAAATTTAAGAAATAGAGGTATTGAGATCAGTGCTCATTACAATCACAAATTTGGACCATTGAGCGCAAAATTTAGTGGAAATTTCACCAAGAATGAAAACAAAGTTGTGAGTTTGTCAAGAGAAGGCGAAATTGTTTTTGATGGGTATCCAAATATTATAAGAGCAGCCCAAACAGAGCCTGTTGCAGTGCTTGAAGCGGGTTTACCTGTGGGTGCTTTCAAGGTGTACGAAACCAATGGAACTATTAAAACGGATGAAGAATTGATCGCATATCAACTCCTAAACCCGAATGCACAAAAAGGAGACTTAAGATATGTTGATTCTGATGGAAATGGCGAATTAGATGCTAATGATAAAGTGTATAAAGGGTCTTATCAACCAGACTTTGAAATAGGGTTTAACATTGATGCTACTTATAAAAATTTTGATTTTTCAGCTCAATTCTTTGGGGTAAGTGGAAACACCATTTATAACGGTCAAAAACAATATGCTTACAGCACCAAACGCCATCGTGATTTAGTTAACAGTTGGACAGATAATAACCCAACTTCAAACATACCTACCCCACGATCAAATATAGAACACCCAAATGTTCAAACGTCTTCAGATTATTTTTTGGAGGATGGTTCCTTTTTAAGACTTCGAAATATTATCCTTGGGTATTCATTAAAAACAACCTTGCTGGATAAAATTGGAATTGAGAAGCTTAGACTTTTCATCAATGCTCAAAACCCGATTACCTGGACCAAATATTCTGGGTTTGATCCTGAGGTAGGAAGCAGTAACCCTTTTGAGGGAGGTTTAGACAGAGGAAGCTATCCGGTATCTTCAACCTATAGTGCAGGAATTTCAATAATATTTTAATTTAAAATAACTAAAAAATGAAACTAAAAACATTAAACATAATATTGGCAGGGGCACTCCTGATCTTTTGCAGTTGTAGCGATGATTTAGATATAGAGAACCCCAACAACCTAAATGCAGCGTCGTTTTGGAGCTCAGAAACTGACGTACAACAGGGCTTAGTTGCTACTTATGCCGCCTTGCAGCGAGACGGAATACTTGGTGGTTCTGCTGCAACACAACTTCCAGTTCGATCTGATGTTGGCAGACCCAACAATTGGAATGCAAATGCTCTTGGTTTAAACAAATTAACTTTCAACGAAAATTCCGACATCGTCAAAAAAAGATGGAGAGATTGCTACATTGGAATCTATCGTGCCAATCAAGTGCTCACAAATATTAACAACATTGAATTGAATGAAGCGACTAAAACTCAAATGGAGGCTGAAGCTAGATTTCTAAGAGGCTTTTTCTATTATTCATTATACCGTGGTTACAATAACGGTAGTGTCATAATTCACACAACGGTTCCAGAATCGCGAGATGATTTCTACAAATCACCATCGCCGGCAGAAGAGGTTTATAACTTAATTTTATCCGATTTAGAATTTGCATATGAGCATTTACCTCAACACTACCCTAGTAATGAAGATATAGGAAGAGCCACCTGGGGGGCTGCAACCGCTATGCTAGGAAAACTACACATCAATGAACTTGATTATATATCAGCAAAAAAGTATTTTAGAGAGATTTTGGATAGCAACCTGTACAGTTTAGCCCCAAATATTGGAGATAACTTCAATGAAGAAGGTGAAATGAACAGTGAATCTATTTTTGAAGTTGCATTTTCTACATTGGCAAAACCTGGAACTTTAGGTGGAGCCGCCGATGGTCCGCTTGGCTCGGAAGCTACCTCCAGAGCAATAACTTTAGCTACAACCCAAGCGGGTGGGTATCGAACCATCATGCCATCCTATTACATGACTATGTTGTTTAAAAATGACCTTATGGATCCCACAAATCCTATCAATACAACTAGAACAGGTTCTGCCAAATACTCCATGCGTGCTTCCTCCTCTATAGCTATTGCTGATGATAATAATACAACGCTTTATCAACGTGCTTCAAATCTAGGAGGTCAGTATAATAATGGCGAAGCTTCTTATTTAAAGAAATTTCAAAACTGGCTGCTAGACCGTGAAAGCGATCAATCAATTTCTGGAATTAATGAACGTGTAATTCGATTAGCGGATGTCATGCTGCTCTATGCAGAATGCTTAATCGAAACGGGAGAACCGTATAGTGAAGCTCTAAGTTTAGTGAATGAAATTCGCCAACGTGCAGGAGTAATTTTACTGAATGAGACAGATTATGATGCAAGCGGAACAATGGAACACATCATGTGGGTAGAACGACCGCTTGAACTCATGTTTGAAGGCCATGATATTCGTTGGGAAGATTTAACAAGATGGGGGAAAGTTAAAGAACAATACGAGCGATTGGCTTCAAAAAGATATGTCCTTATTTCTAAAGTTTTATATGAATATGACCCCGCCATTCATACAACTATTAATGAAAATAATATATTAAATGAATTTACGGAAGCGGCTGAAATATACCAGCCAGGAGTTCACGATTATTTTCCAATTCCATCAACGGAGCAGAATTCAAATTCAGGCTCTTTTTAATCTAGAAAAACCAAAAAAAACTATTAAAAGAGGTTATTAAAGACCATAAAAAATATAAATATCATGAAAACACACATTAAAAAAATAATAATTTTAGGCTTCTTTTTAGTGAGTATAATCGCTTGTGAAAAAGAGGACTCAGGCGATAAGTATAATAACTTTTCGGATCCAGTGGCCACGGCTTCAGGAGATATGACAATCCAAAGAGGTGATTTCACTTCGTTTGCAGACCTTTCTAAAGGCGTCACAAAAAGAACTTGGACCCTACCAGAAACGGCATCCATCATTAATCTTGAAGGCAGAGATCCCTCAGAAATGGAAATTATTCATGTACAATTTGATACGCCTGGTGAGTTTGAGGTTAATTTAAAAAATGAGTTTAAAGATTCTTCTGTAAAACTAGATGAAACGTTTAACGTTACCGTTTTCGATTACATACAAACTAATTTTGAGATAGTTTCTATTGATGCTAGCTTTTATGAAGAAAATCCTACTCAAATAGACATGTATGAAGGCGGGACTATCAATTTCAAAGACACATCCTTGGGAAATCCCAACAGGAGAAAATGGCTGTTCCCAGGGGGCGATCCGTCATCAGCGGGTGGAATTAGTGTTGATGATGACAAAGATTTTAAAAATATAGCGGTCTCCTATCCAACAATAGGAACCTACGATGTTTCGCTTGTTACTTGGCGTCAGTATCCAGAGGGAAGTAAGGATACATTGCATCTAAAAGACTATATAAATGTTATAGAAAATATTGACCCACCAACCCTAACCCAGATTACAGAAAGTGATGCAGGCGTGCTTCATTTAAATTATAATTTACCTCTAAAATTGACAGCTGATCTTGTCCCTCATCTAACCCTTACTGTAGATGATATTAAAACAGACATTTTAAGCGCTGCTATTAACGTGGATGACAATCGAATTGTGGACATTACTACTACTGAAAATATTAAAAGCACCTCTGTAGCAACTCTGTCCTATGATAATTCACAGGGAGTATTAGTGCGAGTAAACGATGTAGTTGCCGATTCCTTTACAGACCAGCCTGTGAACTTGTTTGTGCCATTAAATCTTGCTAACTCTAGCATTTACGGATTTGAAGATGGTGGAGCTGGATGGATGGCAGCCTCAGATAATTTAGGCGAGATAAGTTTTACAGACCAAAAAGCAGCTTCAGGTAATTACAGCATGCGTATGGAAGCTACAGCAGACGCCAAATGGACGAGGTCTTGGAGTTGGAAAGAGGGTTCTGAATTTGCATTAAAAGCTGGGCAAAAGGTTACCATTGAATTCAAAATTTGGATAGACCCCTCTTACACCGATGGTAGTATTGGACCATGGATTACCGGTACAGAAGCACCTTACCCAGGTACACAATTCTGGACTGGCATGAGCGGTTTACCCCGAGGCGAATGGATAACCATTAATAAAGAAACTGCTAAGGTATGGACAGTTACTGCAGATGGAGATTATTTTGTGGCGTTTAGATTTCAGAAAAAGGGAGTTATTTACATAGACGATGTTAAAGTATTTGTTCCGGAGTAAGTGCTTACTTTAGCGCTATTTTAGTTGTATTTTAATATCCATTAAACAAAAGTTTAGTATGTCATTAAAATTTGTATTCGTACATATATGTGTTTGTTTTTTTACACTCTCAACGGCACTTAAGGCGCAAGTTAATGTAGTATTGGTTGAACCTTCTGTACAAAAATTTATTGGTGAGGTTTCTGAGCTAGATAGATCAAAATATTTCAATATTCATGCCCCAGGAAACACGCCATTACTTGAATCATTTTATAAAGACTATAATGTTGAACAATCAGGAAGAGGATTTTATGGACCTGGAATAGACGCCAAAAAATTGATGGGAGAAGTTGGCGCGTATCCAAAATCCAAAAATA
>Ga0209198_1001041_pt1 | contig 22442 bp, 20 predicted proteins | sample COGITO_mtgs_1105_2_FD_184804 | JGI IMG/M metagenome (GOLD analysis project Ga0209198, IMG submission 184804) | Pelagic marine microbial communities from North Sea - COGITO_mtgs_110519 (SPAdes) (version 2) | ecosystem: Environmental > Aquatic > Marine > Epipelagic ...
TACGCTTGTATTGCAACTCCGCCAGGCGGCGCAGAATATCGCGTTGGTCAATCTGCTCACCACGGGAGATATGTAACACCATCTTTAGGTAAGAACTGGGATCCCCCAACCCGTAGATAGATGACACCGTGGCAACCACAATCACATCCTGGCGCTCCATCAGCGACTTGGTCGCTGACAGCCGCATCTGCTCAATATGGGAGTTTACTGAGGCATCTTTCTCGATAAAGGTATCAGAGGAAGGCACATATGCCTCGGGCTGGTAGTAATCATAGTAAGAGACAAAATACTCGACTGCATTATTGGGGAAAAACCCTTTAAATTCCCCATATAGCTGCGCTGCAAGGGTTTTATTATGGGCCAGCACAATGGTTGGGCGCTGCACCTGCTCAATCACCTTAGCGACGGTAAAAGTCTTGCCTGAACCCGTCACACCGAGCAATGTCTGCCCGGCCAAACCATTCTCGAGTCCCTCCACCAGCTCAACGATCGCCTTGGGCTGATCACCGGCTGGCGAATAGTCGCTGACAATTTTGAATGGTCTGATGGGTTTTATATCAGTGCTGCTTAGCAAGGGGGTACGCCTTCTAACTTGGCCGTTGGTTTGGCACAGAGTTTATCAAAATAAGTACTGTTATCTTTTTCCAATAGGGCTATCAATGCCTGTACGCCCTGCTTTTCAATAATCTCGCGATACTGATGCTTTTTAATGGACACGTAGGTGATGCCCTTAAACCTTATATCCACGGCCTTCCAGACACCAGGGGAAGTACGCTTGATCAGCAAATCCAGATTAATATCCGGAATAACTGGTGATTCCATCAAAATTTGAACCCATCCCAGACCAGCCTCCTCATTAACCACCAAATCCACCACCTTAAATATCTGGCCATTGTAATAATCCAGACCCACAAATGCATAGCGCACCAGGCTGCGGTCAACTGCAGCGACCAGTGCCTGGCGATCATCTGGCTTAAGACTGGCAAATTGGGCCTTGCCAATCAGAGCACTGGTAGTAGAAGTGACATCCCAAGAGGATCTGACGCTGATATCAATAAATTCCCCATAGGCGCCGGGGTCGCGCTGGTATCTGGGCTGGGCTGTGCTCAGCTGTTCAGTAATAAGGGTAAATAAATTAGAAAACTGGGCATAAATAGCCTGCTCTTGGCTCTCTGCAAAAGCACCGCCGGAGCTCATAAGCCCACACAGCAGGAGGCAACTAAACCTGTATCTTAAACGTGTAATCTTCATTGTCGATTCTAGCCTCTCAAAACACCCGGCAACCCATGCAAAAGCGCAAATTAATCCGATAATATGCTGTTTAATGGTTCTCAATGGAAGAGCAAAAGCGTGAACTGCGTCATTTAATTTTAATAACCGAAGTTTAGACTGTTTGGCCTTGCTGACAAGCTCTGAGAATAGAATATTAGTCAGAGCATAAACCTATCCACACAGAGCCGGAAACTGTTGACTCCTTTGGTAGAGGTGCCTAAAATGCGCGCCAACAAGTAGTTACACGATTCCGCCTTAGCTCAGTTGGTAGAGCAAATGACTGTTAATCATTGGGTCGCTGGTTCGAGCCCAGCAGGCGGAGCCAACACTTGATTATTGTTGTACAGGGAGTACAGCACCATGATGCATTACTTGCCATCAATTGCCGGAGTCGCAGTTCTTAGTATTCTTATCACCAGAATGCTAATTCCACTATCTCATGCTGTAGGCCTTCTAGACCGCCCTTTAGGGCGCAAAGTGCATTCCGGCGCCGTGCCATTGGTCGGCGGTATATCTATTTACCTTTCGGTTGTTATCGGTTCAGCTGCCTTTCTTGAGCTGTCGGAAACCTTTGTCAGTGTCGCGCTTATCTGCGGACTAGTGACTGCCATGGGTGTAGTGGATGACCGCTACCCATTACAACCCATTTACCGACTGATTCTGCAACTTATTGCTGGGCTGGCAATTGCTGGTATAGGGGTCAAGGTTTCCATGTTGGGCAATCTTACCGGTCTAGGCAATATCGAATTAGGGTTACTCGCCATACCTTTTACCGCCGTCGCCATAACCGGCCTTTGTAATGCCTACAATATGGTGGATGGTATTGACGGTCTGGCAGGCGGCCTCACGCTGGTTTCTATGTTCAGCCTTCTCTATTTAATCCAGGGCCACGTACCAGAAAATGAAATAGCACTAATGGCATTTCTCTGCACATCTGTCAGTATATTTCTGCTCTTTAATCTGACCCTTAAATCAAAGATCAAGATCTTTATGGGTGATGCTGGCAGTACCTTTTCAGGCTGCGCCGTTGCCATTACCATGATTTATTTTTCTCAGAGTGGCCGGGATATTATCAACCCGGCGACTGCATTATGGCTAATCGCCATTCCGATGATGGATATGATGAGTACCATGTTGCGAAGGGTCACAAAGCGCAAATCACCATTTCATGCGGACAGAACTCATCTGCATCATACTTTGACCCGCGCTGGGCTGTCTCATCGCCAAACATTAATCAGCATTATCATGGCGGCAACTAGCTTGGCTATGCTGGGTATCTTTTTGGAAAGGGTATGGCCACAGAATGAGGCTGTTTCGTTTATGTTGTGGCTGGGAGCATTTGGGCTGTACTACAAATTTGTCGTCCGGTATGCATTCAAGTTTGAAAAGGCGTTGCGGAAAAAAGGAAAGCTAGAGCAAAGCATATCGGTGTTATCTGACTTCTCCCGCCGTAATGACTAGTACCAGCTAAGCTTAAAATTCGATAAGGGAGGTTATCGCGCTTTAAGATATTTTATGCGTTTAGACAGCCACTCGTCGAAGCCATTGAGCAAGATCAGACTCATCAAGCCTTGATTGCGACAGCAACACTATTTTTTGTCCCACTTCCTCTACATCCCAAATCGCATTAATGCCATTTAAATCGAGAATAATGTCCATCACCTGAAATGCCGTTCGTTTATTGCCGTCGTTAAAGCAATGAGCTTGAGAAATAGCCGTTGCGTAGGACGCTGCCAGCGAATAAATATCCTCTATTAGGCCATACTTAAGGCGGTTTCCGACTCTCGATAACGCACCCTCAAGTGACTTATCGCCAGCCATTCCTTGAAGCTCATGGAGTTCTAGCACCTCATCATGAATCGCAATAACGTGCTCAACCGATAAAAGTATAAAACTCATTTGTCTTTCAAGTAATCCAGTACCGGCTGGGTGATTGCCTTACGGGATTTAAGGCTGTGTTTTATTTCTTCAATTGATGCCGTGCGATGCTGCTCTTCAGAGATCGCCTCAGCGGGCACAAAATAACCGACAAGGGCTGAGTTTTTTAAGACTGCCACAGGCTCACCACCTGATTTTTCTAGAACCTTATGGGGCTCTCGCATCTCGGTCATGGATGCAATATTTCGGGTCAATAGCCTCGCCATAACACACCTCTTCTTTAAAATATATTTTTAAATATACATTAAAATGTATATTATATCTACTATAATCTTTAAAGCTAAAGTAATTGATAAACCTATTTATCGCACACCAAAGGCGGTGGCTTCGTTTTGTTACTTTTTTAATCTAATCCTGCCGAACCGCTCTGGATAACCGAGCGATGCCACTGCGCTGGTAACGTATCAGTTTGTGGGTGTCCGCAGAGCGACGTGAGACCGGCCCACCCTTTCGCCGCTCCTGCCTTTGCATGCTCGCAAAAAAAGCTGCCATCTCTTTCACATCTTGGGGCTCACTGCCCGACGGACTGAGAAGCTCGCTAAAGATGGGGTTCGAAGCCCTCATATTCGCATCGCGCAAAAACTCATCAACCGGCTCGGGGCTGGTGTAGGTACCGTAATAGGCATCCATCACCCGCCGATAATTAAGAAGGCTCGAGGCAATATCGGCACAGGCAAAGGTGGAGAACCCCTCCTCCACGATAAGATCGACAAGCGCCCGGTACTCAATGGACGACTCAAAGTCGGGGGCACTATTTAGGCCATGCTTGCGAGAATTTTGGCTACTGGCCCGCTTTCCAGCCGCTGATCTCGGACCCGTTGATTTAAGTGCGTTGCTCTGATTTGCAAGGCTCCTACGAGGATTTATCGTCAAGGGTGAGCGCCCCCTTCACAGACTGCTTTGACTCAAGCGCTGCCAGCTCAAGATCCATACGCTTAATCAGGCGTGACTTATAGCCTATGGAGTCGATACTCCGCTGAAGATGCCTAATGGTTTGGTGCTGACGGTGAATCAGATCATCCACCATTTTGATATACTTGGCCGCTTCCTTAAAGGCCCTGACACGGAGATCGGGGAGAGTAAGCTTCGACTCGGCGAGGATTTCATCAATCCATATGGCTTCATCATTGTCCGCGCTGCCATTCAAATAACGCTCAAGTGCCTCTGACACTTTATGGTTGTCATAAGTATCCCAGTGGTTACCCGCCTTTGATAAAAGCCTCGCCATCGCCTCATGAAGCAGAAGCTCTTTATCGGCAGTATGCCTCCTAATCCACCAGAGGCACTCATTGAGCTGACTGACCAGCGCAACCGCCAAGGGTGAGGGATTGTCTAGTTCGGATAAGAGACTTTGCAAGCCAGATTGAAACTCAGCCTCAGATTCATCAGGCAAAAGTTTCGGGCTTGATAGGAAGGGTAAAAGAGGCTTGGATTTATCTTCAACAGGCATAGCAACATCCACATAAATACCGAAGTGGACATTATAAAGCATAAGCTAAAAGATAAAGCAGTTAGAACTTAGTTGCCGAGCTTGATACGCAACGTCACACCTGGGTTAACCAATGGATCGCCGGTGAATTCAATACCTGCTGACTCTAAAGTTGCCTTGAGTTTCATTAAAACAGATAAATTAGCTGCAGGAACACCACCGATCATCTCATAACGACGTAAAGTCGTTGCACCAACAGTACTGCGTTTTGCTAACTCAGCAGCACTCCAACCTAAAAGTGCACGAGAAGCCTTGATTTGTTCCGCAGAAATCATTTATTATCCATTTATGGAATATATTATTCCAATTAAAGTGGTTAAATTCCCTTATATGGAGAATAACATGATTGATGATATCTTAGCCAAGTTTGATGGCGCCTTTGCCAAAAATACCATAAGAGCCTATAGGTCGGACTTTATTCAATACCAGACCTGGTGCTCACACAATAATATCGACTCTATACCGGCAACTGCCGAGGCCATGGCGCAGTACGTTGACTACCTTGCCACCATCAGAAAAAGCGCGACCATCCGCCGAAGAATCAATAGCTTGGGGACGGTGCTAAAACTCTCCAAACACTACAACCCTACCAACCAGCCAGAGGTAATATTGGCCATAAAACGAATGCACCGCAAAATTGGACGGGCACAGCAGCAGGCTACTCCACTCACCAAACCGCTACTGAACCAGCTACTTAGCAACTGCGATAACAGCGTCAGGGGTTTAAGAAATCAAGTCCTTCTAAGACTAGGCTACGAAACCATGCGCCGCCGGTCGGAGCTCTGCGCGTTTAAATTTGAGGACATCTGTAAGGGAGCCAATGGAAAACCGGCTATCCGGCTTAACTTCTCTAAGACAGACCAATTCGGGGCTGGAAAGATACTACCAATCAGCCGAGAACTGTTCGACTTATTAGAAAAATGGAGGAGTATGATCAGCGATGAAGGCTATATTCTAAGATCAATTAACAGGCATGGGCATTTGGGGAGCAACCTAAACCCAGCAAGTATAAGCACCCTATTAAAAGCACTGCAAAAAGATTTGAAAATAGTCTCCGATGAACAACCACTCAGCGGACATTCATTTAGAGTGGGTGCAGCACTAGATCTACTAGAACAAGGTGAGCCGCTTGAAAGGATAATGCTCAGAGGGGGTTGGGAGACGGATTCGACTGCCATCAAGTACTTACGAAACTATAGTGTAAATTATTCCATTTAATTTTTTCGCATCGACTGTTGTTGAGTTAGAACGCTCAACTCGAAAAAATAAAAGCACCTAATTCTGGCATCAACGTTCCCAATATAGCTTTAATCTAGCAAATATAACGAAAGCAATATGTCATGAAATCACTGAGGAAAATATTTAATATAAATATGTTGAAAAAATATTGTAACGTTCACTTTATTTAGATTCACTTACTAGCCAACCGACTTCCCGGTTTTTTTCGTGGCTCCCCTTCACAATCTTGGCTTTTGCGTTAAAATTGCCAGATAAAAGTCCTTAAATTTAGCCAAACAATAGCCATTTTGCCTTAGATCCACAACAGATTGTTTAGTTGGCCATGAAAAATAGCTTTTCTTACTCAAATCTTGGGGATAACTGTCTACAGACCCATTATCAATTTTTTTGATTGTTTCCATAAGCAATTGAGATGCCTTGCTGCAACAACGATGAAACAAACAAAATGCAGAATCTCCAGCTAACACTGATATTTTTTCTTGGACAATGATATCCCCTGTATCTAACCCCTCATCCATATAGTGAATTGTAGCAGCAGAATAGTTTTCTTTATTTGCTAACCCCCAGATGTAAGGGCTCATCCCTCCATATTCGGGCAATGGCGCACAGTGCACATTGACACTCCGGTTGACTGGCAATTCAAGAATTTCTTTTTTTATCACTTGATTCATACTAACTGAAACAATCAAGTCTGGACAAGCTGCTTTTATTGTCTCGACACATTCATAAGAATTAACATCATCTGTTGTTATGAATTTCAAATTATTTTTCTTAACCCACAGAAACGTTGAACAACCGCATATAACTTTGGGGAACAGTTGGCTCAGAATACGTGTTACTTTAAATACGCCATAAACAGATAATTTGAAAATTGTGTGACGAATTCCTGTATTTTTCAAGGTCCACAAAGTTGAATTCAGCGCATTTCTTTTACCAATCAATGCAGAAGAAAATACGACCAATGCAATATCTGACTTATAGTTTTTTAAAAACTTTCCAGTAGCTATATACGAAAAATAATTATCGTTTGTTAATAAAACTATTTTCACAATAAACACCATATCCTGCTAATTACCATTAAATAACTGCCAGCTGACTAAATCCACTTAATCAATTGTTCGGGAGGAGGAGGTAAGTCTTTAAATAGTTTCCAGACCAAACCAGAATTTAAACCTAATACGGCACATGTTGTGAGGCCAATAAGACTGAAATAAGTACCAATATTTTTATGAGAGACATACCAATCCTCCAGAGATCCTTTATACGGCATAACAATCTCATCATAGAACTTGTCTGGATCATTATTCGCATGCATCATATCCTCTTCATTTCGAAATATGATGGATCCAATACCAGACAAGCCTGGTCGGATTTTGATTATTTCATTTTGCGATAACAATGGAAATGCGTCAAAGCAACGCTGAGTTTGAGGGCGAGGCCCAATAACACTCATATCACCATTAAATATATTGATAAGTTGAGGCAACTCATTGATTTTGGTTTTACGAAGAAATCCACCCATTGGCAGCACACGCGGGTCATTTTTAACAGTGACAGTGCCTGTACCCATGTTAGGACTGTCTTTGAGCATGGTAGCAAATTTATAGAGCTTAAAGTGTTTACCTCCTCGCCCAACACGACTCTGTGGGAAAAAAATTTCTCCCTCTCCTGTCACTCGTAAAATAAACATCAGAGGCAGTAAAAGAGGTGAAAGTGAAACCAGCGCAATGCCCGAAAAAATAATATCAAAGAACCGCTGCATATTTACATTCTCCCATCTAAATATTTACCTGTCTCTTTGTGATCGAAGTCAGGGATCATCTCATTAAATAGATCGACTATTGGTGCCTTTTCCCAGGCTGATTGAGTGCGAAGGTCATGGATCACTTCTAAGAAATTATCCAGCATATCCGAACTGAAGTTAGCTTCGTTTTTAATCACCCCTAAATTTTGAAATCGATCCATATCGAGAATTTCATTGTCTGTAAAAAACTCTTCAAAATCTTTTTCACCTGAGGTATCTGATCTGAAGAAATAACACGGCCAACGCTTAGATGCGATCAATTCATCAGACCGATCTCTTGCTTCCTGCTCAGTTGAGCAATGATAAGGTTCGTACCCAAGATTCTCTATGTAGCGCTCAGCAATGTCAGAAAAAGTAGTCAAATGAAGCTGCTCACTTAACTTTGGGAAAAAGATATCTCGGTTGTCACCAAGGAGGCATGACATCAAACATAGCTCGCCGGATTCTTGAGGCGTCACAAAATAGCGTCTGACATCATTTGGAGCAGAAATAGGCTGCCGTTTAGCAAAACGTTGGTTAAAACCATGTAAAAGTGAACCATCCGAAAACGCGACGTTAGCAAATCTAGCAGTCGAAATTTCCACCGACTCACTTTCACGCATCAGAAACATTTCCATGATGCGCTTACTCGCACCCATCATATTAACTGGGTTTGCGGCTTTATCTGTCGATACGCAAAAATACTTCTTGGCGCCCTGCGCTTTAGCCATTTGAACTGTCTTAATGGTATTAAGGATATTGACTTCAATAAGACGCATCAATGTAAAAGGATCTTTTTCACTTCGAACATGCTTAAGCGCCGAAAGATTAAGGACATAGTCATACCCCTCACTAGCATTCATGAGTGCTCTATATTCATTACTACCGCAATCAAGGGCGAAGGTGCGGAAGTCACCATCAATGTAACCGAGAGTGCTCCGAATATCTCTTACAAGTTCCACCATATTGTTTTCACTTATATCAACAACATGAAGTGCAAGAGGATTCCTTTTAAATATTTCACGCGTAACAGCCTGGCCAATAGAACCTGCGCCACCTATCACCAAAAAACGGCTATTTGAAACCAATGCCTCTAGTTCTTTTCTGCGACTTGAAATATCGTCATCAAACAGTGGCGCCGTTCGACCAATCAGATTTAATATATCCATAGTAATAATTACTTATCCAGTTTATTTAAGGCTCCATCAGGAACACTTGAGGGTATATTTACCACTCGATCTTCTAACCAAAGAGAGTTTTCAAGACCGTCTGTTTGACAATCTTTGAACATTGGGAGTTTGGACATCAGCGTCCAAATTGGACGAGTCATAACATTATTATCATTAGTCACCTTTAAGAATTCATCACGATCTTCTCTAGAATCTAAAATTATTGCATTAAGCCAGTGATTTGCCTTATTTCCATCAATCGCTTTAAAAAAATCGGTACATCGCTTATTAAAAAAGGTACCCCATTGACCAGCTAACTGCGTTTTTATCGCCAAAAATTCGTCTAATCGCTCCATTTGAGCACAACCTAAGGCTGCATTCAGATTGGGCATACGATAGTTATATCCTATCTCATCATGGACAAACTCGTATGGGTGGGGAACCTTTGCAGTCGTCGTAATATACTTCGCTCGCTTAGCCAGCTCAGAGTCATCAGTAATAATCATGCCTCCGCCACCTGTCGTAATCACCTTATTCCCATTAAAACTAAGTGTGGCCATTGAGGAAAAAGTACCTGTATGACGACTACCTACGTAACTACCCAAGGACTCAGCAGCATCCTCTATTAAAGGAATGTTCCAATCAGCACAAATCTCAGCAATTTCAGCTATTCGACAGGGAAATCCAAAAGTATGCATGGGGACACAGGCAGATATTTTTTTACCTGAGGTTTTATTGAACGTTCCATTCGCCCTTTTCTCAGCATTTCTCTCTAGGAAACGTTTCAATGCAACTGGGCTAAGACCCATCGTGTCAAGGTCTACATCGATGAAAAGTGGTTTAGCACCTGCGTAACTAATAGCATTACACGTGGCAATAAAAGTAAGGGCTTGAGATATCACCTCGTCTCCAGGTTTGACCCCTGCAAGCTCAATTGCCACATGAAGAGCGGCAGTCCCATTAACGGTGGCTACTGCATACTTAGACCCCGTGAATTCGGCTACTTTTTCTTCGAACTCAGTTACCTTTGCACCGACCGAAGAGACGAAATTCGAATCGATGCAATCTATTAAATATTGACGTTCATTACCTTCAAAGACTGGGCGATGAAGAGGAATAAAACTGTTCCCATAAATACTCCGAGAGAAAAGAACAGTCGCCTCGGCTAGCAACTTATTTGATTTCATATAAAAATACCTAATAAACTAAGCATTGAGACCCAGTTAAAACCTGAAAAATAGCAACTCCATGGCGCTTATTTTAAGATTATCAATTGTGCTTATTACTCGTCAGCCCGTCAAAAAAAAGCTCTGATATTCAGCCAAAATAATTTTTTGGAATTTTTCCCGATCATATTTTTCAACAACTGAATGCCTACTCTTCGCAGCTAAATCACTTAACAAACCCCTATCAGATTCTAATCTTTTCATCGCATAGTAAAGAGCATCGACGCTCTTAGGTTCCACGACCAAACCATTACTCCCGTCCTGAATGATTTCATTACAACCATTAATGTTCGAAACTATCGAGGGAATATTCACGCATGCCGCTTGCATCACGACATTAGGAAAGCCTTCCCTGTATGAAGCAAGTATCAAGCAATCGCTTGCCCCTAAACTAGGTCTGATGTCATCCATAAATCCGGTGCAGACGATCCCCGTATTGTTTTTCAATATTGATTGAGAGTGGTTAGATATTGGATCAGTCAGAGGCTCTTCCCAGCCAACGATTACCAATCTTACATTTTCCACCTCAGAACTTAATCTTGCATATGCATCTATTAGTTCTTCAATGCCTTTATCCTTAACGATACGTCCGATAAATGTAAAAACAAAGCAATCATCTAGACCGTATTTAGTCTTAAAGATTTTTGAAGATTCCTGCAAGTCAGGTATGAGGTTAAAATATCCAGTATCAACTCCATTACTGCTACCAGAACCAAGAACCTTTAACTTATTCGATGAAACTTTGACTACGTCAGTTAAGAACACCTCTAAACCTTTCGAATTAGGATAAATTTTTGTAGCGCACTTGCAAGTTAACCATTCAACAGCGAGTAAAATAATTCTTGTAAGCCCTACTTTATCCATCACAGGAAGCCCGGCAACTGTATGTAATCTAATGGGAACGTTACATAAAAACGCTGCTAACATCGCTACAACACCTGCCTTAGGAGTGTGTGAATGAACAATATCCGGAGATTCTTTTCTAAACAAAAGAATCATCTTCATAAGCGAAACAAGGTCTCTTAAGGGCGTGAATTGTCGCGACATATTTAAAGGGACAGTTCTAATCCCCTCATCACGGGCCACATCAGATAAGTCCTTTCCTTCACTGGAAACTGCCACAATTTCAAAATATCGACTCATGTATTTCAGTTGATCTTTAAGTAAAACTTTAAATGAAATAGGCACCGTTGTTACGCGAATTATTTTTTTCTTAACCATAAGGTCATAACTTCCAAGCGATGGATTCGACCAAAAAGTAAGGCTTGCTATGGCTTTCCAAAGAAATGAAACTGATTAACCATAATAAATACTACCTCGACCCTATAGCCGGGCTTTTTTGACAAATTAATTAGAATGAACGAAAATTTATAATACTCCAAGCGTAATTCGAGAAAATTAATAACGTTTTCTTCAATTTAAGTGAAACTCATTCATCAATAAATCATCAAATAACCTACTAAATAAGTGCGCTAAGCGAGAATTTAATCATCTAAATCCCCTTGCTCGTCAAGCCAACAATTAAACATTAGAATAGACCATAGTTGGCTAGACCAATTTCGCGCACCCGACTGATGCTGCGTCCATTTTTCCCGTACTGTCTCGGAACAAAAAAAGCCGTCTTCTTCGAGTCTGGTTACATTGAGTAAATTATCAGCCCAATCATATAGAGGTCCTCGAAGCCAACTATCAAGAGGAATACCAAAACCCATTTTGGGTCTGTCAATAAGATTTTTTGGCACATATTTATAAAGTATTTCCCTTAGAGGCCATTTAGATTTGCCATTTCTATACTTCATTGCAAGAGGGATACTATACGCGCTTTCGATAACACTATGGTCTAAAAATGGAACCCGAGTTTCCAAAGACACTGCCATGGCTGCACGATCCACTTTTACCAATATATCATCAGGGAGAAAACTCAACATATCTACAGCCATCATTACTTCAACATTCGATTTCAAATTCGGCTGACCAAAAAAATCAGTAACAATAGTGACTGGTTCTTCAGCATCTAACACGACACTTTTGGGATCGTGCCAAATTGACACTAAGTTTTTATAAAGATCAGGATTAGATGTGGATGGTATGGCATAAGCAGCCTTATGAACTTTATCACCAAAATAAGCTGGTATTTCGAAGGGAAGCATTAGATATAAGACTCTTCCAAGCTGATCCCATTTTCTAGGATTGATTATCAGAAGCAACCTAGAGAGCAACCTCCTGAGAGGTAATGGGATGATTTTTAAAACGATCCAGACTCTCTTTGTCATTAAATAGCGGTTATAACCGCAATAAAGTTCATCACCTCCATCCCCTGAAAGACAAACCGACACTTTTTCCTTAGCAAATCTAGAAACAATAAAGGTCGGAATAGCTGACGAATCAGCAAACGGTTCATCGTATATTGACGAAAGATCACTGGCCACTTTTTGCGCTTCTTCTGCTGAAACGATTAACTCGCTATGATCCGTATCTAGATGACCTGCCACCTTTTTAGCATACTCAGCTTCGTTATATCTTTCATCTTGAAAACCGATCGAAAAGGTTTTAATAGCCGTATTTGACTGAGCCTGCATCAAAGCCACAATGATCGACGAATCAATTCCACCAGATAGAAATGCTCCCAAGGGAACGTCCGATCCCAACTGCCTTTCTACTGCTTTGGATAACAACAGTTCAGTTCGATTTAGCATGTCTTTTTCAGATTCATTTGAAAATATTTTACTCTGCGCTTCAGCTATATCCTTGAAATCCCAAAAAGCTATAGAGGTTGTTTCTCGAGTTTGCAAATTTAAGGTTAAAATCGTACCAGGTAATAACTTTTTAGTGTTTTTCCATACACAATATGGAGCAGGGATATAGTTATAACGACAGAGAAGGGAAATAGATTCCCTATCAATAATTTTTTTAAATAATGGGTGACATTTAAGTGCTTTAAGCTCGGAGCCAAAGAGAAAGCAGTCGTCATGCCATCCGTAATATAATGGCTTCTCTCCCACCCTATCTCTACTCAGCGAAAGCTCCCCACTTACCTGATCCAAAACAGCCATTGCAAACATTCCTGTTGCTTTTTTTAAAGTTCGTTCTATGCCCCATGAATCAAAGCATGCAAGGAGTGTTTCTGTGTCTGAATTGCCCCTCCAAGAAAATGACTTATCTTTCTCCAGCAATTGATCTCTCAACTGAGCATGATTGTATATTTCGCCATTGAAAACTAGTTTGAACCGCCCCTCATTTGACTCCATAGGTTGGTGGCCAGCTTGAGACAAGTCGAGTATTGCTAGCCGCCTATGAGACAAACCTACATCAAATTCTGAACTATACCACTCACCATTATCATCAGGACCACGATGAGAGATCGCTTCTCCCATTTCCTTTAACAAAACTAAAGGATCGTATTGTCTCTTTGCTCCGTCATAAAAACCAGCTAACCCACACATTATATATAATTCCTCAAAAACACGATAACACAGCCTAACTTTTGTATATTTCGTTAAACCTACTAACCATTTTATTTATAGAAAACACACTTTTTACTCTCAGATGCGCCGCCTTACCTAGACGACTACGCCCCTTAGTGCTCATTAGAATCATCTCTACTAAACAATCGTACAAGCCTTTAGAATCATTAGAATAATTAATCATAATTACATTACTACCTAAAGTTGTGACATCCCCGACATTATTTGCAATACAAGGTAATCCAATCGCCATCGCTTCGGCTAAGCAGTTGGGGAATCCTTCTGTTCTTGAAGGCATACAAAAAACATCCAAGGTATTCAAAAACTCGGGGGCATCCTCTAACTCACCAAAAAAAGTAAAAGATTTTTTTGAAATTCTATGGTCTATCAGTGAAGTTAATTCGTCGTTATTTCCAGAGCACCCATTACCCGCAAAGGCGAAATGAATATCAAATCCGTCGCTTAATAACTTATTAGCTGCATCTAAAAGAATATCTTGACCTTTGTCTTTATGAAAACGACCCAAACACCCAACTACCATAGAGTTCTGGGCAAAGGGCCTACTTGAGTTCTTAAATTCAAATACCTTTAAATCAACGCCGTTAGGAACAACCAACATCTTTTTTGGATCATATCCGAAATCAATATGAGTTTTCCTGGCAGATTCTGCAACACAAATTATTTTATTTGGAATAGAGAATGACAGATAGGAACAAACCTTCATAACGTAAAATGAGGTGCCACTACCGATCGGGATATCTGTGCACCTAACACCCCATAATATTTTTTTGCAACCAATTAACTTAGCTGCCAACCCACCAATCAAATCAGAATGGTACATCCAAGTTTGCACAACGTCAGGGTTAACTTTAATTAGAATTTTTAGAAGTTTAAAAAATACAGGTAATAGAGAAAATAAAGATTTTAACCCCAAACATTTAACGGTAAAACCATGCTTCTCGAGCTCATTTCCAATTACTCCCAGATTAGTAAGCGAAATAATCATTACTTCATCGAAACTCGGCGGAGCATTAAGAACGAGGTTTTTTAATGATGTTTCAGCGCCGCCGCGGTTCAACCCGATAATTATGTGTATAATTTTCAAAAAGATTACCTATTTAAAAAACAATAGCGCTTGACAAAAATCAATTACAATCAAGATTAAGAAAAAGGTCATCCCACTTTTTATGTATCCGAGATTGACAATATTCACGGACAACAAATGCCTGACCATCTCGACTAAGAACGTCACAATACTCTGGGTTATTCAACAATTCATCAAGCTCCTTAAATAAAAGATCGAAATCACCATCCGGAACCAACTTAGCACATTGCCCTTGATTACTTATATCTTTTGGCCCACTGGGGCAATCAAATGCCACACTAGTGACACCCATTACCATTGCTTCTAATAACGCATTGGGGAACCCTTCGAATTTTGATGGTAATAAAAATATGTCTTCCTTTTGATCCATGTGCTCCCATGGTTGAGGCAAAAATCCGAGCACATCAATTTTTTCCTGCATATTTAAATCTGATATCCTAGCGTGTAAGGATTCTCTTAACGAACCATCACCGATGAAACAAAATGTCAGTCCAGGATGTTTTTTTGATAAAAATTTAAAGACATCCAAAACCTCAATAAATTGCTTACCTTTCTCAAATCGACCTATACAGACAATCCGCTTACGGGCCGTGTGCACAGGCGGTTCATTAATTTTCTGCAACCAGGGAACATTACTAATAGAAAGTGGATTCGGAATGACTTCTATATTACTAAGTAGACGATTACTTTTCTTATATTGTTCTTTGAGACCCAACGTTTGGACTACCAAGGAATCAGCAAGCGGATAAAACAAATATGATAAAATCCGTAAAGACATTTGATACTGTCTTGAAAACGGGTTTGTCCGTTCTGAAACGACGACCTTGTGGTTCGACCCTAATGAAGCGGCAATATTTATTAGATTAACATTAGTCAGAAATGACACAACAATATCAAAATCTTCTGTTCTAAAAAAATTTCTACAAAATTTAATTTTTTGCCAAATATTTAGCGTGCCGTTGGAAGTTTCATGGAGATGGAGAAGCGAAATGTTAGGATCGAGCTCAAAATCAATTGAAGTTGCTACGGAATAAGTTGTAACTAATGTGACTTGATGAGTCTTTGCCCAATGATTACACAAGCTTACACAGACTCTTTCTGCGCCACCAAACCTTAAATTATTGATCAAGAAGCATACCTTCATACTAATCACGATTTTCCTTAGAAAAAGAAACAGCTTTGAATGGAATGAACTCCGCCAGCAAGACCAAAAATACACATATCAAAAAAAGTCTTTTAGATAGTGTTAATGCATAACCTAGGTCATTTCTGTGTATATAAAATGCAAAATATACATAAATCGGTGAAGCCAACGATAAGTTCATATAGGAACCTTTTCTTAAAGCATAATTCGATAAGAATAATATCAAACAATATATTAAAATTATCAAAATCAGTCCCAGTAAACCAAGGCCACTCAGAAACTGAGCCCAGATATTTGAAGCCATTCCATAATCAACTTCGGGGAACAAATCAGCTTGAAAATAGTCATTAAAAGATTGTATTTCAGCTCCCAACTCTGGAGCAAAAAGGATTAAAGAGTAGATTGAAGAGTAGATATGTTTAGCATCAGTTTGGTAGTCAAGTATTACTACCGTGTTCAAAGTATTAAGTATAACGAACGGTTCCGACATCATAATCATATTCGAATATGTATCTAGCGATAGTAGCCTTTCTGAAACTAGATCCCACATACCTGACTTTAGAACAAAACCAAGATATTTATATAAAAACAGTAACAGCACGAATAAAAGAAAACCCAATCCATATTTATATAGAGTAAATAACCTTATTCTTCTCCCGTATAAAACGACAACAATAGAAGACAAAACAGATATAACAAGTGGCGACCTAAATCCTATATACGCATCAATCAATAAAAATATTAAAAAGACAATGGTGCGTCCTTTGTGCTTACTCATCATAGACACTGGTAACCCAATAGTCGATGCAGTGGCAAAAAGAATATGCCATCTATTTAAAGTGGTCATCACCTCAGATTTATCAGGATTAAAAATACTGCCACTTGACGTTAGAATGGCCATTACTAGAGATGCAGCTGACAAGAAAACTAGAGCATTCAAATATAGCCTCAATTTACCTTGAGAAAAACTATTTTTTTGAATCATTGAAGGTCGATAAAATAAATCTGAAAATACTGCTACGAGAGTAACGCCAATAACTATTGAGATCATTACTATATATGTCAAGGGATGGATGGATTTATATACCCATCCGGAATTACTCAAGTAGGATACTTCACCAAAAAACCCGGGTAAAAAATAAAACGAAAAACCAATAAATGAAATCGTGCAGAAGTCGAAATATCTATTTTTTCCTAAAAAATAGAGTGCAGACGATACATAAACAAAATAAAACGAAAATATCAATTTAGAGGTCCAAAAATATTCTTAAAATCACTGAGTTTAAAAAATACAAGATAGATAGTAAAAACAACTATAAGAAACATAATTATAGTTAAAAAACCATTAAGCCCTAGAATTCCACCGACAATCTCCACAGAAAAAACAGCTAAAGCTAAGATAGAAATGGACTTCATTAAAATGGCTGGAGACATTGAGAGTCTGCAAAAAAATCGACTAAAATACGAACTCATAACCAAAGAAGAAAACATTACAATTAGGGTACTATATGCTGCTCCAACGTTCCCATAAATTGGAATAAGCAGATAATTTAAAGCAATGTTTAGTAGCCCAGAAAAACACAAGAAATAAAATTGATATTTTGTGTTTTTGGAAAGCTGGTATGAGAGGTCAAAATAAAAACATTTAAGACCTGAAAAAAAAGCGGATAACGCCATTATAGGTAGAAGACGCATCCCAGAAATCTCAAATTCATCGTCAAAGAATAATTGGCTCAATTCACTCCCGAAAAATACAAAGCAAAAAAGTACCGGCATATTTACTAAGATAATTAACTTAAAGACCTCTTGAGAGACAATACTTAAATCTTTATTTTCTTCATATTTTTTTATCAAGAATGGGTAGACAGCTAAATTCAATGTTGAGAAAAATAAGGTTAGAATTTGGAATACAAGAGCATAGCTTGCTACGTAGTAACCAACCTGCGTCGGCCCTTGCATTTGCGCCAACATAAATCTATCAGTGAATGAAACCACATAGGCCATGGCAAATGTTGCGGCCAATGGCCCGCCATACAAGACCATACTTCCTCCTATCTTTCGGCCTTTTATCCTCAGTAACGGTAACCAAAACCTAACTAAAGCTGGTAGTGTTGGTACCAACAGCGCCGCACTCATAACAAAGAGGGTATATGTGTAATCAAAGCCCAAATATAAAAAGGCATATCCAAAAATCAGCACAATAACCGACTTTGAAAAATTGACAAAACCGTAGACACCTGAGTTGCTTTGCGCTCGGTGTAACTCGAGATTTAAATCGAAAAAACTTTGGCCAATAAGCAATAAAACACCAATCTTAATATATTGGCTCAAGCTAGGAACACAGCTTGCCAAAATATATGAAGAGACCAGAATAAGAAGAGTCGTAAGGCAATACACCTTAAATATAAAAGCACCCACATGCTTACTGTCATATTCTTTACTGTTATAAAAACGCAGAAGTGATGCCTTAAGCCACTGATAAACAAATACGTTTACCAAGCCTACATAACTAACAAGCATTATATAACTGCCATAATCTTCAGGTCCCATCATTCGGGTAAAAATAAAGATTATTAGCAAATTTACTATACCCGGCCCGCCCCTAGCCACAGTATATTTTAGAATTTGATGGTGGAGCATTTAATTTTCTTTTATGTTAGCTATATACCAAGGCATGGCCACTTGAACACCATTTTGTATACTGAATTGTGGTTCATAGCCCAATTTTTTTTGTGATTTTGAAATGTCTGCTTGCGAATGCCTAACATCTCCAATCCTGAATTCTCTATAGATTGGTGCTTTTTCAATACGTGTATGATTTTGTATTAGAGATTCTTTTAATGATGAGTATAAGTCATTTAAGCTGGTTCTATCTCCAACAGCGACATTGTATATATTGTCTTTGGCACATTCTGGTGCAGTTGCAGCCAAAATATTCATTTGGATAGTATTTTCGATAAAGCAAAAATCGCGACTTGTCTCTCCATCACCATTAATAAATACATCTTCACCATTTATCATGGAAGCCGTCCATTTTGGTATTACAGCAGCATATGCACCATTTGGATCCTGACGCTTTCCGAACACATTGAAATATCTCAATCCAATTGTTTTGAACCGATAGGTTCGGGCATAAACCCCAGCATATAATTCATTAACATATTTTGTAACTGCATAAGGCGATAAAGGATTACCAATATTTTCTTCTATCTTAGGGAGCGCAGGATGATCACCATAGGTAGAGCTACTAGCAGCATAGGTAAAGCTTTTAACTTTCTCCTCTTTTGCTGCATCTAGTATATTCAAAAATCCTGTAATATTAGCTGCATTCGATGTTATGGGATCCTCTATTGAACGCGGAACAGAGCCGAGGGCAGCCTGATGAAGCACATAGTCAACGTCTTTAACCGCTAACTGACAGTCACCATAGCTTCTAATATCGCCATTGATGAATTTGAATTGACTCCATTGCTCTTTTGAAACTGAATTCTTTACCTCATCAAGGTTGTGCTGATGACCAGTTGCAAAGTTGTCGAGACCAATTACCTTTTGATTAAGTTTTAATAGACTTTCAAGTAAATTAGATCCGATAAAACCCGCCACACCGGTTATTAGCCAGGTCTTTGGGTTACTGAGAATTTCTGTTTTTATTTCTTCATAACGACTCATATAAAACCTATCTAATTTATTCTTAAAGACGAATATCAACGTCAGATTTACTAAGAATGTACTTTAAATCAAAAAGTACATGTTTATTTTTTCCTAAATTTCTAATGGCATTGGCACCCATTTCTTTAAATTCCTCATGGCCCACGGCAACTATGATTCCATCATAGGTATCATCCTCGACATTTTTGTGGACGCCAAATCCATACTCACGCTCAGCCTCCTCAGTTGAGCACCAAGGATCGACTACATCAACCGTTATTCCGTAGCTTGCCAACTCTGTGACGATATCAACAACTTTTGTATTTCGCAGATCTGGACAGTTTTCCTTAAATGTCAAACCCATCACAAGCACCCTAGCTACGCCTACATCTATACCATGCTTAATCATTTCCTTAACTAATCGAGCAACAACATTTTTACTCATATTATCGTTTAGTCTTCTGCCAGCTAATATCATTTCTGGATGATATCCAGCAGCTTGAGCCTTGTGCGTTAGATAGTATGGATCAACGCCAATACAGTGTCCTCCGACCAACCCTGGGCGAAATGGCAAGAAATTCCATTTCGTACCTGCAGCCTCTAAAACCTCCAGAGTATCGATATCTAATCGATTAAATATAAGTGATAGTTCATTAATCAAGGCGATATTGACGTCTCTCTGAGTATTTTCTATGACCTTTGCTGCCTCAGCGACTCTGATGCTAGATGCTCGATGCGTACCTGCAGTAATAATTGAAGCGTATAGCGCATCAACAAATTCCGCAACTTCGGGAGTAGAACCAGAAGTAACTTTTAAAATATTCGTAACACGATGCTCTTTGTCACCTGGATTAATACGTTCGGGCGAATAGCCTGCAAAAAAATCTTGGTTATACCTGAGGCCAGAAACGTTTTCAACAATTGGTATGCACTCTTCCTCTGTTGCCCCTGGATAAACTGTTGATTCATAAATAACGACATCCTCCTTATTTATCACTCCACCCAACATTTCACTTGCCTTGGTCAGAGGGGTTAAATCAGGCTGCATATATTTATCGATGGGCGTGGGAACCGTCACGATGTATACATTGCAATTCTTTAAATCATTCTTATCAGCAGAAAACTGTAAATCTTTCGCATCGAGTAGCTCCTCAGGAGAAATTTCCAGAGTGGCATCTTTTCCAGAATTTAACTCATCAATTCGACCCTGATTGATATCAAATCCTAATACTTTATATTTTTTACTAAACTCTACTGCCAGTGGAAGTCCCACGTATCCAAGACCGATAACGCCTATTTTTGTTTCTGATAAATTAAACATTTTTCCCTCTTTTAGGATTTAATTGAGTAATTTTCTTTCGATATGGATCTTTTATGTTCATAACATCTGTCAACTGATTTTTTAGAGTTCGATAAGAGCACTTATTACTCTTCAACCGCCAATTACTCCACCGTCACCGACTTGGCTAAGTTCCTCGGCTGATCCACATCTGTACCCTTTACCAGAGCCACATAGTAGGACAGAAACTGTAGTGGGATGCTGAACAAAATTGGAGCGATAAGGTGATTAGCGTGAGCCGTGTTCACCACATACAGTCCCGGCCCAGACTCAAAGTGGTCATCACTGTCGGCAAATACATACATCACTGAACCGCGCGCTCTTACCTCTTCGATATTAGACTTCAACTTATCCAAAAGGTCATTGTTTGGCGCAACCACTACCACCGGCATATCGGCATCAACCAAAGCTAGCGGGCCATGCTTTAACTCACCTGCAGCATAGGCTTCAGCATGGATATAGGATATCTCTTTAAGCTTAAGTGCACCCTCCATGGCGACCGGGTACTGATCGCCACGACCCAAGAACAGTGCATGATGCTTGTCAGCAAACTGCTCGGAAAGCGCTTTAATGGACTGCTCCAGACTAAACGCTTGTTCCACATGTCCTGGCAGCGTATTTAAAGCCTGTGCCGCCTCCACACAAAATTCCTGATTAATCGCTTTAGCTTCACATAAGGCCTTTGAAAGCAGCAATAAAGCCGTTAACTGCACGGTAAAGGCCTTGGTTGAGGCCACACCAATCTCTGGACCCGCTTTCATTAAATAAACCAAGTCTGATTCTCTTACCAGGCTTGAAGTTTCGACATTGCAAATGGTCAATGAAGCTGAATAGCCTAATGATTTAGCCAGCCTTAATGCCGCTAGGGTATCAGCAGTCTCACCCGACTGAGAGAGTGTAACCAGTAGTGAACCTTTGTGAACAAAGGACTGTCTATATCTAAACTCTGAGGCAATCTCGACACTGCAGCTTATACCCACATACTGCTCAATCCAGTAACGCGCTACCATGCCTGCATTGTAACTGGTGCCACAGGCGACGATCTGCACATGCTTTAAATCTTTAAACAGCTCTAGCGAGCCATTACCAAAGGCATTATCAGCAACCCTGCCTTTAACTATTCGGTCTTGAAGTGTTCTTCGAATAGCGTCTGGCTGCTCAAAGATTTCTTTGAGCATATAGTGCTTATAACCGGCCTTACCACCCGCATCAGCTGTAATATCAGATTCTTCAATGTGGCGTCGAACCGACTCTCCTGAGGCATTAATAATATTCACTGCCTCTTTGGTGATCTGCGCCACATCGCCCTCTTCTAAAACAGCAAAACGTCGCGTTACCGGCAGCAGAGCTAATTGGTCAGAGGCAACAAAATGCTCACCTAGACCATAACCAATAACTAGGGGACTACCCGATCGAGCAACGACTAACTCGAAGGGTGACTCACTATCCACGACCGCCATGCCATAGGCACCCACCAATTGATCGGTGGCGGCAAATACGGTTGATCTTAGATCTTGATGATCCGCTGACAGCTTATGAATAAGATGCACAATCACTTCGGTGTCAGTGTCAGAATTGAATACATAGCCATCAGCAATGAGTGATTCGCGCAGCTTCTGATGATTT
>Ga0209198_1001043_pt1 | contig 22427 bp, 20 predicted proteins | sample COGITO_mtgs_1105_2_FD_184804 | JGI IMG/M metagenome (GOLD analysis project Ga0209198, IMG submission 184804) | Pelagic marine microbial communities from North Sea - COGITO_mtgs_110519 (SPAdes) (version 2) | ecosystem: Environmental > Aquatic > Marine > Epipelagic ...
ATTGAAATCTGGTAAATGTATATTCTTGGGTGCCTTCCGCCGCATATAGCGGCTGTGAAAGCGTGACCTGTTGGGCCGATAAATCAACCGCACGAACATAGACCTCGCGGCCCACTCCGACGCCTTCCACCAGCGACCCAACCTGAATATTCACCACATTTTTGACATTGCTCAGGCGGGTTTGATAATGCGTCGAATAGCTGCCCTGCGACGTCACCTTGGCCGAAGACCAGACACTGTCGCCAGCGGCGTACAGCTGACCGTTGCGGATCACCCGGCGCTGGGCAAAGCTGGTCCGACCGCTCAAGCGCGCCATATCAAGAGGCCCATTAATGGTCACCCTACGCCCCGCCATGTCCAACGATTCATGATCTGAATCGCTCAACAGCGATTGGAAGGCTTTGACAAAGCCCCGTTCTTCATCACCAAAAGCCCGGATATAGGTTGGCAGGTCAAACTGTTTTGTCAAGGACAAGACTGACGTCTCTGCCATGTTCAATGTGCCCTCAAACGAAACTGGGGCGTGCAACGTCAGACTTCTGCCAATGAAATAACTACCGGATGGCACCAGAATTTCACGACCCGCAGCCGCCGCATCTGCTGCAATAAAGGCCGAGCGATCATCGGTTGTGCCATCGCCCAAAGCCCCGTAATCCCGCACATCAACATGCTTGAGAAGGTCTTGAAAATACAGTTCTGTGACATCTTCTATGACCAGATCATCTATTCGGATCAACCCACCGTTTTTGCCTTTTAAATCAAGACCAAAATGCCCATAAAGTGCTGTTGTCCCCCAGACCATATCCACCTCTGGTCGCTGCCCCGAGCCAACAATCGCAGTAACCTCGACCACGTTCCCATAATTTTTCAAGTCTGTCAGTGGCCCCACTTGGGTCACCCAAGGCAGATTCACATCGCCAGTTGTACCCGCCCAGCCAGCAATTCGTACTGACGGAAAATTGCCAGAAATTGCTTTCAAACGCGCGGTAATTTTCAAATAGCGACCGGGTGAGATTGGGGTTTTTCCCATATAGCGCAAGTGCTGCTCGCCGGTGGTTTTCAACATCTCGAGACAGCTGCCAAAATCTTGATCCGCCGGCACCAAAGCCGCATTAGAAACATTGTGATAGCTGTTCGAACCGGGTGTACCGTCAGTGCTTGACCAAACCTGTAAGCCATCTTGAAATGGCGGTGGCGACAGCTGGACGTTATTGGTTTTAGCCGTGTTCATTGATATCCCTTTCCAAGCGCTGCCATGCTTGGCCAAGCTTTCCAAGGCTCACAAACCAAGTATTGACAGCCGTACCCTGGCGCGATCGCACCAGATTAGGGGAAATTATAAAAACAGTGTTAAAGCAGGTTGAGGCCACCGTGACGGTGAGACTTTTCTCAGGTCAGTTGGTCGGTCGGTTTACCCAGTTGCACGCCGTTTATCAGCCAGCCCTCGGGGCCTTTTTGCATGCGGTACAACAACATATGACGACGTCCAGCCTGATCACGGATCAAGACATGCTGCCACAGATCTCCCGCCATCTCACGCAAGTCCATAAATTGAACGTCCGCTGGCCGCCAAACCATCGGGTAGCCGCGTTGCACCATGACGCCAAAGTTTTCCGCCGTGCCAAACATCGACTGAATCGACGGGCTGGCATAGCTAAAAGCCTGTGCAAAATCGTCATTCTTAAACGCAGCGATCTGGTTTTCAATAACCGTCTGGATCTGTGTTTGAGGGTCGTCCTCAGCCAGAACCGGCAAGGCCATCAGTCCGAAAAAAAAGGTCAGTGCTGTTATGATCAATCGCAAACGCATCAGTTCTGCCTCTCTACTTTTTCCAACACAACATCACTTAGACCTGAGCGCTCAAACGTCAAGCAGCGTGGCACTCAAAGCAAGTCGCCAGCCAAAGCTTTATCAATCAGCGCAATGGTTTCGTTTACGCCATAAAGCGCGATAAACCCTCCAAAACGTGGCCCCTGACTGGCCCCTAACAACACTTCGTAAATCGCCTTGAACCAGTCGCGCAGCGGGTCGAACCTTTCGCGTCCACAGGCAAAGACAACAGTTTGCAGGCCTTCGGCATCCAAATCTCCTGTATAGGCGGCCAACTGATCGCGCAGGTCGGCCAAAGCCTCGCGCTCAAGATCTGTTGCAGCGCGGAATACTTTGGCCGGTTTGACGAAATCATTGTAATACCGCACAGCAAAGCCCACAGCTTGATCCAACCCAGGGTGGGTTTCAGCCGAAGCCTCAGGGGCATAGCGTTGAATAAAGCCCCAAAGCTGGCCTTTCTCTGCCGCATTCGCGACCGCAGCAAGGTTCAGCAACATGGTGAAAGGCACCACCATATCTGAGCCCGGTACATTGTGGCCATGGATGTGAAACACCGGATTGTTCAATTTTGCCTTGCTGTCTTGATCTGCATAGGCGCGCAACTGTTGTTGGTATTCGTCCATCGCCTTGGGGATCACATCAAAATGCATCCGCTTGGCAGTCTTGGGCTTTTGATACATGAAATACGACAGGCTCTCGGTATTGGCATAACTCAGCCATTCATCAATCGATACACCATTGCCCGATGTCTTTGAAATTTTCTGACCGCTTTCGTCCAGAAACAGCTCATAGGTAAAATGTTCCGGCGCGCGCTGACCCAGAATGCGACAGATCTTATCATAGATTGGCGTGTTGGTGGAATGGTCCTTGCCGTACATCTCAAAATCGACCCCCAATGCTGCCCAACGCGCGCCAAAATCCGGCTTCCATTGCAGCTTAACATTGCCGCCCGTGACGGGCAGGGTCATTTCTGTCCCGTATTCATCATCAAATGTAATCGTCCCATCTGAAGCATTCACCTGTTTCATAGGCACATAGAGCACGCGACCGGTTTCAGGATGGATCGGCAAGAAGATCGAATACGTCTGACGCCGTTCCTCGCGCAGCGAGGCCAACATCACCGCCATGATCTCATCATATTTTTCAACCGCGCGCAGCAAAATCTCATTAAACTGCCCCGAGCGGTAAAATTGAGTCGCTGAATAAAACTCATACTCAAACCCAAAGGTATCCAAAAATCGACGCAACATGGCATTGTTATGGTCGCCAAAACTGTCATGAGTGCCAAAGGGGTCTGGCACCGAGGTCAGCGGCTTTTGCATATGCTCGGCCAAGGCCTCGGGGTTGGGAACGTTGCTGGGCACTTTACGCATGCCATCAAGATCGTCAGAAAAACAAATCAGTTTTGTGGGAATATCGCTTATTTCGTGAAACGCCCGCATCACCATCGTAGTGCGGGCCACCTCACCAAAGGTGCCCAAATGCGGCAGACCAGACGGGCCATAGCCAGTTTCAAACAGAACATAGCCCTTTTCCGGAGGCGCTTTTTGATAGCGTTTAAGCAGCCGGCGGGCCTCTTCAAAAGGCCAAGCTTTTGAGCTCATCGCAGCGTCACGCACATCGGACATATTTGTTCTCCAGAAGATCTTACCACCCAACGCGACAAGATTTCATGCTACCTATTGCCCTAAGCGGGACAGGTCAATATTCTCTACCGTGACAACATATAAGAAAGGTTGTGCACCCGTGACCTATCCTGCTCCCCAACCGCTGACCCAGCAAGACTGTCTGGTGGCTTTAATGATCGCAATTTCAGCCTCAGATACAAATATTCGCACCGCTGAACTGGTGAAAATCCAATCTGCAGTGAACAATCTACCCGTGTTTGCCGACTACGATATAGACCGCGTCAACTTAATGTCCCAAACCGTCTTCGACCTGTTCGAACAAGAAGACGGGCTGGACGCGCTGTTTGGGTTGATTCGCGATAACTTGCCAGAGCGTTTGTTCGAAACCGCTTACGCGCTGTCTTGCGATGTGGCCGCAGCCGACGGCACCCTGCGAGAACCAGAATTGCGCCTGCTCGAAGAGATTCGTTATGAACTCAATATTGACCGGTTGCATGCCGCCGCGATTGAACGCGGATCAAGAGCCAGACACATGCGCGCCTAAGACCGGTACTGGCGGCACCACCGGTTAAGCATTTTATATTGCAAGATTTTCGCGCGACGGTTCCAACCTGATGCACCTTTGGGGCGCTCACGCTGTGCCACTGGGATCAAAGTACGTCGGGCAGTATCGGCAGAAAAGATGGCAAAAGCCAGCTCGCGCCCCTCAGCCGTTGTGACATAGCCCCCAAGCCCCGCAACAAAATTAAGAGTACCCGTTTTGGCGCGAAACCCTTTTGGAGCGCTCTGGGCCAGATTGCCTTTGGCGTTGCGCATTTTAATGTCTTTCAACAACGCGTTCAGCTCTGTGCTATTACGGGCCTTAACCAAAATTCTGACCATGTCACCCGCACTGATCCGCGAACGATCGCTCAGCCCGGAATGATCAACCAGTGACAAACCGGCGGCGCCAAAGCGCTCACTGGCCCAGCGCGACATCTGCGCCGCAGACTCAGCCAATGGCACCGCCATACCAAGCCGCGTTTTTGTCGCCGCCATACCAACAGTTTCCGCCGTTAGATTGGTCGAATATTTCAACATTCTTTGCACAATATCCGCCAGTGATGCACTTTCGTGCGACGCCAGAGTAACACCCGGGACCACCGCTTTGGAAAATTCAGCCATTGGCAGATCAAGTCCATCCGCGCGGGCTAGGCTTTGGAAAATTTCCCCTACATAGCGATCGGGCTTTCGCACCGGCAACCAGCGGGCCCCCTCTTTGCTCAGCGCAGACCGCGATACTGTCCACTCATCCCAGACACCGCCATCGCGATAAGTATAGACCGGTGATCCACGCTCTTTAAGCTGCATACGCGCCATTTTCACCGCTGGACGATAGCGCAACGCCCGCGCCTCCATATCAATTCGGTAGCCGTCCGCCCCCTTTTCCCAACCAAAATACACGCGATTGTAATTCAGGTTCAACCCGCTCACTGCCGGGTTATAGGCAACATGCTGGGGCTGTTCGACATCAATCTGCGGCGCCAATGGCAGCGCACTGCCATCAACAATAAAACGACCCTTGACCGAGCGCAGCCCAGTTTTAACCAACTCCGAGACCAAACCAGCCAAATGATCAGTATCCAAAGACGGATCACCACTGCCGACCAAAATAAGGTCGCCAGTCAGGACCCCGTTTTGAATTGGCCCCGTCGCTACAAGTCGGGTGGAAAAGCGAAAGGCGGGACCAAGATGCGCCAGAGCATAAAGTGCAGTGAGGGATTTCACGACACTGGCAGGAGGCAGCGGTATATCATCCCGATAGGATTCGAGGATGTCACCGTTAGAGACATCTGCCACAGCGCATCCCACTGAGCCCGACAATTCAGCAGCCTCAATGATCCTGCTCAGATCGCTTGGTGCTGGTTTTGATTTCAACGACAGACTGCTCGGTCGCAACTGGGGGCGCAACGAACGCTCCAGCGGACCCGCGGTGGCACCACAGGCAAGCGATGATAACACCCCAGTAATAAACACGCGTTTTGAAACTTTATTCTGCATCACACCTCACAGCTTGTCGGCAAACTGCCACAAGTCCCCAGCACAAGTCATGCCTTGCCAAGAAAGAATACGCGCCACGCGCTGAGAACATCATCCGTTTTTCACCCTGCACCTATGAGTTTTCTGATTGCCGCCAAAGACCTTTGGCCCTGATCGCACTGGATGAGGCCGAGGACAGCGGGATATTCACATAACACCACGCAGGTGCGGCCATCCGCGCCATCAGATGCCGGTTCGAGGCATTCACCCGCGCATGACGATAGGTAAGAGCCGCTTTCGAGGTTCGTGCAGACATACGGTCCCCGGGGCGGGCCAGAACCCCAATAGGGACGGTCTGCATGATCGTGCGCCACGTTTGCCAGCGATGTAATTGGGCAAGGTTATCTGCCCCCATCAGCCAGACAAACCGAATTTTGGGATATTTAGTTCTCAGCGCTGTCAGTGTCTGTGCGGTATACCGAGTGCCCAGCCGCACCTCGATATCGGTCACATAGACATCAGGATGCGTGACCAGCGCCCTCGCCGATCGCACACGTTCTGTCAAAGGGGCCGGCACGCCTTGTTTTAGCGGATTTCCAGGGCTCACCAACCACCAAACTGCGTCTAGATTAAACTGTTTAAGAGCCTCACAAGTGATATGCACATGCCCCGCATGCGGCGGATCAAAAGACCCCCCTAGCAGGCCAATCGTTTGGCCGGGAAACATTCGCAAAGCACTCATAAAGCTGGCTGTACTGCGAAGCTGCGGACAACACAACGCCAGCAATCAAATCACCGGCAATAAACGCCCTACGCCAAACGGTCAGCTTGGCACAGTAACAAACCGTCACGCCCAGAGAGCCAAAGGCCTTCTGGGCAGAACCAAACAGTGATTGTCATGCCCCTTGGGCTCAATATTCAGGATCGGTACGGGGCGTTTTAAATCATGACGGTCTTGGCCCACATCTGGCACCTCGATCCAGTGGATCCTTGCCGCTTTACAATGCTGTATTGCATAAAAGTGCAAGGGTGCGTCAACTGGAACGTTATCGCTGATCTTGCCTATAAAAACAAACTCATCGAACTGATCGTTTGGCAAAGACCCTCGCCAAATCAGTTCAACAACGCCCTCGTTCACCGCACGACCATAAAAGTCATATGTATTTTGATAGGCTCCCACCACAGCTCCAACATCCCAGTTGGGCTTGGGTTTCACCGAAATCATACCTTCGGGTATCCTTACCCGAACGGTATCAGTCGCAGCGCCATCGCATCCATGCGGGATCCGCATGACCGCCTTATAATAAGCGCCCACGACAGCCGGTTTGGTCTCAAGGCCAGCATGACCAAATGTCATCGTTCCCAAAAAGGCTGCAAAGACAGCCGCTGCTATTCTTAAAGGTCTCATTTAAATATCTTTTTGAAAGGGCCAGCGGTTTCACACCGCAATAAAACTATTTTGCCTCCTTCAAAGCAGGGGGGACCCCGCACCTCAGGACGCTCGTCATCGGTGGACCAGCATGAAACTGGCACAACTCGCCATGTGATGCCCGCAATACGCAGTTGTGGAGACCCTGCGCTCCGGACGTATTTCCCACCGCAAAATCCGTCTCTCAACAGGCATACTGCGCAGTCTCTGTCCCCAGAGCCACGCGAGTGGTCCCTCCCGCAGGTATCCGGACGCGGCAAAAACCACACCAAGTTCAGGATCATAAATCTGCGCCGGGCCAACGGAAAACATCAAACCAGCCAACACCACAGCGCCAGCCGCGAGTAATAAAACCAAATACCTCCAGGAACGCAGCATAGAAATCACTTCAATTAAATTTCGATTTTCACAGATAATCACTGTCAAAAAGTCAATATCAAGGCCAGAACAGGAGCAATTATATCTCTGCATTGCCCCTGCCCCCCACCTTCGCTATCAAGCTCCCAATCAGATCATTTACATGAGGAGACCCCAATGGCGGCCTATCAATATGTCTATCACATGGACGGCGTATCCAAAACCTATCCGGGTGGTAAAAAATGTTTTGAAAACATACGGCTGTCGTTTTTACCTGGGGTTAAAATCGGCGTTGTCGGGGTCAACGGCTCAGGTAAATCAACGCTGATGAAAATTATGGCAGGCCTCGACACGGATTTCACCGGCGAGGCATGGTCCGCCGAGGGTGCAAAAGTGGGGTATCTGCCACAGGAACCGCAACTCGACCGGTCATTGAGCGTGCGTGAAAACGTAATGCTTGGCGTGGCCGGCAAAAAAGCGGTGTTGGACCGCTACAATGAACTGGCAATGAATTACTCTGACGAGACAGCCGATGAGATGGCCGCCTTGCAAGATCAGATAGATGCAGAAAATCTGTGGGATTTGGACAGCCAGATCGATGTCAGCATGGAAGCCCTGCGCTGTCCGGCCGATGACGCAGACATCAATAGCCTATCAGGCGGTGAAAGCCGCCGCGTTGCACTGTGCAAGCTGCTGTTGGAAGCCCCAGACATGCTGTTGCTGGATGAACCAACCAACCATTTGGATGCAGAGACAATCGCCTGGCTGCAAAAGCACCTGATCGACTATAAAGGTACGATCCTGATCGTCACTCATGACCGCTATTTTCTCGATGATATCACCGGCTGGATTCTGGAATTAGACCGCGGCAGCGGCATTCCATATGAGGGCAATTACTCAAGCTGGTTGGAGCAAAAAGCCAAACGCCTGTCGCAAGAATCCCGCGAAGATAAATCGAAACAAAAGACGCTGGAACGCGAACTGGACTGGATGCGTCAAGGTCAGAAAGCCCGTCAGGCGAAGCAAAAAGCCCGGATAAATGCCTACAACGAGTTAGCGGGCCAATCCGAGCGAGAGAAAATTTCGCGTGCGCAAATCGTCATCCCTAATGGCCAACGCCTCGGTGGAAAGGTAATCGAGGTTGCCAACCTTAATAAAGCCATGGGCGACAAACTTTTGGTGGAAGACCTGAGCTTTTCGCTGCCCCCTGGCGGCATTGTCGGAGTGATTGGGCCAAACGGTGCCGGCAAATCGACCCTGTTCAAAATGATGACTGGGCAAGAAGAGCCCGATGCAGGCGAGATTGGCTTTGGCGATACGGTACAATTGTCATATGTGGATCAATCACGTGACGATCTGGATGCCAATGCCACGGTCTGGGAAGCAATCGGTGATGGTCAGGATATCATTCGGTTGGGCGATGCCGAGGTCAACTCGCGCGCCTATTGCTCGTCTTTTAACTTCAAGGGCGGAGATCAGCAGAAAAAAGTTGGCCTATTGTCGGGTGGAGAGCGCAATCGGGTACATATGGCGCGGCTGCTAAAATCCGGCGGCAATGTGCTTTTGCTTGATGAACCAACAAACGACCTTGATGTGGAAACCCTACGCGCGCTTGAGGACGCATTGGTTGATTTCGCCGGTTGCGCCGTTGTGATCTCACACGACCGTTTTTTCCTCGACCGTATCTGCACTCATATTCTTGCTTTCGAGGGCGAGGCCCATGTGGAGTGGTTCGAAGGCAACTTTGAGGATTACGAAGAGGACAAAAAACGTCGTCTTGGAGCCGACGCCCTGGAACCGAAACGAATCAAGCATAAAAAGTTTATGCGCTAGCCGGAAATTCCCTGCTTTCTAACGCCTTTCATATTGTTTTTTACAGTATGGAAGGTCGTTTTTACACCTTTCAGAACGATGATTGCACCATAAAAGACGGTATTTGTGTAGAAAAAAATGCTTGCAATTAGGCGCTGATGATTGAAAATGCTTGCCTTTATCCCAAACGAATGCGAATATGGACTAGCAATTGTATTCTTTTTCGACCACTGTCTCCCGTTTTACCGGCGTTCAGTCTTTCGATCCAGACGACAAGCCGGGCTGTCGCACCTCTGCGGACAGCAACTTACAGGAGACTACGGATATGGCCACAGGCACCGTAAAATGGTTTAACACAACTAAAGGCTTCGGCTTTATCGCACCAGACGGCGGAAGCCGCGATGTTTTCGTACACATTTCTGCTGTTGAGCGCGCCGGTCTGACTGGCCTGAGCGACGACCAGAAAGTAACGTTTGATGTTGAAGCTGGCCGCGACGGTCGCGAAAGCGCAACAAATATCGCTCTTGCGTAACGCAAAGTAAGCGATCTAGCCGCGTTTAAGGCATAAAATCAGGCTATAACGGTAGCCTGATTTTTTTATTTCTGACCTCAAACTTGCCAAGAAATTTTACTTTTTCCCGCCAAAACCTAGTCACTTATCTAATGGGAAGAGAAACGCCGCTTGCAGCAAAGCTGCCATCTATTCTGACGTAAGGGCTAGACCCCTAAAAGCCTTTATAAATCGTCGTTTTTCCCATCACGATGGTCCAGATTACCAGCACCACATACCCCAAACAAAACCCAATCAAAGTGATCCACGCATAGTTAAGAATAGCAGCGCCAAGAAAGGCAAACGCGACCAAAAAATACTTTACATTGTCGCGTGAAACACTCACCAACTTAAACGACCATGTAGGGATTTGACTGATCATCAGCAAGCCAATCAGCACCATGTGCGCGCAAATAACTAAAGTAGGCAGTAAATCTGCGTCGTCCATGGCAAACGATAAAAACATCGGTAACATTACCAAAAGTGCACCGGCAGGGGCTGGCACGCCCACAAAATAGCCACTGTTGTCCACCTCCAGATCAGACTTACTGGTAACATTGAACCGAGCGAGCCTGATGACACAGCACACTGCAAAAATCTGGACAGATATCCAACCCAGACGCGGCATATCTTGCAGTGCCCAAAAATAAAGTACCATCGGGGGGGCGACGCCAAAGTTTAGAAAGTCTGCCAGTGAGTCCAACTCAGCGCCCATTTTACTATCGCTATTAAACAGACGGGCGACGCGGCCATCCAAACCATCCAATACGCAGGCCAGTAAAATCAACTGAACAGCGCGTTCGTGACTGCCTTGGAACCCCAGCTTGATCGCGGTCAACCCAAGGCAGATCGCCGCAACCGTCAGCATGTTGGGCAGCAATTGAAACAGCGTCACTTCAGTTTTGATTTTTTCGGGCTTACCCAACCGCTATTCCGTCCTTGCACTACGTGCGGGTTCATCCGCTGTTAAATCAGCAATCACCGTCTCGCCGGCGATCATTGACTGACCGACGCTGACCATGGGCTGTACGCCATCGGGCAGGTATACATCCACGCGAGATCCAAAACGGATCAAGCCAAAACGTTCGCCGGTACCCAACGCTTGTGACCGCGTCACAAAGCACACAATCCGGCGCGCTACCAATCCGGCGATCTGTACCACCGCAATCTGACGACCATCGGCAATTTTTATCGCCAAACTGTTTCGTTCGTTATCAACACTGGCCTTGTCCAGCGACGCATTGAGATATTTCCCCGCGCGATAGGCAATACTGACCACCTCACCGGCAATCGGTGCCCTGTTCACATGACAGTTGAACACGTTCATAAACACACTTACCCGCGTCAGGGCATCTGAAGACATGCCCAGTTCCTCGGGCGGCACCGCTTTTTCAATCAGTGAAATGATGCCGTCCGCAGGGCTGACCAACAACCCCTCGCGTTCCGGGGTTGTGCGTTTAGGGTCACGAAAAAAATAGTAACACCAGATAGTTAAGCCAACCCCACCCCAACCAAGCCAGTCTGAAATTAAAAACAGACCCGCGGTAATAATTGCGAAAATCAACACGAATTTGATACCTTCGCGGTGCATGGGCTTAATAAATGTTTCAAGCATTGTCATAAAAGCTAGACCCGATCTTTCAGTTTAGGTACGGCAGGATTTTTGCCTACTGCGCCGAGGCGCATTATTCAAGCCACTTATACCATAGTGACCACACCAAAGCGCCCCAAATGCCGTCCAGAACCGCACTGTCTGGTCGACACCAACGCCCAAAACCGACCAAGCCACAGACATCTTGCACTGGGCAATCAGTCCAGGTGAAAACCTGGTGTTGATTGAGACAAAGCGTTTTCTTCGGCATCCATATCTTCCGCAATAGCATCAAACAACGGCGTTGTCATATAGCGCTCGCCAGTATCGGGCATCATGCAAAGGATAACTGACCCCGGCGCGGCCTTGGCCGCCACCTTCATTGCTACAGCAAAGGAAGAGCCCCCCGATATACCTGTCATAATCCCCTCTTTACGCGCCAAATTATGCGCCCATTCCAGACCTTCACCGCCAGTGATTGGGATCAATTCGTCATAGTTTTTATTGTCCAGCGTCTCCTGAAGCACCAGAGGAATAAAATCTGGGGTCCAGCCTTGAATCGGATGCGGTTCGAACGCCGGATGACTGCTTGCAGGGGCCCCGCCCTCGCCGCGTGACTGACCTATGCCACTTTCTATCAGCGCGGCATTTGCCGGCTCCGTCAGGATTATTTTCGTCTCTGGGCGGCTGCGGCGCAAAACTCTTGCAACCCCCGTCACAGTGCCACCTGTGCCATAGCCTGTAACAAAATAGTCAAGCCTGTCACCGGCAAAATCGGCGATTATTTCTGGACCTGTGGTCGACTCGTGAATATCAGCGTTGGCGTTGCTCTCAAATTGCTGAGCAAGGAACCAGCCGTTGGCTTTCACCAATTCGACTGCCTTTTGGTACATCCCAAGCCCCTTCGCCGCCCGCGGCGTCAACACGACTTTGGCCCCCAACATCCGCATCAATTTACGGCGTTCAATGGAAAAACTATCCGCCATCGTCACCACCAAAGGATACCCTTTTTGTGCGCAGACCATCGCCAGACCAATACCAGTGTTGCCGCTGGTCGCCTCAACGACTGTCTGGCCAGGTTTTAGGCTGCCATCACGCTCGGCAGCTTCGATGATATTCAGTGCAAGGCGGTCTTTTACCGATCCCGCAGGATTGAAAAACTCGGCCTTGACATAAATTCTGACACCTTCGGGGGCCAGATTATTAATGCGAATACACGGCGTGTTTCCGACTGTATCCAGCACAGAGTCATACGTCCGACCCAAACCTTCTGTTGAACGGATGTTTTCACTTATGGTCATAACAGCCCCTTGCTTTGATAAATCATGGAAGTTTTGCTATTGGTGCAAACTACAAGGCAGGAACCACTTGATCAATGTATTTCACGGCACATTCAGCGACACGAACGGTAAAAAAAGTCACAAGCAGTCCTGTTGAAATTCACAGATCACGCACCGATTGCACTGGGCCACAAACTCCCAACCAGGCGTCTGGTAAAATTGACAACCCCAGAACCCTGTCGGGGTTGGTTGGGGGGGGCATCACCACATCATTGAGCTTTTCAAAGCCAAAGCGCTGGTAGTAGGGCCCATCCCCAACCAGCAGAACCCGCTGCCATCCCTGGCTGGCCGCCAGCGCCAAACTGTCACGGATCAACGCGCCGCCCAAACCTTCACCCTGCCGGGTCGGATGCACCGCAACCGGCCCCAAAAGCAGTGCTTCATGACATCCCACGACGATCGGCCAATAGCGGATCGCCCCCCCCAAAATATCACCCGGGTCGCGCGCAACCATCGACAGGCCCGCCACCGGCGCAACCTGATCTCGCAAACGATATGAGGACAGCGCCTCACGGCCTGGCGCAAAGCACAGATCATAAAGCGCCTCCACCTCCCACCAGTCTGCCTGCTGTTCCTGTTTGAACTTATACACCAGCTGCGCGCCTCAACATTTATCGCTGGCAACCGCCCTAACACGCTCCTATTGAGAGGGCAAACAGGAGACAGAGTAATGTTTTACAAACCACAAGACGGACACGGTCTGCCACACAACCCCTTCAATGCCATCGTCACCCCCCGCCCAATCGGCTGGATTTCATCACGCGATACCGATGGGAATGACAATTTAGCCCCCTATTCATTTTTCAACGCGGTCGCCTATGTCCCCCCTCAGGTGATGTTTTCCTCTACCGGGCAAAAGCCCGACCGCGAGGGGACGAAAGATAGCGTTAGCAACATTCGCGACACCGGCGTTTTTTGCGTCAATATCGTTGAATATGCGATGCGCGATGCGATGAATGCCAGCTCGGCCACAGTGGATAAGAACATTGATGAATTCGCCCGAGCAAAGTTGGAAAAAAAACCCTGTGAAACGATCGACTGCGCCCGAGTATCAGGCACACCAGCCGCTTTAGAATGCAAACTGACCCAGATTTTACAGTTACCCGGTGCCGCAAATTTCGCCGTGTTCGGCGAAGTGACCGGCATTCATATGCGCGATGATTGTCTCATCGACGGGCTGTTTGATATCACACGTTTCCAACCGCTCGCACGGCTTGGATACCGCGATTACACCCGCGTCACCGATCTATTCTCACTGTCACGCCCAGACGATTGACCTTGGGGCTCTCAACGGAATATGCCGTTTAGTGGCCTTCGCCCAAAATGCCAATCCGAACCGAGTAATTCACCACCAAACCATAATCCGGATCATCATCGCTATCGACCATAAGATGACCGGCTTTGCTTAAAAGTGCATGGCAATCCCGACTTAGGTGCACCAGTTGGATGCGCTTGCCTGCGGCCTGATACTTTGCCGCGACCGCCTCGATTGCCTGCAGGGCTGATTGATCCACCACTCTGCTGTCCGCAAAATCCACAATCACCTGCTCGGGGTCTTCACTAAGCTCAAACAATTCAGCAAAACCGTCAGCAGACCCAAAAAACAACGGACCCTGAATCTGATAGACTTTCGCGCCTTCGGAATTTAGCAAGATCTTGGCGTGAATCCGCCGTGCGTTGTTCCAAGCATAGGCCAGTGCTGAAACAATCACCCCAACCACGACCGCAACTGCAAGGTCAGCATAGACCGTAACCACCGTGACCAAAATGATCACAAAGGCGTCAGTCATCGGCACCCGACGCAGAATCCGCAACGAATTCCAAGCAAATGTTCCAATAACCACCATGAACATCACGCCCACCAGAGCGGCCAGCGGAATTTGTTCAATCACCGACGATCCCACTAGAATAAACAACAGCAGGAACAGTGCTGCCGAAATACCAGCGATCCGAGTGCGGCCCCCAGATTTGACGTTGATCATCGATTGACCAATCATCGCACAGCCCCCCATGCCGCCAAAAAACCCGGTCAACGTGTTGGCAAGCCCTTGGGCGATGCATTCCTGTGACGCGCCGCCTCGCTTACCAGTCATTTCGCCGACAAGGTTGAGGGTCAGCAAACTTTCAATCAGCCCAATCGCCGCCAGAATGACCGCATAGGGCAAGATAATTTCCAAAGTGCCCCAAGTAAGCGGCACCAAGGGAATGTGAAAAAGCGGTAACCCGCCTTCAATCGAGGCAAGATCGCCCACCCGCGGCACATCAAGTCCAAAACCAATCACCACGGCAGCGACAATCCCAATACCGGCTAAGGGCGCGGGTATCACCTTGGTAACCCGTGGCATCAGCCAGATAATACCCATCGTCAACACCACCAGCCCCAGCATCAGATATAGTGGCTCACCACTTAACCAAGTGCCACCACCCGCGCCGTGACCGGCCGCTTCGGTCGAACCCGGCGCCTTGAACTGGGTCATCTGCGCCAAAAAGATCACAATTGCCAAGCCGTTGACAAAGCCAAGCATCACCGGATGCGGCACCAAGCGAATGAACCGCCCCCATTGCATGACACCAGCAAACAACTGCAGCCCCCCCATCAACACCACTGTTGCAAACAGATATTCGACCCCGTGCTGCGCGACCAAGGCCACCATAACAACCGCCAACGCACCGGTTGCGCCAGAAATCATGCCGGGCCGCCCCCCAAGAAGTGCCGTCACAAGTCCCACCAGAAAGGCTGCGTAAAGCCCCACAAGCGGATGCACGCCCGCGACAAATGCAAAAGCGACCGCTTCGGGAACCAACGCCAGTGCAACGGTCAAACCTGAGAGCAATTCAATGCGGATACGGCCCACACTCAGCCCCTCATCAGACGTCCAGCGCAAATCGGGAAAAGCTATAGAATTGGCAAATAAGCCAAAAATGGCGGGTTTCATACGATATCCTGAAAGTTGGGAGATTTGGTGGTTCAGAGCTTCTATCCCAGTTTCCCCAAAAGCGAAAGGTCAATGTGGCGGCGCAGAAAAATCATCCCTAAAGAAGATACGGGCTTCATGAGATTTCCCAATTGCGCTTTGAAGCATAGTCACAACAGGCAGTTTTCAACGGAGCAAAGAGGCCGCGATATTGAGCCCAAGCTTATAAAATAAAATTTGATGTAAAGTTCATAAGCTTGATGATCCAAAAATACGCCACAAAATCATGGTTTCGAAAGCCGCGCTACGAAAGTCTGGTAACTGCCGTCACCAGACAGCCAAGACGAGATAATCCATATTTTGCAGCCTGACGAGATCTGCGTGACCAACAACCCGTCAAATCGCTTACCCTTTGGCATGAGAAGAAAAACCAACCAACGGGCCCAATCCTCAGCATCACTTTCGTCTGGTTTTTAATTAACAGGGGGGTTACGGCTGGTGGCAAGGCACGACCCGCTCTCAACAGGTTCCGCATCCACTGTCTGCGCGATATTTTTCATGGCACCATTTTTACAAGGAGTTTTGAGAATGGATTTCAACATTTGGCTCTCTTTTGCGGCGGCATCAATGCTGATCCTCATTCTACCCGGACCAACTATTCTGACAATCCTGTCGCATACACTCATCGGCGGTCGCCGGGTGATCTGGGGTGCTGTCGCTGCCATTGCCTGTGGCGATCTGATCTCTATGAGCCTTGCACTCATCGGCCTTGGCGCTCTGCTGGCAGCCTCAGCGCTCGCATTCACTGTATTAAAATGGCTTGGAGCCCTCTATTTGATCTGGCTCGGTATAAACATGCTGCGCACGGCGGTCAGATCAGATTTTAATGCACCCAGTTCAAATGCGCTATCCTCACGGCGCAGCATTTTTTACAAGTTATTTTGGGTCACCGTTTTAAATCCAAAATCAATTGGGTTTTTTGCGGCTTTTCTGCCGCAGTTCATCGACCCCGCACGATCTATTATGATACAATCTCTCGTGATGCTGGCAACATTTGTAAGCTTTGGGGCATTGAACGCACTGGCCTATGGATATGCAGCAAACCACCTTCAGGCCCATCTAAACCAGCCATATATCAAAAGGTGGGTGGCGGGGCTGGCCGGCAGCGTCTTGATCACGATGGGGGCTGTGACTGCCAAGCTGGAGCAGTAAACCGAACCGTACATGTCAGGCGCGACACAATTGCTTGCTACAATAGTTTCTCACCCGTTGCACAGACCACGTCAGCGTCTTAGAACCAAGCGCTCCAACACAGCCCGTTAAGGACCTGATCAGATGAAAACCGTCAAAGACTATATCCGCACAATACCAGATTTTCCGCACGAAGGTATTCAATTTCGCGATGTCACTACTTTGTTTGCAAATCCCCGCGGGTTCCGCCTTGCCATTGACCAAATGCTGGAACCTTATGTCGGGCAAAAAATTGATACCGTTGTGGGGCTAGAGGCGCGGGGTTTTATCCTTGGTGGCGCAATCGCTCATCAATTATCCGCAGGTTTTGTACCAATCCGCAAAAAGGGCAAATTACCCGGGGCCACCATTCATCAGGCCTATACGCTTGAATATGGCGAGGCGATTGTCGAACTGCATGACGACGCCGTGCAAGCTGGCGAGAGGATCCTGCTGGTTGATGATCTGTTGGCAACTGGCGGAACTGCAGCGGCGGGTATTGCCCTGCTGGAACGCCTTGGCGCTGAGATCGTCAGCTGCGCCTTTATTGTCGAGTTACCCGAGCTTGGTGGTCGCACCAAGTTGGAAGCGATGGGAATGGATTTGCACGCCTTATGCGCCTTTGACGGGCTTTAAGCGCCATGTTTGGAAGCAATTTTAAACCGTCCGTTCACTGGAAACACGCATGGGCCTATAGCAGGCCGCTTGGTATCAAACGGGCAAGAATTCTAAAACTTTTTTCTCCAATGATTTCATCTCAAGAGGTTTTACCAAAAAAGCATCCATTCCGCTTGCATAGCAGCGATCAGCTTCGCCCTGCAGCGCATTTGCCGTTATCGCAACAATGGGCGTCCTTGCGCGGTGATGCTCTGCTTCGTGCTGGCGTATCATCTGTGTCATTTCAAAACCGTCCATGATTGGCATATGGCAATCTGACAAGATCAGGTCAAACGATCCACTCTGCCATTTTTCCAAACCCTCTGCGCCATTTTGGGCGACAAGTGTCGGATAACCTAATGTTTCGAGCTGTTTGAGTAAAACCAGCCGATTGATTTCATTGTCTTCGACGACCAGAATTGACATTTCGGACCGTCGATCTTTACTATCTTTCAAGGTCTCTGTATTTTTCCGGGTGTTGTCTTTTATAGTTTCAGCGGGTTGCACCCAACCGCCAGCAACAGCAACCGCTCGCTGCAATTCAGACACTAATATGGGAAAGGCTTGAATCCGCGAAATCCCCGGACTCAACTGACCAATCCGATTTACCCGCTGGGCACAGAGCAAAATAATTTTTACATCTGGGCATTTTCTTTCCAAAGCCACGCACCACGCATCAACAATCTCGGGATCATAAGTTTCCAGAATAAAAACTGTTGCGCCAAGCGAGACGGGATCGACTCCAACAAGATTTCTATCGGTTTTCAACACTTTCAGCTCAGCGTTGCAGCGTGCAAAAAAAGTATCAAACCAATGGGGAAAGGGCAGCCCACGTTCAAGCAGCCAAATCACTTTTGATCCGGAAATATCAGGAAGCGTGTTGGGACCGTCTTCCGCTGAAATGGGCAGATCAAGCACCACTTCTGTTCCCTTGCCCGCGGTGCTGTTCACCTCTATGCGACCGTTCATCCGCCGCACAAGGCTCTGCGTGATTACCAAACCCAATCCCGTACCATCAACGCGCCGCGTCTTTGACGCCTCGCCCTGAGTAAAGGGATTGAAAAGGTTGTTTTTAACTGTCTCAGACATCCCGATGCCGGTATCTTTAATCGACAGCCGCATTTTGTTATCATCAAGACGCTCCACCAGAAAGCGCACTTCTGTGTCAGCGTCGGTCAAGCTCTTAGCAGAAAACTTTATCGCATTTCCCAAGAGGTTCAAAATAATTTGCCGCAAACGACCGGCATCCGTCAATATCCAGTTAGGTAGGTGGGGGTCAATACCGAGGCGAAGCTTCACTTCGCTGCTATCAGCCAAATTTTGCAATGAAACTGCCGCACCTTCGATCACTGGCCTAAGTTCACTTTTTGAATATTGTATGTCCAACTCACCCGCCTCGATTTGGCGCGCATCCAAAATATCGCCAATAATCCGCAACAGAGAAAAAGCAGAGCTTCGAATTGTATGAATGACACGCGCCTGTTCATCGCTTGGTTGCAGATTTTCCAACACTTCGACCATGCCAATCAAACCATTCATTGGCGTTCTAATTTCATGGCTCATATTAGCCAAAAAGTTACTTTTGGCCTGTGATAATTTCTCTGCATTCAGGCGCGCTGCAGAGAGTTTATCCTCTCTCGCGGTAAGCAGATAATTAAAGTGAAACATTTCTAAGATCACCACGGCAGCAAAGATCACTGCGAGGCATGCATTGGTACTAGCAATGCTTAGCCAAGGCTCAAGCGTATTTATATCAAACAAAGCTTGGGACGCACCCGCAAGACCAAAAGCAACAGAGGCAACCCAGAGACAAAACGGAAAAAAGACAAAGAAGATGACCCAATGGCGTTCATTGCGCCATGACAACACCGCAAAAGGCAGACCCGCAACCGGTACCAAGAGATTGTGAAGATCCAATGCTTGATGGTTGAATATAGTTGCAATTAAAAGCACCAACGACAGGCTAAATAGGCTCGCCAACCGCGCAAAGCTGTGATGTCCACGTTGGAATAATACCACACACCCCACCCAAAGCACGGCCAAAGCCGCCATAATGGACGCGCTACGAAGGGCGTCCAAAACAAAGAGGGTCAGGGCAGATAAAGACGCCCATATCGCCAGACCCTTCATTAACAACCAACTTAGCTTGACCCTGCCCGCATGGATACGCCTCTCGAGCTCTAACGTAGCTATATTTTCTGGATTTTTATTAATATTCATCTGGCCATTGCTCTCAAACTGCGCGTCATTACAGCAGCCGTTTCGTCACAGCGAACTTAACTTTCAGAGGCATCACAAGTCCCCGTGGCAACAATGGCTCATTTGAGGGTGCGCTGGCAAGAGCCTGCGCCGCAAATAGCAATTTCCAAGCTAATTCCAAAGTATTTATAACACCTATTTATCTCAAAACTGCTTTATTTCAAAACTGCACCGGGGTTCATAATACCATTAGGATCCAGAGCCGCTTTAATCGCACGCATTGCGTACAGCTTGACCGGGTTGGCATAGCGCTCAAGATCATCAACTTTCAGGCGCCCAATTCCGTGCTCGGCACTGACTGACCCCTGCATCTCATGCACCAAATCGTGCACCACACGCTTGATATCGTCACGTTCCTCTAAATGGTCTGCACTGTTTCGACCCGGAATCGGATAGACGTTGTAATGCATATTGCCATCACCCAGATGCCCAAAGCAATTGATCCGAAACGCACCTATTTTTGCAATCACTTCTGGGCCGCGGCGAATAAACTCCGGCACCGCTGAGAGCGGCAAAGAAATATCGTGGCTTGACACCGCACCAATCAGGCGATTGGCTTCGGGAATGCGTTCCCGCACCGCCCAGAAATCACTGCGCTGGCCCTCCGAGTGCGCAATTAGCCCATCCAAAACCAACCCGGCGTTCTGGGCTTGTTCAAATAAGTACATCAAAGCGTCCGCTGGGTCATGGCCCCGGCTCAAGCCGACGTCTATCAGCACCATCCATTCAGGGCTGTCGGCAAAGGGCTGTCGCATGTCGGGCAGCTTTTCACGCAGAAACTCCAACCCCTGACGGTGGATCAGCTCAAATGCGCTTATCCCCTCGGCCAGATGTGCCCGTGCCATGCCTAGCAAAGCCAGCGCCGACTGTGGATCAGGCACCACCATAAGCGCCGTGCCACTGTGCGCCGGGCGCGGCGCCAGTTTTAACGCGGCTGCTGTAATGACCCCCAACGTACCCTCAGACCCAATCAGCAGATTTCTCAAATCATAGCCGGTGTTGTCTTTACGAAGACGTGACAATCCATGCCAAATCGCACCATCAGGCAGCACCGCCTCAAGCCCGAGACACAGATCCCGTGCATTACCATACCGCAAAACATTCAAACCACCCGCATTCGTGGCTAGGTTACCACCGATCCGCGCCGACCCTTCTGCTGCGAGCGACAGCGGAAATAATCGATCTTCGACCTCGGCTGCGGCCTGAACGTTGGCCAGAATACAGCCCGCCTCTGCAACCAGTACATTCTCAGTCGGGTAAACAGCCCGGATCGCCGTCATGCGCTCCAACGACAAGATCACAGGGGCTGGACCCTGAGGCGCAATCTGCCCGCCAACAAGACCAGTGCCGCCCCCATATGGCACAACCCCAACCTGCGCCATGTTGGCCATACGCAAAACCTGCGCCACCTGTTCAGTATTCTCAGGCAGGACAAGCACACCCGACTGACCAACATAACGCCCGCGCGGTTCTTCAAGATAACGGGCCTCGGTGGGTTTGAACAATCGCTCGGGCAAGCCAGAGCGCAATGTTTGGAGGAACGCTGCGTCAGCGGGATATAAAGGCATGATGTAGACCCTCGATTACATTTTCATTCTGTCAGAAAGCGCCAGATTAGCCTGCACTGGTACGCCCACGACGGTCAAAGCGCAGCGCCGCATAGAGCACATGCGTACGCCACCGGCCATTAATCTGAAGATAGCTCTGCGCCACCCCCTCATATTTAAAGCCGCTTTTTTCCAACACGCCCCGCGACGCCACATTCTCGGGCAGACAAGCAGCCTCAAGCCGACTAAGACCTTCTTTTTGAAATGCATAATCCAGACATGCAGTCAAAGCCTCGCGCATATAGCCCTGCCGCGCATGGGGCGCACCAATCCAATAACCCAATGTAGCCGCCTGCGCCGGCCCGCGGCGCATATTGTCCAACGTCACCGCCCCCAACAGAACACCATCCTTCTGGCGCTCGATAAACAGCGGAATGCCCGAACCGGCTGAGACCGATCGCTGCGCCCAATAGACACGGTTCGCGAAAGACTTCCGCGATAGATGATCCGCAGCCCAGCTCGGTTCCCACGGCGTCAGAAACGCCTTGCTGTTCAAGCGCAGTTCAGACCAACTCCGATAATCGCGATGCAGCGGCAAGCGCAACATCAGGCGGTCGGTGACGATCTGAACTTTACGTTTGAACAGAAACATCAGGCAGCGTTTCGCGACTTAAGCGCATCAAGAGTTGGCCCCTTTGCAACAGGGCCATAGAGCGCCATTGCCGCCGGCGCCCTGCTCACCAGATTTGCGGCAAACTGACGGACGTCTGCAGTGGTCACCGCATCAATCTGTTCAACCACCTCATCAAGAGATTTGACACGCCCCCAAACCTGTACCATCCGCGCCAGCCTTTCGCCCCGTGACGAGGGGCTCTCCAAGCCCATAAGCATCCCGGCTTTCATCTGTGCACGTGCCCGAGCCACTTCCTGATCGTTCATATCATCAGCAGCACGGTGCATTTCATCCAGAGTAATGGTCATCAATTCAGCCAATTGGTCCTCGCCTGTGCCGGCATAGATCGTGGTCATACCGCTGTCAGCATACGCTTCAGTTTGGGCGAAAATTGAATAACACAGCCCGCGCTTTTCGCGTACTTCCTGAAACAGCCGGCTCGACATGCCGCCACCAAATGCCACCGAATAAATCTGCGCGGTATAAATCTCTGATTCCTGATAACCTGGGCTGTCAAACCCAAGCGCAAAATGCGCCTGTTCAAGGTCTTTGATGCGGCGATCTTCACCGCCCTTGAATAAGGCTTTGCT
>Ga0209198_1001070_pt1 | contig 22146 bp, 39 predicted proteins | sample COGITO_mtgs_1105_2_FD_184804 | JGI IMG/M metagenome (GOLD analysis project Ga0209198, IMG submission 184804) | Pelagic marine microbial communities from North Sea - COGITO_mtgs_110519 (SPAdes) (version 2) | ecosystem: Environmental > Aquatic > Marine > Epipelagic ...
GCGCCTGCATTTACTGCCACGCCGGGCAAGGTTTCAATCAAAGTGGAGGAGAAGTGATGCTGATCCGCATTCAATCTGAAGACGGCCAAGACTTTCTGGTTGGTTTCGGAGAAGGTTCTGGCAGCGTTGCAATTGCGACAACGAACCTCACAAGATCGCAGCCCAATTTTGAAGATTTCACAATTGAAGAAGCCGAGGCGATTATCAAGGCAATGCAAATTGCCATTGATGGCGCAAAAACTGAACGTGATTTAATGGAGAACCACAATGGCAATTGATCTATCACAACTGAGCCGACCAACAGCGGGGCGTCCTTTGATTGCCACGCTGTTTAGCGAAGGCGGCATGGGCAAAACAACGCTTGCGGCAATGTTCCCAAAGCCGGTCTTTATCCGCGCCGAGGATGGCACGGCCAGCCTTGACGGACACCCTGACGCCATGCTGTTTCCGGTGGCCAAATCCACGGCCGACGTGTTTGAGGCAATCGAGGCGCTTGCAACGGGCGACCACGACCGAAAAACGGTTGTCATTGACAGCATCACGCAGTTTGAAAAACTGGCGATCAAGGAAATCATTGACAGCGAAAGCAACCCCAAGTGCAAAAACATGGCAGCAGCGCATGGCGGCTATGGCAAGGCCTTCGGGATGCTGGATGCACGGCATCAGGAACTGCGCGAGGCTTGCGATTATCTGGCGACAGATTGCGGGTTGAATGTGGTTTTCATTGCCCATGCCACGACTGAGGAACTGGAACTGCCGGACGCTGACAAATACAGCCGGTACACGATCCAGCTTCACAAGAACCGCCAATATGACTGCGTGCATCATTACAGCAACAACGCAGACATGGTGGCATTCATTCGGCTGGTGACGAACCTGCGCGGCAGCGAGGGCAATAAAAAGCGGGCGATCAGCGACGGCGAGCGCGAAATCATTGCTTTTCCGGTGGCCAGCAACATCAGCAAGAACCGATACAACATCACTGCGCCAATCAAGTTTGATCTTGGCGGTGACTTTCCCTTTTCGAAATATGTAGCGCAGTAGGAGATCAACGCACATGGAACTCAATGGATTTGACGCGAACAACGTAGACCCATCAGAAAGCCGCGAGCCGATCCCGGCGGGATGGTATAAGGCGGTTATCACGCAGAGCGAGGAAAAGCCGACGAAGGCGCAGACGGGCAGCTATCTGCAAATGACGGTTGAAGTGATCGATGGCGAACATGCAGGGCGGAAGGCGTTTGAGCGCCTGAACCTGAACAACCCCAACGCCACTGCGGTTGAGATTGCCCAGCGCACCTTGTCGAGCATTTGCCGCGCTGTTGGTGTGATGACGCCGCGCCAGTCTGCGGACCTGCATGACAAGCCTTTCATGGTGAAGATCAAGGTCAAGCCAGCCAAGGACGGCTACGACGCCAGCAATGACATTGCAGAGTATGCGGCGACCAACGCTGCGCCATCGGCATCAGCGCCCAGCGCAGCGGCAGCATCTACGCCGCCCTGGAAGAAGTAGGCGTCTGCTTAGGCATGGGGCGGTGCGCCGCCCCATTACTGGATAGATGGAGAGCAGCATGAACCTTGAACCTTACAACCTGCCGCCCACGGTGCAGGCGATATTTGACCACTACAAAGCCAAGCGCAAGGACGCGCACCGCCCGCATCTCGGCGGCTCCCAGATCGGCCACGAGTGCAGCCGCGCCTTGTGGTATCAGTTTCGGCACATGGATCGGGCGACGTTTGAAGGGCGCGTGCTGCGCTTGTTTGAAACGGGCGACAGGGAGGAGGATCGCATTGTTGCAAACCTGCGGGCCGTTGGCGTGACAGTGTGGGACCGCGATCCTGATACGGGCAGGCAGATACGCTTTACCGCGCACGACGGGCATTTCGCGTTGTCGCTGGATGGCGTTGGCAAGGGCTTTGCGGAAAGCGGCCAGCCGCACACGCTGGAGTTCAAGACAATGAATGACAAGAACTTTAAGGCGATGGAGAACAAAGGCTGCGAGGCGACAAAGCCGGTCTATTATGCGCAATGCCAGATCGGGATGCATTTGGCCGAGATTGATCGCTGCGCTTTCATCGCCGTGAACAAGAACACCGATGCGATCTACATGGAGCGGATCAAATACGATCCGGCGATGGCACTGAAGCTGGTGGCGAAGGCTGGCGAGATTATCTTTGCGGACAAGCCCCCTGCAAAGCTGCGCAATGACCCGTCATATTTCCAGTGCAAGTTTTGCGATTACAGCGCGATTTGCCATATGGGAAAGCCGCCGGAGGTGAATTGCCGAACGTGCGCCCATGCCACGCCTGAGCGCGGTGGTGATGGCGCTTGGTCATGCGCCAAGGGCAAGGCTTTCGGAACGTTGTGCGATGCGCACATTTTCAATCCCTATGCCATGCCATGGGAGGTGCATGACGCCAGCCCTGATTGGGTGGAGTACGTCACCGAGGACGGCGAGGTCATTCGCAACGAAGGCAACAGTCAAGAGATTGCAGATCAGTGGGTGCCGTTTTGATGTTACGCGTGCTTGATCTATTTAGTGGCATTGGGGGCTTCAGTCTTGGGCTTGAACGAACGGGCGGATTTGAAACCGTTGCGTTCTGCGAAATCGAGCCGTTCCCCCGCAAAGTCTTAGCTAAACACTGGCCGGAGGTGCCTTGCTATGAAGACGTCACCAAACTCACAGGCGACATTCTTAAACGAGACGGAATTTCCGTTGATGTCATCACAGGCGGCTTCCCGTGCCAAGACATCAGCGTTGCAGGGAAGCAAGCCGGAATTGGCGAAGGAACCCGCAGTGGATTGTGGTCCGAAATTGTCCGACTTATTGGCGAGCTTAGACCCCGCTACGTCATCGTGGAGAACGTCGCAGCGCTGCTTAGTGGCCCAACTGAACAACGAGGCGGATGGTTTGGCACAATTCTCGCAGACTTGGCCCGCTGCGGGTATGATGCGGAGTGGGAAAACATACCAGCGTCAGCCTTGGGCGCTCCCCATCGCCGCGAACGTGTCTGGATTGTTGCCTACCCCGCAAAGATCAGACGGCCCGAAATGGCATTATTCAATATCGCCCAAAATGTGCATAGAACGTGCGAAAGGTGGGCACCAAGAAATGTTGGCGCATTGGGTGGTAAAAACCTCATTGCAGACTGGCAGGAGCAATCCGGCCTTCCACTTGTGGGTGATGGGTTTCCCAACGGATCACGCATCTGTGCCGCCGCTGGCAACGCCGTAGTGCCGCAAATACCCGAACTGATCGGCAACGCAATTTTAGAAGCGGAGGCAGAAATATGAAACTCACACTCAGACCCTATCAAGCCGAAGCCATTGACGCGCTTTATCAGTATTGGGCCGACAAGCGGGGCAATGATCCGTTGATTGTCGCACCGACAGGGGCAGGCAAAAGCCTGATCTTGGCAAAGCTGATCGAGGACGCTTTATCTTACACCGGCACGCGGGTGTTGATGCTCACGCACGTCAAAGAATTGATCCAGCAGAACGCCGAGGAACTCATTGGAATGCTGCCCAGCGTTGACCTTGGCTTTTACAGCGCCAGCATCGGCCAGAAGCGGCTGGACAAGCAGGTGACATTTGCTGGCATTCAGTCGATTTGGGAGCGTGCGCCTGACATGGTGCCACCGCCGGACTTGGTGATTATTGACGAGGCGCATTTGGTGCCGAAAAACACCACGACGCGATACGGAAAGTTCCTTGACGACTTGAGACAGTGCAATCCTGCCGTCAAAATTGTGGGCCTGACGGCGACGCCGTACCGGTTGGACAGCGGCTATTTGCACAAGGGCAAAGGCGCAATCTTTGACGGCATCGCCTATGACATACCGGTCGGCAAGCTGATGGACGATGGCTATCTTGCACCGCTCGTGAGTAAGGGTGCGCAGGCCAAGATTGATCTGACCAATGTCGGCAAACGGGGCGGAGAGTTTATCGAAAGCCAGCTTGCAATGGCTGCAAGCGATCCTGAGTTGGTACGGGAAACGGTTGCGGAAATCATCCGTCACGGTGCCGATCGCAAGGCTTGGTTGGTGTTTGCGTCTGGCGTTGGCCATGCGGAGATGATTGAGGCCGAAATGCAGGCCAATGGCATCAGCGTTGCAGTTGTGACCGGTGCCGATAACAAGACAGACCGCGCGGGGCGGATTGCAGCCTTCAAGGCGGGCCGGGTGCGGTGCCTGATCAACATTGGCGTGCTGACGGCTGGCTTCAATCACCCGGCGACGGACTTGGTGGCAATGGTGCGCGCGACTGCATCGGCCGGCCTTTACGTCCAGATGGCGGGGCGGGGCACGCGCAAGGCCGAGGGCAAGGAGGATTGCCTGTTGCTGGACTTTGGCGGCAACGTCGAGCGGCACGGCTTTATTGATGCGGTGCGGGTGCGCGACAAGACGCAGGGGACGGGCGACGGTGAAGCTCCCGCAAAGGAATGTCCAGAGTGCCAAACAATGGTTCCAACGGGCCTACGCTTTTGCGGGTGTGGGCATAAATTCCCTGATCCTGAATTGAACCACGGCAATAGCGCCTATGGCGGGGCCGTGCTTTCATCGCAGGTCGTGGCCGAGTGGATTGATGTCGAGGATGTGCTGTATGATCGGCACAAAAAGCCCGGCAAGCCCGACAGCGTGAAGGTGACGTACTGCTGCGGCCTGAGGTCTGTGAGCGAGTGGCTATGCCCAGACCACGGAGGCTATGCAGCAAGCCGCTACACGGCACGCAAGGCCGCTCTGGGGGCGCAGGCCGACAGCACAGAAGATGCGCTTGCAGAGGCACCCTTGACGTGGACAGTGCCGACGCGAATAAAGATCAAGCCGCGCGTCAGTGATCCTAGGTTTGATGAGATTGTGCAGCTTGACTACAGCGCCGGGCTGAAGCCAAAACCGCAGGGGCAGGAATTGTCATGGGATGGGGGCGGCAGTGATGACTGGGATGAAATACCCTTCTGAGAGCGAGGAGCAGATCGGCTTTTTGCGCTGGTTTGAATTGCAGTTTCGCGGGGTGTGGATATTCCACATCCCGAACGGCGGTCATCGGGCAATCAGCGTTGCCAAGAAAATGAAGGCTGAGGGCGTAAAGCCTGGCGTGCCTGATTTATATGTGCCGCGCTGGAAGTTGTGGATTGAGATGAAACGGCAAAAAGGCGGCAGGATCAGCAAAGATCAAGCCGCTTGGCACGAATATCTGTCAGGCATTGGCGACATTGTTATTGTTTGCAACGGCGCGACAGATGCTAGTCGGCAGGTGCTGGCGTTTGTGCAAGAGCGGCGCGCACGACGAACTGAGTAATGGACAGGCCAGCGTCAGCGGCTGCCTGTGCGATTTGCGCTTGCTGCTCTTGCGTGACGCGGCAGTGGATGACTTTATCTTTTTTCATGGCAATGCCTTTCAATGGTGTTGCGCAACACTAAGGCAACACATGACCGAGATCAAGGCAGGCACGATTGTTTTCGCCACATCCGATTGCAAGGCTGGCGTTGCGGATGCGCGGGCATGGCTTAAGGAAAAGCAGTACACGCGCGAAGAAGTGCGCTTGTATAAGGAGGGTGGCATGGTGCTGGTGCAGGCAATTAAGAATATTCAGATTAGATAGAAAAGTGTGTTGCACATTGCGTTGTGGCGTGTATAAGGGATGCACGAATAGCAAATGAAGGAAACGAACCAATGAGCACTATTTTTTCACAGTCCGACGCCGCCGAACGCATCATGGCTGCAAATCTTAAATCTGGATCATGGGGCGGCTCAGAAGCCGTCTGCATGATGTCCGCACTGGTTTCAGGGGCTAAGTCCGCCGACGACTGCGTGACTGCTGGTTGGCCGAAATGGCTGGCCCGCCTCAACGTTTCATTGTTTGACGCCAATGTCGGTGCTGACGACGAGGACGCCGCCCGTCGTCAATTTGCGATGGATGTCGCTCTTGCTGTCCAGACGCCCCGTGACATGGACAAAGCGCGCGATCTGTTTTTGATTGCAACCCTTGAACGTTCGAAGGTTCACGACACTACCGGGGTCACGCAGCCTGTCATTGATCTGCTGCACCGGCGCATTGCGGGCGAAGACGTGCGTGACGAGATGGAAGTTGCCCGTGCCGCCGCCGATGCCGCCTATGCTGCCGCCCGTGCCGCCGCCCGTGCCGCCTATGCTGCCGCCCGTGCCGCCGCCTATGCTGCCGCCCGTGCCGCCGATGCCGCCGCCTATGCTGCCGCCTATGCTGCCCATGCCGCTCGTGCCGACGCCGCCTATGCCGCCCGTGCCGATCTAGTAGCGGCGTTGAACGCGTCATAAACCAAATGAAGGAAACGAACCAAAATGAAACACTTTATCACAGATTTAATCGGGGTTGCGGCCATCTTTGGCGGCCCCTATGCGCTCTTGATTATCGGCCACGGGTTGGGTTGGTGATGATCCCTGTATTCAAGCTGAATGCAGCAATTGCCACAAAGCACGAAGAAGCCATCGCCCGCCTCATGTGGAAAATGGAGGCAGGCAAAAAGAAAAAACCCACATTGCACCGAGAGCACGGCAACGCGACCAACATGGGCAGCAGCGAAAAAACCCACGAATGGCTAAAAAAGGAATGGAAGCGCCGTGCAAAAATGGTGCGGGCGCATTTGAAAAAACACCCTGGCGCGCGCACAATTGACATTGCCAACGGCATCGATGTTAAGGTCAAGACAGTGAAATATTGGTGCAACAAGTTTCGCAACTCTGACGATGATTATGGCATTGGCTATGTTCGGAACGCGAGGAACAACAACTTCAACTATTGGCGGGCAGAAGACATGCCTGAAGAGGAAAAATCAAAATGAAAACCACAATCATCATCACGGGCCAGCTTGATACCTGCACGGCGTTTGGCGTCTGCACGACAACGGGCGAAAGTGTGTTTGTTCCGGCGGCAGTGGCGCGCCCGGTCAATGTTATTGTCAACGCTGAGTATGAAGCCATCGTTGTCGAAAATGCCGAGCAGAGCCGCAAGAAAGCGCCGTGGAAGGCCATCAAGCTGTTTGGGGAGCCAACGGTGCAGATTGACGAAGATGGCCCCCTGACGGACGATGAGGTGCTTGAAGCCTTGAAAGAACTGCGAATGGCGTCTGCATATGAATTGGCCTGTCAATTTTACGACAAGCCGCGCAATAGCGAAACGGCAGAGGCTCAAACTGCGCTTGATCGGCTGGCCGCGTCTGGCCGGATTGCCAAGTGCATCATCGGCATGGGGCCGCTGATTGAAACGCGCTATGCCATGACGCTGGACGACTTCAAGGCCGAGCAGGGTGTCCAATGAATAAGTTGATCAAGCTATACAACCAGGGTGCATCGCGCAAAAAGATCGCATCAGGTGCTGGCGTGCCACTCTCTTCGGTTTCTCGATTGATACGGGAGGCCCGGGAGCGCGGTGATATTCCGCCAAAAAAACCTGCTGATCCAGAAATCAAGCTGGCCAACACGTTGAAAAAAGCGTGCATCACCAAAGGCACGATTTCAAGAATGCTTTTGATGCTGCCAGCGGATGCGCAGCATTGGGTTATGAACAACACGCCTGAAGGTTCAACGGTGGCCGAGTTTGCAGCCGCCGTGCTTATGGATGTTTTTTACGCAGAGATGGGAGAAGACGAATGACACCTGAACAACAGAGACAGATCGCGCTATGTCAAGGCGACTGGAACGACCTGCCCGGGCGAACCGCTGAGTTTCGCATTGCGGCGTTGCTCAAGAAATACCCCGCTGCCGCCGTAAAGGTTGTTGCAGAGCGGAGTGAGCCGCGCAGGGTGGAGGGCGAATAGATGACAGAGACACACACGCCGGGGCCTTGGGTAGTTCAATCCATGAGTGGGGAAAGCAGGCTTATCGCTAACGGCGAATGCATAATGTGCGACACAGCATACTACCCTTGGACCCCGCACAATGATGCAGACTGGCACCTTATCGCCGCAGCCCCTGACTTGCTGGATGCTTTGAAGGGGTTGAGAATGTGGATGCCCCCATGCGGCACTGATCCTGAGATTGACGACGCTATGAATGCCGCAGATGATGCAATCGCCAAAGCGGAGGGTGAAGCATGAAAACTCTGGCATTTATTCTATTCGTCGTCACGGCACCTGCGGAGCACGCGGGCGAGCGGTATATCACGGAGCATCCCGTAGAGTGCGTGCGGGACGGGGATCGCTTCATGCGCGAGTTCCGCGACGTTGGATACCGGGCGGATATGTTCTGCAAGTACACGAGGGCACCTGTCACGTCGCTGCGCCCTGTGGCGTCGTCAAAACCACCACAGAAATGAAAGGAACAGACTGATGACCAATGATCTTGTTAGGCGACTACGCGAAGAACAGCCTGTGACACAGGACATGGAAAGCACATCGCAATGTGATCTTCAGGACGAAGCGGCTGATCGAATTGAGGAACTCGAAGCAAAGCTGGCGAAGGCTGTAGCTATCGCAAATCGTCGTGGGGTCTACGTCCCGACTACCGCTATCGAGTGCCGGGGTGACAAGTGCCGGGAAAGCTGGTGCGCCTCTTGTTACGGGGATGATCACGCAGAAGCCTATGTCCGAAAAGTAACCGATCAGGACGCTACTGATAGGGCCACCCTCGCAGAACTGAAAGGACCAACCCAATGACCAATGAAACCGAAGCGCCCGACATGAAGCCGTGCCCGTTTTGCGGCTCCGAAAATCTGGGGAAACTGCGCCGCAGTCCATTCCAGAGCGAAGCGTCAATTATGTGCAATGATTGCTATTCCTCTTCCGCTTCAACAGAGAAATGGAACACCCGCGCCGACCTATCCGACGTCGAGAACGCAAAAGCCGAACAGCGCGGTTATGCAAGCGCCATGGACGCAGAACGTAAAGACGCAGACGCCCGCATCGCTGAACTTGAGGCAAATCTGGCAAGAACCATTGGTTACAAAGAAGACTACGCTGCCGCCTTTTTTAAGGCCACAGGGGAGTTACAGCAGCAGGGGGATCGATGCGAGAAACTTGAGGCGAAGCTGGCGAAGGCTGTGAAGTTAATGGATCTGTCTGTGGAATTAGCAAAGTGGGACACAACACTGATTGATGATGTAATTTTGTTTACCGCAGAACTGAAAGGAACAGACCAATGATCTATGAAGCATGGCGCTGCGCCTTCACGCGCCGATGGCACTGTAATGCCGATCTGCACGACACGTTTGACCCGATCCTCGGACACAGCGGGCGCATGGCGCTTGTGGGCATGATGATCTGGCCAGGCGATGATGCGCTGCTACGGGCCTGCATTCTGCATGACGTGCCAGAAGGGATCACAGGCGACATCCCGTCACCGTCGATCAATCACGAGATGCGCGACCTCAAAGAGCGTCGAGAGCAGGACGCGCGCAGCGCCCTGCAACTGCCTGTCATGGACAGATCGGCACGGGTCACGGCGCGTCTGGATTTTCTCGATAAGCTGGACGCCTATTTATATGCGATCCACACCCGCCCGCGCTTGCAATTCCGCAAGGAATGGACCAGCGCCTTTGACCGATTGTGGGACCTGGCGACTGCCGCCAAGTGTGTGGACGAATTGTCAGCAATCATTGATGGGCAATCGCAATACCTTGTGGATTGGCACCACCTATGAGCACGCGGCGCGTTGTGTTTTGCGCTGTTGGGTCAGGCCGCGCGCGGTCTCAGGCGTGTCTGCACGAGATGGGAGGAACAGGCTGTCCTCCCATGCCTGACACAGTGCCTTGCTAGTCTCGGTATTCGATGTCGTCATCTGACACCCGGCCAGCGTTGCGCACACGGTGGCGGATAGCGTCAGCCTCCGCCCGATCTTGCTCTTGCATTTCATCGTATGCCTCTTCTTTGCCTGCACGTTTTTTGACGGCCCCGAATGTCAGGATGCCGGCGATGGCCAGTGCAAGAGCGGATAGCCCCTGCACCAGCTTTGATTTCAGGAACAGGGCCCAGATCACAGACACAGCCCCACGACGACACCGAGGCCAAAGCAGCCTATCAGGGGATCACGCATCAGGCTTTATCCTTCGTAATGTATCCGGCCAGCAGGGGCACCAGCATGGCGATGTAATCTGCGGCAGGAACCGATTTAGCCACGCCGGGCAGGAACATATCCAAGACAGCCAAGGTGCCTTGGACCAAGAATGTCGCAATAATCACTGCCGCCAGCTTGCGCGTTGGCATTTTTGTCGGTTGTGTTTTCAGGGTCATTTGAAACCTCCAAAGAGTTTGAGCAGGAACGCCAAGAAACCTGTAGGCTTAGGCGTGACAGGGATAGGTGGCGCGCTCTCGTACCACTTGCGGACGTTGAAACATGGGCAGGCTTTGTTAGCGACTTCGTTGTGGCCGATCAGGTTCAGGCTGCGCCCGGCCATTTTTTCAATGCGGGCAATTTCCGTTCGCAAGGCAACGTCCTGTTCAGGCGTGAAGTGCTTGCCGAACTCATCATCCCGGTGGCCGCCATATCCACCCACAAGCGCGATGTGGATGGTGTTCTTGTTCCATCCGCGTGCTCCTGCGCCTGTCTCTTCGTAGACATCACCGTCGCCGTCGAGATCACGGCCAAGCGCACGTTCGCCGCCATAGCCAAGGATCACCGCGTAGGCCACAGCACGCCAGCCCCGATCAACAACGTGCCAGCGCGTCACCTCTTTCATGATGGCCTTGATAGGCTTGCCTAGCCCCCAGGCCTTTGTCGTGGCAAGGCAGTGGACCATGATTGTCGTTTTGTGCGCTGGAATTTTCATCACAGACCCTTTCGAAGCAGTTCTTTGATGTCTTGCCGTATCTCGCCAAGCATGTGGTTTGTCTCGTCGCGGCTGTCTTTTGCCGCTTGCAGGTCTTCTGAGCGCTGGTCCCAAAGCCGTTTGATCTCTGCGCGGTTTGACAGCGCGATGGCCTCAAGCCTGACAAGCCAAACGATGGCCGCAACTGCTGCGCCGATCAGCCACCCAAACTTGGAAAACAACACTTCCATATACCCTATCCAATCCGGTTTCGTGGGTGGTCAATCGTTGACATTTCGATCAGGTCGATGCCGCGCGCGGTCTTGCCTTGCTCTGAACTGTTTGGGGGTGCATCGTCTGCAGCCATCCAAGACAGAACCCATGGCTCCCACTGGCGGCGTTGGGTGGCTGCTAAGTCCAGCAACGTGTTGGCATGAAACCTGGTGTCCACCTGATCGGGCACTTGCTCCCCATCCTCGTTTGTCGTGTAGGTCAGGGTGATAGGACCAATCTCTGCCACTGTGCAGTTGGTGTAGTTTCCATCTGCGTCCATCAGACCCGCCGCTGTAAACTCGGCAACGTGGGTGGCCATGTCGGTGGCCCGCGTGGAAAACGCAAGCCGCCCGTTTTGCATTGTGACGAAGGCTGTCATTGGGCCACTCTCTGTTTCAATATCGAGTGCCATTAGCTTGATGCCTCCACCAGTTGTGCGTCACTTGCCGCGAAGGGGTAGTACGCTATCGAGTGGATCAGGCCGTTGAGTATTGAAGACGTTGGCTCAAAGTCGGCACGTCCATACTTCAACTCTGTGATGCCGCTTGGCATAATCCCGTCGGCGTCATTTACAACCGCTGTGCCGTCAAGAGACTGAGCAAAGTTATTTGGCTCAAACCCTAGCGCCACTTTAGATGTTTCACCCGTGGCGATGCCGTCCACAGAGAAGTTTGCCTGCGTTGATCCACCAGAAACGATAAGCGCCCTCGACGTAACGCCCTCTCTACGGATAAGAGCGCGGTTTTGCGAACTACCGTCGCTAAAGCCCGCAATGTTCTGGGTATCTGTAATGTCGCTGTCAAAGGAAACGAAATCAACAACCAGTGTCCCTGCGTTCACGTTGTATCCGAAGGAGGATAGCAGCGTTGACAGATTGTCAGCCCCGCGTGTCACGCTTGCGCCATAGGTGGGGATCAGTGGGGATGCGGAGGAACCGGCTTCGAGTTGGGCAAAGGTGACTGATCCGCTGACAGTCAATGTAAGTGTCCCAGCACTCGGCGTGAATGTCAGACTTACGCGGTCAGTGTCCGCAGCCCCTGTGCCGACAAGAGGACCAGCAGTAGATGCGCCTGAAAGCGTCACTGTGCCTGTTCCGGTGAAGGAAAGCGTGTAGGGTGTTGCCGTAACAATTACACCCTGCGTTAAAAGCGATGCGGTATTCAGCAGAATGTTCGTCCGCCCCTCGTACACCTGCAACCCACCTCGACCTGTCGAGTAGTCAATGCCCAGACCGTACAAGGCACCGGCTGTCGTGTTAGGCAGATAATCACTGCCGTATTTGTCAAACTGCATACCCCCCAAGTCCGAGCGATACACGGCAATCTCTGTTGCATCTGTGGGGGTGATCGTCAGAGTCGTTGTGGACGCTGTGACCTCAACCCGCGACACACCGGAACTCGCATCAAGTGTACCCGTCGCAGCCCCAGAATATGCCACTGAGCCGCTTGCCGCGCGGATCGTGTAGTCAACCCCAGACACAACCGTGATCGACTGTGCGCCGCCAGCGCCGTTGCGGTACAGGTTTTCCATCGCCCACTTCAGGTTCCCGTCACTATCAAGGACGGTCTGCCCGGTGGATCGACCACTGTTGATAAGTTCGTGTGCAGTCTTTGTCGTATCAAGTGCCATGTGTCAGGCTCCAAATGTGTTGTTTGAGAAGTCAGTGACAAGCACGGGGTCAGACCCGCCAATGCGGTAGTCCTGAGCGTCCAATTCTCGGCGGGCATAGACACGTGCGGAAAAGTCCAAGAAGAGCGTCGGCTGTATTCCGCCCAGCAGCGGTATGCCACCGCGCCGGCCGAAAGGCGACAAAAAGCCATCAAGCGGGCTGACAATGTTACGCATGACTGACCATCACCTCGGCACCGGCGCTGGTGTAAGCATAAACGCGGGTTGCAGAAATGCCGGGGAACAGATCGGACAGCGAGACATTGCGCTCGCCTTGGCCGGGATTGTAGCGCACCGCCCCATCATCATCAGTTGGCGCAACGGCCCCCACTGTGCCTTTGACAAGGATAAACCCGCCGGACTTATTCTGGAATGTGATTGCGGTTACGTCAGCGTTTGTAAGCTGCGTCCAAGCAGCGATTGCAAGAACGATGTCTGTATTTTGCGCCATGTGTCGGCCCCCATTCATTTAAGGTTGGCCGATCTATATCACGGAATGGCAGGCCAATCAATCGCTGCGGGATCGGCCTGCTCATGGTTGGGTGTGTGTCAAAAAGGGTTTTCAGAGGCCCTTTTGAACAATTCATCCACATCCGCCTCGGAGACTCCGAATTTATGGGCAATGGTTCGCACGTACATGCAATAGCGTTCGACGATACCGGGAGCCATCCGCTCAAGATACGGTAGGATGTCCTGTGGATGACCCGCCGAAACGATTTCCTCAGCAAGTCTCTGCTGTGACACTTTTCTATTCATGGCTTACCTCGCGTATTGAATTATGGTTTGGCCTATATCACTGCCGAAGTTTTTCAAAACGTCACCATCGGCGCGCCACCAACGAACGCGTATCGCGTTGATGGGGAGAGTTGCACCGGTGGGCGTGATGAGGCTGCCAGACTTAGATGTGATGGCGTCCTTGTAACCAAGGGCAAATTCTCCCACGCCCACAGCAGTATTGAGCCTTAACAAGCCAGACCCCCCACCATTTAACCTCCAGTTGGCAGTGTTTGTGTCTGATGCGACTGTCCAAGTCACACCATTGTCACCGCTGATATACACATACAGCAATATATCAGTGTCTGCTGTTGCAGGATAAATGCCATTGAAATAAAAGCTGTAAAAGGGTTCGCTCAGACTTGAAAACACAACTTCGGATAACCCAGCCGGGTTCACCGTAGATATAGGCACATCTTTGTCCGTAACTTCTGGTCTAATGGCATCAATCGCCGCCTTGACCTTGGCAGGCGACACAAGGCTCTCAGTTGTCCCTGTGCCAGCCTCCCAAGCCGAGGTGGCCTGATCGCCCAACAGCCCTGTCTGCGTGCCTGACGTATTCACAACCTGAGTGTCATCAAGTATCCGAAAAGCGTCGGCCGACTGGTCAACATATGCAACGCTGATCCACTGATCATTCGCCTCAGACCGCATCTTGAGGGTGTTGTTTATCGTGTCATACCAGAGCATGTTCGCATAGGTCGTGGCGGGTGCCGACGATCCGCTGCTCAGACTGCCCAGCGCCTGCAATGCGCTGTTGATGTCAGATCGCGTTGCAGGAAATGATTGGTTGTCAATTACAAGGTCATTTTGAGACATCAATTGTGCTCCACATATGCCGTCAGCGCCGAAAGCGACGGGGTTACATTGTCTGTGGTCGAATTTAGCCGGACTTTGAAGCGAAAAGCGCGTCCAGATATATCGGCCACCTTGATCGGCTGGTAGTCAGACCAGGTTGGCGTTCCGTCAGGATCGTCCTGCGTGACCGACACATACGTGATGATGTTGGTGTCGGCAAATTGGCTGTCACCGCCAAGATCATCGAAATTGCCTGGGGCGTTGTCAAACAATCCTGGCTGATCGTCAAACAGGCCAGCCGAATTATCAAAGCGATTGTTCGTGCCTGTCACATAAACGCGGCACCTTTTAATCCCACCACTACCTGCGCCTCCGCCTCCGCCTCCAGTGGTTTCAATCACATCGCTGAACAGATATTCACCAGTCGCAGGCGCAGTCGTGTAGGCGGTCAATCGCAGAGCGCCAGAAACAACCTCGGTGTTCGTCTTGGCCCCCGTGAATGTCGGGCTGTCCGTCAAGCTGATCGTATGCGTGAACGGCTCCAGATCGGCAGGCAGAACCACAACGGACGTAAAGCCAAGCGAGGATATGCCAGACTTGTCATAGGCGCGGACAAGATACGTCCCTGCGCGGGCCGGGACTGACGCGATGGACGCCGGGCGCGGCACCTTGTCAACGTATGTTATCGCGTTGGCCCACGTTGCTCCTGCCAACTCGGGCGAATACCGCACGCGATAAAACGACAAATCGGCGTCAGGAACAGCGTCCCAATCAAGCGTCACCACTGCGCCATTCACCTCGGCCACAAGGTTCTGCACGTCAGACGGTGGCTCTCTGCTGCCAATCGCCTCATAGTTGAAGGCAAACTCCCATTCGCCTTTGACTCCAAATGCGTTGATCGCCCGGGCGCGAAAGTCATAAAAGCCGTCGTCCAGATCGGCGGCTTCAAAGTCGCCAAGCTGACCAGTGCCAAGCGAAATCCAGCGATCCGAACTGGACAGCTTGAACTCCGCCTCAATGTAATCAATCCGCTCGCCAGCGCCGGACGTGATGTTCAGCGTGATGATGTTTGTGACGTTCTCACGGACAATCTGCGTGCGCTGCGATAAGGCAATGCCAACAGACGGCACATCGGTAAAAGACAGCAAATTCGTGTTGTTGCTGATGATGTCCGCCTCTTCGGCGTTCCAATCAAACGCGGCCTCAGATGTCTCGCGCAGCGTCATCGTCACGCGCAGATCGCCGCCCTCGCCGCTTGGGCCGAATTTCCACGCGGCCACTTCAAACTCTTTTTCGTCCCAGCCGTAGCGATCAATCGTCAGCGCGATGATCTCGCCCACCTCAACATCCAGCGCATTCAGGCCGAAGTCGGCGCTGAATGTCATCTGCTCACGCGCTCGGAACAGCGTCAGTTTTGCAATGCGCTGCGCCGCTGATCCGCTGGTTGTCAAAGGCAGTTGCATATCAAGCGCGGTTTGCTCGCCGCCGTCTTCAGTCTCAAAGACGGACGAAGTGAACGGCGGATAATCTGTCGTGATCCATCGCGCGGCCTCATCGTTGAAGGTGCCTTGCACCGAGTTGAATTGGTCGCGCAAATTGGTCCGCGTATCAAGCGAGATGCCGCTGCGCATATCGTCCAGCGTCAGAACCTTTGTCGGAGCCACATAATCGGCGGCAATCAGTTTCCATTTGCCAGCGCCCCAGAATAGCGTTCCAGCGCAGCACGTCATCATGCGGCCAAGAATTGTGGAATGGCTATCGCCAGCGTTCACAATGCCGTTCATGGTGTATCGGGCTTCAGTGCCGCCGCCAGCCAATGTAATGGCCTCATCGCAGACGTTGGCGGCCACAGAGAAGGCCGTGTCGTCAATGTCGGTGTCAGACATGCCGTAAGCCGCTGCAATGTAATCACGGACGCACAGGGCAGCGTTGGCGCTCCATGCGGCTGTTGTCGTGCGCGGGTCGTAAACTTTCTTGCCTTTCACCACCGTCGTGATCAGCGGCAAGCCATTTGCGAACACGTCTTGATTGAACTCATATCGGACATAAAGATAGGCGATGCCTTTGCCGACGAATGACCCATTTATTTGCACGCTCTCGGCCAGCAAGTCTGCGTCGGCGGCTGTCTGATCGCCAAGGTGCTTGCGGATGCGGATTTTGTTTTTCCAACGCCCATCCACAAAGCCCGTGTCCGCGTCCCACGTCACCACCTCATCGTTGATGTAGATGTCGCCAATTTCCTCGACCTCATGGCCAGCGAGTGCGATAATTTGATGCAAGAACTTGTTGTTGTTTCCAGTCGTCTCATAGTAGGTGATTGTGCCGCCTTTGCGGACTTGGCCATAAACGAAGTCATGGGGCGAAATTGCGCTTTTCTGGTTTACAAGGATGCCTTGCGAGGTGAGCGCGCCAAAGTCAGGCTTTGGGGCAAGTGCTTGCAGCGCCCAGCTTGAGACGGCAGATATGGCGAGGTATCCAACGATAGCAGCGCCGCCTATCCCAAATATGCTGAAGCCTGCGACCGCCGTACCAAACGATCCCAATGAGCCTAGAATTGCAGCGCCAACAGTAACAGGATCGCGCGGAGCCTGATCCCAATCGGCATATCGCATCACATTGTAAGGGACCTGTCTCTTCATATCCACGCCTTCGAAATATCGGTTATGGGCATGTATATCACACCTTGCCGCGAAAGAAACGCCGCTTTGATGCCCGTGCAAATGCCCATGCCGTACCCAATGCCCCAATCGGCCACACGATCCGTCACCACAAGCGCGCCGCGCGGCGGTACATGCGCAACCCGCGTCAGCTTATCATCCACCGCGTCCACAAACGAAAAGAACCCAAACTCGCTGCGAAGCTGGTCCTTGCGCATGGGCCGTTCACCATAGGCCGTCGCAACCATATAGCGCCCCAGCCAATCGTCGGCCCACCCGTGGCCATACATGGCCCGCCACGCGCCATTGGTGAACGTCAGGCAGTCGTGGTGCCCCCACCGGAAAGGCGCGCTCCTGACGGCCTTGAGATAGGCGTTTAGCTGCTTTTGCGGCCCCATGAAATCTCCGCGTCCTGAATTGGTGCGACATAATCAAAGAACGTGTCGCCAGCGTACCGCGCCTTCTGGCTTTCGCTCGTGTAGCGGCGGTTGCTGGCCTTTTCCGCCTCAACCATTTTGCTATCAACCAGCACCGACACAGTGCCAGACTCGGCGCTGTCCTCAATCGTCATCTTGTTCAGACGTCCGGTAAACACCTCGACAACGTCAGTCACCGATGCGTCGCCAAAATAAACCCGGCACACGCGCCGCTGATACGGCTCTTGCAGCGCCAAGCTGATCACAGCGCCGGACATGCCGCTCAGGCTGATTGTCAGCGCCTTGGCCGACATATCATTGACTTCTTCAAGGCCGCTGATTGCAATCAATTCACCCGCGCCAAGGTAGGTGTCGGACCCAATAACCTTGTCACCATACCCGCTCCAAAAACGGACAGACGCGCTGCTCAGAAGAAACTCAACCGCGAAATATGGCTGCGCAGTTTCGCCAGCCCAAGCCGCGATAAGAGGTGCCGGAACCGTGCGGCTCATGCTGCCTCCATTGCGCTGAAGCTGATGCCGTATTGCGCCACGTCAGCATTCCAACCCGTCACATTTTCGGCCAAGCGAAAACGGCCAACGGCGTTTGCCACGACAACGCTGCTCGATCTTGTCCCGCGCACGGCTGGCCATACATCCAGCGTCGCGTTGCCAGAGACATCAGTGTCAACGTCCACCAGAACCTTGTGCAGCGTTGCCGTAGCAGCCGCCCCAAGCTGGATGTAGTCGCCAGCCAAAAGCCAGCCCGTTTGGCTAACCGCCGCACCCGTGACGGATATTGTGCTGCCCGTTTGATCCGTGATGATTGGCGTGCCGGGTGCTGCCGATGCCGTCCCTCTTGGCACACACCCATTCGGATCGCCAAGCAGGAACGTCCCAGCCTGCCCGTTTAGGGATAACAGAAAAGCGTTCCACTGCTCTGCGGCTGTGCGGCGCATGGGCGGCAGCGTGATGTCGGCCTCCCACATCTGGCCCGCGTATTGGTGCGCCTGCCCCGCAAAGGTAAACGGCGACATGCTATAGGCCACCGCGTTTCTGGCCCGAAAGCTGACGCTGCGAATGCCCGTGTGCGCTGGCAGGGCGAGGGGATACGTGATTGCCATTATCCGAAGGACCTTCCGTAAGAGCCGCCGCGCAGCTTGGCGTCCGCCACCGCAGCTTTCGTCGCCTCAACCATCTTGGGCAGCATCGCGGTAACCTCCGCTCGGCTGACGCCTGAGCCGAATGTGTTGTTCTGAATGACAGTGACGCCACCGCCGCCGGATGACATTGCGTTGTTCGTCTGCCCTGCGCTCAATATCCGCCCGTTGACTTGCGGCACGAACAATTCTCGGCCATGCTCTCCGGTGATGTAGGGCTTGCCTGCCTGAACGCTGCCGCCCGACGCCTGCCCCGTGATGGGCGCGCCACCTCCGCCGATAGCCCCGAACACGCTGCCCAGAATGCCGCCACCGCCGCTGCTGAAACTGCCGACAAGCTGCTGCACGACCAAAACCCGAAACAACTCTTTGATGATTTCAGACGCCATTGACTTGAAGGCATCTCCGGCGCTTTGCGTGCCATCAATCATTGACATGAATGCGTCCTCCATGCTGGCCTCGACGGTGCTCATTGTGCTTCTTAAATTCTCAGCGTCAAAGCCAAGAGCTTGAAGGGCAGGGGAGCCGTTGATTATGGCACCAAACATATCCTCAAACGACTGAGTGGCATTTTGCGCAGAACGCGCGGTTGATGCTGTGGTGCTTGCAGCGGCCTGCATCGGTGTAAGTATTTTTGACGCCGAAATAGCTGCCTGCTCATAGTTCTCGCCAATCTGTTCAATATCTTGGCGCAGTTCTGCTGTGACCTCTCTGCCGCTCGCCTCAATATCAGCAATAATTTGAGCCTCTTTTCGCATGCGCTCTGTGGCAATGCGCTGCCGCTCTCGTTCCTCTGCTGACAACTTGTTGAGTTCGGCCTGTTCGCGGAGTTCTTTTGTTTCTGCGCTAATTCCCTCAATTCCTGAAACAGCGCGTCCTTCAGCCGCCTTTTCAGCGTTGCGGCGCGCAATCGCTTGCTGAAGATTGTCTTCTGCTTTGGTAAGTTTTGAAAGCCAACTTGCAGCCTGCTCACTTGCTTCGCCGTATTTCTCGACATTGGCGTTGTAAGCTGCCTGCGCCTGCGTCACGGCGCTAAGTTCGCTTTCAAGACCCTCATATTCCTCGACCAAGTTGCGCAACCCAGTTGCATCAAGAGGTTCGTCAGATAGCCGGTTACGAAGGTCCAAAAACCTATTGACCGCTTGTGAGACTGTGGCAATCCCTTCCGCAGCCTTCACAATCAAAGGTGACAAGTTGATCAGCGCAGTGCTCAAATTCGCATTGATGACGCGCGACATCAAGTCAAGCTGCGTCTGCGCCTCCTCAGCATTGCGGATCATATCCTCGTCAATAACAATGCCAAGTTCGCGCGCCTCGCGCCGCATCGCCTCCATGCCATCCCGGCCTTCGCGCAGCATGTTGATCATCGCAACACCCTCGCGGCCAAACAAGCCAGCCGCAAGAGCCGCTTTGCGCGTCGGGTCTTCAACCTTTTGCATTTCCTCAGAAATGCGCATAACCGCTTCATCAAGGCCAACGCGCCGCAATTCATCCGCGCTCAGGTTCAATTCATCAAGCGCTTTTTTCGCTGCGCCCGTTCCCATTGACGCCTCACCCAACCGCTTTGAAAAGCGTTCAAGGCTGCTATCCAGCTTGGCCTGAGATACGCCAGAACTTTCGGCAATCGCTCGGAACTCTTGCAGCGCATCAGTCGTCAAGCCAATTTGATCAGCCTTTTTGCCAATCTCATCTAGCTGCTCAGTCACCCGACGAACAGCCGCGACAACCGCCGTTGCGGACAGTGCAGGCAAAAACGCTGCCGAAGCCAAAGACAACCTTTTGAAGCCTGCCGAAACCGATCCAAGACTTTTATTGGACTTCCTCGCAAAATGCTCAACCCGTTTCTGGTTTCGCTCCATTGCCTTCGCAAACTCTTTATCCCGGGCGGATAAAATGATGTTCAGTTGTTCAGCACTAACGGCCATCGACTTTCTCCACCAGTTTGCGATATTGATCAGCAGTCATCGCGTCCTCGCCAGGCTTCTTGGGTGAGTGTGCATCGGACCACCCCTCAAAAACAAGCCAAGCATCTTTCGGGATCATATCACGAATTTCATCAGGCTTTAACCCCGCGACGATCCCGTTCTTAATCATGTTGCGGACGTTCATCCGCTTTGGGATAGGTCCGCTGTCTTTTTTTTTGAGGCTTCATCCGTTGCGTCAGGCATAAACGCAATTCCCAAGACAGCCTGCGCCACCTGAAACAAGCGCATCAAATCCGCTGGCGTTGAACGTGCAAGAACCTTGTCAGCGTCATGGTCCTTCATGCCGCCACCAACAAGGGCCAGCGCCAGAATATCCCGCACCTCGGTGCTTGTTGGCTTTGTGCCGCGCCCAAAAAAGCCTTCCCAAAGATCAAAAATCCCTCGGTGCTTATCCTCGAAACGCTCAATCTCACGATTGCGCAATACAAACGTGTAAGAGGTGTCGTCGATATACTCAACGACACCCCCACGCGGCGCTTCTGCCGTGATCGCCATTATGCCGCCGTGAACGCGATGACGCCGGTGCTTTCAAGGCTGACGCTGTATGTCACGCCGCCCTCAGTTTCGCCGCCGAACTCAAGCGTCGTCAAACGGAACGCGCCCGCATAAGTGCCAAAGTCTGGCACAACGATCTGAAAGTTTGCCGAATTGTCAGCCCCCATTGCGACGGTATTGGCCCGCGCCTCGGCAGTGCTGTCCTCAAAAAAGCCATCGCCAGATACAGACACGTTTTTGAGCCCCGCAAGCGTTTCGGTCCACAAGGCACCTTCTGGCGATGTGCAATCAGGCGTTGTCACATCAATCGAGGAGTTGTTGATCGTGAGCGTCTTGCTGTTCAAACCGCAAAGGTTTGCAAATGCTTCTGCCACTTCGCCGTCGCCGATCTTGACCAGCAGGGCGCGTCCGAGTTGTTTAGCCATATCGGCCTCCATAAAGAGCGCTTGCCCAGAGCGCGGGTTCAGGCGGTATCAAGCATCGCTTGAAGTGCAATGACAGCCGTATAACCACGCCCGTCGCTATCTCTTGTAGCCGAAATCGTCTCGAATATCAATTCCACCAGCGTATAGCCAGCGACTGTCACAGACGCCTCTTGACGGTGCAAAGCGTCCTTGACGGCCTCAGCTATGCGAACAGCCTCAACACGCCCTGACGGGCTGCGTGAATGCGCCTCAAGCGTGATGTCAACCAAAGCCCCCTGCGCCGTGTCAGTGTCAAAAGCATTCGGCTGGATTGTGTTGAAGCGCAGATAAGGAAATACCACATCCTGCGGAGGCTCATCATAAATCCGCCCGGCAACCAACGCAGTGACGCCAGCAGCAGCATTCAACGCGGCAAGCACGCCAACCTGCGTTGCAAGAGCATAACCATCAGCCATTCGTTGCGTCCTTCAGTGCCTTATTCAGACTGCGTTGAACGGTGCGCTTGTGCCGCTCGCCAATCATCGCCTTCACTTCGCGCCGAAAGTTGTACCCAAACTGATTTGGCCCCCAGCCGTAGTTGATTGAATTGGCCGCAAGTCCGTTGTCCTCATTGCCATCATAGAAGTTGATAAAGCCAAATATTTCGCCTTCGCTCACTTTTACAGTGCTGCTAATGCCAGATTTCAAATCACCGTTTGCCACCGGAACAATCGCGCGGGCCTTGCGCGCGCCAGAATTGACGGTGCGTTCAATCGACTTGCGCAGCGCCTCGTGCGTC
>Ga0209198_1001076_pt1 | contig 22112 bp, 24 predicted proteins | sample COGITO_mtgs_1105_2_FD_184804 | JGI IMG/M metagenome (GOLD analysis project Ga0209198, IMG submission 184804) | Pelagic marine microbial communities from North Sea - COGITO_mtgs_110519 (SPAdes) (version 2) | ecosystem: Environmental > Aquatic > Marine > Epipelagic ...
GATGGCAAAATCGATATGCGTGTGAACGCCGCCTTCAGCATCGGCTTCATCAATAATGCCAATAGGGTTTACGATTCCTGTAGCAGAAACAGTTGTCACTGCATTTAAAGTATCAATTAATGAAACGCTGTCTGACCCTGTTGCTTCCCAGCTAATACCATCCCAAAAGTTTAAGACGCTTTGCACTTCAAAGCCTAAAATGTTGCCGGCGCTAAAGCTGCCGTCATCTAAAACGAAACCTGGCTCATCAGTACCATAGGGATTGCCTAGCTCACCAAATTCCGACTCAAAAAGAAAACCGCCGTTGGTTAATGGAATACCAGTTTCTATTTCAATTACGCCATTTTCAAAAACTGAATCTACATCACCAGCATGGCCGGCATGATCATCCTGTGCATTAGCAGAGAAAGCGAATACTCCTAAAAATGCGGCTACAACTATTTTATTCATCATGATAAGTACCTTTTATTAGTTAGTTCTTTATTTGTTTGTTAGTTCTGCGAATCATATGGAGTGCGAGCTCCTTCTTATTTTCGTTTTCTGATGCGAGGCTCTCTCGGGCTATAACCCTCCCGAACCACAACCAGTTACGGTGTCCACGTGCGCACATCATCTCTCGATTAAGTTATGATACAACATATCATTTATGAGATACAAGTATAAAATATGAACATTTTATTTCTGGGGATTTTTTGGCTTTTTGATCGATGTTTGAGCGAGTGTTTGGATGAGTTTAGATAGGGCGCTGCCCAATAGTGCACAGCTGACACACAAAAGGGCTATTGATTAAGATTAAGGGAGTATTTATTAAGGGGATTTATTCATCGGAATTATAGATGCCGTTAACGAATGCTGAAGTTGTTTGAGCGAGTACAGAGCTTGTCGATTATTGCGCAGGCTGACAACTATGACAAATACCATGAAGTTCAAGTTGTTGATTGTTAAGGGCAAACCCTGTTTCGCTAACATCAGCTTTAAGCTTTTTGAGGGTATCGTGCTTAATGCCAGCCTCGGATACCGATTGGCAGGTATCGCAAATAAGGAATTGCGGCAGTTCATGTGCGTGGCTGCAGTTAATATGCTCGCATACCGTGTATTTATTTACTGAGTGGAGTTTATGGGCGAGCATTTCATCGACAAGAAAATTTAACATGCGATAAGCAGACATGGCCGTCAGCGACTCCTTATACCGATTTTCGTATTCATCCTTGAGTTCATAGGCCGACATCGGTGCAGGCGCATCAAGTAACACGGTTAATGTCCGTTTGCGTTTTTCAGTTAACCTTGCACCTGATTCCCGACATATGGCGTCAGCGCTATTAAGGGTTTTTTTAGTTGCTAATTTACTCATCATAAATCCAATAAAAGGTGTTTCGCAGCAGCATCCTAACAAATGATGCACAACAAGATGAAGTCGATAGTTAATTGGAATTTAACTGTCAGCATAATTTAAAACACAAAAAACGACGATGTTAACAACATTAACCATATAACTATGCCCAGCAGTTACTCGCACTGAATGGTTAATTAACTGATATTGAGCGCTTTGTCGCTACATAGACCCTATTGTAATGTAAATAAATATCTCAACAAGTCTATGATTTGTATTGTTTATTAATAGTCTTAATCAAAAATAGCTATAAACGAGACAGAATTAATTTGACGCCTGAATCGTTCATATATTAATCTAACTATAGTATTAAGATTCAAATGGACTTAAAGCCTAACGCTGACGCGCACTAAGCGAGCTTACAAAAAATAATAAAGGACTTAAAAAATGAATATACAAGTTAAATCCACCAAAAATCTGATCTCAATTTTAACATTTAAAATACTCCTTACTGCTATCGCTTTTTGCGCATCAATGTTTACTCATGCAGCAATTGTGACTTATACATTTAGTGGCACAGTAGATCTAATCGAAGATAAAAAATTAGACGATCCCGATAGCTTTGGCTTTACTATCAATGACATCATTTATGGCAGCTTCTCGCTAGATAATACCATTGCCCCTACAGGCGGCAGCGGTAATAAGGACGAGTATACTAACGGTATCAATTTTTCGTTTACTGTCGCCTCTGCTTCAGGAACCGTAGTTTACAATAGCGAAGACATAGCTACAGATGCGAATGTCAGCAATGATATAAAGTTAACCGTTGAAGATAATAAAGATAAATTTAAAATAGAAGACAAAGATGATAGTTTCCGTAGCGGCGTTAGCGGCTTTGAAGACGGCGACGCACTTAACATGGATTATGATAAATTCAAAATTGAGCTACAAGACAGTTCAAAATCCGTTTTTTCTGACACCGCTTTACCACTAACATTAAACTTAAGTGACTTTGATACTGACCATCGTAAAATGGAACTCAAATTTACTGCTGGCGGAGGAAAAGAGCTAAAAATTAAAGGCTTCATCGATTCACTCTCGGCCTCTACTGAAACACCATCAACAGGCGACGATGGTTCAACCGTTGTTCCCGTACCTGCTGCTGCATGGTTATTCTTCACTGCCATCGGCGGCCTTGGTTTTTTAAAACAGAGACACCAAAACTAATACCTTTTTTAAATTATTAAACGTTTCGGTCATAGCAAGAACATAGTAATAGCATATTAATAAAAAGGGCTTTTGAATTTATTTAAAAGCCCTTTTTATTTGCCTTAATTAAACTCACTATTAACTCTTCCAACATAATAGTTGACCTTATGGTTTTATTAATGATAATTGCCACTTATAAATTATTATTCATCAGCAAGTCTTTACTAGCGAGAAACCATGAGTATTCAAGCATTACGCGATCAAGCAGCGCAAGCGCCACATACCATTCACTTTGAGCAGGTAATTGCACTAATTACCGAACACTATAATTATACGCCAGCGCGTTTTACTAATGGTGACGTTGTTAACGAGGCAGCGAGCAATGAAGGCTCTTGCAAAATATTTGCCTTTGCACAACTTAATGGCTTTAGCGAAATGGAAACATTAGCGCTGTTCGGCCAGTACTATCGTGATGATGTACTCGGTAACCCTGGTGGCGATGACCACGCCAATATTCGGAATTTTATTTTGGACGGCTGGCTCGGCATTCAATTTGATACCGAACCATTAGCACTTAAATCTTAGGCGTTAATTATCCAATAACATCAAAGGTCAGGCCTGCATCACTTTTCAATCGCTCAATTAAACGATCACCTAATAGCGTTGCCGGTGTCCAAAAACCACCGGCAGTGTCTTGATCAATATCAAACGCTATGCTGCAAGCTGCTTGGCCTAACATTTTAGCGGTTGAGCCATAACCTGGGTCACGATCACCCGTCACTTTCACTTCTATTTTTTCGCCTTGCGGGCTTGTGCCCATAAAGCGTAAATCATAGCTCCCATTAAGCTGCTCTTCTGGCGTAGGACCTTCGCCCGGCTTCGGTAAAATAAAACGCTCTAAGATCCAACGTGTAGGTGCAAACGCTACTAGCGTCATAAATTTACGCGCATCTGAAGCGGCTTTCTTTGCACGCTTCTCTCCTTTTTCACCATCACCTTTTATCACAGCCTCTTCATACATAAAATCAGTACCATAGGCGCTGCCTGATAATGCATTGGATCGATGCACTATACGCGTATTAATTGCCGCCATAATAAAAGGCGCAACCCAGCTATTGTATTCACTGTCATAACTCACACCCACATGATTTTGCCTAACAGTAAAAACATGGTCTGCCGGACAACAAGAATAGGGGTTCGCCATTTCTTTGCGTATTTTTTTATCTGCAACGGCTTCTTTTGTTAAGTTGATAACACTCGCTATGGTGCCGCCCGATGCCGTACCGGTTAATTGTTTTACTCGCATTATAATATTATTGCAGTGGCTATTGAATTTGGCCTGTGCATGCTGCTGTAAAAAATGTACGCCTAGGTCTGATGGTATTGAATCAAATCCACAGGAGTGAACAATTCGAGCGCCTGTTTCTTTGGCTTTTTCTTCATAACGATCTTGCATTCTTTTAATCCACTGTGCCTCACCTGTTAGGTCACAGTAGTCTGTGCCACTATCACAGCAAGCGCGAATCATTGACTCACCGTATAAGGCATAAGGTCCTACTGTAGAAATAACTACCTGTGTTTGCGCACACAAACCGGCTAAAGCTTCATCATCGGCTGCATCCGCAATTAATAGTGGAATGTCAGCGGCACCCTCACCTAGCTGCGATCTTACTTCTTCGAGTTTTTGCTGAGACCGACCCGCCATGGCCCAGCGGACTTTAGAGACTCCGTATTGATCAAATAAATACTGGCTAAGAATTTGACCAACAAAACTAGTGGCACCAAATACAACGATATCAAACGAAGGATTGCTCATAATGAATTCTTTTATAGTTTTCGATGAAGGAGATTTATTTGATAGATTTTACTTAAAATGGCTCAGTATAACTACAAGACTTAACCTTTATTAAACAAAGGTTAGTTTGGGAGAGTAAAAATATTAACTAGCGGCAATAACTAGTACGATAATTAGTAACGACAGTATAACTATCGCACTCACCCATTTTCGCGCCTGGTAGTAACTCTTGCTAATATGCTGTCGTTGAACGAGTTTTGTATCGAGAATTAATAACCACAAAAATATAACTGCCGTGGTTAATAGAAAAGCAATACTATCGGGATAAATAAGATAAACAAACCACACTGTTAAAGTGAGAATGTTACTGATTAAAAAGTTGATCTGGCTATTGGCATTATTTTCCTGCAACTGAAGCGTAACACCCCAAAGTATCCCTGCCATAAAAACACTAATCACTAACGCATACACACTTACAATATGCACTACAGACCCTAGCAATGGCAAAGTATCAATAGACAGTAAAGACAAGAGTGCACCTGCAATAAACGGCAGCGCACCTAAATACATAAGATTAATAAACGCATTTTTATTTCGCATTACGCTCAACTAGCCTCTAATATGACGAACACGAAAAGTACGTCCTTTTAGTTTGCCATGCGTTATTTTATCAAGTGCAATTTGTGTTACTTCTCTTGCTACTGCAATATAAGCTCGATGATCAAAAATTTGTATCTTGCCTACTTGCCCTGCTTCGATTTCACCCTGCGCCGTTAATGCGCCAACAATATCGCCAGCGCGGACTTTTTGCTTTTTTCCGCCATCGATTTGCAATGTTGTCATAGCCGGCTGACGCGGCGATTGATTTAATAATTCTTTTGAGGGTAATGATGATGCCGCTATTGTCTGGCCTAAATGTGCTTCTAACAATCCCAGTTTATATTTTTCATTGGCACCCACTAAAGTACAGGCGACACCATGACTGCCTGCACGACCCGTGCGGCCAATACGATGTACATGTACATCAAGGTCACGAGCAATATGGTAATTAACAACTACATCTAACGCATCTATATCTAAACCACGGGCGGCAACATCGGTTGCCACAATAATATTGATACTTTTATTATCAAAGCGAACTAAAGCTTGATCACGCTGCTTTTGGTCAAGATCACCATGCAAGGACATAGCGCTAAAACCCGCTCTCTTTAACGCATCTGCTAGCGCTTGCGTTTCTAGTTTAGTGTTACAAAAAACGACTGATGATTCTGGATCTAAATCTAATAACAATAATTGTAATGCCTGCAAGCGATGATTGTCGTTACCGACTTCATAAACACGTTGATCAATAATATTATTAGTATGCCGTGACTCTACCGCCACACGCACTGGCTTTTGCATTATTCGCTGCGCAACTGATTCTATTTCTTCAGGAAAGGTTGCACTAAATAGTAACGTTTGACGGTTAACTGGCATATCTTCAATGATGGCATCTAAGGCAGGCTGAAAACCCATTTCTAACATTCTGTCCGCCTCATCGAGAACCAATGTTTTTAGAGAATTAAAAACTAATGTACCTTTACGAACATGCTCTTCTATACGACCTGGCGTACCAACAATAATATGCGCACCGTGTTCTAACGATCCTACTTGAGGACCAAACGGCATGCCGCCACATAAGGTTAAAACTTTAATGTTATGGATTGACCTAGCTAAACGTCGAATTTCTTTTGCGACTTGATCGGCTAGCTCACGGGTTGGGCAAAGCACTAAGGCTTGAATTCTAAATTGCTTTACATTGAGTGAGGCCAAAAGACCTAAACCAAAGGCGGCGGTTTTTCCTGAGCCCGTTTTGCCTTGTGCAATAACATCTTCACCGGCAATTATTTTTGGCAAGCTCTGCGCTTGAATAGGCGTCATCTCGTGATAGCCTAACGTTGTTAAATTTGAAATTAACTCGGGCGCGAGCGCAAGCGATGAAAAGTCGGTAGAACTCACAATAAATAACCTATGTTGTTATAACGGTTGGATGCAGCAGCAACTACCACATTAAATCATCGGGGATTTTAAAATCAGCGTAAGGATCATCTTCATCAACTTGATCTGTGCTTGCGCTATTATTTTCAGTTAGCATGACAACTAAACTCTCATCACGCTGTTTGATTTTTTCTGCAACTGCTGTCGGCACCAACTCATAGTGCTCGCCCAACTTAACAATCGCTATTTGCCCTTTCCCTAATTGGTTTTGGAACAATACCGAAATATGCATTTTTTTAATTTTTTTGCCGTCGACGAACTGAAAAGCAATATCACCTTTACTTCGATCGAGTCGGTTGGCTTCAATTAATTGCTTAATTTGCGCCGAAATCGCTTTAACTTGGGCCAGCTCTTGGAGCGCACGATTCGTTTCTTTATCTCTTAGCGCTTTTTCATTTAATGCCTGCTGTGCCTGTTCGCGCGCCTCACTGGCTAACTTTTGACCTTTTGGCAGCTGCTTGGCCTGCTTACGCTTTTCTTTCTCAATTTTTTTGGCCTTTTTTTTATCAACCATACCGGCGTTAAGCAGTTGATCTTGAAGTGACGCCATTAGCAAATGTTCCAAGTTGAAGGGGCCGTGATTAAAACAGCTCGTTTAAACGCTTTAATTAAGTTGAGGCGAACCGACGGTGCTGATACATCTTATAAGCATAGTTATGTCGCTCATCAATATCATGCTCGCCTAATAACGTGGTTTCCCAGCCACTGAGGTCAAATGCAGGTAATGTCGCCTCTCCATCAATTTCAGCCTGAACCACGGTCTCGTAAATACAGCTGGCTAACGGCAAGGCCTCAACAAAAAAGTGTACACCGCCAATCACAAAAATCTCATCACTGGTTTCAGTCGCCATTGCAATGGCACTTTCTAAGGAATCGGCCAACTCTATACCCTCGACAACCGAATAATCTGGCTGTCGGCTTATAACAATATTACGGCGGCCTGGCAGTGCGGACTTGTGATCTTCATAGGTTTTTCTACCCATGATAATAGGCTTACCAAGCGTGGTCTTTTTAAAATGACCAAACTCATCGGGTAAATGCCAAGGAATGCCTCCCTCTTTACCAATACATCGGTTGAGTGAGCGCGCATAAATCAGTGATAACTGCATATTAAACTGTTTAACCTTACTTAAATTGAAAAAAACCTCTGAATCGGTAAGCTCAGCAAGCTATTGCGGCTGACTTAGACGCTTAGCCGCGCTTAAAACCTTATCTTTATGTTCGCCTTCTATTATCTCACGCTCATCGTTAAAACGCTTCTGCTCTTTCGCCGACAATTTACCCCAGTCTGTCAGTATCGGAATATGCGATGTCGCCATAGCCAAATTATCAAAAGCAATATAAAACTGCTGCTCAACCTCACTGAGCTTCAATACTTTAGCCAATCCCGATACTCTAATGGCCGCCTCAGTGAGTGATACTTGATCTTGCAATACGCAACTCAGCAGAATATGAATACTTTCCTGCGCTTCTCTTTTCTTATTATCTGAGTGTTGGAGCGCTTTGTTTTTCTCTATCGCTTCATTGTGCTTAAGTTTCCACAATTGCTTACAAAGTGATATTGCATAAACGCTGAGCAAGATAATGACGGCGAGCATAAAAATTTGAATATAAACTGGCATAACTGTTCTCTAATTAAAAGCGTCTTATATAAATTATCGATAATAAAAAACTTAACGAAGTGGATTAAGCCAATGCCCTGTTAGTCCGGCTTTAATGACATAGGCCTTAGCATTTACTGCTGATCAAAATTACAACAAATGTTTAAAGCATTGTAAAATCTCTTAAACAATTATTGCCATCTTTATTTGAAATGACTAACTTAACTCTAACGGTTTAAATTATTTTCACTGTTTAAACCATCCATTATCCGCTTCAAATTAGTGCATAAAATCAGTATTTATCTACACTTAATTGAAAAGCGATTAGTAAATAAACAAGAAAAAAACTCTTCTCTTTTTATTGATACATAGGGTCAGTTTATTGCATACAAAACCTTAAAGTTAATGTATTTTAAGTCATCCGTAGGTAAAACCCTATCGTATAAATTATTAAGAACTAACAAAAGGAATCAAAGTCTATAGCTTTAACATAAACGTAGCGGAGAGTAGTTAAATATTTATTACCCTCTTCTATTATTATAATGATTATAAAAAGCAATGAGGATTTCATATGGATAGATGTCTCAATCCAACTCAGCAAATAAACTTGCTCGGCTCCTATAATGACGAATCAATCTGTCTCGCAAGTGCTGCACTAGGCCTTTCTTTATTGGGTAATCAACCCATGAGTTTTTACACCGATCATCTCGCTGAACTTTCTGACGCTGTCGCGGCTTACTATGCAAGTATTGCCGGCGGTGATGTCCATGCCACTCAAGATAATGGTCAATGTCGTCATGATATTAAAAAGAAATTACGCTCCATTCAAGCGGTAGTTTACGATCAATATCACTACCACGGTAATTATGATCACTATGAAGAATTAGAAAATGCTGATTTATGCACAGTCATTGAGCGAAGAAAAGGCATGCCTATTTCACTAGGCATTATCTGTATGTATGTTGCTAAGGCACAGGGTTGGAATATTGTAGGTATTGCATTACCCGGACACTTTGTTTGCCGCCTTGAAGCCAATGGCGAACGCATTATTTTCGATCCATTCCATCATGCTAATACCGTCAATTCTGCTGAATTACGTCGCCTGTTAAAGCTCTCTCTCGGCTCTGAAGCTGAACTTAAGCCAGAACATTATCAAGCAATATCTAACCGTAAAACGCTGCTGCGATTACAAAACAATATTAAGCAGCGTCAAGTTGATAAACACAATTTTCTCGATGCGATTATAACCTTAGATTCCATGCGTCAAATTGCGCCCGATGAAGCCGAGTTGTTGCTAGATGCTGGACAGCTGTATGCGCAAGCTAATCAGCCGCGAGCAGCCATTAACGCACTATCAAGCTATCTCTCTCATTCACCTTCACAATATGGTCGAACCAAAGCCAGCGTTCTCATGCAGCAAATGAAACGTCAGCTAAATTAAATTATATTATATAGTGAACACTACAGAATCACGGTAAACTTTAGTATATAGCTATTGGTTTACTGTGATTTTTGCTGTCTCTAGCACCCTTATTAATATAATTTATGGATTTATTTATGAGTGATTTCTATCATCTGAATTTTAAACTTCCCAATGGGACTGACCAGCCTATTCAAGACTACCAAGATAAAGTGCTGCTTATTGTTAATACCGCTAGCAAGTGTGGTTTTACCCCACAGTTTGAAGGCTTAGAAAAGCTCAACAAACAGTATGCAGAAAAAGGTCTCGTCGTTCTTGGCTTTCCCTGTAATCAATTTGGTAAACAAGATCCTGGCTCAATGAGTGAAATTACAGAATTTTGTCAACTTAACTATGGCGTTAGCTTTACCATGGCTGAAAAAATTGAGGTTAATGGCGAGCATGCTCACCCTCTCTTTGAACATTTAAAATCGAATGCCAAAGGCCTATTAGGATCTAAACGTATTAAATGGAACTTCACTAAATTTTTAGTGAATAGAAAGGGAGAAGTGGTAAAACGATTTGCGCCTACAGCAAAGCCTGAAGCGATTGCTGCTGCAATTGAAGCACTTATTTAACGTAACTCAACATCACACGCGGTACAGTTTTTAGGTAAATAAATTAAACCTTCTTTACCGCGCGGTACCTGTCCGCAAGCAGGACAACGATACAATTTATCAATATTAAATATCCATAAAAGAAACAACGCAATAATCGGCACAAATGCTTCTTTGTAAATACCGAGCTCTTTTGCTTGATATAAGCCCAAACCAATCACCAACGCCATAATAAAATTGACGATATAAAAGCGCGTCGCTTTTTTCGCAAAGCGCTCTTTAACTTCTTGTGTGTCCATCTATTAAACATTCACCTTTTTTGAATATACAGTTTTATTGATTAACGATTAAAAACATTAGTATCGATAGCATTTTCGCTTTTCGCGACCACGCAAGATACGACTGAATCACCCGTTACATTCAAAGCGGTTCGCAACATATCAAGCAAACGATCTACACCAATAATTAATGCAATGCCTTCGACTGGCAAGCCCACTTGCTGTAACACAAGCGCTAATGTAATCAAACCCACCCCCGGCACGCCGGCAGTGCCTATAGATGCCAGTGTCGCCGTTAGAATAACGGTAAGATAACCCACTACACCAATATCAATTTGATAAGCCTGTGCAATAAATACGGTGGCAACCCCTTGCATAATTGCCGTGCCATCCATATTAATAGTTGCACCTAAAGGAACAGTAAATGAGGCGACCGAGTTTTTTACACCCATTTTTTCTTCAACCGTTTCTAAGGTAACGGGCATCGTCGCATTACTAGATGCAGTGGAAAAACCAAACATCATTATTGGCCGCATATGTTTTAAAAATCTGATAGGACTTAAGCCGGTGAATAATTTTAATATGCCGGTATAAATAACTGCGCCATGAAATAGCAGCGCCATAACCACTGTAATGAAATAAGCAAATAACTGCTGTATTAATTCGAAACCAGTCGCATAAAATATTTTCGCTAGTAAACAAAAAATACCATAGGGCGCTAACCGCATAAGTATCATTACCATTTCCATAATGACTTCATTCAACGACTCAAAGCTTTTTGCTATTTTTTCGCCAAACTCGCCAGAGCGTGATATTGCTATTCCAAATAATAAAGCAAAGACAATCACCTGTAACATATTGCCTTCGGCCATCGCTTTAATAGGGTTGCTAGGAATAATATTGATAAACACTTCTTTTAGAGGCGGAGCGTTATTCGCTTCATAACTCGCGTCGGTGGTCAGCTGACTATTAAATTGATCACCAGTACCAGGCTCTATAAGCAACGCAATACTGAGTGCAATCGTTATAGCAATTGCGGTAGTCATTAAATATAAGCCCACTGTTTTTGCAGCCATTACGCCCATATTCCCGTGACTGCCTAGACTAGCTGTACCACAGGTTAATGAAACGAACACCATGGGTACCACTAATAACTTTAAAGACGCGACAAAAATACTACCGACTACATCAAATAGACCCAAGAAAACAACCTGCTCTAGCCATACGTCATCCGCTGATGTTGGTAATAAATTAGCGATTGAGCCGAAAGCAATGCCGGCAGCCATGGCAGTAAATATTTTATTAGTAAGGGTCATCAACAAGCCTCATTGATAGGGTAAATTGTAAGGGTGACAATGGAATAACAGAATAATAAAGAAAGGCACAGGTAGAATGCTGTAAGCGTATAAAAAAATTTGCAATGAAACGCTCGTCACTTTTAATGCTGTTATTAAAAGTGACGAGCCAATCGATTAACTAATTGCAGTTAACTGTTCTTAGTTAACAGAAGCCTTAAGCGCTTTACCCGCTTTAAAGCCTACTGAGTTACTTGCTTTAATATCGATTTCTTCACCTGTTTGTGGGTTTTTGCCTTTACGTGCCGCGCGCGAACGACGGACGAAACTACCAAAACCAATTAAGCTAACGCTATCTTCGCGAGCAAGTGCCGCTGTAATTTCGTCAGTAATCGCAGTAACAACTTCATTAGCCTTTTCTTTTGAAATGTCGGCTTTATCAGCAACAATCGCTGCAAGTTCAGTCTTGTTCATATTTCATTCCTCGTCATTAATAAGCGTATATGTCATACGTGCTAAAACTGCCCCATAACAATGACAGCTATTTCAAAATGCCCGCTACGCTAAAATAGCTGGCAATTGTTTTTGTAGTGCCTGTTTCTCTTTTGTGCCCTGTCCTGTTAATGCAAAACCCAGTAACTGGCCTTTTGCATCTTTAAACTGAGCGATAACATTTTTATTATCGGCACTATCAATCTGTATTTCCCAACGTCCCTCAGCCTCTCGTGCAGGCGGAGCAACCACAATGGGACAAGCCGGCGTCTTAATCGTTACCGGCATGGCTGGGTATTCCACATTCGTCGGCGTACCCGTTAAAGTCTTTGCCAATGCCCTTGCCGCGGCCATTAATGGCGCTACATAGTAAAGTACATGGCCTTCGACCTCAGCGCAATCACCCAGAGTGTAAACATTCGCGGCGCTAGTTGCCATTAATCTATTCGCTTTGATGCCACGATTTACCGCAATTCCACTTTGTTGTGCAAGTTTTATACGAGGTCGGACGCCAATTGCCGAAATCACCAGATCTGCGGTCACTTCTAAGCCATTTGCCAAGGTCAGTAAAACGCCTTTTCCGCTTGCCTGCGTGTTAATCGATTCAGCCGTTGTACCAAAATGGAACTTAGCACCTTGTTCTTCAAGGGCCTGCTGCACTGCTCGCCCTGCTGGCTCAGGCAACAATGAGGCTAAATTATGAGCAAGCGGATCAACGGCTTCAACTTGAAAATCGCCATTGAGTAGATCATTCGTTATCTCTGAACCGATTAATCCGGCGCCAATAACACATATTTTTTTAGCATCCTTACTGATTAGCGTTTCCCTAAGCCGGCGATAATCCATTAAATCATTAATCGCATAAACACTGTCTAAACCGGTACCCGTTAATGGCGGATTAATCACCTCGGCACCCCAAGCCAATACTAGCGCTTTATACGGTGTCGACTTTGATGTGTTCACTTCCAGCGTTTGCTTATCCGTATTAATAGAAGTAACTTCGGTAAACGTCCAAATACTTGCCTGCAATTGCTCGGCCATTTGGCCCGCATTGGCCTGAGATAAATCATCGGCTGTCATCTCTCGAGTAAAACCAGTTGATAACATGGGCTTTGAATAACAGCAGCCATCATCGGTGGTAATCAATAAGAGTGACGTCACTTTATCTAGCTTACGAAATTCACGGGCTAAGTTATAACCTGCTAAGCCTGTGCCAATAATAACTACTGGAGCATTAACTTCGGCACTGTTAATGACGGGCTCTATTTTTGCCTCAGGCTCCTCATTACTCACTGCGACCTCAACCATTTCGAAATCTTCTTTGCCGACACCGCATTCGGGGCAAAGCCAATCTTCGGGCACATCTTCCCAAGCTGTCCCCGGCGCAATGCCATCTTCTGGCCACCCTTTGGCTTCATCATAGAGCCAGCCGCAAACCAGACATTCCCATACTTTCATTTAATTAACCTCTTTATTATTTGGAATCATATCGACTAATAATGTGTCTCGCTATTTAGCCAAGCGACTTATCAAACGAATGGCGCTCTTTACTTGCAAGTTATGCCTCAATACCGCATTCTCATACTCAGTATTTATTATTTTATCGCCAACGGAAAGCCATCCATTGTACGACCAACAACCGATACGATTCCACCCACAAGGGCCCATTTGGCGCGACTTTCATACTCGCTTCGGCAATGCTTTGCCGACAGATAAGCGAGAGTGGTTACTCGATAGCACCTCTTTAACCCAGCGGCTCATCAAAGCCAGCAAGCATCATTTTTCGGTTCAAGTCCTTCGTCAGCAATGGGGCAACGCGACATTATCTGAATATGACTTATTAGGAAGCTCACCACGGTTACGCTGTCTTATTCGTGAAGTTTTATTATTAGGCCATGAACAACCCTGGGTATATGCGCGAAGTGTTATTCCCGTAAGCTCATTAACCGGCGAATTAAGGCATTTGCGACACCTTGATAATCGCCCCCTCGGGCAACTACTCTTTAATACACCAGGCATGCAGAGAAGCCCCTTTCAAATTGCCCGCATCTCAACAAGCGATTTACCCCTATACGCAACATCCCAACTCAATCTAAAGGAAGAGGGAGAGGGAGAGGGAGAGAGAGAGGATAAAAAAATTAAGCCAATACTTTGGGGCCGCCGATCTCGATTTGTGATTTATAATAAGCCCATATTGGTCGGTGAAGTTTTTTTGCCCGCTTTTAAACCTTAAACATAATTGTTAAATTTTTAATGAGTTTTATATGCTTGCGTTAACGCGTCGTCACATCACCTATTACTTACAGCTAATGCGTGTCGACAAACCTATTGGCTCTTACTTAGTTATGTGGCCCGCCTTATGGTCATTGTGGATAGCCGCTAAAGGCATACCTAATCCATTACTAATTATCGTTTTTATTATTGGCGCGTTTTTAATGCGCTCGGCAGGCTGTGTTATTAATGATTTTGCCGATAGAAATATAGATGGTCTTATTGAGCGCACCAAACAAAGACCGTTAGCGGCAGGGCTTGTAACGCCTAAAGAAGCCATTCAACTGTTTATATTGCTATGCGCCGCTGCTGCTTTATTACTGTTGTTTACTAATCGCTTAACAGTTTTATTAGCGTTTGTCGCGCTATTGCTTGCTGCGCTTTATCCGTTTACTAAGCGTTTTACGCATTTACCTCAAGTAGTTTTAGGCATGGCTTTTAGCTGTTCTATACCTATGGCTTTCGCTGCACAAACGAATACGCTTCCCGCTATTATTTTACCGCTGTACAGCGCTGTTATAGTTTGGGTTGTTGTTTATGACACATTTTATGCCATGGTCGATAGGGATGACGATTTAATTGCTGGGGTTAAATCTACCGCAATATTGTTTGGTCGTTATGATCGGCTTATCACTGCATTTTTACAGTGTGTTTTTATTGCCCTAATAATAAAAATAGGTCTATTACTCGAACTAGGCCGTATTTACTTTGGCGCAATCTGTTTAACGGCCATAATGTTTATTTATCAACAATCACTTATTAGCCAACGCGATAAAATTAAATATTTTAGCGCTTTTTTAAATAATAATTATGTAGGCCTGGTTATTTTTATTGGGCTTGCTACTGATTATGCATTTCATATATCACTATAATCACGCCATCATTATAAATGCGTCATCTCCGGTAATATAAATGGAAGTCCGTTTTTACAAAGCTATTGAAGATATTGGCCAGTCGCTATGGAATAGCCTCTGCGGCATTGACTATCCCTTTATTCGCTATGAATTTTTGCATGCGCTAGAAACCGCTGGCAACAATGATTCTTCTATTGGCGCCGCCTGTACAAAAGAAAGCGGCTGGCAGCCATATCATGCCATTGTCTTTGACGGCGCAACAGCCGTTGCCGCTGCGCCACTGTATATAAAGTATCACTCCTATGGCGAATATATTTTTGATTGGTCTTGGAGCGAAGCCTATGAACGCAATGGCTTGAATTATTTTCCCAAGCTACTCGGCGCTATTCCCTACTCACCGGTTAGTGGTTCTCGAATCGCTATTGCAGAAACTGCTTTAGATAAGAGTGATGAAATTTACCAAGCATTAAAAGAAGCTTGCATTGAACAATGCGAAAAATTCGATCTCTCTTCATTTCATTTTTTATATTCAACCAAATCCGTGTCTGATGCACTCGCTAATCAACAACTGACACAGCGACATAGCCATCAATACCATTGGTTTAATGAAAATAAAGATCAGAATTCTTTTTGTGATTTCGAAGCATTTTTAGGCGAATTTAAATCACGTAAGCGTAAAGATATTAAAAAAGAACGGCAGTGGGTAAATGATCAAGGTATTAAACTGCTACGTCTTACCGGCTCCGATATAGACGATGCACTGTGGGATATTTTCTTCGACTTTTATCAGCGCACCTATGCCAAACGATCGGGCCATGGTGGCTACCTACCTAAAGCTTTTTTTCAACGCATAGCCCAAACGATGCCTGAGCAAATATTATTAGTGATTGCATTACAAGATGACACTGTCATTGCTGGTGCATTGAATCTATTTTCTTCTGACACTTTATTCGGTCGGTATTGGGGCTGCAATCAGGACGCTGAATTTTTGCACTTTGAAGCTTGTTACTATCAAGGTATAGAATTTTGTATTGAAAAGGGCTTAAAGAAATTCGATGCCGGCGCTCAGGGTGAGCATAAAGTTAAACGTGGCTTTAGGCCTATTAATACTTGGTCTAATCATTGGATTAAACACCCTGATTTTAGAGTGGCTATTAATCGCTTTATTAAAAGTGAAGCCGAGCAAGTCAAAACCAATATTGCCACCACCTCACAGTGGTTACCTTTTAACAGTCGTGAATAGCAATCTAGACGTATAATACTTTCAATTACTTTCTTTGTTAGGAGTTAGCGCATGTCGACCCCAAGACCTTTTTCCATACTCGGTATTCAGCAAGTGGCTGTTGGCGGCCTAGACAAAAAAAAGCTACGCGCATTTTGGGTTGATACTTTAGGGTTGCGTTATACCGGCAGTTACATAAGTGAAACTGAAAATGTCGACGAAGATATTTGTGAGCTTGGCCGCGGCGCATTTAAAGTAGAAATCGATTTAATGCAACCCATTAACGCGAGTAAAAAACCTAAAGTCCATGATCCGGCTTTAAATCATATAGGTTTATGGGTTAATAATTTAAATGCCGCTGTAAAATGGCTTACGGAACAAGGTGTGCGTTTTACGCCCGGCGGCATTAGAAAAGGTGCTGCCGGTTATGATGTTTGTTTTATTCACCCTAAAGGCAATGAGGCTTTTCCGATAGGCGCCGAAGGGGCATTAATTGAACTCGTACAAGCACCTAATAATGTTATTGAAGCCTTTGCGACCATCGCAGAGGCTAATGATGCGCTTTAGTGTAAACCCAAAATAGCCTAACCACCTATCGCCATAAATATATTGGGTAATACAATGGTACGCAAAACATGAATAACAAACATGGCGAGCATCGGCGCAAAATCTAAACCGCCCATAGGTGGAATAATTTTTCTAAACGGCGCCATAAGCGGGTCACTAATTTGACGCAGTAGTGACACCGCAGGATTATAGGATTGAGGCGCAATCCAACTCACAACAATCACAATAATAATGGCGAAGAAGGCAATTTTTAAACTGATATTAATAACGCCGAATAAACCTAATAGCAAAAATAATATAGGGCTTCCACCAACAGTCCCTTTAAGTAGCATCATCAAAACCAGACCAATAATTTGAACTAATAATGCCAAGACGATGGATGGCATATCGACGCCCCATAAGCCTGGAATAAAACGTCTTAACGGCTTTAGTAATGGGTCTGTGGCTTTAACAATAAATTGTGATATAGGATTATAAAAATCAGTGCGAGCTAGCTGCATCATTAAACGCAGTAGTACCAACATCGTATAAAGCTCAACAACCGAGCTAATTATTAATTCTAATATTTGGTTAATCATTTAAACTCATTCTCGTTTGCAATTTGAATTGATAAAAAATTATAAAGGCACTTATTAATATTCGGCTATAAAAACTAGCCCAGTTCTTTAGCGAGCGCTTGCGAACGCGTAACCGCTGCCTGCATTGCCTGCTCTACCGTATCTTCTATTTTATTGTCTATAAAGCTTTCTATGGCTGCCTGAGTTGTTCCGTTAGGTGATGTTACACGCTTACGCAATTCAGCTACACCAACATCACTTTCTAAAGCCATTCGCGCTGCGCCCAAGGCTGTTTGATGTGTTAACTGTGCTGCTGCTTCGGCCGTTAAACCTAATTTCTCACCAGCCGCTTGCATAGCTTCCATAATTAAAAAGAAGTAAGCCGGGCCGCTTCCTGAAACAGCAGTCACTGCATCTAATTCAAGTTCTTGTTTAACCCAAACAACCGTACCAACCGCCGATAAAATAACATCGGCTGTTTTATGCTGCGCTGTCGATACTGCATCGGTTGCATATAAGCCCGTGGCGCCCACTTGCAGTAATGAAGGAGTGTTAGGCATGCAGCGGACAATCGGGACACTTTCACCGGCCCAGCTCTGCAAACTTTCACAGCTAATACCCGCTGCAATTGATATCAATAAAGGTTTATTACTATTGAGTACACTCATGAGAGGCGCTAATACTTCACGCATCACCTGAGGCTTAACCGCCATAATAACAACATCGGCCGCTGCAATAATATCGGCATTAGAAGTTGATGTGCTGACTTCACCCATTGCTGAAATAGACGCTAAGCTAGTTTCCGTAGGAGCACTACAAGCAATATGAGTGGCAGGGTAACCCTGCTTTAACAAACCACCGATTAAACTGCGCGCCATATTGCCAGCACCTATAAAAGCAATTCTAGCAATATGTGTGTCTTCGTTATTTGAAGATAAATGATCTGCTGGCTTGGTCAAAACAACTCCGGTCTTCTATTAGTTTTTGTATGCGTGTTTAGTTTGTCTGTTTGGCGTTAAATCTGCCGCGCCATTATGAACTGCGAGCACCAAAAATATCAGTCCCTACGCGCAATAAAGTTGCGCCCTCGGCAATGGCCGGCTCGATATCGGCAGACATGCCCATCGATAAAGTATCAAAACTAGCAGCATCACTGAGCTGCTGTGCCTGCTCGAATAATTGATACATCCGCGCAAAACTGGCTCGCGTGCTTTGGATATCATCGGACTTAGCCGGTATGGCCATCAAGCCACGCAAGCATAAATTCGGCATGTCATTTATCTGTTCCACAGCCGCAAGAACGTCCTCAGGCAACAGCCCCGACTTACTGGCTTCCTTATCGATATTAATTTGTAAGCATATATTGAGCGGCGCTAGGCCTTCAGGGCGTTGATTGCTTAACCGTTGAGCAATACTGACGCGATCAACACTGTGCACCCAGTCGAATAAACTTGCAATAGACCGAGTTTTATTTGACTGAATAGCGCCAATATAGTGCCAATTAAGCGACATTTCTCGGAGTTCGTTAATTTTAAGCTCTGCTTCTTGCAGGTAGTTTTCGCCGAAATCCTTAATGCCGGCCGCTATAGCCACTTGAATGGCACTAACCGGCTGTTTTTTACTCACAGCAAGAAGAGAAATAGTCGAGCTTTCACGCGAATAAAGTGTGGCTGCCTGCTTAATCCTGGCATGAACATCAGAAATATTTTGATCAATAGCTATCATTTGGTTATAGATTCACCTGCCAGAGCAATGCCTTTGGCTTAACAATACGAATAGTGGATTTTAATCGGTTTATCGCAATAGTTCAGCAACTGCCATGCAGTTATCTAACAACGCGCTAAATAGCTTGTCTATTAATGTTGCCGATTGTAGTGACAAGCTATTACCGACTCGTTTATTTCGATCTTTTTTTGATTATCAAATGATATACAACCCGTTTTTCAGACAATAGGACACTTTATGGATATCACTGAATTATTGGCTTTTAGCGCAAAACAAAATGCCTCTGATTTGCATTTATCAGCCGGTTTACCTCCCATGATACGCGTAGATGGTGATGTTCGCCGCGTTAACTTGCCGGCACTCGAACAAAAAGAAGTGCATGATCTTATTTACGAGATTATGAATGACGGCCAACGTAAAGATTTTGAAGAGTTCCTCGAAACTGATTTCTCCTTTGAAGTGCCTGGCGTTGCTCGTTTTCGGGTCAATGCATTTAATCAAAATCGCGGTGCTGGCGCCGTATTTAGAACCATTCCCTCAAAAGTATTGTCGATGGAAGATTTAGGCATGGGACAAGTGTTTCGCGATATCGCTGCAGTTCCTAGAGGCTTAGTGCTTGTCACCGGCCCTACCGGATCGGGTAAATCAACCTCGTTGGCGGCCATGGTCGATTTTATTAATGAACATCGCTACGACCATATACTCACCATTGAAGATCCTATTGAATTTGTTCATGAAAGTAAAAAATGTTTGGTGAACCAGCGAGAAGTACATAGACACACGCACGGTTTTAATGAAGCGCTTCGTTCCGCACTGCGCGAAGATCCCGATATTATTTTGGTCGGTGAATTACGTGATTTAGAAACCATTCGCCTTGCACTAACCGCTGCTGAAACCGGTCACTTAGTTTTTGGTACCTTGCATACCACCTCTGCAGCAAAAACCATCGATAGAATTGTTGATGTTTTTCCTGCTGCTGAAAAAGACATGGTGCGCTCAATGTTATCTGAAAGTTTACAAGCGGTTATTTCTCAAACATTAATCAAGCGCAGTGGTGGTGGTCGAGTAGCTGCTCATGAAATTATGATTGGCACTCCCGCCATTCGAAATTTGATTCGTGAAGATAAAGTGGCACAAATGTATTCAGCTATACAGACCGGCGCAAATCTTGGCATGCAGACCATGGATCAGTGTCTTACAGCACTGGTTGCCAGTAGAACCATCTCACGCGATGCAGCTAGAGAAGTAGCCAAAATGCCGGAGAGTTTCTAAATGGATATTTATGCGCTACTCACTTCCATGGTAGAAAAAGGCGCTTCCGATCTTTTTATTACTGCCGGCGTTCCTCCGAGCATTAAATTGAACGGTAAAGTAGTGCCCATTAGTAATACACCACTTGCTCCCGAGGCAACACGTGAAGCTGTCTTAAGCATCATGAATGAAGACCAGCGTAAAGAATTTGTAAAAATGAAAGAGCTCAATTTTGCGGTCAGTGCGCGAGGCGTTGGTCGCTTTAGGGCGAGTGCTTTTTATCAACGCAATTTAGCGGGCATTGTTATTCGTCGTATAGAAACACATATTCCACAAATAGATGATTTGGGTTTACCCGATATTGTGAAAGATTTATCGATGACCAAGCGCGGTCTGGTTGTTTTTGTTGGTGCAACCGGTACCGGTAAATCGACATCTTTAGCCTCTATGATTGGTCACCGCAATCAAAACAGTCGTGGTCATATTATTAGCGTTGAAGATCCTATTGAGTTTATTCATCAACATGATGGTTGCATTATCACGCAACGCGAAGTGGGCATAGATACCGAAAGTTTTGAAGTGGCATTAAAAAATATGTTACGCCAAGCGCCAGACGTTATTATGATTGGGGAAATCCGTACTCGCGAAGCAATGGAGCAAGCCATTACTTTTTCTGAGACTGGTCATTTATGTCTTTGTACCTTGCATGCGAATAATGCTAACCAAGCGCTTGATCGCATATTGCATTTTTTTCCTGCGGAGCGCCACCAACAACTTTGGATGGATTTATCACTTAACCTACGCGGCATGATTGCTCAGCAGCTTGTTCCTACGCCCGATGGTAAGAGCCGACGCGCAGTTGTTGAGGTGTTATTAAATACGCCGCTTGCGGCAGATTTGATTCGTAAGGGTGAGGTAAGAAAGCTAAAAGAATTAATGAAGCGTTCTAGTGAGCAGGGAATGCAAACATTTGATCAGGCGTTATATGTACTTTATACGCGGGGTGAGATTACTTATGAGGATGCTATTGCTCATGCGGATTCGGCGAATGATTTGCGGTTGATGATTAAGCTTGAGCGGGATGATAATGCTGAGGTGTTGGAGCAGTCGACTCAGGGGTTAACGTTGGAGGCGAATGATGATGGTGGGAAGCATTTTCGGCGATAATTGGCTAGTTTTTTCTTCAGTGGTTTTTATCAAGAATATCTGCTGTCGTCTGACGCCCATGGGATAGAGTCTTGTGCGTAAATTTTTATTGCTGATAGGATATTCTGATATTTTATTTCTCTTGTTTAAATTTTAAAGTCAAGGTCGTCGGAGGTGGCCCGACAGCCAGTTGCCAGAATTTTGTGCGTAAGCTTTTAGTGGTAATGCGATATTCTGAAGTTTTACTTTTTTTGTTTAATTTTTCAATCAAGACCGTCGGGGGTGGCCCGACATGCCAGTCACTTTTGTGATTCGCTACGCTCACCCTACGGGACGCCTTGCAGGCGCGCAGCAAAAAGCGCTGTGCTTGTGTAAAGAAAAGTAACCAAAAGAAAGCACACAATCTGACGAAGATTGATCCCGATATAACCTATTCGCTTTGGGGTATTCTTATTCAGTACACCTT
>Ga0209198_1001084_pt1 | contig 22032 bp, 21 predicted proteins | sample COGITO_mtgs_1105_2_FD_184804 | JGI IMG/M metagenome (GOLD analysis project Ga0209198, IMG submission 184804) | Pelagic marine microbial communities from North Sea - COGITO_mtgs_110519 (SPAdes) (version 2) | ecosystem: Environmental > Aquatic > Marine > Epipelagic ...
AATCTGTACTCATTGGTGAAGACTCTGATAAAATTGGACTGTTTTGTACGAATCAGTTGGATAAAATTAAGGATTGTAATTATTATATCGTAACGGTTCCAACCCCTGTTGATAAAAATAATAGACCTATTTTAACACCACTTATCAAAGCGAGTGAAACGGTAGGTAATGTATTAAAAAAAGGAGATGTTGTAATTTATGAATCTACGGTTTATCCAGGCTGCACAGAAGAAGATTGTGTTCCTGTATTAGAAAAAATTTCTGGACTTAAATTTAATGAAGACTTCTATGCTGGTTATTCTCCTGAAAGAATTAATCCAGGTGACAAAGAGCATACGGTTGAAAAAATTCTAAAAGTGACTTCTGGGTCTACACCAGAAATAGGTTTGAAAGTTGATAGTTTATACAAATCAGTGATTACAGCTGGAACGCACCTCGCTCCTACTATCAAGGTAGCAGAGGCGGCAAAAGTGATTGAAAATTCTCAAAGAGATATTAATATTGCCTTTGTTAATGAATTGGCAAAGATTTTTAACTTGATGGACATTAATACCCACGATGTGTTGGAAGCCGCTGGCACAAAATGGAATTTTTTACCTTTTAAGCCAGGTTTAGTAGGAGGTCACTGTATAGGAGTTGATCCGTATTATTTAACACAAAAGGCTCAAGAATTTGGGTATAATCCAGAAATTATTTTAGCAGGAAGACGCATGAATGATAGTATGGGAGAATACGTAGTTTCAGAGGTCATCAAGTTGATGATTAAAAATGACATTCGTGTTAAAGATGCAAATGTTTTAGTTTTGGGAATCACTTTTAAAGAGAATTGCCCTGATGTAAGAAATACCAAAGCAGTAGATGTTATAAATGCTCTAAAATCTTATGGGACTAATGTTACAATTTATGATCCTTGGGCTAATGAGGAGGATGTAAAGCATGAGTATGGTATGACATCATCAAAAAAAATACCTAGTACTAAATTTGACGCAGTTGTTTTAACGGTTGCACATATTAAATTTATGAATTTAGATTTTTCACTATTAATGGAAGATAATGCTGTCATTTACGATGTTAAGAATTTTTTAAAAAACGACTTAGTAGACGGTAATCTCTAAAAAACATATTTAGTACTATGAAAAATATTTTAATAACTGGAGGTGCAGGTTTTATTGGGTCACATGTAGTTAGACCTTTTTATTCAGTTCTTGATAAAAAAAAGATAAAAAATATTTACGGAGTTATAATTCCAAATTGGAGAGAAAGTTTAAAAAATTAAAATTAAAATTAATATTTATTTAAAATTATCTAAAAGACACATTGCCAAATCTCTTTCTTGGAGGTTTATTGGCACCATTGATACCTTTATTTTTGCGTGGCTTATAACTGGAGATGTAACGGAAGGAATTAATCTCTCTGGAATCACAACAATCACAAAACTTGTTTGGTATTATATCCATGAACATTTTTGGTTTAAATCAAGCATGGCAGATTCAAACAAAAGGCATATTATCAAAACCTTTTCATGGCGTTTTGTTGGCACTATAGATACTGTTGTTTTTGGTTGGATTATCACAGGTAACCCATTTGTGGGTCTTAAAATTGGTCTTTTTGAAACGGTTTCAAAAATGATTCTCTATTTTGGGCATGAAAAATTATGGTATAAAATTAATTTTGGTTTAGATGAAAGAATTAAAGCTAGAAGATTAAAAGAATTGGAATCACAAAGGATAATAAACAAACAATGAGTTTACATACTGTAAAACATAACTATAAAATTACCAAAACCCAGCGCGAAAAGCTGAAAGGGCATAAATCCTATTTGCTATGGTTTACGGGGCTCTCTGGCTCTGGAAAATCTACCTTAGCCAATTTTGTTGAGATAGCATTACATGAACAAGGTTTATCCACCTATATTTTAGATGGAGACAACATTCGCCAAGGCATTAATAAAGATCTAAGCTTTGCTCCAGAGGATAGAACAGAAAATATACGACGTATCGCTGAAATTAGTAATTTGATGCTGGATGCTGGTCTAATTACTTTAGCTACTTTTGTATCACCTTATGTTAAAGATCGCGAAGAAGTAAAACAAATTGTGGGTGCTGATAATTTTATTGAAATATATGTCAATACATCCCTTGAAGAATGTGAACGCAGGGATGTGAAGGGATTGTATAAAAAAGCACGATCTGGAGAAATAAAAAATATGACTGGAATTTCTGCCCCATATGAGGCTCCCATTAATCCAGATTTAGAAGTAATTACATATGGCCATACCATTGAAGAAAGTGTAAAAACCATCTTGAAATTTATAAACAAAAAGTTAAAACCAAGCACATGAGTAATTATGTAATCAATCATTTACGTGAGTTAGAATCGGAAGCTATCTTTGTGATTCGCGAAATAGCAGCTCAATTTGAGAATCCTGTACTACTGTTTTCTGGTGGCAAGGATTCCATTTTACTAACGCATCTCGCAAAAAAAGCCTTTTATCCTGCAAAAATACCATTCCCACTTATCCACGTAGATACGGGGCATAATTTCCCAGAGACCATTGCGTTTCGCGATGCTTTGGTTGAAGAATTAGGCGTTAAATTAATCGTTGGTTCTGTACAAGAAGCAATAGATACCGGACGTGCTAAAGAAGAAACAGGCGCAGATGCATCGCGTAATGCCTTACAAATTGTGTCTTTGCTAGATACATTAGAGGCTCATAAAGTTGATGCTGCTATGGGAGGTGCACGACGCGATGAAGAAAAAGCACGTGCCAAAGAGCGTTTCTTTTCACATCGTGACGAATTTGGACAATGGGATCCAAAAAACCAACGTCCCGAATTGTGGAATTTATTTAATGGCCGTATGAACTACGGAGAGAATTTTAGAGTATTTCCAATATCAAACTGGACAGAAATGGATGTGTGGGAATATATAAAGTTAGAAAATATTGATTTACCCTCACTCTATTTTTCTCATAAACGCGATTGTGTGGTTCGCGATGGAGTGATTCTTTCTAATTCTGATTTTATCAAATTAAAACCAGGTGAAAAAGTAGTTAATATGACCATTCGGTACAGAACCTGCGGAGATATGCCTATTACTGGTGCTGTAGAATCCCAGGCAGATGATCTAACGAAGATCATTGAAGAAATTGCCACCACTCGTACCACAGAACGTGGCGGTCGCGCTGATGATAAGCGTGCTGAAACTGCAATGGAAGATCGTAAAAAACAAGGGTATTTTTAGACTAAAAATTTAAGAAATATATATATGGATAATAAAAATATAGAATTATTACGTTTTACCACCGCAGGTAGTGTAGATGATGGTAAAAGCACCCTTATTGGTAGGCTGTTATATGATAGCAAATCAATCTTTCAAGACCAACTAGACGCAGTTGAGGCTTCGAGTAAAAGCAAAGGATTTGATTATGTAGATTTATCATTGCTTACAGACGGACTTAAATCTGAGCGTGAGCAAGGCATTACCATTGATGTAGCCTACCGCTATTTTGCAACGCCAAAGCGAAAGTTTATTGTGGCGGATACTCCAGGGCACATTCAGTATACCCGTAATATGGTAACAGGCGCCTCTACTGCCAATCTAGCTATTATTCTAATTGATGCGCGTAAGGGCATGTTGGAGCAAACACATCGTCATTCATTCATTGCTTCTTTACTTCGCATACCGCACGCGATTGTTTGTATAAATAAGATGGATTTAGTGGATTATAGTGAAGATGTTTACAATAAAATTGTTGCAGACTTTAAGGCTTTTTCTTCAAAATTAGATATTAGCGACATACAATTCATTCCAATTTCAGCGTTGGTTGGAGATAACGTAGTCAATAAATCTGAGAATATGAACTGGTATAAAGGTAGTACCATGATTTACCATCTAGAAACGGTTCATATTTCTAGTGATCACAACCACGTAGATTGTCGTTTCCCAATTCAATCGGTGATTCGTCCACATACCATAGAGAACCAAGATTTTAGAGGCTTTGCAGGTCGTATTGATGGTGGAGTTTTTAAACCTGGAGATAGAGTTAAAACCCTTCCATCAGGTTTTATCTCGACCATTAAAACCATAGAACTTAATGGAGAGCAGATTGCAGAAGCTTTTGCACCTATGTCAGTGACAATAACTCTTGAAGATGAAATTGATACCAGTCGAGGCGATATGTTTGTACGAGAAAATAACGTCCCTCAGATAAGCCAAGATATAGAAGTTTTGGTTACTTGGATGAGTAGCACTCCATTACAGGCACGTACAAAAGTAGTTATTAAACATACTACAAATGAATGTATGGCCATGGTCAAAGAATTAAAATACAAGATAGATATTAATACTTTACACCGCATAGAAAACATTGACAAAATTGAGATGAACGATATTGGGCGCATCTCTTTACGCACTTCGAAACCTCTTTTTTATGACGTTTATAAAAAAAATCGCCAAACAGGTAGCGTTATTATTATTGATGAACAAACCAATGAAACCATTGGGGCGGGTATGATTATTTAATAATGAAACAGTTCTTAAACACAGCCATTACAGCTGCTTTAGAAGCGGGTAAGGCCATCTTAGAAATCTATCACTCTGGTGAGTTTAATGTAGAGTTCAAAGGAGATAACTCTCCTTTAACGAAGGCAGATACAGCCTCTCATAATGTAATAATGAGTTTCTTATCCAAAACTGATATTCCAGTACTCTCAGAGGAGGGTAGAGACATCTCCTATGAAGAGCGAAAAGATTGGAGTCAACTTTGGATTGTTGACCCTATAGATGGCACCAAAGAGTTTATAAAGCGTAATGGAGAGTTTACCGTAAACATTGCCCTTATAGAAAATCAACGGCCTCTTTTAGGTGTTATTTTTGTACCTGTAACGGGCGAGTTGTATTTCTCTACCAAAGAAATGGGTGCTTTTAAGATAAACTTAGATTTAAACAGTTGCAATATCAACACCATTATAGAGAATAGTCAAAAATTACCATTACAACGAGAAGAAAACACCTTTACTATTGTAGCTAGCAGATCTCACATTTCTGCGGACACCCTTAAGTATTTAAAAGAAATGCGAGACCTACATGGAGAAGTCAATTTAATATCTAAAGGTAGTTCTTTAAAACTATGTATGGTAGCTGAGGGGCTAGCAGATTGCTATCCACGTTTTGCACCCACAATGGAATGGGACACGGCTGCCGGACAGGCTATTTGCGAGCATGCAGGTTTTCAAGTTATGGAATGGGAGACAAAGGAAACGATGCTATATAATAGGAAAGATTTGTTGAATAATTGGTTTTTAGTTTCTGCGTTTAGAAATAAATAAAAAAACGTGATAAATCTTTAAATGGCTTCTTTAAAAAATAAAACACTAATAGGTATATTCTGGACATTTATTGAGAAATTTAGTGTAGCAGGAATCAGTTTTGTTGTACAAATAATTCTCGCACGCTTATTAATGCCTCAAGACTTTGGTTTAATTGCCATGGTAACTGTCTTTATAGGTCTTGGAGATGCGATTGTGGATTCAGGGATGAGTATGTCTTTAATTAGAACAAAAGAGCCAAACCAAAGGGATTTTTCTACCATATTTATTTTAAATGTTACAGTTTCAGTAGTTTTTTATATTATTGTTTTCTTTTTGGCACCATCCGTAGCCAAATTTTATGATCAACCTCAGTTAATAAATATTCTCAGATGCTTCGCCCTTGTAGTTCCAATTAAATCTTTTATGGCAGTCCAAAATGCTATATTAACAATTGAAATGGACTTTAAAACTCAATTCTTTATTCAACTCCCTTCTTTAGTTATTAGCAGTATCCTAGCCATTATATTGGCATTTATTGATTACGGAGTTTGGGCGTTAATTATTATGCGAATAATGATGGCGTTATTAACGACCATTCAATATTGGTTCTACAGTAAATGGAGACCCAAATTTGTATTTGATAAAGAAAAATTTAAATACCATTTTGACTTTGGTTATAAACAGATGTTAACAACAATAATAAAATCTATTTCTTTAGATATTAATAATATTATAATTGGTAAGAATTTTTCTTCAGCTACTTTAGGGATATATAATAGAGCATCAACCTTTCAAAAAATACCAAGTAAAATTTTAGGTACAGCTGTAAATAAAGTTACATACCCATTGTTTTCTAAATTAATTCATGATAGTGATCAAATAAAACACGCATTAAGAAGATTAAATAAAATCATTTTATTCTTTTTTGGACCAATATCATTTTTTTTAATTATAAATGCAGAATTAATTATAACAACTGTATTAACAGAAAAATGGATAGAGTGTGTTCCTATTTTTCAAATTTTATTTTTAGCTGGATTGTTTCAGCCTCTTCAATTTTATAATACTAACATTATACGTTCGTATGGGAGAACTGATATCATTTTAAAAATTAATACATTCTTTCAAATATATTTTATAGCAACAGTTTTATTAATTATTAAATTTGGATTACTATACTTGGTTATTTTTGAAGCGTTTAATATAACTTTTTTAACTATCATTTTTATTCACTACAGTGGTAAACACATACAATATTCTTTCTTACAACAATTAAAAGATTTTTCTTTTGAAATTACACTTACATTAGTTACAAGTTTGGTAGCATTTTTTTGTTTTAAATCTATAGATTTAGGTATTGATATTCTTAACATAATAGTGTTAGGCCTACTCTATTTTACCGTATTCTTTTTTTTAGCATATATTTTTAAATCAGAAACTTTATTTTATATAGTAAAACAAATTAAAGGAAAATTTAAATGATTATTTCGCACAAGCATAAATTTATTTTTATAAAAACTCATAAAACTGCAGGAACATCTTTAGAAATTGCTTTATCAAAGTATTGTGGTGAAGAAGATGTTATTACGCCAATATCAGATAAAGATGAGCAAATTAGAAGAAATCTTGGATATAGAGTAGCACAAAATTATATAATATCATTTGGAAATTATACCTTTTTTGATTGGCTAAAATATATTGTTACTAGAAAAAAAAGAAGCTATTTTAATCATATAAAAGCTCAAAAAGTTAAAAATTTTGTAGGAAAACGAATTTGGTCAGAGTATTATACCTTCTGTTTTGAGAGAAACCCTTACGACAAATGCATTTCAGGTTATTATTGGATGAAAAATAATAATAATATTCCTTTAGAAAAGTATTTATTAGAAAAAGCACACTTGTTTTCAGATTTTTCAATGTATAGTAATAAAAAAAATAAAATAATACTAGATGACGTGTTTAAGTATGAGGATATAAATAAAGCCCTGAATATAATATCACAAAAAATAGGATTAAATGAAGAATTGAATATATCTAAAATTAAAGCAAAAGGAAGTGTTAGAGTTGATAAAGAACCTTACAAAAAACTAATATCTAATGATTTAAAAAAACATATAGATGAAGTTTTTTCAAATGAATTAGACTGTTTCAATTACAGATTTTAGATAAATAAATAATTTTTTTATTCAAAGTAAAATAGATTTATAATAATAATGAAAAAACCTAATCTTTTTATAGTTGGCGCGCCAAAAGCAGGGACAACCTCGTTATACCGTTATTTACAAACTCACTCTAACATTTTCTTATCTGAAGTTAAAGAGCCACATTTTTTTAACACTGATACAAATAATGAAAAATCTTTAGAAGGGTTAGAAACATATTTAGAACTTTTTAAAAATGCAAAAAACGAAAAATATTTGGGAGAAGCTTCTACACATTATTTAATGTCAGATGTGGCTGCCAAGAATATAAAAGAATTATCAAAAGAGGCTAAAATTATTATCATGCTTAGAAAGCCTAGTGATTTAATTTATTCTGCTTATTACCAAAATATATTTAATGGAACTGAAGATGCAAAAACCTTAGAGGAAGCAATAAGTATAGAAAATAATAGAGACAAAAATGATAAAATATCACATGCAGAAACATTTCACCTTATTTATTCTCGGTTTGTTTGTTATAAGAAATATATAGAAAACTATTATAAAGTATTTGGTAAAGAAAATGTTCTGATCATTTTTTTCAAGGATTTTAAAACTGATACTGAAAAAGAATATAATAGAGTATTAAATTTTCTTTCCTTAGAAAAAGAGGCTAAAGTGTCATTTAAGCAATACAATTCTTCTAAAAAAATAAGATCTATCTTAGTTAGAAGTTTATTAAATAACCCACCAAAAACACTCGTTTTATTTGTCAATGCAATCTTCCCAAAATACATAAGAAAAAAAATAGTAAAGTTCATTAAGAATAAAAATACAAATTATATAAATAAAGACCTTATTTCTCCAAAGACTGAAAAGATGCTTATTAAAAAGTATTCTAAAGAAGTTGAAAAATTAGAACAATTTCTAACTGTAGATTTATCACATTGGAAATCTTAAAACACATTAGTTTGAGAAAAATAATTTCACTTTTAATACAAAAATCAGCCAGTATTTTAGATAAATCTCGTAACAAAATTGTTATAGCTTATTTAAGATTAAAGTATCCTAGCTGTCAAATAACGTTTAATAGTTATTTAGAGCATGGCTGTAAAATAAAGTGTACATCTAATTCTAAATTAAAAATAAAAAATTCTATAATTAGTAAAGGAACATACATTTTAGCAGATCATGGTGGTGCTATTGAAATTGAAGATACTTTTATTGGGAGAAACTGTGTTATTGTAGCTCGTAAAAAAATTACTATAGCTGCAAATTGTCAAATAGCAGAAATGGTAGTTATCAGAGATCAAAATCATAGTTTTGGTAAGCCAGATATGACAATAGCAGAACAAGGTTTTACAGTGTTGCCAATTAATATTGAAAAAAATGTGTGGTTGGCAGCAAAGTCAACAATATTAGCAGGAAGCGCAATTGGTAACAATACTGTAGTTGGTGCGAATGCTGTTGTAAGAGACAATTTAGATTCTAATGCCGTTTATGTGGGTGTGCCAGCAAAAAAGGTACAGTCTTTATGATTTTCTTCTTTACTTTGCTTATTGTGCAAAAAATTTTCAAAAAAAAATTCTTTAATGAGATTAATTAAATATATTAAATGAACAATATTGTTTTTGTAATTCCATCTTTGTCTTCAGGTGGGGCTGAACACCAAGTATGTAACCAAGTTAATTATTTACATAAAAATAACTATCCAGTTAAGCTAATAGTTTTAAGTGATAAAATTGAAATTATAAACTTGATTAATTTATCTGAAGAAAACATAACAATTCTTGGTTTAAAGCATATAAGAAAGACTTCAAAATTGAGTTTTTTACAAATTAAAAAAGCAGTCAAAGAAATTCACAGTGTATGCAATGAAAACACTGTATTAATTTCAGTTTTACCAATCAGTCATTTCATTTCAAGATTAAGTAAATTCTGGTTTAATAGTAAATTTAGACTTATAATTTATCATAGTTCCCTACAATATGAAAACTCACCAGATAATACATTATTTAAACATTTATTTTATAAACTAAATAGATATCTGAGCAAAAGATATGATGAAAAACACATTTTTATTTCTGAAGCAGTATCTAAGCATATATCAAAATACTTAGAAGTAAAAAATGGATACGTAATTTATAATGCATTGCCTCAAAAAAATGTAAATACGGATTTATCATATACTGATATAAAAAAATATTTTAATGTAAAACCAAAGTATTTAGTTGTTATTCCGGGTAGACTTCATCCTACTAAAGGCCATATTTTTTTTATTGAAAGTTTGTATGATTATATAAAAAAACAAAAGGCAGAAAATCTAGGAGTCATGTTTTTGGGTGGGGGACCATTGGAAAATGAGCTTAAAGAACAACTAGTAAAGTATGACAATACAAAAAATATAAAAATTACCGGTATTATTAAAAACGAATTACTCTTATCTTATCTTGCACTATCAGATTTAGTTGTTATACCCTCAATTAGTGAGGGTTTTGGTAATGTGGCCATTGAGGCATTAATGCAAGGTAGTACAATTCTTGCATCAAATGCCGGTGGTTTACCCGAAATCATAAATGATAAAAAAAATGGATTCCTTTTTGATTCTACAAATAGCAATGATCTTAAACAAAAATTTACAAGTCTTTATCAAAATAAAATTAATTTAAGTAGTGCGGATTTAAGAAGTGATTTTTTTAATCGATTTACGCTTGAATCACAAATGGAAGAATTGATAAAAATATTAAAATAAAATGACAAGAAAACTTGATGCCATAATTGTTGGTAGTTACAAAGCAGGTACAACATCGTTAAAAAACTATCTTTCAGAACATCCAAATATAGAGTCTCATCCACAACATGAATTAGATGGTTTTTTTGCTAAAGATATTACTGATCTTGAAATTGAACAAAAATTTGATAAACAATTTAAAGTAAATGAAAATTCAAAAATTATATTAGGAAAGAATGTAGCTTATTATAGAAATAATAAATTTTTAAAAGACATAAAAAATCATAACAAAGCAGTAAAACTATTTTTTATTGTCAGAAACCCAGCAGATAGAGCTTACTCATCTTGGAAAATGGAAAAGGAACGCTTAGGGATTAAAGAAGATTTCAAAGAATTATTTAAATCAATAGAAAAAAAAGAAGATAACTTTTTATACAAAAGCTGTTTTTTAGCAGGAAAGTATGGTGACTATTATGAGTCTATGTTAAAGATTTTTCCAAAGGAAAATATAATGTTAATAAATTTCGAAGATTTAGCGAATCAACCACTCAAGATATGTAAAGACTGTTTTGAGTTTTTAGGTGTAACACCAATATTTGAGCCCAACATTAATTTAGTACACAATCAAAGTTTTAAACCTAAATCGAGATTGTTAATTAAAATTATGTTACTTCTAAAGAAAAAAAACAATCCCATAAAAAAGATAATCAAGAAAGTAATTCCGTACTCTTTGTTTGTTAAAATAGCCCATAAAATGAGATTTATTAACCAGTCTAATTCTAAGTTTCCGAGTATGTTAGATCAAGACAAAGAGAAGTTATTAAAGCTATATTCATCTGATATTCTAAAATTAGAAAGTATTAGCGGTAGAGATTTTTCAGATTATAAAACAAAATGAAAAATATACTATTTATAACAAGAAATGGATTGTTAGAACCTTTAGGACAAAGTCAAATTCTGTCGTATCTAGTGCCTTTATCCAAGGATTTTTCTATAAATATTATAAGTTTTGAAAAAAATAACGATGTTGAGAATAAAGAACATTTAAACAGTATAAAGAAAATTTGTGTTGATAATAATATAGAATGGAAACCTTTAACTTATCGCAAAACATTTAGATCTTTAGGTGTTTTAGTTGGTTTAATAGAGCTGTTGTTTTTAGCGCTAAAAATTTGTAAAATAAAAGAAATAGATTGTGTTCATGCCAGATCCTATTATCCAGCATTTGTTGCATTGGCAATTTACAGATTAAAAAAAATTCCTTTTGTTTTTGATATGCGTGCTTTATGGCCAGAAGAATTAGTAGAAGCTGGTAGGCTAAAAGAAAATAGTGTGTCTTGGAAAATAATTAAAAACTTAGAGAAAAAGTGTTTAAAAAACGCATCTGCAGTTGTATCCTTAACCCACGCTGCAATCAATCATTTAGATAAAGTTCATCAAGAGTTTTTTTTAAAAGACAAAACAGTGGTTATCCCAACATGTGCTAATTTAAAACGATTTAAACTAAAGGACAGTGAACTTTCTTCACAAAATATTACAATAAGCTGCATTGGTTCAATGCTTAGTGGTTGGTTTAAAATTAATATGTTAAAAGAAGTAGTTGATTACATATTAAATAATTATGAAAATGTTAGTTTCGAACTGCTAACAAGAGATGATAAAGAAAAATTAATGCAGAAGATTGACCTAGAAAATAAATGGCAGAAAAGAATTCACATAGAATCAGTATTGTTTAAAGACATGCCAATGAAATTATCAAATCACAATGGTTCAGTCTTTTTCTTTACTTCTAATATTTCTAAATTAGGATCAGCACCAACAAGAATGGCAGAAATATTAGGAACAGGTATACCTGTATTAACCAATTCTGGGGTCGGAGATGTTGATAAAATTGTTTTAGAAAATAAAATCGGCGAGTTATTAAACTCGGAAAATAAAATAGATATTAAAACAGCCTGTGACAATTTTATGCAATTAGTCATAAAAAAAGACATAGCCAAGCACTGTAGGTTAGCAGCAGAGGAGTTGTTTTCTCTAGATGTAGGTGTAAAAAATTACAGGTCTATTTACAACAAAATAATATAAATACTTGTGGAACACAAAAAGCAGACAAAAGTTATATTTCTAACTAAATATCCTGAAAAAGGTGCTTCTAGCAGGTATCGAGTATATCAATACTTGCCTTTTTTTAAAAATATTAATTTTAAAACTCAAGCGCTTCAAAGTGATACTAGTTTCAAATTGATGTATCGTAAAGGTCATTTTTTTAAAAAAGTGATGTACGCTTTAAAAGACTATTTATTTAGAACGTTTTTTATTTTTAAAAATTTAGATGCTGATGTTATATATATGCAAAGAGAAATATTTGCTTTTGGCCCATTGTGGGCTGAGAGACTATTTAAGGTTTTAGGTAAAAAATTAATACTGGATATTGACGATGCATTGTTTATTAATAAGATAAATAAAAATCACCCTATAAAATGGGATAAAGCCTCTAGAGTAAAGCGTATAATATCTAGGGTAGATTTAGTTAATGCTGGAAACAAATGGATAAGGGATGAGTGTTTAAAACTTGGAGCTAAAAGTGCCACTAATATTAATGTAGCCGAGTTAGTAAAATTTGAAAATATTAACACAAAAACTAATAGTCCTTTAAAAGTAATTTGGCTAGGGTCACCTACAACATCAGAATATCTTTTTTTGATAGAAAAACCATTAAAAAAAATACAAGATGATTTAGGGATAGAAATAAATATTATAGGTAGTAATGAAAACGAATCCTACGACTTTGATTATAACCGTCTATCATGGTCGAAAGAAATAGAAGATCATTATTTGAAAATTAGTGACATAGGATTAATGCCTCTGCCTTTTGAGGATTGGTCTAAAGGGAAATGCGGCGGTAAAGCAAGAACTTACATGGCTAGTGGTGTTATACCTGTTGTGAGCAATATAGGCTACAATAAAGATTTAATAAAACATAGAGTTTCAGGTTTTTTATGTAGTGATATTTCAGATTGGGTAGATGCGTTTTATACTCTTAGTAATAATTTAGACTTACTAACTAAAATTAAAAAATCAAATTATTTAAACGTGAAATCTAATTTTAATTCAAAACAAATAGCAAAACAAATAGAAAATATTATCATAGACATATATACAGTTAGATGAAACTATTAAAAAAGTATATTTACCAAATATTAAACTTAAAAATATAAAATGTTATTTTATTTATTTGTTTTAATCCTCTTAATGATTTTTTCGATAAATCAAAACAATAAAATATCTGTTCATATTTGTTTGTTTTTTTTAATGGCCTTAATATCATTAAAAGGAGATGTTGGTCCCGATTTCTCAGGATACCTATACAGATATGATAATTTTGTGCCCTCCATTTCTTTATTAAAATCTAAAGGAGAAATTGCGTGGTTTTTTATAGAATACATAACATATATACAAAAATGGGATTATCAAACTTACACTATCTTTACGGGTGTCATTGGGATAGGTTTTTTAATATTGGCTCAACGTAAAATACAATACCTAGGTTTTTTAGCCTTTATATTTCAAATATTAATTGTTCAATTAGGCCTCTCAGGCATGCGTCAATTTATAGCTGTATGTATTGTAATTTATGCAACATCCATTTATATTTTTGAAAATAAAAGATCAATTATTAAATTTATATTGTTAATTATATTTGCTGCTAGTTTTCACATCTCTGCACTAACAATGTTATTTATATTACCTTTCTTAATTAAATTAAATAAAAAACAAATGTTTTTTATTTTTTTGTTAATCATTGTTGGTCTATCATCTGAAATTTTAGCAGCTAATATTGATAAATATGATTCAAGATATTTACAAAGCACAAAATATAGTTCTGGTGCATATTTTAGGTTTATTATTACTGCTATAATTATAAAGCTTGGTTTAATTAAGTCAAATAAAAAATTATACCATTTAGGAATCCTTTTATTAGTTTTCGGAATAGTTATGGGCTTTGTCAATACTATTGCACTTCATAGGTTTAATTACTATCTATTACCAATTTCTTGTATGATTTTAATTAGAAATTATCAATTAGGTTTGATTAATCCGTTTAAAATGAATTTTGTCTACTTAATGAGTATTTTTTATTTAATTATCTTTTTTATTTATTCAACTCATGGAGAAGCTTTTGTCCCATACAAATTTTACTTTGAATAAAATGAATAATTTAATTTTAATCAATTTAAATACTACCTGGAATATTTATAATTTCAGATTGTCTCTAATACAAGAATTACAGAAAAAGGGCTTTAAGGTCGCAGCTTTAGCTCCCCGTGATAGCTTTACCTCCAAATTGGAAGATATAGGGGTGGAATGTTTTCATATTAACCTGAATCCAAAAGGGACCAATCCGATAAGTGATTTAAGGTTAGTGTATCAATACTACAAAATTTTTAAAGAATTAAAACCAATCATTATCTTAAGTTATACAATTAAACCCAATATTTACGGAAATATAGCTGCAAGACTATTGAAAATACCAACAATAAATAATATCAGTGGTTTAGGCACTTTATTCATCAAAGCCTCATTGACTACCTATATGGGGAAGTTGTTATATACATTAAGTTTAGTAAATAGCACTCATGTTTTTTTTCAAAATAAAGACGATCAACGATTGTTCATTGAAAATAGATTGGTAAAATCTAGTATCACTTCTCTTATTCCAGGTTCTGGTGTAGATGTAGAAAAGTTTAACTGTAATAGGTTTAAAAATAAAGGGAATAAATTTTTATTTGTAGGACGGTTACTTGCGGATAAAGGGGTTTTTGAGTATTTAGAAGCTGCCGTATCAGTCTTACTAAAGCATCCTGAAAAAGAATTTTTGTTAGTAGGAGAGTTAGGCTACAGGAACAAAACGGCTTTATCAAAAAAACAATTAGAAAAGTACACCAATAAGTACTCGCAAATAAAATATTTAGGAAAAACTGATGATATGGTTGGTTTATTAAACATGATAGATATAATAATTTTACCTTCCTACAGAGAAGGTTTGCCTAAATCATTAATTGAGGGAGAGGCGATGAAGTTGCCTATCATTTCAACTGATGTACCCGGATGTCGGGATGTAGTAGAACATGAAGTTAATGGATTTTTATGTGAAGCAAAGTCAAAACATTCTTTAGAAAAAGCAATTTACAGTATGATCAGTTTAACCGAAAACCAAAGACTGGAGTATGGCCTTAATGGAAGAAATAAAGTAATTAATGAGTTTTCTAGTAAAATTGTAAATAAAATTTATCTTGATAAAATTAATCAAATTATAAAGTTTACATAATGCCATTCGATCAAAATTCAGCTAAGAAAGCTGGTAAAAAATCCAAAAGAGGACCTGCCAAAAAAGAAGGGCCTTCAATCAAAGAAAAGATGGAAATACTCTATGAAAAAGTGCTGGATGATCTGCTCATAAACCAAGAAAAACTCACTAAAACTGAGCGAGTAAAACTCTTTGTGACCCTTTCTAATTACATCTTTCCCAAAACAAAATCAGTTCGAGACAAGTTTACTATTGAACAGTTAAAAGAAATAGAAAAGCAAGGAATTATGTATAGAGACCCAGATCCAACTAAATAATATTTTTAAAAAGAAAAAAATCAATTGAATTATAAAGAAACGCTATTTTTTATTGCAAAATCTTTGACCATTGCATTGGAGGGTAAAAACAGAGACAAAATAGAGCTTATTCTTAAAACAACCGATGTGGATTGGGATGCTGTTGTAAAAGTAAGTACAGTCCATTATGTGTTTCCGGCATTGTATTGTAATTTTAAAAGAGCTGATTTTTTAAAATACCTTCCCACCGATTTGGTTGATTATATGAAACATATAACCGATTTAAATAGAGAAAGGAACAAACAAATAATTTCGCAAGCACAAGATTTAAATACACTTTTATTAAACAATAACATTACTCCAATATTTTTAAAAGGAACTGGAAACCTTTTAGAGGGATTATATGATGATATTGCCGAAAGGATGGTCGGAGATATTGATTTTTTGTTATCCAAAAAAGATTCTTCCAGTGCATTTAAAATCTTAAAAAGTAATAATTACTATACTGCTGAAAATCTTTTAAATAATCCTCCTGATCATAGGCATTTTCCAAGATTAGTTAAACAAGAAAATATAGCAGCAGTTGAAATTCATAAAGAAGTTACCATAGAAAAACACAGAGATGAATTTAATTATAAAATAATCAGTGAAGATGCTCAACAAATAAATGATTTTTTAGTATTGAACTTTGAAAATCAATTATCACTTTCTATTATAGCAAGCCAAATCAACGATTCTGGGTTTAATCTTAAAAAAATTTCATTAAGAAACGCATATGACGTTTTTCTATTATCAAAAAAAGTTGATACTAAAAAGGCTATTTCAAAGTTTACTAAGTTAAATAACCCGTTAAATTGTTTTTTAGCAAATTGTAAGCTTGTTTTTGGAGATTTAGAATCTTTAAAATATAATAAAACAGAAGAAGCAGAAAACTACTTGAAAGTATTTAACAAATCTCTTTACAAAAGTAAATCAACAATAAATTTTAAATTGATTAGGATTAATTTATACAGGAAGTTTGGTAAATTTTGTAAATCCATTATTAATAGTGAATATAGAAAGTGGTTATTAAATAGAATAAAAAGTAAATTATAGACTTAAGATTATACTTTTTAAAGAAAAATATCACCAAATAACCCCCGCCTGTTGCATAAATAAATCTGCCAGTGCATCTTTATTTTGATGCGTACCAATATAAGTTAGAAAAGTACTTTCTTTAGAATGTCCAGTAATATTCATAAGCAGCGGCGTTTCAATTTTCCCGTAATAATTAGATGCAAAAGATCTTCTCATAATGTGTGAGGTCACAAAAGCGTATTTGGGTGCTTCAATAATTTCTTTTCTACGAGTCTTTGGGTTGTTCTTAAACCCACTCACCAATTCATCAATCCCCGCCATTCTGCAAAGTGCTTTGATCTGTTTATTAAATACCACTTGAGATACTTTTCTTGGAAATTCATTTTCTAGAATCTCAATCACCAAAGGATCTACTACTCCAACGGTCACCGATTTCCTCGTCTTTTGTTGAATAATATCGATATACAAGCCTGTAGGTGCTTTTCTAAGGTTATTCGGACTGAACTTTAATAAATCTGATACCCTCTGCCCTATACACAATCCGATTAACAGCCATTTGTAACTATCTGCATAATCTTCTAGGATATGCTGTAATTCTTTTAGAGCTTTAATCTCCATTGGATTTAAAATATGAAGTATGCGATCTGAACTTTTCTGTTTAAAAGATTCTATATAATTAGAATAAGGATGCACTTCCAGCCCGCTTTTTTCAGCGTCACGCAAAATAATTTTCAATAATTTTAAAAGTTGGCCGCAGTAATTATCACTATACTGCTTCTCAATTTTTAGAAAATGAGTAAAAGATTCGGCGGTATATTTATCTATTGCATTCAAATACAATTTCTCTGATTTCTCAAACTCATAGGCTTTTACTATTCGATAAAGCGATTTATAAGTCCGAATGGTATTATATGCCAAGCCTACCGTTCCATAACCTTGGACTCTTTTTGTGGCTGAATTGGAAATAAAATGTTCTAAATAGTCTAAAAATAAGACAGATTTTTCTACTTTTATGAGTGTCTTATGTGTCTTTATTTGTGGTTTTTTATAAAAATTAACGGACATATAACATATGTTATTTTAATTATTTAACATAGAAATAACTTGTATAAATTTATCATATAACAAATTAATGACTAAATTTTAACAATATTTCTTATTTAAATATACGTTATTTATTTAAAATATAAAATCTAAAACACTTGTTTTTAAGGTGTTAAATCGATTTATTTATAAAAAGACTACGGACTGTAGTCTTTTTATAAATAAGTTAGAAGAACGTACAAATCTACATGCGTTTTATGATTTAATTGGTGTTTAATCAAAAAGCCTAAAAATCTGATAAAATAGTCACTTAAGTGCTTATGTATTCACTTATTACAAATAGTTTTAGCACTCACAAATTCAATCACTAATATCCTATTTTTGCAACTTATAAATAGCTATTTATGTCTTACAAAAAAACCAATTTTTTAGGTGTAACAGTCCTTGGACTGCTTCTAAGCTCCTGTGTGTCCAATAAAGATTTACTTTATTTTGGCGATGCCAATATGAGCCAAAGCACCCCCATTAGCTATACCAGCAATGCGCTACAACCCAATGACATCCTAGACATTAAAATTGGTGCTTTGGTACCCGAAACGGCCATTCCCTATAATAACCAAACAACGGGCTCTAATTCACAATTACAAAACATAGACCTCTTAAAACTAAATGGGTATTTGGTTGGTATCGATGGAGCTGTTGTACTGCCAATTTTGGGAAAAATTGAGGTGGTCAACAAATCCATCGCTTCCTTGGAACAGGAACTAATTTCAATATTGGAAGACGGCCAGCATTTAGTAAGCCCATCAGTGAGCGTCCGTCTTTTAAATGCAAAAGTGACTGTTTTGGGAGAAGTTGGACGCCCAGGCACCTATACCTTCACAGAGCAGTTTATTAGCCTCCCACAAGCACTAGGCTATGCAGGTGATTTGAATATCAATGGCAAACGAACAGATGTGTTACTGATACGGGAACAGGCAGGCCAGCGACGTATTTCTCAGATAGATTTAACGACGACCAACTGGATGAATAATCCGGAGTACCGGATTATGCCCAATGATGTGATTGTAGTGAACCCTAACAACGCCAAAGTAAAAAGTGCGGGGATTATTGGAAACGTCTCTACGGTGGTCAGCGTTCTCTCGGTCCTATTGAGCATTACTATATTACTAACACGCTAAGTCAAAAAAATGAACGAATCTCAATATACAAATGCTTTACAAGACGAACCGATAGATTTTAAGTTGATGTTTGTAAAATACCTAAACTTTTGGCCTTGGTTTTTACTGACTGTGATGATCATGCTCTCATCCGCTTATTTTTACCTTAGGTATACCGAAACGGTTTATAGCTCCGAAGCAAAAATAAAAATTCTTGACGCCCAAGAAAACAATGGCCTGTCTTTTGATGTCACAAGTATTTTTAAGCGCTCAAATGTGGTCTTAGAAAATGAGATCGCTTTGCTAAGTTCTTACCACCTTATGGAAGATGTGGTCGAATCATTAGACCTAAACGTTCACTATTTTCAAACAGGTAAAATCAATACACGTGAGGTCTTTAATTCTCCGATTAGAGTGGCGCACAACGGTAGTAAAGATTCTTTGAGCCGTACACTGAGTTTTGAAATTAAAATAACGTCCAACGGCTATGAAATCTCCAATACAGACACAGATGAAACCATTTCAACCACTAGTTTTTGGTTTGAAGGCAGCTCAAAAGGGTTCCCAATAAGCGTCAGCCCGCGACAAGGAACACAACTAGACAACCTACCCACTGGAGTATTCAACGTTGCCATAACGACGATAAATCAGTCTACCAGTCAATTAAGAAAAAATGTTTCAGTCCTTCCAGATGGAAAAGAAAGCGATCTTTTGATTCTTAGTTTAAAAAACACAAATGGACCGAGAGCCCAAAGCATTCTCAATACACTCATTTCGGTCTATGAAGCGGACGGCATCAAAGACCGTCAAGAAGTTTCTAAACGCACCATTGAATTTGTAAATGAACGTTTTGAGTATTTAATTAAAGACCTAGACTCTATTGAAAAAAATAAAAAAGACTACAAAAAAAATAACAACATAAGCTTTTTCGAAGCAGATGCGGGGGTATCACTTCAAACCAAAAGTATTAAAGATGAGGCCTTATTCACTATTGAAACACAGCTACTTTTATCAAATATACTAAAAAAGACCCTTAGCAACTCCGATGAATTTCAATTACTACCCGCAAATATAGGAATAACGTCTACCACTATTAATCTGTTAATTGAAGAGTATAATACGGGAGTTCTGGAGCATGAAAAACTAAAAACCAGTGCAGGAGCTAATAACCCCACCGTGAGGCTTTTAGACGCTAATATCTTAGACTTAAAAAATAATATTTCTAGCTCTATTAATGGCTATATACAGCAATTACAAACCACCTTAACGCAAAGTACTGCAGCATTTAAAAAAGCAAATAGAAACTTTGCACTGCTTCCGGAAAAAGAGAATGCCTTGCGTAAAATTGAACGCAATCAGAATCTGAAAGAAAATTTATATTTACTTCTTCTAGAAAAACGAGAGGAGGCTGCTGTGTCCTATGCCGTGATCGTCTCCAACGTTAAAGTGATTGACTACGGTATTACAAACCCAATTCCCGTAGCACCAAAACGACAAGTTATTTACTTAGGGGCCTTAGTATTAGGACTCCTACTTCCTTTTGGAGTGGTTTACCTGCTGTTGACCTTAGATACCAAAGTTAGAAACAAAGAAGATCTTTTAAAAGGAATCAAAGAGCTGCCCTTACTGGCTGAGATTCCCTATATCGAAGATGCCAAACTATTTTTAAATAGCAATGAGAATAGTTTTTTCACTGAGTCTTTCCGCATTCTTACCACTGGAATTGATTTTGTATTGCCAAAAAAAGAAAAGGGCGCACAGGTTATTTTCTTTACCTCTTCCATTAAAGGAGAAGGCAAATCATACACGGCCGTGAATACCAGTTTGGCCTATGCCAGTGTTGGTAAAAAAGTGCTTCTAGTGGGTTGTGATTTAAGAAACCCTCAAGTGCATAGCTATTTTAACTTAAATAAAAACCAAAAAGGTTTATCTAATTACCTGAACGACTCCACTATTAAAGCAGTAGATTGTGTGCTTGAAAATGACCTCAAAAATAAACGACCTGTAGATATTGTACTTTCAGGACAAATTCCACCAAACGCCACTGGTTTGTTAAAAAACGGACGTTTTGAAACCTTTTTAGAAGAACTAAGTCCACTCTATGACAATATAATCATTGATACAGCGCCTATTTTACTCGTAACAGATACCGTTACTATCGCTAAATACTGTGACTTATTAGTATACCTTGCCAAAGCAGGGCATACCGATAAAAACCTATTACAAGTCCCTGTTGAGCTTGTGAAAGATCAAAAAGTGGCTAATATTGGAATTATCCTAAATGCTGTTGGTAAAAATGCATCCTATGGGTATGGCTACGGCTACGGCTACGGCTATAATTATGGTTATGGCTATGGCTACAAAGAGCAGCAGAAAAAGCAAAAATGGTATCAATTTAAATCTAACCCTTAAATTTTAATTTATTTAAAAAAGCCTCCCACGATTATCGTGAGAGGCTTTTTTTTTGGAGTTGAAGGAAAACTAAAAATCAAAATGTAATAACTAAATAAATTCCCTATTTTTGAGATCTAGAAAACAACCCATGACCAAACAAAAAGCAATTATCGTTAGTGGCTATTTTAACCCCTTGCACAAAGGGCATATTGAGTATATAAATTCTGCCAAATCCTTGTCAGACGCCTTATTTGTGATTGTGAATAATGACGAGCAACGCGCATTGAAAGGCTCTAAGGAGTTTCAAGAGGAAACAGAACGGTTGCTTATTGTGAGCAATCTAAAAGCGGTTGATCATGCCCTACTCTCCATTGATTCGGACCGCACGGTTTGTGCTACGATTGCCAAGATTGCCAAAACATACGGAGAAACCTATGCTCTGGCTTTTGCCAATGGTGGCGATCAAGACAATCAATCAATTCCAGAAGCAGCGATTTGTAAAAAACTAGGCATCGCCTTAATGGATGGTCTGGGCGATAAAATTCAATCTAGTAGCTGGTTATTGAAAA